>ENA-OPEG01000303-OPEG01000303.1-human-gut-metagenome-genome-assembly--contig:-NODE-303-length-14120-cov-3.306932_pt1 | contig 14120 bp, 9 predicted proteins | sample MGYA00241632_ERZ501527 | MGnify/ENA primary metagenome ERZ501527 (study PRJEB25962, sample SAMEA2042301) | human gut metagenome | biome: human gut; feature: human-associated habitat; material: faeces... | reverse complement strand
TCGTGAACAGCTTTAGGCAGAAACAGGACCGGACGATAACCGACGTCATAAAGAAGATGCCGGGACTGCAGGTCGGTGAGGACGGGACTATCACCTATCAGGGAAAGCAGATCAACAAGTTCTACATTGAGGGACTCGACCTGCTGGGCTCAAAATACTCGCAGGCCTCAGAAAACATCTCGGCGGACAAGGTGAAGAGCGTGCAGGTGTATGAGCGGCACCAGCCTGTGAAACTGCTGCGCGATGTGACCTTCTCCGACCAGGCCGCGCTCAACATTGTGCTGACCGACGATGCCCGCAACGTATGGCAGGGGCTGGCCGATATAGGAGCCGGAACCAAAGCGCAGGGAGGAGCCGGCGCGCTTGGCGACAGCCGTCTCATGGCTATGATGTTCTCGCATAAGATGCAGAGCATCTCAATCTACAAATACAACAACACCGGAAAGGATGTCATGAAGGAGGTTCACGACAGGCAGTCCATTGAGAACAATGCAGCTATTGAGAACAGCATACTTGATGGCATCACCATGTCCGCGCCGGCGCTCGAACCAGTGCGTACAACGTTCAACAACTCCAACCTGTTGGCCACCAACTGGCTGTTCAAGACCCATAAGGGCGACGACCTGCGCCTGCAGGTCAGCGGGCTGCTGGACAAGACGACGCAGAGCCAGACGGCGCAGACCGTGTACACCGATCTGGCTGACGGAAATGCCATTGTCGAGGATGTGGACGCCACTCAGCATACAAGTGAGATCTCGGCTGAGTTGAAATACGAGAAAAACCGTGACAACATCTATCTTGTGAACACGCTGAAAGGATATGCCGACTTCAACAGGAGTACTGCCACGACGATGCTTAACGGCAGGGGGATGTATGAGAACGTGAAACCGCGCAAACGGTATGTTCAGGACTCGTTCACGATGAGCAGACGGCTGAAGAACAATCACCTCCTTTCGCTGAACGCATATTTCTCCTATAATAACCTGCCCGGCAGCCTCTTGCTGTCTGACAGCACCGTGCAGAGACTCGACATGCAGTCGTTCCATTGGGGCGCGCAGACATATTTCAGCCATAAGACAGGCAGGTTTAATTTCAAATATACACTCTCGACAAAGGGAAAATCGCAGCAGCTCTCGATAAACAATACGATGCTCAACGGCAACGACAGATATTACGAGTCGGATACGCGCCTTACCCCCGAGGCAAACTACTCGCACGGCTCCTTCCGACTGACTGCCGCCGTGCCGTTAGTATGGCTTTCGCGCGGATTAAACAGCGACACGCGCAACGATTTCCTGGTAGAGCCAAGCGTGAAGGCCGTGTTCCATCCTACGGCACGGTGGGACTTCTCCGCTGCGTATTCTTATTCATACAATCCCCTCGACGTGTCGGTATCCGGCAGCCTGCCCATCTTCACCGACTACATCACCATGCGACAGGGCACCGGAAGACTGAGCAGGACCATGTCGCACGCATTCAACGGACAGGTAGATTATAAAAATACCATAAAGGGACAGTTTGCCACACTGTTGGTTACATGGAACAATCTGTTCGACAACATCCTGTATTCAAGCGAGATGGCTGGCGACATCTACAAGAGCCGTGCCACGGACAAGACCTCCGACTCACACATCCTGACCATTTTCGCGCGTCTGGCACAGTCGTTCCGCTGGTCAAAGCTGAATATAGGCGTTACAGCCTATTATGCCGGCAACGACTACGATATGTTAGTGTCCGATGTCGTTACTCCGTTCATGATGAACAACCTTGTCGTTTCGGCCGACATCTCCCTGCAGCCGGCCGACTGGCTCTCGTTTGAGGCCTATACAGGTTACACGATGTCCGGCCTGAAAAACAAGAACACCGGGGTGAGCCTCATGCCTACCTTAAATTCGTTCACTCATGGCCTGAAGGCCTTCCTCATGCCGGGACACTGGCAGATAGAATGGGACAACGAGATCTATCACAGCAATGACAAGAGCGTGTCGTTCAATTATTTCTCTGACGTCTCTGTCTCTTACAGGCGCAAGACTTATGAGATAGGGCTCTCACTGAACAACATCTTTGGCAACGACACATACAGCAGACAGACCATTAATACGACGGTATGCCGTTATCTGGTCACTCAGTTAAGGCCAAGGTCGGTAATGGCAAGGGTGGCCTTTAATTTTTAATCGAATCATGGTCTCATGCCACTGTCGCTTGCGTGTGGATCAAGGACCAATATGCGGAACCGGCCTCTCCCTTCTTTAGCAATTGGCCCACAAGACCGATGGGAGACGGCAAGCGTGCCGAGAGCATCTTGTCCTCTTATGTAGGATATGCCCGCGATACGGTCAGCGCCAAGGACAGACGATAGTGATGCACGGGAAGTCGGTAAAAGGAAATTAAGATAAGGGCGACACACGTCTCACAGCGTGGCGACACACCCACATACCTCGTGAACAGCTTTAAGCAAAAACAGAACCACCCGATAGCCGACGTCATAAAGAAAATGCCGGGACTGCAGGTCGGTGAGGAAGGGACCATCACCTATAGATAAGTACATTTTTAAGGGACGACTATTTACAGTCTTTCATCCCCAGTGCAACCGGTGCCCGTGAACGTTTCCGCCCCTGTCATCCTATCTGTCCTGAAGGGTGGAAATCAAGACGACCGTCACAGGCAGCCGGTAGGATTCATGCCACATGATTCAAATTCCATACCTTACGTTAATTCCATACGCACACATGCTGAGCCATTTTTTCATCTCCGTACTTCATTTGAACAGCATACTTCCTCCTGCATTTATCGGATGAGCCCCTATCCTTCCGTGGTACGAACGCCCATTCAGATACGCATGAGATAGTGTCCACTTATTTCACTTCCCATATATCGTTTGTCTCGAGAAGTTCTGCAAAGGTATGATACGGTTTGGCCGCCTTCACTTCCTCAATCTGCTCATTCACGGCATCGTTGTACGTCGGTGCCTCCACATCGCGGATCACGCCGAGGGCAACGGGAAAGCCATGCTCATTGTCCATCATGGCCAGCTTGAGCTGCAGCGTGTCGTCCTGGCAATGAGCGTCATGAACAAGCACATCATCGAGCGTGTATCCGTCCTTGCCGATCTCGACCACCTTCAACGAGAAACCGTCCTGTACAAGACCATATTCATCATTGGGACCAAACGTCAGCTTCTTGCCATGCTCCACATAGATGGCATGCTCCTTCCGGCCGTCACGTGTATAGACTGGTGCATAGGCACCATCGTTGAAGATCACACAGTTCTGCAGGATCTCGCAGAGAGCCGCACCGTGATGATGATAGGCCGACTTGAGGACTGATATCGTATGCGAGCTGTCATTGGCCACCGCACGGGCGAAAAACGTACCACGTGCACCAAAGCAGAGCTCTGCAGGGCAGAACGGCTCCTCCACCGATCCGTAGGGAGTTGACTTGGAGATGGTGCCCTTGGGCGACGTAGGCGAATACTGCCCCTTCGTCAGTCCGTAGATACGGTTGTTGAGAAGGATCATGTTCAGATCGATGTTGCGACGCATGGCATGGATGAAATGATTGCCACCGATAGCCAGTCCGTCACCGTCACCACTGATCTGCCAGATGGTAAGAGCCGGATTGACCACCTTCACTCCCGTTGCCACGGCGGCAGCCCGTCCGTGGATGGTCTGCATGGCATAGGTATCTACATAATAAGGCAGACGGCTCGAACAGCCGATACCTGAGATGACACAGGTGTCATAGGTCGGCACACCCAATTCGGCCATTGCCTTCTTCAATGAAGCGAGGAAGAAATGGTCGCCGCAGCCCGGACACCAGCGGGCCAACTTGCGTTTATCTGTTTTCTGTGTTGTTTCCATAAGCTACAGCACGACTTTAGTATCGAATGTAAGACCGGCAAACTCCGCATCGTTAGCATCAAGCAGACTGGTGAAACTCCTCACCAACTCTTCCACGACAAAGGGTTGTCCTTTCACCTGATTGTATTGGTAAGGTGCGAATCCATTGACACGGACACGCAGGAAGGCGGCAAGTTGTCCGAGATTCTGCTCGGCCACGACCACCTTCTTATAACTCAATAGCACCTCCGCTGTGTTTTTAGGCAACGGATTGATGTATTTGAACTGTGCCAGAGCCACCTTGTGTCCCTGTTTCCGCAGCTCTTCCATGGCAGAATAAAGATGTCCGTACGTGCTTCCGAAGCCGACTATGAGCAGGTCAGCATCCTCGGCATCGCCTTGCACCTGCAGGTCGGGAACCGGGATACGTGCAATCTTCTCAAAGCGCAGACGATCCATCTTCGAATGGTTCTCCGGATCGGTGGATATCTTTCCCGTATCGCTGTCTTTCTCCAGTCCACCGAGGATATGCTCATAGCCTTCCTGACCGGGGATGGCCCACCAACGGACGAGCGTGCTGGGATCGCGCCGGTAGGGCGTGTAATGGAACTTCTGGTCCACGGTGACATAATGGGGATGGATCGGCGGCATCTTCTTCAGGTCGGGCAACCGCCACGCACCCGATCCGTTGGCTATGAATGCATCGGTGAGAAGCACCACGGGTGTGAGATGCTCGAGTGCGATCTTCGCCGCCATATACGCGGCATCGAAACAGTCGACAGGCGATGTCGCGGCGATGACCGGCATCGGGCTCTCACCATTGCGCCCATAGAGTGCCTGCAGCAAGTCGGTCTGCTCGCCCTTTGTAGGCATTCCCGTTGACGGACCACCACGCTGCACATCGATGACGACAAGCGGCAACTCATCAATGACCGCCAGGTTCATCGCCTCACTCTTCAGACAGATACCGGGACCTGATGTAGAGGTGGCTGCCAGTGCACCTGCAAAGGACGCACCGATGGCACTCGCACAAGCGGCGATCTCGTCTTCTGCCTGCACGGTGATGACACCGAGTGACTTATGCTTGGACAACTCGTGAAGAATGTCCGTAGCCGGCGTGATGGGATACGACCCCAGATAGAGCTTCAGGCCAGCCTTCTCGGCAGCGGCGATGAGACCATAGGCCGTCGCCTTATTGCCTGTCACATCCATATACCGGCCGGGGATCTTGTGACGGCTCTCCACACGGTAAGTGTTCGGTACGCTGGCCTGCACATTGTCACAATAGTCATAGCCGGCTTCGACGACCTTGACATTGGCCTCTGCGATGGCCGGCTTCTTGGCAAACTTCTCACGGAGGAAATTAAAGACCAGGTTGAGATCGCGATGGAACAGATAACATACAATGCCGAGGGCGAACATATTGCGGCATTTCAGCACTGTCTTCGTGTTCAGGTCGGTATCCTTCAGACACTCCTTCACCATCTGCGTGATGGGTGCCGCGACGACATTGTCGGGGTTTACACCCACCTCAGCGAGATAATCACGTGTCTTGAACTCTGCCTTCTGCAGGTCGATGGGCTGGAAGGCGTCGGTGTCGATGATGATCGTCGCTCCCGGTTTGGCATAAGGGTACTGTGTCTTCAAGGCAGCAGCATTCATCGCTACCAGCACATCGCATTTGTCACCGGGCGTGTAGACCCGTCCTTCGCCAATATGCACCTGAAAGTCGCTCACACCTGTCAAAGAGCCTTGGGGAGCACGGATGTCTGCGGGATAATCAGGGAAAGTGGAGATGCCGTTGCCGACGATAGCCGACACGGTGGAAAAGATGTTGCCGGCCAACTGCATGCCGTCACCGGAGTCGCCAGAGAAACGTACGACGACATCCTTCAATTCTTGTATCTCTATGTCTTTTGTATCCATAGACTTAGGTTTAATAGTTTATTCGTATTTCTATGGGCAAATATAGTAAACGTTATGCAAAAAGGCAAAAAAATAAGGGAGAAATAATTTTTCTCCCTCATTCTTATTTGGATTTACTATTATTTCTTCCTTCCGAAATCAGCAGGGATGTCCCCCCACTTACGTGTGTCCCACTGTATGATGGGAGTATTGAAGGCATGGGTCTTGAGCCAGTTCTCCGCACGGGCGATAATCTCATAGAGACGGGCTGTCTTCTCACTGTGCTCCAGATTCGTCTTACACTGCTTTTTCCTCACCCAGAGGATGGCATTATAGGAGTCGCTGTAGATCACCTTGTCATGGATGCCCTGCTGCCACATCAGCGCCAGGGCATGGACGATGGCAAGAAACTCACCTATATTATTAGTACCGAAGACCGGTCCGAAGTGGAAGATGCGCTCGCCTGTCGCCAAGTCGACCCCCTGGTACTCCATCTTTCCCGGATTGCCGGAGCAGCCGGCATCTACAGCCCAGGCATTGGCTTTCACCTCGGGAGGCAACGGCAGCACTGTGTCATGACGATAATCTGGCGGATTGACTATTTCTTTCATACGTAACGTGGAATAACTGGAATATACTTATGGCAACGGCTGGCCGCACACGTCCGTAGATCTTGAATCTCCGGACTGTCTGCTCATTGACCGCTGTCTGTACAAACGACAACAGTGGCTGGTGTCAGAAGCCCTTTCAGTCTGCTGCACACCAGCCACTGCCGATCAATCTATCTCTTTCTTAATGAAATTACATTCTCTCAGGCACTTCGATGCCGAGGAGGCTCATACCGTTCTTGATCACCTGACCTACCGCACGGGCAAGGACGACACGCTTGATCTTTTCCTCGTCGGTGTCGGCATTCAGGATCGAATAGTCGTGGTAGAACTGGTTGAAGAGCTTTGTCAGCTCATAGCAGTAGTTGGCGATACCTGCAGGGTTGTAGTTCTGACCGGCATCGGCAACAGCCGCACCAAACTCGCTCATCTTCTGTACCAGCTCCGTCTCCTTCTCGTTCAGGGCGATGTCCGTAGAGAGAGCATCGGGAAGGGTCAGGCCGGCATCCTGCGCCTTGCGCATGATCGAACGGATACGGGCATAGGTGTACTGGATGAAAGGACCCGTATTGCCGTTGAAGTCGATCGACTCAGCTGGATTGAACATCATGTTCTTACGGGCATCCACCTTGAGAATGAAATATTTCAATGCGCCAAGGCCTACGATATGGGCAATCTCGCGACGCTCCTCCTCTGTCATGTCTTTGCCCTTGCCGGCCTCCATCGTCATCTTCAGAGCATCGTCCTCCATCTGTGCGATAAGGTCGTCGGCATCGACCACCGTTCCCTCGCGGCTCTTCATCTTTCCGTTGGGCAGCTCTACCATTCCGTAAGAGAAATGTACGAGATCCTTGCCCCACTTGAAGCCCAGACGGTCAAGCAGGATAGAGAGCACCTGGAAGTGATAGTTCTGCTCGTTGCCTACGACATAGATCATCTTGTCGATGGGGAAGTCGTTGAAACGCATCTCGGCCGTACCGATATCCTGCGTCATATACACACTCGTACCGTCGGCACGGAGCAGCAGCTTCTGATCGAGGCCTTCATCTGTGAGGTCGGCCCACACTGATCCGTCTTCCTTGCGGAAGAAGAGTCCTTTCTCCAGTCCTTCTTCCACCTTGCGTTTTCCCTCAAGGTAGGTGTTGCTCTCATAATAGATCTTATCGAAGCTCACACCGAGCGCCTTATAGGTCTCATCAAAACCGGCATACACCCACGCGTTCATCTTGGTCCACAGAGCACGTACCTCAGGGTCGCCCTGCTCCCACTTCACGAGCATCTGGTGTGCCTCCTTGATCAGAGGAGCCTCCTGCTTGGCCTTCTCCTCAGCCTCTTCCTCCTTCATGCCCTCAGCCTTGTACTGCTCGGCGAGTGCCTTGCACTCCTCGCGGTAGTGCTTATCGAAAGCCACATAGAAATCGCCGATGAGGTGGTCGCCCTTCTTCCCTGTCGATTCAGGTGTGGCACCATTACCCCATTTCAGCCAGGCAAGCATCGACTTGCAGATATGTATGCCTCGGTCGTTGACAATGTTTGTCTTCACCACACGGTTGCCGTTGGCCTCCATGATCTTTGAGAGCGACCAGCCGAGAAGGTTGTTGCGCACGTGACCCAAGTGGAGCGGCTTGTTCGTATTGGGTGAGGAATATTCGATCATCACCAGCGGAGCGTCCTCACCGGCCTTCTTGAATCCGTAGTGCTCGTCACTATGGATACCATTGAGCAGTGCGACCCATGCCTGGGGAGCGATGACAAGATTGAGAAATCCTTTCACTACATTGAACGAAGCCACGGCCTCACACTGTTGCTGCAGCTTCTCGCCGATCTCCTGCGCCGTCTCCTCCGGCCGCTTGTGGGAGAGCTTGGTGAAGGGAAATACAACGAGTGTGAGGTGGCCCTCAAAGCCCGCACGTGTTTTCTGCAGTTGCACCATCTTCTCGGACACGTCCTGTCCGTACAGCTCCCTCGTCACCTGGAGGGCGGCCTGATTGATCGTCTGTTCGATATTCATATTGTTTATTTACTATCTTTTAGTTTCTTGCAAAGTTACGAAAAAGATAGCACATAGGCGGCAAGGCAAGAAATAAAAATACATAAGTTGCAACAAGTTACGGTTTTATTGCGTAATTTTGCATACAAATACAATAAATAACTTATGAATACAGGTAAGATCACCAAAAAATTCTTGTACCGCACAGTACACGACTATTTTATCATCACCGTTGCGATGCTCCTCGGTGTACTCGGCCTGCAACTGTTTCTACTCCCCCATCAAATAACGATGGGTGGCACGATAGGTATCGCCACCGTCATCTATTGGGGCACAGGCATCCCTCTCCAGGATATTTATTTCGCCATCAATGCCACCCTGCTCCTGATGGCCCTGAAGGTGTTGGGCTGGCGATTCTGTGTGAAGACCATCTTCGCCGTTATCATCTTCACCTTTGCAACAAGTCTGCTGGAGCCTATCCTCTCCAATGTTCACCTGCTGACCGACCAGAAGTTCATGGCGCTCATCGTAGGAGCAGTGTTTATGGGCTCAAGCGTCGGACTGGGACTCAGCGTGGGAGGCTCGACGGGAGGCTCCGACCTGGTGGCCGCCATGGTGCACAAATACCGTGACATGTCGCTCGGACACATCATCCTCTTTTGCGATCTTGCAGTGATCACATCATCGTATCTCGTATTGCGCGACTGGAACAAAGTGCTCTACAGCTACGTACTGCTCTTCGTCATCAGCTTTGTTGTCGACCATATCGTCAATACATTCCATCAAAGCGTACAGTTCTTCATCATCTCCGACAAATTCGAACAGATCGGCGAAGCTATCAACACGCTTATCCCCCGTGGCTGCTCCACACTGAATGGCAACGGCTTCTACTCGAAAAAGGATATCCATGTGATCTACTGCATCGCAAAGAAAAACGAATCGAGCCTCATCTTCGAACTGATCGAAGAGATCGATCCCGATGCTTTCGTAGCCCAAAGCTCCGTTATCGGCGTCTACGGTCAAGGCTTCGACCGGATCAAACGTTCGAAGCGTGCTAAGGCCTTCTTCAAGGAAAAGACACGACAGCTGGAGGCATAATGCCTCACTGCCGCGCTATCTTCTTTTTCAGATGGCTGTATAGCCAGAAGAAAGCCGGGAAGAGGAAGATGTCTGCCATCACCCAGGCCACAGGATCGCCGTAGCAGACACCCAGCCAGCCAAAGACCGGCACCAGCCACAGGCTCACGCCGATACGTGCTATCATCTCCATCACACCGCTGAGCATACTCAGATTGGAATAGCCAAGCCCCTGGATGGAATAGCGGAAGATCGTGAGAAAACCAAGGGGAATATAGAACAGACATGCTATACGCATGAGCTGTGACGCATTGCTCACCACTTCCATCTCCCCTTTGTTGACAAAGAGCAGCATCATCGTGTCGGCAAAGGGAAGTATCACAGCCGTGGAGAAGAGGGTGAAAATAAACATGATCATTACAGCCGACTTCACGCCCTGCTTTACACGCATCATATTGCGGGCGCCCAGATTCTGACCACAATAGGTAGCCATGGCGACACCGGTGTTCTCATACACACTCGTAAAAAGATATTTGATACGCATGGCAGCCGTAAATGAAGCCACATAAACCGTTCCCAACGCATTATTGGCACTTTGCAGCATCATACTGCCTATACCTGTGATGGAGAACTGCAATCCCATCGGGATGCCATTGTTGAGCAGAATGGATATGCGCTTATTGTCCAGCTCCCGCTCCTCACCCTTGGGGATAAGCAGCTGCATGTGTTTCAGAATATACCACACGCACAGACTGGCGGCAAACAACTGGGCCAGCAACGTTGCCAGACCGGCGCCTTCCACTCCCATCCCTATGAACATGATGAGTACGATATCGAGCAAGATATTGACCAGCGCCGAGGCGATGAGGAAATAGAACGGCTGTTTCGAGTCACCCAGCGCACGGATGAAACCCGACAGAAGGTTGTAAGTGATCGTAAAGGGAATGGCAAGAAACTGCAAAAAAAGGAAAATCCATGCACCGTCAAATATGTTCTGCGGCGTATTGATCAACTGAAGAATCTTCGTACACAGCATCGCACTTACTACCGTGATGACTATCGCCATCCAGAAAGCTATACGTACCGCATTGGCCACATAGCAGCGCATCTTCCTGAAGTCTTTCGCACCGAAGGCCTGCGCCACGGGAATGGCAAAACCAGCACAAGAGCCATTGCAGAAGCCCATGATGATAAACATCACAGACGTAGATGCACCCACGGCAGCCAGACCATTAACACCTACCCAGCGGCCGACAATCACAGCATCGATCACTTGATACATTTGCTGCAGGATGTAGCCTAATATAATAGGTATCGCAAACTTAAGGATTCCACGTGACGGTGAACCTACCGTCATATCATTGATCTGCGCCATTGTGCTTTATAATTAATATGTTATCCTTTTATCGACATCATTAATGTCTTATTCGCCAATCCGTTTCTTAATCTCTTGAATCTTATTTTGACGGTCAATGTTAAACTCACCGACCTTGTTAGCCTGTACATACATAAACAGTTTCAGAGCCTTCTCATAGAGCAACGAAGAGAGTGCCCGCCCCTTATAGCCGCCTTCGGCATAGAGCAGGTTGGCCAGCATGTCGAGACGGTCGAGACGCTCCGCTGCCGACCACTGATCATCTGCGTACTGAAGAGTCTCTTCAAACGACAGATTGCGCAGATCCTCATAAGGACCCACATACTGACGATAGAGATCACGTAAGGTATGATCACGCTTCCTTTCGTCTTCCTTCTTCTCCAGGAAGGCCGACAAGGCCTTCGCAAACTCTTCGATCACACGAAGGAAATAATCACGCTGTAACATAAGCCATTTTTTTTGTTTATGGCCGGTATAGTCTATACAATATAGGCACCTTCACCGACCGCTATCACCTAAAAGGAAAAAAGCGATACGATCACTCGCACCGCTTTTTGCAGAATTAATGTTATACGATGGTCAGAAATTTGTGACCGTCGCCTGATTCAAAAAATCAAGAACATAATTCTAATTTTACCTTAAAAATCTATCAAACTACTAACCTAATGAAACTTTATAAGTAAATCTTCTCACGAAGACGAGTGCAAAGTTAGCGCATTTAATAATTCCATCCAAATATTTTAAGATTTATTCACCAAGAATCTTCATGAAAAAATTAATTTTATTTATATTAGGGTAAGATCAATAGCTATATAAAACAGAAAAATCATCACTTTACAATAACATCAGGCGGTCGGTCCCAATTCATCATCAGAAGGGCACACTTTCCTTTTGCCTGATATACGTGATTTTTACAACAGGATTTAAGTGATATGTTGCTCAAGCAATTCACGAAGACATTGCTGCTTACAATTTGTTTACGGAGATCCCTAACGGCCGATTGAAGATATTACATTTCTTTCGCGAATTCAATAGAAAAAACACACCAAGCCTTTTCCGATTCCTTCAATGACACTACTCTCCTCTTTCCATCATAAATTTCCCACATCTACCTTCCGTATACTTGATAATGAAATAAAGCTCCGTGACGGAAGCTAGAAGCTATATGTTAACACGAAATCGATGAAATATGCAAAATCAAAAGCCTATTGAATGATCCGTTTTCTAATGTCATAAAGTGGAAACGAAACATGCTCCATAGTCTTTGGGATTAATAAACAGTCAACTGCATTCCACTGTTTTGATGTTGAATGTACGCAGGTACAACAGAAAATATATCCGTAATTCGGCTCCTACGTGCCCTAAAAAAGTAATAATATAAAGCTTACGGCAAAGGCAAATGCACCTAGCTGCAAGAGGCAAGTCACCTATATTCCCTCAACATAGGCAAAAATCCGCTTAAAAACAAAGGATGACATCGTTCTTAAACGATAAGGAGGTACAATAGCACCCAAAGTTCAGCCTTTCGGATTTCGCCTGGTTATAACCTGTTTGTTATGAAGACATGAGATCAGAAGATTCCCTACCATCTCAAGAATCATTCGTCCTTTTTAATTCAGATCGTACGACACGGAGAACGACCACCTGTCATAAAGGACAGAAATAGACGAAATAAGCTGTTATACATATTGCTTCAGGCAGACATCGGCACTCCAGATGTCTCAATATACAAAAGGTGAAAAATTTACATAACGTCGGTTGCCCTTAATATGAGCATAGATTTTTCCCCATGCGCTCATGGAGGAAACTATTTTTTGTAGAGAGACATCTGGAAACCATGACCCGGAGCTATAGCCGAATCATGGGAACACAGCTCATAGCCGTGTTATTATGCCGTTAGCCTGAAATAAAGGCCCTCCGGCCCACTCTGCTCACATGCAGGGTAGGCCGTAACAGGGCACTTTATCAATGTAAATTACCTAACTAAAAAAACATCCTTATTTCCGAGAATTGTTATCATCAGGAATGGTCAGTTTTGTCGGTTGGTTGCTTTAGGTGTCTACTATATAAGCTCTTTCATTATAATCCTTGTTGTCAATGACCGGTTCCGGAAGGCTATCTTGTGGGCACGCATAGGTAATGCCTCATCCGATAGTCGATCACATAAGACCATCCCGTTCAATTTGCCTTGCCAACAAGTGGTTTTTATATCCGGAAGAAACGCATCGCTGCGTCCCTTCCGGCCATAATAGATATTTTAATGGTTGACTCTATTCTTCAGTTCCTCAGGCAGTACAGGCATAGCACCGCTCTGTGTGCACACGAATGCTGATACTTTTACAGCCAGAGCATGAGCCTCCGTCACTGACATACCACTCAGGATGGCTGCACAGAAAGTGCCCGTGAAAGAATCGCCTGCACCAACAGTGTCCACTACGTCTACGAGAGGAGTCTCTTGGAACGATACAGAACCGGGAGTAAACACATAGCTGCCGTTAACACCGCAGGTCAGTACGAGCATGTCGAGATTGTACTTGCCGAGAATCAGCCAACACTTGTTCTCCATGTCAAGACCAGGATAGCCGAACAGACGGCCGATCACGACGAGCTCCTCATCATTGATCTTGAGGACATTGCAGCGTTTAATCGACTCGCTGATCACCTCCTTCGTGTAAAAGTTCTGACGAAGGTTGATATCGAAGATCTTCAGACAGTCCTTAGGTGCTGTGTCGAGAAATTTGTTGATGGTATCGCGGGACACTACATTACGCTGGGCCAGTGAGCCCCAGCACACTGCACGGCAGTTGTGAGCCAGATCCTCAAGTTCGGGAGAGAAAGGAATATTGTCCCATGCCACGTTCTCACGGATATCGTAGGTGGGGATACCATTGTCATCGAGGGTCACCTGTACGGTTCCTGTGGGATAAGACACACGCGGCATCATATATTTAAGTCCCTTAGCCTCCAGAGAAGCGATCGTCTCATCGCCCAGGCGGTCGTTGCCCACTGCACTTACAGCGATCGTATCGAAGCCGAACTGACCTACATGGTAAGCGAAGTTGGCGGGAGCGCCACCGAGTTTTTTTCCATCGGGAAGGCAATCCCAAAGAGCCTCGCCGAGTCCTACTATAACTTGTTTCATATTTCTATATTAAATTTGATTTGCGTTTTTTGCATTTAAGGATTACTTAGTGTGCATTCTCGGGATGTAAGTGAAGAGATAGAGCACGCCCACGGCCATGACGAGTACGGCTCCAATCTGTCCTGCCGCATCCGATGCGAATCCCATGATGAGGGGGAAGACGGTACCGCCGAAGAGGCCCATG
>ENA-OPEG01000299-OPEG01000299.1-human-gut-metagenome-genome-assembly--contig:-NODE-299-length-14202-cov-3.385735_pt1 | contig 14202 bp, 13 predicted proteins | sample MGYA00241632_ERZ501527 | MGnify/ENA primary metagenome ERZ501527 (study PRJEB25962, sample SAMEA2042301) | human gut metagenome | biome: human gut; feature: human-associated habitat; material: faeces... | reverse complement strand
GGCGGTTCGAATCCGTCAACGCCCACAAAAGCCTCTCAATCTTAACGATTGGGAGGCTTTTTAGTTTTATTAGTGAACTTTTTTGTCCATAGAACTTATATTATCGAATTAAATACGTACTTTTGCAGTGTAATTACACACATTTATATTTCATCATGATGGAACTAGACAGTCTGACGGCCATATCGCCTATTGATGGCCGCTACCGGGGCAAGACAGAATCCCTGGCTAATTATTTTTCTGAGTACGCCCTGATCCGATACCGTATCCGCGTAGAGATTGAGTACTTTATCACTCTTTGCGAGCTGCCATTGCCGCAGCTGGCACACTTCGACCACAGTCTTTTTGATGCTCTGCGTGACATCTATCGCAACTTCGACGAGAAGGCAGCCAGCCGTGTGAAGGAGATCGAGAAGACCACCAACCACGATGTAAAGGCCGTAGAGTACTACATCAAGGAACAGTTCGACCGCATCGGCGGCTTAGACGATGTGAAGGAGTTCGTACACTTCGGCCTCACATCCCAAGACATCAACAACACCTCTGTCCCCTTGTCGCTGAAAGACGCACTGAATGAGGTGTACTATCCTCAGGTGGAAGAGCTCATCGCACAACTGCAGCAGTATGCCGACGAGTGGAAAGACGTACCTATGCTGGCCAAGACACATGGACAGCCTGCCTCTCCCACCCGTCTGGGCAAGGAAATCATGGTCTACGTCTATCGTCTGACCGAGCAGCTCAATACGCTGAAGCAGTGCAAGATTACCGCCAAGTTTGGAGGAGCAACAGGTAACTTCAACGCTCACCATGTGGCCTATCCCGCCTACGACTGGCGTACTTTCGGCAATAAGTTCGTCGCTGAGAAGCTCGGGCTCGAACGTGAGCAGTGGACAACACAGATCAGCAACTACGACTATCTCGGTGCGATCTTCGACGCTATCCGCCGCATCAATACCATCATCATCGACCTCGACCGCGACTTCTGGATGTACATATCCATGGAGTATTTCAAGCAGAAGATCAAAGCCGGTGAGGTGGGATCGAGCGCCATGCCTCACAAGGTGAACCCCATCGACTATGAGAACAGCGAAGGCAACTTGGGACTGGCCAACGCCATCCTGCAGTTCCTGGCACAAAAGCTCCCCGTGAGCCGTCTGCAGCGCGACCTGACCGACTCTACCGTGCTGCGCAACATCGGTGTGCCTCTCGGACACAGTGTCATCGCCATACAGAGCACCCTCAAGGGATTGCGCAAGCTCATCCTTAACGAGGACAAGATTCTCAGCGATCTCGACAACACATGGGCCGTGGTGGCCGAAGCCATTCAGACGATCTTACGCCGTGAAGACTATCCCCACCCCTACGAGGCATTAAAAGCCCTCACCCGCACCAACAAGACAATGACCGAGGAGACCATCCACGAGTTTATTCAGGGGCTCAACGTCAGCGATGATGTAAAAGCCGAGCTCATGAAGATCACTCCCCGTAACTATACCGGTATTTAAACCGACTGACACATTTATCTATTTAAATATTCTTATTAACTCGAAGAGCCGAGAGGCTCTTAAAAGTATTCACATTCATTATTATGGTAGAAGATTTGGAGAACAAGCCTCAGGATGACCAGAAGGCTAACAGCGAAGGAAACTACAGCGCTTCCAACTATCAGAAAGACTATCGGACGGAAGGCGGAAGAACACAACGTCCCCGTATTCACACTACACGAGCCTACTCTTCCGACCGTAAGCCCGTCCAGAGCAGCGGATTCCGCCCCGAGGGATTCGGCGCCGGTCTGCAAGGCAGCAGTCAACAGCACTCACACAGCAGCTATCAGCGCCAAGGCGGCTATCAGCCCCGTCAGGGCTATCAGCAGCGCAGCTATCAGCCCCGCCAGCAAAACGGCTACGGACAGCAGCGTCAGGGTGGCTATCAACAGCGTGGCGGTTACCAGCAGGGTGGCTATCAGCAGCGCGGCGGATACCAGCAGCGTGGCGGTTACCAGCAGGGTGGCTACCAGCAGCGCGGCGGATACGGACAGCAGCGTGGCGGTTACCAGCAGCGTCCCGGATACGATCCCAATGCTAAGTATAGCATGAAGAAGCGTATCGAGTACAAGGAAGAGCACATCGATCCCAACGAGCCTATCCGTCTGAACAAATATCTGGCCAATGCCGGCATCTGCTCACGCCGCGAGGCTGATGAGTTCATCCAGGCCGGTGTGGTGACTGTCAACGGCAATGTGGTGACCGAGCTGGGTACGAAGGTCCTCCGCTCCGATGAGGTGAAATTCCACGACCAGCCTGTATCACTGGAGAAGAAAGTGTACGTGCTGCTCAATAAACCCAAGGACACCGTGACCACCAGTGACGATCCCCAGCAGCGCAAGACGGTGATGGATCTCGTGAAGGACGCTTGCCCCGAGCGCATCTACCCCGTGGGACGTCTCGACCGTAACACCACCGGTGTGCTCCTGCTCACCAACGACGGTGACCTCGCTTCCAAGCTCACCCATCCGAAGTTCCTCAAGAAGAAGGTTTATCATGTGACCCTCGACAAGAACGTGGCCGCTACCGACCTTCAGAAGATCGCCGACGGCATCACACTCGAGGACGGAGAGGTGCATGCTGACGCCATCGAATATGCCGACGATCAGGACAAGCGACAGGTGGGCATTGAGATCCACAGCGGCAAGAACCGTATCGTACGCCGTATCTTCGAGAGCCTCGGCTACCGTGTGGTACGCCTCGACCGTGTACAGTTCGCCGGTCTGACGAAGAAGAATCTCCGCCGCGGTGACTGGCGCTTCCTCACAGAGAAGGAAGTGGACATGCTCCGCATGGGCGCTTTCGAGTAATTCATATACCGGCAGGGAGTTGAAAGACTTCCTGCCTTGCTTCGTTAAGAACACTGTTGCACACTATCATTCCCATAAGTCAATAAAACAATGAAAAGAACTAAGGTAGCAGATGCGCTGAAGTCGACCGACTTCGGCAAAGACATCTGTGTGAAAGGCTGGGTGCGTACCCACCGCAGCAGCAAGGCTGTGGACTTCATCGCCGTCAATGACGGTTCTACCATTAACAATATCCAGGTAGTGATCGATCCTACGAAGACCGACGCTAACCTTCTGAAACAGATCACCACCGGTGCCTGCATCTGCGCCGAGGGCAAGCTCGTGGAGAGCCAGGGCAAAGGCCAGACCGTGGAGATCCAGGGTGAGAACATCATCCTCTACGGCCCCTGTGGCAACGACTATCCCATGCAGAAGAAGGGCCAGAGCTTCGAGTACATGCGTCAGTACGCTCATCTGCGTCTGCGTACGAACACCTTCGGAGCCGTGATGCGTATCCGCCACAATATGGCCATCGCCATCCACAAATATTTCCACGATCACGGATTCTACTACTTCAATACCCCGCTGATCACCGCCAGCGATGCTGAGGGTGCCGGCGAGATGTTCCAGGTGACTACCCTCGACCTCGACCGCACGGCCAAGGTGGGCAAGGTGGACTACTCGAAGGACTTCTTCGGACGCAAGGCCAACCTTACTGTAAGCGGACAGCTGGAGGGTGAGCTGGGAGCCACGGCTCTCGGTGCCATCTATACATTCGGTCCTACCTTCCGTGCCGAGAACTCCAATACTCCGCGCCACCTGGCCGAGTTCTGGATGATCGAACCTGAGGTAGCCTTCATGAACCAGGAAGAGCTGATGGACTTCGAGGAAGACTTCATCAAGTATTGTGTGAGATGGGCACTCGACAACTGCATCGACGACCTTAACTTCCTGAACAAGATGATCGACAAGACCCTCATCCAGACACTGCAAAGCGTGCTGAAGGAGGACTTCGTGCGTCTGCCCTACACCGAGGGTATCAAGATCCTCGAAGAGGCCGCACGCAACGGTCACAAGTTCGAATTCCCCATCACCGGCTGGGGCATGGACCTCAACTCCGAGCACGAGCGCTTCCTTGTGGAGGAGCACTTCAAGCGTCCTGTCATCATGACCGACTATCCGAAGGAGATCAAGGCCTTCTACATGAAAAAGAACGACGACAACAAGACCATGCAGGGCACCGACGTCCTCTTCCCCCGCATCGGCGAGATCATCGGAGGCTCCGTACGTGAGGAGAGCTACGACAAACTCGTCGCAGAGATGGAAGAACGCCATATGGACATATCGCTCTACAACTGGTACCTCGACACACGCCGCTACGGTTCCTGCCCCCATGCAGGCTTCGGTCTGGGCTTCGAGCGTCTCATCCTCTTCGTCACCGGCATGCAGAACATCCGTGATGTCATCCCCTTCCCGCGCACACCGAAGAGTGCTGAGTTCTAAACAGAAACAGATAACGATAAATATTAGAAAATCTCCCTCGGGCAGTCATACTCCCAAGGGAGATTTTTTATATAATGTAGATTTTCCACCTTATCATCTGTCTGTTTCTCAATTATTATCGCTAACTTTGCCCTTATAAACCATAAAAGATTATGAACAGCATTGCACAATACTTTCCTATCACCGACCCCACGCTGATCTTCTTCGTGGTGCTGCTCATCATCCTCTTTGCGCCTATCATCATGGGTAAGCTGCGCATTCCCCATATCATCGGAATGGTGCTTGCCGGTATTCTTGTCGGGCAATACGGATTCAACATTCTCGCACGCGACGCATCTTTCGAGCTGTTCGGCCGCGTAGGACTCTACTATATCATGTTTCTGGCCTCGCTGGAGCTGGACATGGAAGGACTCAGACGCCACCTTAACTCGACCGGCATTTTCGGAGCCATATCGTTCGCCCTACCTTTTGTCCTCACCTTCGCAGGCTGTCTCATGCTGCTGCATTATACGATGTCGGCCTCACTGCTCCTGGCCTGCATCATGGCCTCCAACACCCTTGTGGCCTATCCCATCGTGCCCCGTTTCGGCCTGCAACGCAAGCTGAGCGTGACACTAAGCGTCGGGGGAACGATGGTGTCGCTCCTGCTCTCACTCATCGTCCTTGCCATTCTCGTGCAAGGGCACGGTGATAATGGCGGAGCGCTCTACTGGCTGTTCTTCGCATTCAAGTTCATCGTCTACTGCGCCGGTCTGCTATGGGCAGTCCCCCACCTGACCCGCTGGTTCCTGCGCCGCTACAGTGACAGCGTGATGCAGTTCATCTTTGTCCTGGCCATACTCTTCCTATGTGCCGCACTGGCAGAGGTAGTAGGACTGGAGGGCATCTTCGGAGCCTTTTTCTCCGGACTGATACTCAACCGGTATATTCCTCACGTGTCACCGCTGATGAACCGCATCGAGTTTATCGGCAATGCCCTGTTCATCCCCTACTTCCTTATCGGCGTGGGAATGCTCATCAATGTCCGTCTGCTCTTTGAAGGCGGCACCATCTGGGCTGTCGCCGGCGTGCTCGTCATCCTCGGCACACTAGGAAAAGCACTCGCCGCCTATGCCTGCTGTATCTGGCAGCGCCTGCCCCTCTCATCAGGACACATGATGGTGGGCCTTACCTCCGCTCACGCCGCAGCCGCCATCGCCATCAGCATGGTGGGCATGGGACTGATCGATGCCGACGGAAAGCCCGTCATCACCGAAGGGATGCTCAACGGTGTAGTGGTGATGATACTCTTCTCCTGTATCTTCTCTTCTATCCTCACACAATATTCGGCCCAGCGCATTGTCCTGCGTGACAGTGAGGTGGCCGACGAGCACGACCTGCCTGAAGACGATGAAAAGATCCTTGTGCCTATACGCTATCCCGAATATTCCAAACGTCTGGTCGATCTGGCGATGCTCATGCGCAACACCAAGCTGCACCGCCGACTGGTAGCGATCAACGTCGTCTATGATGACGAGAACGTACGGAAAAACCAGCAACGGGGACAACAGCTCCTCGAAGATGCCGTCCACCATGCCGCAGGCAGCGACGTGCCCATGGAGACACAGGTACGCATCGCCGCCAACATCGCCAACGGCATCAAACATGCCTTCAAAGAATTCCAGGCATCGGAAATCATCATCGGCATGCACTCGCACAAAGAGATCTCGACGAAGTTCTGGGGACAATTCCACCAGAGCCTCTTCAACGGTCTGAACCGCCAGATCATCATGGCACGTCTCAACCAACCGCTCTCCACACTGCGCCGTATCATCGTCGCCGTACCTTCCCGTGCACAATACGAGCAGGGATTCTACCGTTGGATTAACCGGTTGGCACGCCTGGCCGGCAATCTAGACTGCCGCATCGTCTTCCACGGCCGGCAGGACACGCTACAACACATTCACGAATATATCCACAATCATTTCGACAATGTAAGGGCAGAATATCAGATCATGGAGCACTGGCTGTCAATACCCGAACTGGCGGCCACCATCGACAAAGATCACCTCTTCGTTGTCGTCACCGCACGAAAAGGTACTGTCTCCTACAAGACAGCACAGGACAGGCTGCCCCAGGAGCTGACACGCTACTTCTCAGGCAAGAACCTGATGATCATCTTCCCCGACCAATTCGGTCCGGACAAGACCGACACCATGACGTTTGCCGAGTCACAACACTATGAAGAGAAATCGGCTTACGAACCTCTCCGTGTATGGCTCGAAAAACATTTCGGTAAAAAAAGTAAGAAACAGGCATCACAAAATAAGAATTAAAATAAAAGAAACAACATGATAGATATCAAAGGTGTCACCAAATCATTCGGCAAGTTGCAGGTGCTTCGCGGCATCGACTTGCATATCGACAAAGGCGAGGTGGTGTCGATCGTCGGTCCTTCGGGCGCCGGCAAGACAACACTCCTTCAGATCATAGGCACACTCGACAAGCCCGACAGCGGATCGATCACCGTAGACGGCATCAGCGTCAACGGTCTCTCATCGAAGAAGCTGGCCGACTTCCGCAACCAGCATATCGGCTTCGTCTTCCAATTCCACCAACTCCTGCCGGAATTCACCGCCTTGGAGAACGTCATGATACCTGCCTTCATAGCCGGCACAAACCGCAGCGCCGCCAAGAAACGCGCTGAGGAACTGCTCAGCTTCATGGGCCTCAGCGACCGGGCCAGCCACAAGCCCAATGAGCTATCCGGAGGAGAGAAGCAGCGTGTGGCAGTGGCACGTGCCCTGATCAACAATCCAGCCGTCATCCTTGCCGACGAGCCTTCGGGATCACTTGACTCGAAAAACAAGGCAGAGTTGCATCAGCTCTTCTTCGATCTGCGTGACAAATACGGTCAGACCTTCGTGATCGTCACCCACGATGAGAGTCTCGCCTCCATCACTGACCGCACTATCCACATGAAAGACGGACTGCTTGAAAAAGAGGAAGCATCCAAGGAGACGGCCAACGACGTACAAAACGAAGAACAGCCCGCTGACGAAGCACCGGCAATGGCAGGAGATGACCTGACAAAAGACGAAAACATCATCTAACAGACTGGCCTGCCACACGACAAACGGCAACAGCCACCCACCAGATGGGATTTACCCTACTTCCGACAAAAAGTAAAAACATCAACTCAATCGCCCGCCCCGACACGAGCGGCATAAAACAGATAAAAGACATGAACAACGACCTGTTAATCAAATTGGGTGACTACAACGATCTCACCGTCACGCGTATGGCTACGCGTGAAGACTCGCATGCCTTCAACGGCAAAGAGACCTTCGGTGTCTTCCTCGACGGCGGACGGGAGGGAGAGATTCTGATGCCCGCGAAATATGTACCGGAAGGCACAAAAACGGGCGACACCATCCGCTGTCTCGTCTATCTCGACCAGGAGGAACGTCTCGTGGCCACCACCGAACAGGCACTCGCTGTTGTCGGACAGTTTGCCTGGCTACAATGCACATGGGTGAACAAATATGGAGCCTTCCTCAACTGGGGCGTGATGAAAGACGTATTCTGTCCTTTCAGCGAGCAGAAACGTAAGATGGAGATTGACCATTACTATCTCGTCTTCCTCTATATCGATCCAGAGACCTACCGTATCACGGCTTCAGCCAAGGTAGACAAATTTCTTTCTGACAAGCGTCCCACCTACCAACCTGGAGAGGAAGTCGATCTCATCGTATGGCAGAAGTCGCCACTAGGATTCAAAGTCATCATCGACAATCTGTTCCAAGGACTGATCTACGACAGTCAGATCTTCCGTCCCGTTCACAGCGGTGACCGCATGAAGGGCTATATCAAGCAAGTACGGCCCGACGGCAAGATAGACCTCACGCTCCAACCAACCGGACGACGAGGCACCGACGACTTTGCCGAGACTCTCCTGCACTGGCTCGAGAGCCACGGCGGCTATTGCGCCCTGGGAGACAAGAGCGAGCCGGAAGACATCAAAAGAGCCTTTCAGGTGAGCAAGAAGGTGTACAAGCGTGCCGTAGGAGAACTATACAAGCAGCGACTGATCACCATCAGCGATGACGGTATCCGATTGACTGACACAGAATAAAATGGAAAGGACACCCCAAAATATCCCCTTGGGTGACAAAGCTCTTCGCCCATCCGCCCTAATTGCAAAAAATTCCCTCATTTTGTAGTGATATTAATTCAAAATATCGTAATTTTGCAGTCAAGGAAAAGATATTCAAAAATATAAAGAAAGAATCATGAGAGTAGCTATTGTAGGTGCCAGCGGTGCCGTAGGACAAGAACTCCTGCGCATCCTCGACGAGCGTAATTTCCCGGTAGACGACCTTCTGCTCTTTGGCAGTGAGCGCAGTGCAGGCCGGAAGTATTCGTTCCGCGGTAAAGATATCGAGGTGAAACTCCTTCAGGACAACGATGACTTTAAGGGTGTGGACATAGCTTTCACCTCTGCCGGCGCCGGCACTAGTCAGAAATTCGCTGACACCATCACTCGTTATGGTGCGACGATGATCGACAACTCGAGTGCCTTCCGTATGGACGAGGATGTGCCATTGGTCGTTCCCGAGGTTAACGGAGACGATGCTTTCAACGCCCCCCGTCATATCATTGCCAACCCCAACTGCACAACCATCATGATGGTTGTTGTACTGGAGCCCATCGAGAAGCTCTCTCACATCAAGAAGATCCATATCGCCAGCTATCAGAGCGCATCCGGTGCCGGTGCCTCAGCCATGAAAGAGCTGGAGCAGCAGTACAAGGAGCTCATTGAGGAGGGCGAGGTAAAGACGATCAATAAGTTCCCCCATCAGCTGGCATACAATGTGATCCCTCAGATCGACAAGATGATGCCGAACGACTACACCAAGGAAGAGATGAAGATGTACAACGAGACTCGCAAGATCATGCACTCCGATGTACGTACTTCCGCTACCTGCGTACGTGTCAGCTCACTGCGCTCCCACTCTGAGAGTGTATGGTTTGAAACAGAGAAGCCCCTGAGCGTGGATGAGATCCGCAAGGCTCTCGCAGCCGCTCCCGGTGTGACAGTCGTCGACGATCCGCAGAACTATGTCTACCCCATGCCACTTGAGAGCGCCGGTAAGGATGATGTGTATGTGGGTCGTATCCGTAAGGATCTTGCCGATGACAACTCAACGACGCTGTGGCTCACCGGTGACCAGATCCGCAAAGGTGCTGCACTCAATGCCGTACAAATTGCCGAGTATATGCTCGCACACAAGAAATAAGACCGACAAGCTATCCTCAAGGGTAGCCTTTCTAAGGAAATAAAACTTCCTTCCATCAAGGAAGTTCCCCCTGTTAATATCGCGATGGCCTGTCCTGTATTTCGCTCCGGCGGATGCGGACAGGCTTTTATTTTTTCTTATAAACATCCTACGATCATGCAGGCTACATCCCATCCCTATCATAAACGACTATGAAACAGATTCTATTTATCATCGGATCTCTGCGTAAGCAGTCCTTCAACCGCCAAGTAGCCAACTACATCAACGACCTGCTCAGAAACAAGGCGCAGGTGAAATGGCTTGACTTTGATGACCTTCCATTCGTCAACGAGGACATCGAATTCCCAGCTCCGGCTGCCGTTGCCCGTGTACGCGAGCAAGTGACAAAGGCTGACGGCCTATGGATCTTCACACCGGAATATAACTACAGTTATCCTGCCCAGGTGAAGAACCTCCTCGACTGGCTCTCCCGACCATTGAAAGCCAACGATCCCGACCGACATACCTCCATCGAAAACAAGGCTGTCGCCATTACCGGCATGGGCGGACGCAACCAGACAAAGGACTGCCGTGAGAAACTGACCGCCCTGCTCGACTTTCTCCGCGCCCGCACATTACCTACACAGGTAGGACTGTCTGCCAACCCAGAGGCCTGGAGCGACAATAAAGTGATCCTCTCCGAGGAGCAGAAACTGGAACTGCAAAGACAAGCCGACGACTTTCTCAAATTCCTCGTCTGACCCGTATTACCTCCTACTACACTCCTCCCCCCTTACGCGTATACCCCAAGCACGTATCCGCTCACAGATGTTCATACTAACTGAGTGAATGGGGGCTTAGGTTGAATTATTTTTCCTATTCGCACATAGATCTTTAATTTTGTATAGTATGGGAATTTTGTACCTGACTGAAAACAGCAACCGCCACCTTGCAGTTTCCATAACCAAACAGGCACAATATCCGCAGACCAACAAAACAGCTCATGAAACGAAGGCTTCATATTAGTAGGGAGATCTGCATCTATCTAGGACTGTGGGCGGTTGTCTTTCTGATACCCGTTCTCAGCTTCTATGTGCTTACACGCAGTCATTCCGAGGTTCCCTTCTATTGGGACACCATTTTTCATATATGGAAGAGTTTTGCCATCTTCTTTATCGCCTTCCTCATCCACAATCACCTGCTGGCACCGTTGATCGTCTATCACCGGCGCAGCGGACTCTACCTTGCCTCCGTATTCTGCCTTACAGTGATCTTCGCTTTGGTGCGCTATGAATATGTTGCCTTTCATGAGCCTTACCCTCCCCGCCAACATATCAACCAAAAAGAGTGGCACACACTGACCCGGCAAGGTGACACGACAACGACAGATGCCTCTTATCATAATCATCCCATGAAGATGTCATCCACTTTCAACCATCGCCGTCTAGGGCCTCCCATGCCTTTCCAACCAGACATCATCAGTATTCTAATGCTCCTCAGCCTCTTCGGATTCAATATTGGAGTCAAGATCTTCTTCAAGACCGAGAAAGACCGGACCCTGTTACAGCAATTGGAAAGCAAGAATATGGAGCAACAACTGGAGTATCTGAAATATCAGATTAGCCCACATTTCTTCATGAACACGCTCAACAATATCCATGCCCTCATCGACATCAATCCAGAAAAAGCAAAAGACACACTCGTCGAGCTCTCCAAGATGATGCGCTATCTGCTCTATGAGGCTGACAAGCCACTCGTACCCCTACAACGTGAGGACCAGTTTATATACAGCTATATCAAACTGATGCGTCTGCGCTTCACTGAAAAAGTCGAGATCAGCATTGAACGGCAGCAACAGATACCCAATGCCATGGTGCCTCCCCTGCTCACAATCAACTTTGTAGAGAACGCCTTCAAGCATGGCATCAGCTATCAGCACGCCAGCTTTATTCATATCAAAATGAACTTCGACAAAGATAAATTCTATTTTGAATGTGTAAACAGCAAGCATCCGGAAAGTATGGAACGGAAAGGCGGCGTAGGATTGAAAAATACCCGAAAACGTCTCGACCTCCTCTTCGGCGATAACTATCAACTCGACATCCAGGATCAGGATGACACCTACAACGTAAGACTCCAATTTCCCATCCAACCCATTAACACAGCAAACGCATGATCAATGTATTAGCTATCGATGACGAGCCACTGGCCTTACAGCAGCTGGCTGTCTATATCAGTAAAATACCCTTTCTCCATCTTGTAGCCTCGTGCCAGAGCGCCGTAGAAGCCCGGGGCTTTCTCAACAGCGACACGGTAGACGCCATCTTCTGCGACATTAACATGCCAGACCTCAACGGCCTGGACTTCATCGGAAGTCTGGCAGCCCCACCACTCGTCGTCTTTACCACAGCCTACACCGAATATGCGGTAGAAGGTTATAAGGTAGATGCCGTAGACTACCTGCTCAAGCCCTTCAGTCTCGATGAGTTCCGAAGGGCCGCCAACAAACTGCAAAAACGAATCTTGCTGATGCGTCAGGCAAGTGAGGGCAAGGTCCATAATATTGCAGAAAACCACACAAGCGACAACAGTAACAATACGTCCATACAGAGCAGCCACAACGAAGACAGTCAAATAAGAAATGACAGTGAAGACAACGACTCGCTCTTCGTAAAAAGCGACGGCCGTATCTTGAAAATAGCCATCCATGACATTATCTATGTAGAAGGCATGAGCGAATATCTCAAGATCCATCTCGCCACTCTCGATGCCAACGGACGACGTATAAAGCCTGTCGTTATCCTCTTCTCCATGAAGAAACTGGAAGAACGACTACCCAACTACTTCATGCGCATCCACCGCTCGTTCATCATCAACCTATTGAAAATACAAGAGGTAAACAAGAACCGCGTGATCATCGACAACGACACATACCTGCCCATCGGTGATCTTTATCGCGAGACCTTTAATGCTTATCTAAATAAGAATTTCCTTGGAAAATAAAAAAGGTGCCCTTCATACACAAGGGCACCTTTTTCATTTGATGATTACTTCACAACCGGTTGTATCTGACGCATCCATTTCCCACGCGCAATGCGTATGAGGAAAATAATGCCACGGAAAGTCAATTCCGTCGCCATGGCGATCCACACACCTCGGAGGCCATACGAACGCGACAGCCATGCAGCCAACGTGAGACGTACACCCCACATAGAACACAGATTCATAAGAGCCGGACGCAACGTATCGCCGGCACCTACACAGACACTATAGCTGACAATGGCTGCTGCAAAGAAAGGCTCAGCAAAAGCCTCTATACGAAGTACGGCGGCTCCCAGCTCCCGGATCTCATCGACGGGTGACAACACACCGATCATCTCTGGTGCAAAGATCCACATGACAACACCCATAAAAGCCATTACCGACATACCCAGACCTATCGTCAGATGTGCGAAACTACGACACAGTTCCGGACGACCGGCACCTGTCGACTGACCTACTAAGGTTGTTGCCGAGTCACCAATACCATAACCCGGCATATAACAAAGACTCTCTGCCGTCACAGCAAAGGAATTGGCAGCAATAGCCACATTGCCCAGAGGTGCCACTATCATCGTACTGACAATCTGAGCACCGCTCATCAATACGGATTGAAAGGCTATAGGGGAAGAGATCCTTAATGCCCGCCTCACATAATCGTTATTCCAAACAAACTTCTCCACATCATTGCGAAGAGCCAATATCTTGTTACGAAAATAAAGTATATAATTCTGGCCTACACTACCAAAAAGAATTGCCAACGCCGTACCTATGGCCGCGCCAACAACGCCGAGATGAAGGATATAAATAAAAAGATAGTTGAACACTACATCGAGCACACAGATCATCACACTCATCATACTCGGTGTTCGCATGTCTCCCGATGACTTCAACATATTGCCGGCCAGATTATTCATTTGGAAAAGAGGCATTACAAACATAAAAATACGGAAATACCAAGAAGCATCTCCCGCAATATCAGCACCGCCTCCCAACCAATAAGGCAGACGGCCGCTTACAATAAGTCCCAGACTGGCAATAACCAAACTGAAGATCAACGTACATACCGTACCGTGACGGAGCACGCAACGTGCCTGCTGAAAATCATTCGCACCTATGAAATGAGCCACTTGCACACTAAAGCCCATGGAGGCTGCGCTCGTAAGCGACCCGAAAAGCCATGTGGTCGACTCTACCAAACCGATGGATGCCGATGCCTGCGCTCCCAGATGCCCTACCATCGAGGCGTCGATAAAAAACATGAGCACAGATGTGATCTGTGCCAAGATCGACGGTATGCTCAAGCCAACAATAAGATGGAATTTTTCCCGCTGTGTCAGCGTCTGCCCATTTCGGATCTTCGCCAGCAAGACATCATTGCGTTTATTGCTTAACATAGTACTGCAAAATTATAGAATCATCCTCACGTCAAAGACCCGACGGAAGAACGGAGCGGGAAACCCTCCGATAAATAAAAGGGAAAGGATGGAGAAAAAAAATCCCTGCAGTTCCGAAGAACCACAGGGAACACCCCTTGTGGGCGTTGACGGATTCGAACCGCCGACCCTC
>ENA-OPEG01000267-OPEG01000267.1-human-gut-metagenome-genome-assembly--contig:-NODE-267-length-15165-cov-2.134083_pt1 | contig 15165 bp, 10 predicted proteins | sample MGYA00241632_ERZ501527 | MGnify/ENA primary metagenome ERZ501527 (study PRJEB25962, sample SAMEA2042301) | human gut metagenome | biome: human gut; feature: human-associated habitat; material: faeces... | reverse complement strand
TTTCAATTTACCAGATTTTCGCTTGAAACGCCTTGCGGTCTTATGTCTATATCATCGGCGAAAAGTTACCCGATCGCCTGCTATTTTCTGAAATACAATTGCAAAGTTAATCAATTATTGCCATTTACAGCCATACTCCGGTCAGTTTTCTTCATTCAATCCATACTCTACCAATTTATTATACAGCGTTGTCCTGCCGATACCCAGTATCTTTGCAGCCATTTTCTTGTTACCGGCTGCTTGTTTCAAAGCACGCAGGATACGTCCTCTTTCTTCATCCCCGCTCTTCAATGTAAAACAAGCGGAAGTAGCGGACGGTTCATTGTCAAGTTCCAAATCGGCTTCGGTTATCATATCGCCTTCTGATTGCAGGACTGCCGTCTGTATCTTCTGTTTCAACTCGCGCACGTTGCCCGGCCACGCATGGGCGAGCAGGGCATTACGGGCAGATGCGGCAAACCCTTTTACTTCACGTTCCAACTCACGGTTTGCCATTTCACGGAAGAACTCGGCCAATGGCATGATGTCTTCCGGGCAGTCGCGCAAGGGCGGCATGGTTATCACATACTCCTGCAAGCGATAGAGCAAATCCTGCCGGAACCGCTTTTCCGTTACGGCTTTCTGCAAATCCTCGTTGGTTGCAGCCACTATCCTCACGTTGGCTGTTTTGTCCTCCTTTGCACCGACGGGACGGTAACGGCGTTCCTGTATGGCGCGGAGCAGCATCTGTTGCATCTCCATTGTTAGGTTGCCCACTTCGTCAAGGAACAGCGTGCCGCCATCCGCTTCCAGAAAATACCCCGTCTTGTTTGCTTCGGCACCAGTAAACGCACCCTTGACGTGTCCGAAGAAGGCGGATTGTATCAATGACGGGGACAAGGCTCCGCAGTCCACTGCCACAAAAGGTTTATCGGCAAGTTTGCTTTGTTGGTGTATATGTTGTGCGATATGTTCCTTGCCCGTACCGTTCTCGCCCAGTATCAGCACGCTCATCCGGGTGGTGGCTACAAGGCGCACACGTTTCTTGATTTTCTGATAGGCTTCGCCCTGCCGGACGAATATCGGAATGTTCCATTGTAGTCGCTTTTCATGTTCTTTTTGCAGGGTGCGGATAAGCGGTATCAGTTTATCCTCCAACAACTGTTTCTGTATGTAATCCTTTGAGCCGAGCTTCATACTTTCCACTGCCGTATGCACCTCCCCGTAATTGGTCATAACGATAAACACCTGTTGTTTGTCGTTGGCACGCATCCACCGTAACAACTCTATGCTTTCACCGTCGGGGAGGCGTAGGTCGGCAACGACAATATCATCCACCTCTGACTTTGCCAATAGTTTCTTGGCAGTGGCAAGATTATATGCCGACATAGTATCGAAGCTGTCTTTCTTCAGCAGGTTGCAGACATAATCGTTATAGACGGGGTTGTCCTCAATCACAAATACTTTCATCCGACGACCTCCTTTCCTTTTGCGCAAGTTCTATGATAACTGTTCCCATACGAAGCATGGCATCCACGCATTTCCGCAATTCCATTTCGGAACATTCAGATTCTTGATGCAGCAGTTCATACTGGTTCCACAAGGGTTTGTCAGCACGGATAACAGCCCATGAACTTCGCTGACGGTGTATCCATTCGTCCAACGCCTTGCGGTCATTCCTCTCCATGATTTCCCGGACAGCCTGCATATCCTTTTCTGTTTCGGTTATCAGACGGTCGAGCATCGCCCGTTTGTCACCATAGGCAAGCAGAGAGGACAAGTCGGGAAGTTCATCCTTGTCCGTACTTGTCAAAAGGCATTTGTCTGATACAGCAACCAGTTCGGAAATGGAAAATGGCTTGAACAGGCAGGCGGTAAATCCATTTTCCAACAGCTCCTCTTCGCTGCAACTGCCGGAGGCGGTCGCCACGACAATGGGAATCTCTTTCGAGTTGCTGACACTTGACGAGCGTAACAACTCCAACACCTCATAGCCGTTAATCTCCGGCATCTTCATATCGGTTATCATGAGGTCGTATGTGTGCTGCCGCATGGCTTCCATTGCATCGCCAATAGTGGTGAACGTGTCGCAATGCACACCTATGCCAGCATACATTTCCTTTGTCATGGATAATACCATCGGATTGTCGTCCAATACGATGACAGAGTAAGGTCTTTCTATATGAGCCAGACTTTCTGCGCCTGTCTGTTCTTTAATACCAATATCGGCAGTGTTCATTGGCAACTCCACAGTAAAACGACTGCCTTCTCCTTTTTCGCTTTCCAAGCGTATAGTGCCGCCAAGCATACCGACAATCTGTTTCACAATGCTTAACCCCAATCCGAAACCGTCTTGCGTTGCGGCGTTGGAAAGCCGCTCGAACGCTCCGAACACTCGCTGTTGTTCTTCCGCACTCATGCCGGTTCCGGTGTCCTCTACTACAAGGGTCAGCCTATTGCCGTCATAGCTTATGACAAGTGAAACGCTTCCGGCATTCGTGAACTTGACGGCATTGCCCAGCAGGTTGTCGCATATCTGTATGATGCGCTCCTTGTCGCCATTCAGGATAATACCCTCCGGGCACTCGATGGTAAGTTTAAGATCTTTTGCTTCTGCTTGTTGCGTAAACTCCGTTTGCAACAGCTCCGCGATGTTTTCCAAACGAAACGGACGGACATTCGCCTGTTCCTTGCCGCTGTCCAAGCGGAAGAAGTCAAGCAGGGAGTTGAGCATGTCGGTCATTCTCTTGGAGGCTTGCAGGATATTGTCCGCATAACCGCTTATCTTTTCTTCTTCGTTGTCCTGCATCAGTTCCGCATATCCATGTATGGCAGTCAGTGGTGTGCGTAGCTCGTGGGTGATGGTGTGCATCGCTTTCTTGCGTGAGGCTATCAACGATTCGTTTTGTTTTACGGACTTTTGCAGTTGCCCGATTAAATCTGTTGTCTTACGTTTGTACTGCTTGATGCGGGTGGCATAGCGGTGAATGATGATGTATGAAATAATGAGCAACAGCAGCATGACACCCGTTATGATACCTACCTGCAAGAACGACTTTTCACGCATAGCGGATATTTCCGCCTCACGTTCCTGCAAGTCAGCCTGCACCTTGTGGTCCATCTGCTGGATAAGGGTTTGCAGTTGGCGGTTCAGTTCCGCATTGCGGCTGGCAAGGCTGTCGGCATATTCCGACAGACGATGGCTTTGGGCACGTTGTTGCGCTATCATATCACGGTTCAGTGTGTAGAGCATCGTGGTGGTCGTCGTCGGAGGTGCTTCCTGTTTCTTGCCGAACAACCCGAGAAAACCTTTCCTCCTCTGTTTCTTCGGCTCTTCCTGCCTGCTCGTTTGCACTATCACCGGCACCTGCTTGGCTATCCGGCGGTTGATGTCCGCCTGTTGTTCCAGAGCCTCCATGATGGCGCACAGCCGCTTTTCCTTGTCCTCCAGCAAGTGGCGCACGCTGTCTATGCGCACCGATTCGTAATGGCTCTTGAAGCGGCAAAGCATACTATCCACCGTCATCCGTTGCCGCCGGTATGCCGCCACATCCTTATCGTCCCATTCCAGCACCGACTCGCCCAAAAGAGACAACTCCACCACACCCACATACGCATCGTGTGTTTCCTTGCGGAAGCGGTTGATTTCACGGTTCTCCCGTTCCAGCAACTCCAAGTCGCGCCATTCTCCGAGCCACGTGCAGATGATGCCGCCCACCAGCAGGACTATCAACAGATAGCCTGCGGCTATCTTCGTGCGGAGATGCTTGGTAGTGGTAACGAATTGTTCGCCCATTTGCTGTTTGTGTAAATACCGTTATTCAACATACGCATATAGGTCGTGGAACTTCGCAGGTTCATGGATGAGAATGGCGGCCATGCTACCGATGACCGCCATAAGTATGGCATAGCCGAAAAATATTTTATATCGCAGCGACACTGTTTGTTGATGAAAAATATAATTGGTTAACTAAATATCAATATCACAGGATAGTGATCCCCACCCTTCATATGATATCTTAGTACACATGTTCTTAGCTGTAATCTGCTATCGATAAGGAAATAATCTAATTCTCGACCTGAAATATGTGTTGGCATACCACAACATGCAAAATTAGCACTATTTCCCGGCCTACTCCTGGTACCTGTGTAAATATTCTGATAATTCGCTTGGAGTCATATTCATGTCCCCACCAATAATAAATGGGTGATTTGCGGATGATACCAATTTATTTATATCTATAGCACCACATCCGGATTGGCAATGAATGGTATAAATTTCAAGGCCTCTATAATTAAGACCAATAGACCACCGACCTGTTCCTGACTGCGCATAAGAATAGGAAGGGCTAAAATTTATATCTGCAATGACACCAGTATTACACCGTGTGTTCCATCACGTCCTCCTTTCTTTATTGGGGTTATACTTCGGTTCTTTCCGTTGCGAGCGGAACTTTTCCGCCCTACGGTTTACTGCTTCCTCAAGGTAGGCAATGCTCCTTTAAGTTCGTAACGCCACTTTGAGCCTGCGTTCTGCAAGGCGGTGTTCATGGCATCAACGGCATTCTTCCAGGTAACGCCAGTGCCGTCCACCTTCGTGGCTTCGGGGACGATGTTTTCTTTATTGTAGCCGATGCCTTGTTCATGATTGTTCTTCCAATAGCAGGCGGTCACGGTGGTGTAGTTATTTCCCAAAAAGCCGCCGATATGTACTTTGCCGGTGCTACTACCCGTACTGGTTACGTTGCCCGTGGCATAGCAGGCAAGGAGGCTGATTCCTGCGTTCATTCCCACCAGACTGCCGCCAGCGATATTCTTTTTGGGGTTTATTTCTATGATCACGTTGCCCGTGGCATAGCAAGCGGTCAGGGTGGCACTCGAATTCGTCTGACCTGCCACGCCGCCGACATCGACCGTTCCCTTCACTGTGGCAGAGGAACTGCATCCGGTGATGGAACCGCCTATTTGAACACCCACCACACCGCCGACATACACCGTGCCGCTGACGCTGCCCGACACCGAGCAGTTTTCAATGGTGCCCCAGCCAGATCCTACCACGCCGCCAATACTGCCGCCATATATTTGATTGCTTGTTATCTGTACGCCCTCCATCACCACGTTCTTCACCGTACCAGCTCTATTGAGCCAGCCGAACAGACCCGCAAATTCGTCATTTGTCGTAAAGGTCAGCCCCGTAATGGTATGGCCGCCACCATCGAAGGTGCCTTTGTATGAGTTGTCGTAGTCTGTGCCTATCGGCGTCCAGGCTTTGCCGGTGAGGTCAATGTTTTTGTCGAGGGTAATGTTTATGTCGGTCTTACCTCCGTTCACTAATTCGGCTATATTCATCAGACCGTCGGCGGAGGTCACGGTGTAGCTGCCGTTGCTCTCTATGGTATAGCCCAGGTCTTTTGCCGCAGCGAGGGAGACGGTGTAGGTATATTCACCGCCCGCCTGCCAGTCGGTAGCATTCTTCATCTTATAAACTAAGGTCTTGCCGTTGGTGAAGGTGCAGGTGATAAAGGTAGTGCCAGCTGCCACATTTTGCGGGGCTACGATGGCGGTGTAGGTGTTGCTGCCCTTGTCATACGGGACGATTATATCCGGGTTGCCGCCTTCGGTGGAGAGGCCCGTCAGCTGCACGGATGCCAGCCCCTCGGTGTAGTCCGTCAGAACGATGGTCACCCGTGCCGTGCGGTGGGTGAAGCGGAGCGTGGGGCTACCGTAGGTCACCGTCTGTCCGTCGGCTACGATGAGGTCGCTGCCCTCAAAGTCTTTCTGGGCACTTTGGTTGGCTTTTACCTTTACCGCAGGCGGAGTTGTCTCGCCAGCGGTGTAGGGCCACCACGCCGTGACGGTGATGTCGTTGTGGTTGGTCCAGTAGTACGGGTCGGTGGAGGTCAGTGTGGCGCTGGTGGGGTCGGCGGTGGAGGGCGTCACGTTGTACGTCTTCACCGTGCCGTCCATCAGAACTGCCACGCTCTGCACACCCGTCCAATTGCCATCCGCTGGGGCACGGGTGCCGGCGGTGGCTGTCGCGGCGGGATTCAGCCCCGTGGCGGTGAAGACGATGGGTGTGCCTTCCGCCCCTTCTGGTAGGAAGCCCGCTTCGTCCTGTGTGCAGGCGGCAAGGCCGAGCAGCAGGGCGATGGCTGCGGATATATGGATGGTTGTTCGTTTCATGATGCGTGTTGTTTAGGGGTTGTTATTGTTTCTTTTGCAGTACGGGCAGACCGTCTGTGCCGAGTGCCCACTGGTAGTCATTGTCGGTGAGGGCGATGTTCATGCCGTCGACGGCTGTCTGCCATTTCACGGTCGCGCCGTCCACCTTCGTGGCATCTACCGTTCCTCCAAAATTACGGAATTCTCCTCGCTCGGCATTGCCTCCCCAATAACAGGAAGTTATAGTATTGTAGTTGAAACGCACTATAGCTCCAGATTCATAATCTTTCAATGTGCCGTCAAACCAGCAAGCTGTGATACTGCCATAATTTAAATCGGCTATACCACAAGTTCTACCATATGCAGAAATTTTTCCCGTCACAGAGCAGGCAATGATTTGACCATTATTTTGATCCACTATTCCAGCTGCTGATCCACTACTGCCATACAGATTCACATCTATGAGTTGTAGGTTCTTTATCACACCACGTACATTTAATAACCCAAAAAGTTCAGTAGTCGCTGCTGAAATGTTTAATCCCGTAATGCGGTGTCCCTGCCCATTAAAGACGCCGGAGTAACCTGGCCATGTGCCTATCTGTGTCCAATCCTTACCCGTCAGGTCGATGTCGGCGGTGAGGGTGCAATTTATCGATTCGTCCTTTTGTGCGGCTTTGTTCCATGCCAGCAGGCCGTCGGCGTTATAGACCGTGTAACTGCCGTCGTTCTGTATAGAATAGCCTAAATCCTCAGCCTCGCCGCTTTCGCCGCCGCCGTCAGCCCAGTCACCGATGGTGCAACCCTCTAACGTCAAGCCGGTGGTGTTCACCTTAACTGTATATTTATAGCGGCTACCCGCTTCTAATACGACGTTGTTCTGCGGACGGAAGTAGAAGGTGCCGCTGCCGAGTTCCACCTTGACGAACGGCTTGCCTGCCGCAACGGTCTGCGGGGCGGTCAGTGCCTCGTAGGTGTTGCCGCTTGCGTTGTAAGTCTTGATGGCGGTCGGGTTGCCGTTATCGGCGGACAGGCTCACGAGGCTCACCGTGGCACCGGCGACGCTCGTGAATCCCGTGCCGGGCTTCAGTTCGATTGTCACGCGTGCCGTGCGGTGGGTAAATTCAAGAGTCGGGTTGTTAAATTCCACCTTCCGGTTCTCAGCAGAGATGAAGTCGCTGTTCTGGAAGTCAGCCAATTTACTTTGGTCTTCGGCCACCTTCACGGCAGGCATCTGTGTGATGTCGGCATTGTCGAAGGGCCACCATGCCGATACGGTAATCGGGTCGCGGCTGGTCCAGTAGTGCGGGTCGTTCTCGCGTGAGAGCGTGGCACTCTTGAAATCGGTAGAAGCCGTTACGGTGTATTCCTTTACCGCATCGCCCAACTTGAGTGCCACGGAAGTGACGCCCTGCCAGTCGCCGTCCACAGCGGCACGGGTGGAAGGGGCTGCCAGCGGCGTTGCTTCTACGGACAGTCCGGTGGCACGGATGACGACGGGGTATTCACCTTCGGGCAGACGGTTATCGCCAGCAAGTTCGTCCTGCGTGCAGGCGGCGAGGGCGAACAGCAGTGCGGTGGCTGCGGGGATAAAAATTCTATGTCTCATAATTCTTCAACCTAATCAATTAATTATTAATATCTTACAGGCTAGCATTCACTTCTCCGCCGTCTATATCGTTCCACTTTGCAATGGTGGCTTCGCTGACTTCAAGGACTTTGTTGCGTACCTTGACGGTATAGGTATAGTTGTTGCCCGCCTGCAGTGCGCCTTCGGGCATGGTGAGTGTGGCATGATATTCCTGACCTTTGTAATTCACAACCAACGGCAGGGATGCAACTGTCTGCGGGAAGAGGATGATCGATGACGTGAGATTGCCGTCTGCCAGATTCATGGTCAGTTCTCCGGTCTGTGCCCCGTTGTCTGCGGTGGCAATACCGTCGGCCGTGTTGAACGTACCGGTGAGTAACAATCCGTCCAGCGTGTAACGTTCAGGCTTGACCACGCTGAAATTCACGCCGTCGCCCGCCTCGAAGGTAAGGGTTATCTGGCTCATGCGGTGGTGGAAGGAGTTGTCTTCACCGCCTTTGGCGGTTTTGTCGGTGAAGCTTACTACCGGGTTGTTTTTGTCTCCCGTGGCTCCTGAAGCAAAGAGAAAGTCGATGGCAGGTTGGTTCTGCTGCGCCGTGGCATCGGTCGTGGCTGTGAGGATGCCTCCCGCCGCGTTGTACGGATAGTAGGCGCGGAAAGTATGGGCCTTTGTATCTTCGATATAGATAACCTTTCCTTCTGCCTCAAATTTCCCGTTCTTCAGGATGAAAGGCACGTTGCCGTACTGGGAATCGTTGCCGATGTCGGTGATGCCGATACGGTCGCCGCCAGTCCAGGTAGTTCCGCTGGCGCGGGTGGCGGGGGCGATGTCGGCGGTAAACTGGGCGGCCACGGGGGCACCGTTCAGGTTCTCGTTGTCGTTGTTGCAGGCTGCCAGTGCGAGGGCGAGCATCGCAAGTGCAAAAAATCTTGTCTTCATTATATCTGTCATTTTATTAGTTACAAATCGGCATTTACATCATCACCTTTCACTTCTTCCCAGCCGTTGATTTCGGCTCCGTCCACTTCCATGCCTTCGGGAGTCTCAACCAGCGTTCCGCCGAGGGTCAGCGATTCGCCCTTTCCGGTGTTGAAATCCTTGAGGGCTTCCGTGAGGTCGCTTTTCAGCGTGGTGGGGCTCGGGTTGCCGTCAGCATAGCGGATTTCACCCGTCAGCAGTTGTTCCGTGCCGGTCACACCCAGCAGCCGCACCGTGGCTTTCCACTTGCCGGCATCGTCACCTTCGGTAATCTTGGTGAAGGGCAGCACGACGTTTGAAGCGGCTCCGTAGGTATCGGTAGCGAAGTCGAGTGTTCCGGCTGCACCCGTCAGATGGGCAACAATCTCCGTGATGCGTCCGGCGGCATCACCCGTCGGTTTGATGATGAGCGTCAGTTCGCGTACCTGCTGCTTCATTGCGGCGGTCAGCGGATAGTCCTTGTCTTTCTCGATGGTCACCTGTTCCGTATAGGTGAAGAACCATCCCGGGGCATTGTTCACAAAGGTATCCGTGCCTGCCCGGGTTCCCGTGGCTGCGGCAATGGTGGCTGTGGTGCCGTTCACCGTGATTCCTTCAGTCGGGTTCCACACCGCAAGGGTGTAGCTGCCCGGAGCAAACAGATGGTCGGGGGCATGGGTGGCGGAAGTCTCCGTACCCGTATAGTCACCCATGGTGACCGTCCACGTGGCAGGTATGTCGATACCCTCACCGCGGGCCGACCAGTCGGCTGTCACCGCAATCTTCCCGCTGTCGGGGTGTGGCGTGTCATAGAGCGTGTCCTTCACGCAGGAAGAGAGCAGCACGGCGGCTGCCATTCCCATCATATTTATATATTGTCTTGCTTTCATATTCTATTCCTCCGTGTTAGAATAACTTCCATACCAATGTCACACCGGCATTGATGGGGCCCCACCAGTCCTTTGTTTCGTTGCCGCGGCGTACACGTACACCGTCGATGACTTCATATTTTTCGAAATCGGCATTCAGGTAGCCCAGACCGAGGTTGAAATCAAGAGCCAGTGCCTTGTTCAGCCGCAGCTGATAGCCGGCGGTGATGCCGCCACCCATCAGGTCGCCCTGCTTGCCTGCTTCGGAGAACTTGTAGTTGAACTGTCCGGCCTTGAACATCGCGCCCAGATACCAGGCTTTCTTCTCACCCATATAGTAACGCACTTCCGGAGCCACTTCCCAGAGTGCATAGCGGCGGTCCTTGTCGCTCCACGTCCATGAAGTCCACGAGCCGTTTACGGCAATGCCCCACGATGGGCAGATGCGCCATTCCACGCCAAGATCTGGTGTCAGGGTAGCCCAGCGCAGCAGATTGGCACGCAGGGAAAAATGATAGTCGGTTGGGGTTTTGGTTTCCAATGGCATGTCGGTAAGTTTATTTTGTTGAGCAGCTTTCTCGGCTTTTACCTTTTCAGCGGCAAGTCGGGCTTCTTCCGCCTTGCGCTGCTCTTCGGCAAGCCGTTCCTGCTCGGCACGCTTCTCGGCTGCCAGTCGTTCGGCTTCCGCCTTGCGTCGTGCTTCCGCTTCCGCATCCGTTGCGGCTGTTTCTTTTACTGGTACTGTCAGGCGCACGGTGACAAAATCACCCCCTGTCGCATGGTTGCGGGTAATGAAATTCTCCTCTTTTATTTCCGCACGGATAATCAGTTCGGATTTCACTCGGTTGGCACGGATCTTGGCCGTGGCAAGGTCCTCGGCTTCACTGCCCAGCGAATTGCAGTAGCCGTCAACCAGTAGCGGCAGTTTGCCGTCAAGAATTGTGGTTTTGTTGTTTTCGATACATTCCAACAGGCGGGCAAGTTCCGTGTCATTGCCATTCCAAGGCACGTAGAACATGTCCTTCTGCGGAACGAACCGGAAGGTGTAGGTCGTGTCTGCTTTCTGCTGCGCAATGACAGGAAAAGTTACCGTCATCAGCCACAGAAACAGGGTAAGAAAAGTGATTTTTCTGCTCATATAAACTTGAATTTATTATCTTTGTCTTCTCCAAAGGTAATAAATGCCATTCAGCGCCCAAAATATTACAAAAACTTTTTCTGTTGAAATACAGCGTTTTATGAAAAATAGTCGTTTGAGCACTTTTCAAATTGTCGTTAGAGCACCTTTTTGTCGAATTAGCACTTTTTTTGTCGTTTGAGCACTTTTTGAAAATGGGTTTCTGAGACCTCTTTCAATGTTTTTTAGTATACGTATTTGCAACCAGTTATTTCTCAATAGTTTGTGAGTAATAAGTCAGAAATATGGTCGTAAACTTTAATGGTACATTCTAAAGGGTGAAGATTTAACGCTTTTATTGTTTCTTAACTCGTTGGGAGTGCCAATTTGGGCGTTATCTTCTCTTTTCGATGCAATTTGGGTTCCGCTATTCCACTTCTATTTGGACTTTATCTCCTAAGCCACTGCAAAGGTACGATATTTTGCCGGATAATCTTCCTTGACCATCTCATTTGTGGATTATTTTGCCGCACAGCAAATGTACTAATGCCGCAATACCAACGCAGCAAAGGGAAGGAGGAAAAAGGAATCTATTATTTTGGAGGGAGTGCAGTCTTCCGCTTGCCTTATTTGTTCTTGCTAAAATTAGCCCGCTCCGAAAAAATAATGGTGTGTAATCGGTTTTCAGACCAAGAACTATTGTTTGAGTTGATATTTCTATTATTTCGTCAGTCGTTTGTCTCCGTTGCCGGATGCTTCATTAAGCCAAGCCGATGAATGGGGAAAGGTTTGGGGGCTGTTTACTCTCCGCAGGAGGAAGAAACTGCTCCAAACGGTTTACCGCTTGACCTTTCCATATTCAATGAGGCTGGCTACCTTTGCATCCGACATGAGGAGATAAACGACTGAATGTACTTAAACCAAAGATGGTACCTGTACTTTGCATGTACACTTTTTCTTGGATTATGCAAGGAAAACCGGGGAAAATGTATTACCTTTGCAATCAAAATACAACTGCGCTAATGACCTGAAGAATCAAAACGATAAAGCAACATACGAAACTCCTTCGCTGTCTTATGGGCTTTGGTCAGCCTCGCAGGGATAGCGGTGGAGTTTTTCGCTTTTATATACGATAATGGCAAAGAAAGCAAAAACAAAGGACGTAGTAAAGAAAACCATCGAGCAAACATTGTGGGATTCGGCAAACGAATTACGTGGCAATCTTGATGCAGCCGAGTATAAAAGTGTGGTACTTGGACTTGTGTTCCTAAAATATATCAACGACTGCTTCAAAGTTAAGCATGACGAACTTGTTGCTGAAGGTGAAGGCTTTGAGGAAGACCCAGACGAATATATTGGCGATAACATATTCTTTGTTCCTGTCGATGCTCGTTGGGAGAAAGTTGTCAATGCCTCACTTACTGCCGAAATCGGAGCTGTCGTTGATGCGGCAATGGAAGCATTGGAGAAAGAAAACAAGCAGCTCAAAGGCATTCTTCCCAAGAACTATGCTCGTCCAGAACTAGATAAACGCCGCTTGGGTAACGTAATTGATATTTTTGAAAACAACCTCCACTTTACAGGTTCGGAAGCTCGTGATGTGCTTGGACGTGTATATGAATATTTTCTTGGAGAATTTGCCCGTGAAGAAGGCAAGAAAGGTGGTGAGTTCTACACCCCTTCATGTGTAGTCCGTACCATAGTTGAAGTTATTCAGCCTTATAAGGGAAAAATCTTTGACCCTGCTTGTGGTTCGGGCGGTATGTTTGTGCAGAGTAGTAAGTTTATTGAACGCCATCAAGGTAATATCAATAAAATATCCGTCTATGGGCAGGAACTTAACAGCAATACGTGGAAATTAGCACAAATGAACCTTGCCATTTGTGGAATTGAAGCCAATTTTGGCGACAGTTTCGGAGATTCCTTTCACGATGACAAACATCCATTCTTAAAAGCGGATTTCGTAATGGCAAATCCACCGTTCAATATCTCCAAATGGGGCGGTGACCAATTACGTGACGACCCACGTTGGCAATACGGCATACCGCCGGAGGGGAACGCCAACTTTGCATGGATGCAACACATGTTGTATCACTTGGCAGACAATGGACGCATCGGCTTGGTTCTTGCCAATGGCTCGCTATCCTCTCAACAAGGTACAGAGGGAGATATTCGTGAAAACATTGTCAAGGCCGATTTGGTGGAAGGTATTATCGCCATGCCATCCCAATTATTCTACAATGTGCAGATTCCTTGCTGTTTATGGTTCTTGACAAAGAGCAAAGCACAACCGGGCAAGACGCTTTTCATAGATGCTCGTAACATGGGCTATATGAAAGACCGCACACACCGTGAACTCTCTTGCGGAGAAGAAACGGAGGAGCATGGCAACGACATCGCACGTATCGCAGATACTTTTGAGCAGTTTCGTGCTGGAACGCTTGAAACCGAAAAGGGATTTTCAGCCATTGCAACAATCAAGGATATAGAGAAGCAAGATTTTATCCTCACCCCCGGACGTTATGTCGGCATAGCCGAAGTGGAGGAAGACGGCGAACCATTTCAAGAAAAAATGGAACGCCTCACTTCCGAACTGTCTGATTTATTCGCCCAGTCGCACACGCTCGAAGACGAAATCCGCAAGCAATTGGCAAAAATCGGCTTCACCGTCAAGTGATATAGCTTCTACTCTTCGTTAGGTTCACCATATAATAACGAAGAATATGAAAGAAAAATTAATTCAGGAAATCAGCACCGCAATGACAGAAGTGTTAAGTTTTGAACAAGTAGCTCACCTTAATAGTGTATTGCTTCAAGTAGTAAGCCAATACACTATTACTGAAGATGGCGAGACACTGCACGAAAATGCAGCGTCTAACGACCGTCTGCTTGACATATTCCTGTCCGCGAAGCAAGTGGAGGGTTGCACAACACCTACAATCAAATACTACGGCTCTACCATTCGGCAGTTATTTAAGAAGATGCCTAAAAAGGTCACCGACTATACTACCGAGGACATTAGAGCCTACCTTGCCGTATTCCAGCGAAAAAACAAATCAAGCAAAGTGACCATTGATAATATCCGCCGGATTTTTTCTTCGTTCTTTGCTTGGCTCGAAGAAGAGGACTACATTGTCAAAAGTCCTGTCCGCAGAATACATAAGGTGAAAACAGGAACACAGGTCAAGGAAGTATTGAGTGATGAGAATATCGAGCAACTCCGTGATAGTTGCACTAAAATCCGTGACCTTGCCATTATTGACTTACTGGCTTCAACAGGTATGCGTGTAGGCGAATTGGTAAAACTCAATCGAGAAGACATCAACTTCACAGAGCGTGAATGTATCGTATTTGGCAAAGGCAACAAGGAACGCATCGTTTACTTCAATGCCCGTGCAAAGATTCATCTACAACAATACTTAGCTTCTCGCAAAGACAGAAATAAGGCTCTTTTTGTCTCTTTAGCTAAACCGCATAAACGCTTGGAGATTTCGGGGGTAGAAACTCGTCTGCGCAAAATTGGCCGCTCTGCAAAGATCGTGCGTGTTCATCCTCACAAGTTTCGCCGTACATTGGCAACAATGGCTATCGACAAAGGTATGCCTGTGGAACAAGTGCAACGCTTACTTGGTCATGTCAAGATTGATACTACCATGCACTATGCAATGGTGAATCAAAACAATGTCAAACTCTCACACCGTAAATTCATAAATTAGCATGTGGTATTGTTTGACACATAACAGTGGCTCATCTTTCCTGAAAAACAGACAAGGAAATGATAATTTAGAGCAGCAGGCGCAGGCGTTGTTCAAGTCGTGGTTCGTAGACTTCGAGCCATTCAGAGGCGGTGAATTTGTAGATTCAGAGCTTGGATTGATACCCAAAGGTTGGAGAGTTGTTAGCTTAGGTGAAGTCACAAAGCAAATAACAGAAAAGGTTGGCAATCGTGAAGATGTGACAGTGCTGTCTCCTATAAATTCAGGAGAATTGGTATTGTCAGAAGAATACTTCACCAAACAAGTATTTAGCAAAGACTTATCAAAATATCTAATTGTCAACCCTTTATCATTTGCTTATAATCCAGCTCGTATTAACATTGGCTCAATCGGGTTAAATACTTTCGACTTTGTGGGTTGTGTTAGCCCAGTCTATGTCGTTTTTGAGTGTGAACCTAATTACCAGTATTTCTTCGACTTTTTCAAAAGAACAGCTATGTTCAAAGACGAAGTTGCTTTAAGAGCTATTGGTGGAGTCAGACAATCGCTCGGCTATAATGATTTGTCGCTTATAAAAACAATATACCCAACATCTGATGTTGTAGTTGAGTTTAATAACCTCTATTTGAAAATGAAAGAGGTTATGATAAAGAATACGGATCAAAATGAAAAATTCATTTCTTTGCGAGATTCGCTTCTCCCGAAGCTGATGTCTGGCGAGCTAAAAATTAACGAATTTAATTGCTAAATTCTCATTTATGGAACAGTGGAATATT
>ENA-OPEG01000256-OPEG01000256.1-human-gut-metagenome-genome-assembly--contig:-NODE-256-length-15539-cov-2.688001_pt1 | contig 15539 bp, 10 predicted proteins | sample MGYA00241632_ERZ501527 | MGnify/ENA primary metagenome ERZ501527 (study PRJEB25962, sample SAMEA2042301) | human gut metagenome | biome: human gut; feature: human-associated habitat; material: faeces... | reverse complement strand
TGGTGGGGATTTGTAACCTAAAACTAATCTTAAAACCTAAAAACTAAAAACCTATATGAAACAATCTACTAACCTTAAACCTAATGTCTTTTGTATTAGCCTTTCACCTTAATGGGTGGGGCTTTCTTTGTTTTTGCGCTGCAAAGGTAGCGCCTTTTTGCGTCTCCCACAAGTGTTTTAGGATAATATTAGGATTTTTGGAGCTTTTGTTGATTTAAATCAATATTTTGTGCTCGCAAACAGCTTTATTTTATCCATTTTAACCGAAGACTGTTCAAGACGACACTGACGCTCGACAGTGCCATGAGGGCGGAGGCTGCCATCGGGGTGATCTGCCAGCTGATGCCGAAAGCGTAGAGTAGTCCGGCGGCCAGGGGAATGCAGACGAGGTTGTAGATGAAAGCCCAGAACAGGTTCTCGGCGATCATGCGAACGGTCTTCCGGCTGAGGCTGACGGCCTCGGGGAGTGCCTGCAGGTCATCGCCCATGAGGGTTACCTGTGCCACGTCCATGGCCACGTCGGTGCCTTTGCCGATGGCGATGCTCACATCGGCCAGGGCGAGGGCCTGGGTGTCGTTGATGCCGTCGCCCATCATGGCTACGGTCTTGCCCTCCTGCTGCAGCCGGCGCACGAGGTCCTCCTTGTCCTGCGGTTTCACCTGGCTCTGCCAGTGGCGCACACCGGCTTTGTGTGCCCAGTAGGCCACGGCGTCTTCCCTGTCGCCGCTCATGAGCCAGATCTCCACTCCTTGCTTCTGCAGCTGCTCCATGGCCTCACGGGCATGGGGCTTCAGCGTCTCCCTTGCCTCCAATGGCAGGTCATCGCTCTTCGTGAAGTCGATGTTCTGGTTGGGAAGGGTGAGGGTGCCGGTCTTGTCGGTCACGAGGGCATCGACCTTTCTGAGGGTCTCCAGCGCCGTGGCGTCCTTGATGAGCACGTTCTTGCGGGCTGCCTTGCCGATTCCCACCATCAGGGCGGTAGGGGTGGCGAGTCCCATGGCGCACGGACAGGCGATGACGAGCACGCCGACAGCGGAGAGGATGGCATGGGGGAGGGCGGCCGTCCCGCCGATAGCCCACCATAGTATAAAGGTGAGGAGGGCGATCCCTGCCACCACGGGCACGAAGATGAGCGAGGCTTTGTCGACGATGCGTTGTACGGGAGCCTTGGAGCCCTGGGCCTCCTGCACCATCTTGATGATGTGGGCCAGTGCCGTGTTCTCGCCGATCTGGCGGGCACGCATGCGGAATTTGCCTTGGCTGGGAATGGTGCCGGCCAGCACCTTCGAGCCGGCGGTCTTCTTGGCCGGCGATGGCTCACCGGTGATCATGCTCTCGTCGACGTAGGCGGCGTCGGGCGTCATGAAGCTCTCGGCCCAGGTCACCTCGCCGTCGACGGGCACCTTTTCGCCGGGACGCACCTCGAGCAGGTCGCCGGCCTCGATGGTGGAGATGGGCACTTCTTCTATCTTGTCGCCGTCGACGATGTGTGCCGTCTTCGGTGCCATGCCCATGAGCTCGCGGATGGAGGAGGCGGTGCCGTCCTTGGCTTTCTCCTCCAGCAGGCGGCCGGTGAGCACGAAGGTGATGATCATGGTTGCCGCATCGAAGTAGGTATGCCATTCTATGCCGCGCGGGGTCCAGACACTGTCTCCGAAGAGCACGTTGAAGGTGCTGAAGAGGAAGGCGATGGCGGTGGAGAGCGTGACGAGCGTGTCCATGTTGGCCGAGCGGTGCATGAGCTGCTTGAAGGCCGAGCGGTAGAAGGAGCGGCCGCAGACGATGATGTTGGCCAGGGCGAGGATGAGCGATGCCCGGTTGTTGAGGGGACTGTCACCCATGGCCGTGCCGCCGGAGCTGCCGGCCAGCAGGCTGTCGAGGGAGAGCCATCCCATGGAGAGGCTCATCACAATGAGGGCGAAGAGCCAGCTGAGGAGGGTGCGCCGCTGGAGGAGCCGGTAGGCCTTCCGTTCTATCTCTTCGGCATTGCGGTCGCTCTCTGTCACGAGGTCGTAGCCGATGTCATTGATGGCTTTCTTCATCTGCTCGAGGGTGATGCGCTGGGGATCGTAGTCCACGAGTGCGGAACGGCTGGCCAGCGACACGCTGGCCTCGTTGATTCCTTCCAGCGACTGGAGCTTCCGCTCCACATTGGCCGAGCAGCTGGCGCAGGCCATGCCTATGACGGGGATTGTTCGTTTCACGATGAAATGGTTGTTTGAGTGAAAAAGAGAAGGGCATATCGGGAGGGCTCTTGCCGTCCTGATATGCCCTTGTGATGATTAGTCGAGCACGAGCTCGAATCTGCCGAGTGCATCGACGGCTGCCTTCAGGTCGGCAGGATGGGTCTGTGTCTCGTCCCACTCCACATTGGCGCAGGCGTTCTCGAGGCTCACTTCGGCGCTGGCCACACCGTTGACGCCACGCAGGGCCTCTTCCACTTTGGCCTTGCAGTTGTTGCACTTCATTCCGTTTACTTTGAATACTTTCTTTTCCATAGTTCTTTAATTTTTATGTTCCGCAGGCGTCGGATGTCAGGGAGGAGTGTTGTCGCCCGTCTGTCTTCTGCTTCCGCGGATAGGTGAATACGAGTGTCTCTTTCAGACCGCTGTCCGGGGAGTGTTGTCGCCCGGCGATAGGTGTCGGGTCTGATTTCTTTTGCAAAGGTACGGATTCTTCCTTTTCTTTATTTACAATATTATGGAAAAGAGTTATAGTCTTCTGCCGGCCGAGAAGGATAATGGGTGCCGGCGGATATGAAGGCGGGCAGGTAGTGAGTGCCGGTGTCTTCTGTCGGACCGTTTGCCCGGTGTGGGACTTTTCTTGTCTGTATAATAAAATAAGGTGTACCCGGACACAGCGTCCGGATACACCTTATTATATATAGGGTCACGTCATTATCTTGTTTTACCAGATATGTGCGCGCTTGTTCTTCGGCAGGTACAGCTTGTCGCCCTTCTTCACGTTGAAGGCTTTATACCAGGCGTCGATCTGTGGCAGGGCGCCGTTCACACGTGCCATGTTGGGAGAGTGGGGGTCATTGGTGATGATCATGCGGATGTACTCCGGTGCCATGTTGGATGCCCACACACGTGCCCAGGCGAGGAAGAAGCGCTGCTCGGGTGTGAAGCCGTCCTTCTTGGGCAGTGGGTTCTCCTTCAGCGAGTTTTCCAGTGCACGGAAGGCGATGTTCAGACCGCCGTTGTCGCCGATGTTCTCGCCAAGGGTCAGTTGGCCGTTGATCTTCTCGCCGGGCAGTACTTCGAAGTTGGAGAAGTAGTCCACCAGCACCTTCGTGCGCTCCTGGAAGTTCTTCTTGTCACTGGCGGTCCACCAGTCGTGCTGGTTGCCGGTCTTGTCAAACTGTGAGCCCTGGTCGTCGAAGCCGTGACTCATCTCGTGGCCGATCACACCGCCGATGGCACCATAGTTGGCGGCATCATCAGCTGTTGGATCGAAGAAAGGTGGCTGCAGGATGGCGGCGGGGAAGCAAATCTCGTTGGTCGTCGGGTTATAGTAGGCGTTGACGGTCTGTGGAGTCATGCCCCATTCGCTCTTGTCCACTGGTTTGTTCACGTGGCGGGCGATGTAGTCGTCAGAAGCCCAGCGGCTGATCTTCTGCAGGTTCTCATACAGGCTCAGCGAGTCGTTCACCTGCAGGCCGGTATAGTCCTTCCACTTGTCAGGATAGCCGATCTTGATGATGAAGTTGGCCAGCTTGTCCTTGGCCTGTGCCTTGGTGGCCTCGCCCATCCAGGTGGCCTCGTCGATGCGCTGTGCCAGCGCCTTCTGCAGGTTGTGCACCAGTTCGAGCATGCGTTTCTTGCTCGACTCAGGGAAATACTTCTCTACATATTCCTTACCGATGGCCTCACCGAGGGTACTGCTCACGAGACTCACGGCACGCTTCCAGCGGGGACGGTCCTGTTTCTGGCCTGTCAGGCTGCTTGAGAACTCGAACGCCACCTTGCGGAAGTCGTCGCTCAGTTGGCTTGAGGCACCGGCGATGATCTTTGCCTCGGCATAGGCCTTCAGATCCTCGAGAGGGGTATCGGCCAGGATCTTCTCCACCTCGTGGATCGGCTCGGGCTGGTCGACGCTCACCTCTGTGAAGGCGGGGAAGCCGCCGAGGAGGAACACGTTGCCCCAGTCGATGCCGGGGAACTGGGCCACAAGCTCGTTGTAGGACATCTTGTGATAGTTGGAGTCGATGTCGCGCAGCTTCACCTGGCTGTAGCTGGCCTTGGCGATGCGGGTCTCGATGGCGATCACCTTCTCCATCTTGGCCTTGGCGGTGGCCGCGTCGTTGCCGGTCATCTCAAAGAGGCGCTGCAGATAGGTCTTGTAGGCGTCCAGCACCTTCTTCTTGTCGGCGTCGTCGCTCAGGTAGTAGTCACGCGATCCCAGGCCGAGACCGCCCTGGCCGATGGAGACGAGGTTCCAGCCGGCATTGCGCAGGTCGGCGCCGACACCGATGCCGAACATCATCGTGTTCTCGCCGTTGCGGTCGAGCTCGGCGGTGACGAGCTGGTATTCCTTGCGGTCCTTGATGGCCTCGATACGGTCGAGGGTCGACTTGATGGGGCTCCAGCCCTCACGGTTCAGGCGTACGCTGTCCATCATCAGCTTATAGAGCGACCCGATTTTCTGACCGAGCGATCCTTTCTCCTGGGGAGTGGTGGCATACTGCAGGATCATCTCCTGAATGCGCTTCTGGTTCTCCTCATAGAGATCGGTGAAGGCACCGTTGTCAGAGTGCTCTGCATCGAGAGGGTGGCTTTTCAGCCAGCCGCCGGCGGCATACTGATAGAAATCGTCTCCGGGCTTCACGGACAGGTCGAAATTCGCCATGTCGATACCCGAACTGAGCTCCTGGCCTTGGGTGGTCTGCTGGGCATAGGCACCGCAGGCGACCATCGCCAGTGCTACAAAAAGTACTTTCTTCTTCATAATTTTAGAAAAATAAATTCATAATTGCCTGCGAAATTACGAATTTTCTGCCATACAGCCTACATTTGTCGGCTGTTAATTTAAGGAGTGTCGGTCGGGAAAGCTGTCAAAGGAGATTGATTATAGGAGAATGCTATCTTCACATGCAGGTACTGTCTTAATTCTATCTATCGTTGTGGTGCTGTCTTTCTGTCTGTTTTTAAGCACTGAAGATGAATAGGCGGACGGATTTTCGTAGCTCTTTCTTGGTTTAAAGAAAGAATATAGGTCGAGTCATAGACCTTCTGCCTGCATAATGATCACATTACCTTATAATATAGTAACAGATCATGCCGGTAGAACTCTTTTTGTTAAATCTTTGATGTATTTTTCTTGTTTTTCCTTATTTTCTTCTACCTTTGCAAACGCATAGGGTATAGTACGGAGTGCTTTACCTGTCGTGACTGCCGGGTCGTTAGGGACAGATAGCTTGATCCATTCTTTGGGGTGTCAAAAGAGGGGAATCAGCCTCTTCTGTAGGATAACGAGCTCGTGAAATCATCTCTCTGTGTATAGATATGCTTACCGGCTGGTAATAGATAGGAAATTTTTATGCCGCAACTGATATTATTATTTGCCTTCTTGGTGAGTGCCGTTTTGACGGCATTTATTATACCGAAAATCATCCTGATCTCCTATAGGAAGAAGCTTTTCGACTATTTCGATGAGCGAAAGGTGCATGAGGGTGTGGTGCCTCGTCTGGGAGGAGTGGCTTTTACACCTGTCATCACCATCACGTTGGCTTTGGTGGTAGGCTTGCTCACATTGGTTATGCCTTCCAGTTTCAGCGTTGCTTTTGCTGTGCATAGCGTACATCTGGCACTTGGGTTGTCGGCCTTGGTGATTCTCTATATGGAGGGTATCGCCGACGATCTGATAGGAGTGTGCTATAAGACGAAGTTTCTTGTTCAGTTGATTTGTGCGGTTCTGGTTACGTGTACCGGGGTTTGGCTCAACAGTCTGCATGGGTTGTTGGGTGTCTATGCGCTCTCCCCTTGGGTGGGCATACCGCTTACGGTGGTGTTGCTGGTGTTTATCATTGATGCCATCAACCTGATCGACGGCATCGACGGACTGGCGTCCGGATTGTCAATGATCGCTCTGTTCTTTCTGGGTTGCCTCTTCGGATACTGTGGTGAGTGGGCGTATGCGGTGTTCGCGTTTGCCACATTGGGCACATTGGCTTCTTTTTTTGTCTACAATGTATTTGGTAGCGTAGAGGCTGGACATAAGATCTTTATGGGCGACAGTGGCAGCCAGACCATTGGCCTGATCGTGGGACTGTTGTCTGTCCGTTTCTGTATGTATGACGGTGGCACCATTGGGAATATCCCATACAACCCGCTGGTGATCGTATTCTCCTTGCTCATGGTACCTTGTTTTGATGTCATCCGGGTAATGATCGGTCGTATCCAGCATCATCGCAATCCTTTCACACCCGACAAGACACATATCCATCATAAGTTCCTGGCCTTAGGCATGAGCCATCGTACGGCTATGATCAGCATACTTTTTATAGCCTCGTTTTTTGTCCTTTTCAATCTGGGCCTGGCACAGGTCGTCAATATTAATATCATTGTCTTACTCGATGTGGTGTTATGGTCGCTGATGCACGTATGGCTTTCCCATACCATTCGCAGACGCAGGGAGTGTAATAAGGAGCATTCGTCAGAGAGTTGATACATAAGGATTTACGGAGTATGAATGAGGATAGTCTGTTCACGTTTTTACGTTATGCTTTAGATGAGTCGGCGGCTCTTCCCGATAGCTTTTCTGATATGGATTGGGCTGCTCTCTTGCAGTTCGGCCGGAGGCAGGCGATAACGGGTGTGCTGTTCGAAGGTGTCAAGAGGATACCGGCCGACCATCCGCATCCCGACAAGGGCTTGCTGTTGTCGTGGATGGCCTTGGCACAGGCGATAGAGAGACGCAACAGGAAGCTCAACGCGGAGATCGGAAAGATCGAGGCGTTCTTTGAGTCACGGGGCTTTCAGGGCTGCCTGCTCAAGGGACAGGGCAATGCCCGTCTGTATCCGCATCCGCTGAGCCGTACGCCCGGAGACATCGATCTCTGGGTCGAGGGTCGACAGCGTGCGTTGGTAGATCTCTGCAGGGAGATCGATCCGGAGGCTGAGGTGTGCTATCATCATATCCATCTGCATTACGATGATATCGAACTGGAAGTGCATTTCACTCCTTCCTTTGCCGGTAACATCTTGTATAACAGACGCCTGCAGCGTTATTTCAAAGAGCATCGTTCAGAGCAGTTTGCCCATCGGGTAAGCCTTTCGGAGGAGGTAGCCGGCATTGCGGTGCCTACCGGTCGTTTCAACCGTATCTTTCAGGCGTCTCATCTCATGAGGCATTATCTCTATGAGGGCATAGGGTTGAGGCAGGTCATCGATTACTATTATCTGCTGAAGCAGGGACAGACCGACCGGATGACTCCGGAGGAGAAGCGGGAGGAAGAACGGTTGTTGAGGCATCTGTATCTCTATCGGTTCACACGCGGGCTCATGTGGGTGCTGCATCACCGGCTGGGCCTCGATGAGAAATATCTGATCGTGACGGAGGATGAGAAGGAGGGCGCCACCTTAATGGAGATGATATGTAAGGGAGGTAATTTCGGACGTTTCGATCCCCGTTCTCCTCAGCGGGGACAGCACAACAAGCTGGTCAATTATCTGAAATACCTGAGACGCACCTTCCAGTTTATCTCCCGTTACCCGGCAGAAGCATTGCTGGGCCGCCCCTTCATGCCCGTATGGTGGAGGATATGGGTGGCACGGAAAGGCTTAAAGTAAGCCGGATGCTTTAGAATGTTAGAGAGGGTGGAGGGTGTGTCCCAAACTCAGTTCTTATTCTCTAATCGTTATTAAAGGTTCGAAGCATCTTGTTCAACACCCTTTTGGGGTGTGCAGATAGAAGGGACTCACCGCGGTGCGTCCCTTTATCGTTTCCTCGTCCCCACTGTTGGACATCATCCGTTCATCTCTGGACACATATCATGGTGTGTCCATGCCTGTCAACACCCGTAATGGCCCGTATGGGAAATACGGCTTGGGGGTGTTGGCAACGTATATAATAAGGTATGAAGGATGTGTACAATACAAAATCCGGACGCACCACGGTGCGTCCGGATATCCATCAGTCGTTTATTCATTTGTCTCCGGCTGTCGGAGGCAAACGGGCATCATTTATATCTCATCCATTTAATCATCTCGCTGAATGATGGCTTCTTGCCGTACATCAGTATGCCCACACGGTAGATCTTGCCTGCCATCCATATCAAGGTGAGGGCGGAGGCGTAGAGCACGACGAGCGACAGCACGGTCTGCCATACGGGAGCGCCGAGCGGTAGCCGCACCATCGATACGGTGGGGGAGGTGAACGGTATGAACGAGCACCACACGGCCAGGGGACCGTCAGGGTTGTTGGCACTGTAGATGGCGGCATAGAGAGCGAAGACCATGACGATGACGATGGGAGTCATGAACTGCTGCGAGTCTTCCGACTGGTTCACCGAGGCGCCGATGGCCGCGAAGATGGCTGCGTAGAGGAGGTAGCCGCCGATGAAGTTGAGCACGAACATCAGGCCGAGCATGGGCAGGTTGAGGCCGGAGAGGGTCATCAGGATAGCGGAGAGGTCGCTCGTGTCGGCAGGGGGCGTCGCCGTCATGCCGGCCGCCACCATCTCGGGATTCGACAGGCCGACGGCAAGGCCCGCCACGCTCATGATCACGGCGATCAGAATACCCCAGATGGCGAGCTGTACGATGCCGACAAGGCCGATGCCGATGATCTTGCCTATCATGAGCTGGAAGGGGCGCACCGACGACACCATCAGCTCGACGATGCGGTTGGTCTTCTCCTCCATGACGCTCTGCATCACCATGCCGCCGTAGGACATCACGAACATATAGATCAGGAATGTGAGCACCATGCCGGCGGCGATCGCCAGATCGGCGCTCGAGGCTTGCTCGGTGCCGTCATCGCTCCATTTGACGGTCCTGATGTCGTAGCTCTTGTCGAAGTCGGCCATGATCTTGGTGAGCTGCGGGATGTTGTATTTCACGAGCTTGTCGTGGCGTATCTGCTCGTCCAGGGTGTTGCTCACGAGGCGCGAGAGGCCCTTGGGCACCTCCTTGCGCGAATAGATCGTGGCGGCCTCGGGATGTTCGAGCAGGTCGCCCTTGATCTCTACCACGGCGGTGAAGGCGGTGGTGTCCGACTTGAACTCTTTCCGCATGGCCGGCACGGGGACGAAACGGTACGACTCGTCGCTTTTGAACAGCCGGGCATATTTGCCCGTATGGTCTATCACGGCCACCTGTTTCTGCTCACCGCTCTGGATGGTCGACAGCAGCAGGGGGACGAAGATCAGACCGGCAAAGACGAAGGGCATGAGTAGGGTAAGCAGGATAAAGGATTTCTTGCTCACGCGGTTGACAAACTCACGCTGTATGATGATAAGGGTCTTGTTCATGATCGGTTCTGGTTTTTGTTGTTCATGGTGGTTCCTTCGGCTGTGGCGTCGCCGCCGACGGTCTTGATGAAGATCTCGTTCATCGACGGCAGACACTCGGCAAACGAGGTGATCTCGTTATGGGCGGCCACCTCACTGAGCAGGCGGGCATTGCTGATGCCGCCCTGCTTGCGCACGGTGTAGAGGGTCTCGCCGCCTTTGTGCTCCGACGAGAGAATCTCCATCGCGTCGGTGGGCACGAGCTGCTGGCCGGCAGCCAGTCCGAGGCGGTAGGTGTCGGTCTTGAAGCGGGCGCGCACCTCGTCGACGTTGCCCTGCAGCACCACTTCCGAGTGGTTGATCAGGGCGATGTTGTCGCAGATCTCCTCCACCGATGCCATGTTGTGGGTGGAGAAGATGATGGTGTGGCCTTCGTTCTTCAGCTCCAGGATCTCCTGCTTCAGCAGCTCGGCGTTCAGCGGGTCGAAGCCGGAGAAAGGCTCGTCGAAGATCAGCAGCTGTGGGCGGTGCAGCACGGTGATCACAAACTGCACCTTCTGTTGCATGCCTTTCGACAGCTCTTCGAGCTTCTTGTTCCACCACGGCATGATGCCGAACTTCTCGAACCATTGTTTCAGCCTTTTCTCGGCCTCCTTCTTGTCGAGTCCTTTCAGCCGTGCCAGGTAGATGGCCTGCTCGCCCACGCGCATCTTCTTGTACAGGCCGCGCTCCTCGGGCAGGTAGCCGATGTTGCCGATGTCGTCGGCCGACAGCGGATGACCGTCGAAGGTGACGCTGCCCGAGTCGGGCAGGGTGATGTGGTTGATGATTCTGATCAGGGTCGTCTTTCCGGCACCGTTCGGACCGAGCAGTCCGAACACCTTGCCTTCCGGCACGCGGATGCTCACACCGTTGAGGGCGGTGTGGTGGGCATAGCGCTTCACGACATCGTGTGTCTCGAGGAAGATTTTTTCCATATAGTTTTAAAGGATATGTTATGAAGCTACAAATTTAAGGCTTATCCGGGGTAATTCAAAATTTATGGGAGAAAAAGGTGTGAAAAAGTGATGAAAAAGAAGTTTGACACTCCCTTTTCCGCCTATCGCCAATGAAGCGGGCACCTTTCTCATGCTTGTACCCGGGAAAGGCTGGCGCTGTCCCGACGGTGATAGGTGGTCGGTTTTATGCGATTCCCGCCTGTTTTTCGGCTGTCCATACCTCCGTCTGCCCCTGTCGCCCATGTTCCTGCTGCGCGTGAGGAGATGGTGGCGGACGCTCCCAGGAGCGTCTGCCTATAAGGTATGTGTCCGAACTCCTGCTGTGTCTCTATATATAATAAGGTATGGCAGTTGTACCTCCTGCGGTCCCCGGACGCATCCTTCTGTGTCCTTCCTTCGTTCCGCACCGGTTGTTTTTTCCAACCTCTTCGCTCTTTGCTTAGGTGAAGAGGGCAAGGTTCGACACGGCATCGACGATGGAGGACACGGCGTCACCCCATGTGATCCGGGTGTGAAAGAAAGTCCTGATACACCAGAATGCCAGGACGACCGATAGTACGATGAATGCCACGGCCACGGCCAGCACCGTCCATGAGGGATAGAGGGCCACGGCCAGGGTCGACACGCTGATGAGCAGGTATTCGATGCCGGCCACCGTGCGGACGCCTCTCAGGTCCCGCTTGCTGAGTATCTCCGTGCGTATCTTTCTGAGGCCCGGTATCAGCACATCCGCCTTCCCCAGTATCACCACAGAGGCGATGACAAATAGGATGCAGGCGACGATAAATAATGATATTCTCATAGGTTGTTGATGATTTCTTCTGCAAAGATAGTTTTTTTGTGCTAAAGAGCCGTCCGCCGGACCGATAAATTACGCTAATAAGCGACCGTCCCTGGCCCGACGGTTCTTCCCCTGAAGGGGGTGCGCATGCCTCTTGCCGTCATCCCGTCCGTCGTTCCGTCTCTACGTGTCCTGCTGCACCCTCGGTCAGGTCGGCGACGGGAGGCCCGGCAATAGTACAGAATCCTCCATAATGATCTTTTGAGGGCTAAGGCCGCCGTTGCTCCGTCTCCTCATCTCTGCGGAATCGCTCTGCCGGAGGCCTGTAAAGTTCTGAAAGTCACATAAATGTGGTTATTATATGTAAAAATATGCTTATTTCGGAAATTCAGAACATTAATGACGAATTTTGAAAATTCATACAAGAAAAGTTTTTCCTATATTTGCGTCCATTATTTCCATATAGATGTAACCATTATGAAGTATGTTAATCGTTTTATTCTCTCTGCTGTCGTTTGGATGACGGCATTGCAGATGTTTGCCGCGGATAAGGTGGTTGCCCTTTCCTTTGGCAATATGGATCAGTGGACTATACGCAAGATACATGAGTCTGCCGTCATCGGAGGGCAGACGAAGATGCTTTACGAGATAGGACCCAACCGCACCCTGGAAGGCAACAACCCTTACACCAATGGCGGTGGCTCCCCTTGGGGCACGTCTAACGTGATGGCCAAGGTGATGGGCGTGGTGAAGACCAACAACTCGGTCTTCCGCGACAGGCATGGCAACGGCTATTGCGCTAAGCTGACGACACACATCGAGAATGTGAAGGTACTGGGACTGATGAACATGCACGTGCTGGCTGCCGGCTCGATCTTCCTTGGCGACATGAAGGAGCCGATCACGGGCACCAAGGACGGTCCCAAGGCGATGAACAACGGCATCGCCTTCACGGGCAGGCCCAAGGCCCTGCGCTACGACTATAAGGTGAGTGTGGCCGGCACGCCCAACCGCATCCGGCAGAACGGGTTCAGCAAGGGCTCCACCGTGGCGGGCAAGGACTATGCCGTCGCCGTCTTCTATCTGCAGAAGCGCAGCGAGGATGCCAAGGGCAACATCACGGCGAAGCGCGTCGGCACGATGGTCGTCAAGTACGGCAAGAGCACCGGCGGATGGGTGGACAATGCCACCTACGAGATCCTGTACGGCGACATCCGCAACACCCCCGGCTATGATGCGGCGACCATGGGTCTGCGCTCCTGCGACTATGCCCGCAACAGCAAGGGCAGGAGCGTGCCCATCGTGGAGACGGGGTGGGCCGGCAAGGACGAGACGCCCACCCACATGATCCTGCAGTTCTCGTCGAGCCACGGAGGGGCCTACATTGGCTCGCCGGGCAACACGCTGTGGATCGACAATGTTCGTTTGGTTTATTGACATTCAAGACAGAAAGACTACCGATGAGAATACTCCTGCTGACAGCATTGCTCGCCCTGGGCTTCTCCGCGGCCGAGGCCCGACAGGCCGTCGCCGCCGACTCCCTGGTCGTTGCCGGCTCCCAGCCTGACGGCCATCGGGAGCGCGTCGACACGGTGAAAGGAAAGAGGCGGGGACTGGTCAGTCGCATCATTGACTATTTCGCCGAGTCCAACAAGGAAAAACCGGATAAGAAGTTCGATTTCAGCATCATAGGCGGTCCTCACTACAGCACCGATACGAAGCTGGGCCTCGGCATCGTTGCCACGGGACTCTATCGCACCGACCGCACCGACTCGCTGCTGCCTCGTTCCAATGTGGCGTTGTATGGCGATGTCACGACGGCCAGCTATTATAAGATAGGTATCCGTGGCAACCACATCTTCCCGCACGACCGCTGCCGCATGGTCTACGACGTGTCGTTCGACTCGTTCAAGAGCGACTTCTGGGGCATCGGCTTCGAGATGGGCGACGACGACGCCAACCGGTCGAGGATGAACCGCTGTCAGGTCAATGCCGGGGTCAGCCTGCTGTGGAGGGTCTTCCCCCGTCTCTATGTCGGACCGGCTCTCGTCTACGACTTCGCCTATGCCGGCAATGTCGAACGGCCCGAGCTGCTCAACGGCATGGACCGGCGCACCTGGAACATCGGGGCGGGCCTGTCGCTCGTCTACGACTCGCGCGATGTGATCACCAATCCGCACCAGGGCGTCTATGTCAACCTCTCGCAGTATTTCCGTCCCGCGTTCCTTGGCAATGACTATGCGTTCACCACTACCGACCTGCACGCTAGTGCCTACACGCGCGTGTGGAAAGGTGCCGTCCTCGCGGGCGACGTGACGGGCACGCTCAACTTCGGCAATCCTTCCTGGGGCATGATGGCCTTGCTTGGCAGTTCCTATTCCATGCGCGGATATTATGAGGGTCGCTACCGCGACAAGCATAAGCTCGAGGCGCAGGTGGAGCTGCGGCAGCATCTCTGGGGACGCAACAGCATGGTGGTATGGGCCGGGGCTGGAACGGTGTTCAATAAGTTCAGCGCCCTGCGTGCCGACCGCCTGCTGCCCAACTTCGGCATCGGCTACCGCTGGGAGTTCAAGAAGGATGTCAACCTGCGTCTCGACTATGGCATCGGCAAAGGCGGCCAGTCGGGATTCATTTTCAACATCAACGAGGCGTTCTGATTTCCCTGTGTAGTAGTAGATTATCTATCTTGGAAGGCAGCCGGTCATCGCCGCCTGTCCGGTGGCGTGGCCTTCTCGTCTCCGTTTGCGGAGGGTGACGGCTTGCCCGCACCCCTTTGCCCATCCGGCAGCCTCCTGCGGTGGTGGCGGTGTCCCGGTGACGGCCTTCTGTATTTGTATAACGATAAACTGACTGTATTGATAGAATGAGTAAGATAACTGGTCTCATACATCGCTGCGCCTCTCCGCGCTGCGTCTTCTGGCTTACGCTTGCCGTACTCCTCCTGCCCAATGTGGCGCTGTGCTTCACCGAGCGCATGGGCCTGTTGGCCGATATCGCCAATGTCGTCCTGCCCGGTGCGGTCGTCTGGCTGCTGTTGGCGCTGGGGCGTCGTCCCGGCAGGACCGCCCTGCTGTTCCTTCCGCTGATGATCCTGGCGGCCTTCCAGCTCGTGCTGCTCTATCTCTTCGGCCATTCGATCATCGCCGTCGATATGTTTCTCAATCTGGTGACGACCAATGTGGGGGAGGCCACCGAGCTGCTTGGCAATCTCCTGCCGGCCATCGTCCTCGTGGTGGTGGTCTATCTGCCGGTCATCGTCCTGGCGGTCGTGTCGCTCAGGAGCGGTGCCGTCCTCGACCGTCCCTTCCTGCGGCGGCAGCGCTGCTGTGCGCTCGTGGCGCTCGCCGTGGGAGGAGTCTTTCTGGCAGGCAGCTACGTCTCCCGTCCCGGCTACAGTGCCCGTCTCCATCTCTATCCCGTCAATGTGTTCTACAACATCGTCCTGGCCGTCGACCGCTCCCATGCCACGGCGGACTATCCGCAGACGTCGGCGGGCTTCACCTTCCATGCCCGGCCGTCCCATGCCGGTTCCGTGCGCGAGGTTTATGTGCTGGTCATCGGCGAGACGGCGCGCGCCTGCAGCTTCGGCCTTTACGGCTACCACCGCGACACGACGCCCCTGCTCGCCCGTACCGGCGGCCTCGTCGTGTTCAGCGATGCCGTCACCCAGTCCAACACCACCCACAAGAGCGTGCCGATGCTCCTGTCGGCGGCCTCTGCCGAGGACTACGGTGTCATCTATCGTGAGAAAGGTATCATCACGGCGTTCAGGGAGGCCGGCTTCCACACCACGTTCGTCTCCAACCAGCGTCCCAACCACTCGTTCATCGACATCTTCGGCCGGGAGGCCGACGACTGGATGTTCATCAGGGAGCGGTCCGGACGTGTCAATATGTACGATGATGAGATGCTCGCCACGGTCCGCGACGTGCTCGGGAGGAAGCGTCCTAAGGAGCTGATCGTGCTCCACATGTACGGTTCCCATTTCAACTACCGTGAGCGCTATCAGCCCGAGATCGCCGTGTTCCGGCCCGACACGGCCAGTGAGGCACGGGCCTCCAACCGTGAGCAGCTGCTGAACGCCTACGACAACAGCATCCGTGCCACCGACCGCTTCCTCAGCCGTCTCATCTGTGAGCTCGATGCCACTGGGGCTGCCACGGCCCTGCTCTACACCTCCGACCATGGCGAGAACATCTTCGACGACAGCCGTAAGCAGTTTCTCCATGCCTCGCCCGTACCTACCTATTACGAGCTTCACGTGCCGCTGCTCGTCTGGATGTCGCCGTCCTACCGGCGGGGG
>ENA-OPEG01000240-OPEG01000240.1-human-gut-metagenome-genome-assembly--contig:-NODE-240-length-15868-cov-3.142667_pt1 | contig 15868 bp, 8 predicted proteins | sample MGYA00241632_ERZ501527 | MGnify/ENA primary metagenome ERZ501527 (study PRJEB25962, sample SAMEA2042301) | human gut metagenome | biome: human gut; feature: human-associated habitat; material: faeces... | reverse complement strand
CTCGATATGGTTCTCTTTCAGATAGCCGACGACCTTGTCCAGATAGCCATATTTCTTCATCGATGTTCCACCGGAGATGACGATCATCGCCTTCTTGCCCGGCATCGGCTCGGTGGCCAGTCTCTTGAGTTCGCCGCATCCGAACAACAGTTTTGTGGGAATGTACAGATTGAATATTTGCTTTGCGTTCATGTTCATATTAAATTTAGAGTTTTTGGAAAACAAAAATACAGAATTGGCAGCACAAATGCGGATAAATAGGCGGATGTTTTGTTTTTTTAGGATAAAACCTAAAAGCCGGAGATGGATTTTGTACTGGTGTTATACCTATTTAATATAGAGATCTGTCTGGGATTGCCCTATGAACGGATGAAGGATATTGGGGATGGGATATTCCGGCAATCGGGACTTGGGCCAACAGGCTGTAAGCACATCCGGAGCCTGTTGCCGCACCCCAAGGGAACAGAGATGAGGATGTACGGTAAGTCAGATTTTTGCATCTGGGCTTTCCATTCGACTAATATGTCATTGAGGACTATGACACAGATTCTTGAGAGATGTATTTCTGATTCGTCTGGCGAATCCTGCAAAGGATCAGGCAGCTGCGGGTGGCGGCTATCGGATCGAACCGATGTCGTCGTATCTCTTTTCTATTGTTGCATTAAAAAATACCTGCAGGAGGGTTGGAGATACAGAAAATCTTGCTAACTTTGTTCCTCGATGATCGGAAGGATAGTTGTTCATGATTTTTATTCTTTTTGATAATATAAGGCAGCAGCCATTTTCTCCGAAAATGCGATGGATATAGGTCTGTATGGCATAGGGCGTACGTTTTGGCTGAAAGTTTATTTACTTCGGTAACTTTATGGATTCTAGGGTCTAAGGTTTCATTTTGGATATATGAACCGTTCTTTATGAGGTAAAATGCTTGAATGTTTTTCATATCGAAAAACGGGGCGAAAAAATGAAACTTGTACAAAAGCCATAAAATGGCAGAGGTGTAAAATCAGCAAAATAAAATCAATACCGTTACGATTCTTTAACATTCAGAGGAGCCTAAATGTAACGGCTTTTTTATAAATTTGTAATTAAACCAATTAAAGTTAGCCATCTGTCAAATACTTTTAGAGAGAATAAAAATATAAAACTTAAATATTTTGGATTTATGATGAAACGCATATTAAGTACGGCGCTTATGTTATTGGCTTTCTCAGCTACGGCGATATCGCAAAATATTGCTTTGAAGACCAATGCTTTGTACTGGGCTACCACAACTCCCAATCTTGGATTGGAGGCTTCTGTGGGCAAGAAGAGTACGGTGCAGCTGTTCTACGGCTTGAATCCGTGGAAACAGTCGGGAGGCGACCAGTCCAGTTTGCGCCATTGGGTGGTGATGCCCGAATATCGTTATTGGTTCTGCGAGAGCTTCAATGGCTGGTTCGTTGGTGCCCATCTCATGGGCGGACAGTTTAATGTCAGCAGTGTGGAGCTGCCGTTCGGCGTGTTCCCCGAGCTGAAGGACCATCGCTATGAGGGATGGTTCGCAGGAGGTGGTGTGACAGGCGGATACCAGTGGGTGATGTCGAAGCACTGGAACTTTGAGGCATCCATCGGACTGGGATACGACTACATCAAGTACGACAAGTTCAAGTGTGGCGTATGTGGTGAGAAGGTGAAGTCCTCACACACCAACTATTTCGGTCCCACGAAAGCCGCGCTGAGCCTTATTTACATCTTCTGATTCACAAAAACTAAAAGGTATGAAAAGATTTTCGATATATTGCGCTTGTCTGCTGGCCGCACCGCTGGTGGCGCAGGCACAAGGCACAGGGCCTAAGCTCGCCGACAGAACGGTCACGGTGCAGAATATCAAGGTGGAGAACACCAACCACACCATGGTGGTGGGGCTCGACCTGAACATGGACTCGCTCGACCTGCGGTCCAACATGCGGCTGGTGTTCACACCTATTATTACTAACAACTCCGAGGAGCGGCGGATGCCGCAGATCGTCGTCAACGGACGCAAGTCGGACATCTCCTTCCAGCGGAGAGGGCATAAGGACTTCGCCGACAATGTGGTGGTGGTGAGACGTAAGAACGACACCGAGCAGACCATCCACTACAGTGCCGTCGTGCCCTATGAGGACTGGATGAAAAACTCCAATGTCGTCGTGGCGGAGGATCTCTGCGGATGTGGAGACATACAGGACCAGAACACCGTCGAGCTGAAACGGCTGCGCACCCCCTTCATGCCCTACATGAAGCCGGCGGCAGAGGCACAGAAGACACGGCATGAGGAGGGACGCGCCTTCATCGACTTCCCCGTCGACAAGATCACGCTCTATCCCGAATACCGCAACAACCCGCGCGAGCTGGAGAAGATCGTCGGCACCATCAATCTCGTGAAGAACGACAAGAACACGACCATCACCAATGTCCAGATCCACGGATATGCCTCGCCAGAGTCGCCCTATGAGCACAATGCCTATCTGGCAGAGAACCGTGCCAAGACGCTCAAGGACTATGTGCGCAAGCTCGTCCATCTCGACGACAAGATATTCTCTGTGGCCTCTACGCCTGAGGACTGGGAGGGACTGCGCGAACAGGTCGTGAAGAGCAATCTCGACAACCGTGATGCTATCCTGCAGCTCATCGACGACAAGACGCTGGACATCGACGATAAGGAGTGGAAAATCAAGAGGACCTATCCCACAGACTATCGCTTCATGCTCGACAACTGGTATCCCGCCCTGCGCCACTCCGACTATGTCGTGAGCTACACCGTACGCCCCTTCTCGGTGGAGGAGGCCAAGGAGGTGCTCCGCACCAAGCCGCAGCAGCTCTCGCTCGAGGAGATGTTCATGGTGGCACAGACCTACGAGCCGGGATCGCGCGAGTTCAATGAGGTGATGGAGACGGCCGTGCGCATGTATCCCGACGACCCGACTGCCAACATCAACGCTGCCTGTACACGCATGGAGCAAGGCGACCTTGCAGGAGCCAGGCACTATCTTGACAAGGCTGGCAACTCGCCGCAGGCGCTCCACGCCAAGGGCGTGATGGCTATGCTCGAGGGCAAAAACGAGGAGGCACGCAGACTGCTTAACCAGGCCAAGCAGGCAGGAGCGCAGGGAGTGGACAAAAACCTGCAGATACTCGACATGTAAACATACGAAATATATAATTAACCATAATTTTAATTAATTTACAAGACTATGAACAAATTTAGATTATTACCTATTGCACTGACAGCGTTGGTGCTGGGATCGTGTTCAAGTGAGGACGTCATGGATAATGGTGGACAGGGTCCTGTTGCGCAGGGAGAGAAGGGTTATGTCAGCTTTGCTATCAATCTGCCGACAACACCAAGCACTCGCGCAAATGACGTGTTTGATGATGGAGCAGCGTATGAGTACAATGTAAATGATGCGACTCTGTTGATCTTTAATGGAAATAGTGAGGATGATGCTAAGTTTTATGGAGCATACAATCTTACTTTGGGAAACGCAGAACTTGAGGGTGATGTTGACGATAATATTACAACGACTCACAAGGCCATCGCATCTTTTGTTAAGCCGAGTGGAAATGTGTATGCCTTAGTGATTGTTAACAAGGGTGATGTGCTTACAGGAAGTGAGAAGGATGGATGGCAGCTGAATGATGCTAATTTGACTTCAGGAACGACGTCCTTTAATGATTTCAGAACAGTAGCCCAAACGCTTGGCGTGTCTAGGTTAGCTTCGACGACTGGCAAGGGTAATTTCTTTATGACTAATGCTCCGCTTTATACGCAACCTGGCAATTCAGCAAATCCTACCATCAATGGTACTGGCAAGGCGGTCACGCTTACAGAAATACCTTCGGCTAGTATCTATCCGACGCAATCAGAAGCTGAATCAAAGCCTGCTACAAGCATATATGTGGAAAGAGCTGTTGCCAAGGTGACGGTAAAGGCTGAGGCTGGCAAGGAATCAGGAACTGTAGGTACGGGAACTGTAGGTACGGGAACTATTTCTTATGAATTATCAGGGTGGACACTGGATATTACGAATAAGCAATCCTATATCGTCCGCAATGTGAAAGACGCTTCTTGGTGGGGATATAAGGCTGATGGATCTAATGATTACCGCTTTGTAGGTTTTGCAGAAGTGTCAAACGATGATTTATACCGCACGTATTGGGCATACGATCCCAACTATGGTACTTATAATTCAAGTGCTTTTAATATGTTGCAAGGAACGACGCCTACATCTTTGACAGATGTAGGGGATAATGCCTATTGTCTGGAAAACACATTTAATGTGGCCAATCAGAATCAGAACCAGACAACACGTGTGATAGTTGCTGCTACATTGAAGGGTGGAGAAGATTTCTGTATTCTGAACAACGATAAGACCACTCTCTATTCAAAGGATAATGCTGTTAAAGCAATTAAAGAGGAATATCTGAAGAATTCAACCGTAGTTGCTGCATTGAAAAATCCTGAAACTGGTTTAAAAGATGGATCTGACAATGTTATAGGTGAGGGTGATCTCACGGTTACGTTTAGTCATGGAGAGACTGAAATGACAGAACAACAATTCTTGAATGGAGGTACCAATGCTCTCGGCGGTGACCTGACAGTTGCAAAGATACAAATAAATGATGGAGGTGCAAGCAAATTTAAGGGAGGAAATATCCCTACAGTATTGACACCCGGTGGAGAGGGTAATGCTGACATTATCGCTGCTGTTAATAATGGTAAGAAAGTTTCTTATTACAAAGGCGGTGTTGCTTACTATCCGGTAATGATCAGGCATTTTGATGAAGATCAGACTCCTTGGACTGCAGAAGGTAAAACCGAGTCTTATCCTGACACAGATGGTAAAGCTGAAGCAAATTGGCTTGGCCGTTATGGCGTTCTGCGTAACAACTGGTATGAGATTAATGTTACGGGAATCAAGTCTATCGGTTCTGCCGATGTTCCTGATGTTGACGGAACCCCCGATGATCCTTTGGAGTCGTGGATCTCTGTCGAGATCAACGTCCTCTCTTGGGCTAAGCGTACTCAGAACGTAGATTTGTAAAAAATAGTTTATGATATATTGACTTAGTTTTCAATCAGTGTGCGGCCGGTTTGGGCCGGTCGCACACTATTCTTCAAAAACGAGACAGACACGCAGGCGTTAGGCCTGACAATTAAGCCCGCTCGCCTGGGGCTGAATAAACAAAGAGGCGGGGTGCTGCTGTTCCGGCACAGAGAGAGACGAACAACCGCGGCGACATGGCTGCCAATCAGAATGAGACCATACGAGGCACCTTATATATATTAAGGTAGGCCCACGAGATAATAAATGATCAGCCTCCTGCTGCAATGGCGAGCGGGGGCACCGTGCGAGGGCAGGGATGCTGCACGGATAAGACTATAGAAAAATTAACAAAAAGACATCTATATGCGTATGAAGTATCTTTCTATAAAGCGTCTGGCATGGCTGTGCATGGCAGCTCTGTCGGCACCGGTGTTCACATCGTGCGACATGATGACCGAAGACAGAGAGGACTGTCCGATAGGACTGTATCTCAACTTCAAGTATGACTACAACCTTGAGCGCGCCGACATGTTCAACGACCACGTGGGAGCCGTCGACGTCTACGTGTTCGACCAGGACGGCAAGTACGTCACCAAGCAGTCGGAGGCCAACATCGGCAGCTCGATGCCGCTGGCCGATCCGACCTATACCATGCACATGGATCTTGATCCCGGCAAGTATCAGTTCATCGTGCTGGCCGGACAGAACACCTATGCCGAGCAGATGGAGGCCGGACGGGCCCGCTTCGTCCGCACCGAGCCGCAGAAAGGCGACGACATGAAGACGCTCGACATCCGGCTGGAGACGACACAGCAGGGCAACAATATGCTTCTCGTCGACAACCACGGCCTGCCCCTCGACACGCTGTGGCACGGCATGGAGGTGGAGCCGGTGGAGGTGTATGCCGAGAAGCCTACCTACCACACCATCTCGCTCATGCGCGACACCAAGAAGATCAATGTCACCCTGCGTGAGATTGACGACCCCACACAGATGGACATCAACAACTACGACCTGCGCATCACCGACCGCAACGCACACATCCTGTGGGACAACTCGCTCGACGAGACCGACTGGGTGGTGTACACGCCCCATGCCACATGGAACACCGACGACCGCACGCCGGCCTTTGATGCCAATGGCAATGAGATGGAGGAACTGGGCCATATAGGACATGCCGACTTCATGACCTCGCGCATCCTCTATCACGACGATGCGGCCGACGACGGACGGCTGACCATCACCAACAAGGTGACGGGACAAGAGGTGGCTACCCTCAACCTGCCCGACATCCTCAGTCGCTTGCGTACCAGCGAGGATATCTACCGCTACTCGGCACAGGAGTTTCTCGACCGTGGCTACGACTATCAGCTCGATATCTTCCTCAAGGGCGACCGGCTCGCCTACATCAACATTAGCATCAGCGTGCTGGGATGGAGCAAACGGATACAGTTTGAAGAGCTGTGATCAATATGAATTGCTAACCTAAAAAGAAAATGTCTATGGACAAAGAGATATTACATATGGTAAGGAGCGTCATGGGCTGTATGCTCGTGACGGCTCTTGCGGCCGGCTGTGCGCAGGAGGATATCGGCAACGCTCCGTCGGAGGGAGGCGGCTTGTCGGCTACTTCTTACGTCTCGCTCAGCTTCGCCTCACCGCAAGGCACGCCTACGCGCGCTAATAATCCTACGGGAGGCGAAACGGGCGACGGGCAGGAGACCGGACAAGCTAATGAAAACGCAATAACATCGGCCGTAGCCTTCTTCTATCAGGGAGATAATGGAGTAAACAGCCAAGACAATACACCGATCAAGGCCGTTGTGTCGTTTAATAATATTGGAAATGGCACCGATGAAAATAGTACTGGAGTCGACCGCACCTATACGACATTGCCACAACAGGTGGACCTCGAGAACGGTACCTACAACGTGATCGTGGTGGCAAATCCGGGCGCAGACTGGTGGACAGACCAGTCGCTCACGCTCGATGACGTGCGCAATCATATACAGACCACGGCATGGACAGCCTCAGGCTCTGACTATTCTGACTTCGTAATGACATCAGCAGCCGACGCCACGCTCACGCTTAATTCTAACCCGGAGAGCGATCCTGCAAAGGCTACTGTAAACGTAGAGCGCATGGCTGCAAGGCTCGACTATAAGACAACAGGAACTTATACCTGTACTGACCCGGCATATCCCGGTGCCACCGTTGAGATAACCGGCGCAGCCTTGGTGAACAATCTTACGGCAGGCAGCTATCTGTTGAAGCGCGTGGCTGCCGATGTTAACGATGTGCCGACATATCTCGGTAATGAAACACCAGATGCAGGAGTACAAACTAACTACGTGCTCGACCCGTGGACGGCAGGCAAGACATCAACCAACAACAGCTTTACCATTGGCGGTGAAGCTAATAAAACAGCCGAAGATCTTTATGGAGAATGGTTTGGCAACATCTCGCAAGACCCTAATTATTGGGCTGCTTATGTTCAGCCGGGCACTTCTGTTTCTGACGGATGGTTGCGTATAGGCTATACTCTCGAGAACACTACGGCAGCCGATGCGGCAGGCAGCGACTACAGCACGGGCGTGGTGTTCAAGGCAAAGTTCCATCCGAAGGGCGTGGCAAACTATACCGACGGCGCAACATTCTTCGAACACGGCACAACGCTTTATGCCTCAATGGAAGATATGATGAAAGTGTTTTATGGTAATAAGTTCGATCAGTTAGGCAATATAGCGAACTGCAGTACCTGGGGGGAAGTAAGACAGTTTATTACATCCACATTGCTTAACGACGATCCGTCGGGATATGACAAATATCTTGAAGGCCTGGCTGAGGGTAAAGACGATGCAGATGCTGTTGCAGATGCTGTTGCAGATGCTTCTTCGCTTACATGGAGCAACTATATGCTGAATGAGTGTGGCTATTCAAGAGACGGAAACGGGAAAGTCGTTCTTGACCAGAAGGGTAAGGTCACGCGTATCGCCTTGAAGCCTTACGGAACGCGCACATACGAAGACGCCACATGCTATTACACATGGTGGGTGCGCCACAGCAATGACAATGATGATACAAAGAATGGTATAATGGAGTATGCTATTGTGCGCAACAATATATATAAACTCACGGTCGAAAGCGTCTATTCACTTGGAGATCCTGTACCCGGAGATAAGGGGTTGAGAGTTAAGGTATATGTAAACAACTGGTTGCTGCTCGACCCTGAGACTCTGCCTATGTGATATGACTATTTGTATGAAAAAACATTGACGTTATGAACAAGATAAAACGATACCTATATAAGGCTATGTTCTGGCTGCTGCCATGGCTGTGTGCCGTGCCACTCGCCTCATGTTCGTTCGATGACGACATTGTTGAGAGTCGCGAGAGACCCGCCACGATGCAGCTGAGCATCACGGCCCGTGAGGAAGGCGACCTGAACACAAGGGCAGAAAGCTTTGAAACAGGGCAGGATCATGAATACATGCACAATCTGCTCGTGCTCTTCATACAGGACGGCAAGGTAGTGAAGAAATTCTTGCCTGATTTGAGATATAATGAAGCAGCGCAGGAAGGAAACCTGAAAGAGTGGGTATCCGGAGACTTCACGCTCGATCCGGGCACATACACCGTGTATGCCTTTGCCAACATTGATTCTTATTTTAGTACGGATTGGAGCAGCTTGACAGGTCTGGAAGAGGGAGCTCCTGTAGCATCTTTGGATATCGACAATATCGTGCTTGAAGGCAATCCAGCCTCAAAGCTTGACTTCAGCAATTATTTCATTCCTATGAGTGCAAAGGAGGAAGTAGCCGTCACGTCCGACACACGAAATATCTCTATCGGTCTCGACCGCCTTGTCAGCAAGATAAGGATGAGCATTACGGGCAATGCCGGTACAAAGGTTACGGCCCTGTCGTTCGGCGGATATGCCGACAAGATAACTCTTTTTTCAGATAAGACTTTGGAAGGAGAGGCATACACAACGACAAAGGATATAACTATTCCGGATGGCGGCACTTTGGTAGCTGACGGTACAAGTACAACAGGAACAACAGGAAGACTTATGATTCCAGACTTCTATGTTAATTCTTCGCCTGCTAATCACCCGTTTACCGTGAAAATAAAGACTGTAGAGACAACAGGCATTATTCATGATGCCACTGCCGTTACACAACGCAATGTGCTTCCGCGCAACAGCATCTTCCCGCTTACGCTGCAGCTCAACGACTATGGCCTCGACCTCGAAGCGCAATGTTGGGTAAGTCCGATAGGCAGTCTGCCGGTGGAAGTAACTGTGGGATTCACTCCAGATACTTATGAAATAACAGTGCCCGAAGGATGCCAGTTCGCGTTTACAGTGAAAGGTATAAATATAAACGGAGGAAACACAAGTTATATAACGAATTTAACTGGTACATGGAATATGCCTGACGGCGTCAGTGGCATTGCCTTTGACGGCGCAACAACAGGAGTTACCACGGTTAAGGGCCATGTTACGGCATCTGTCGGCAAGACTGTTGATCTTAGTCTTTTAGTTACGTGGCAGGATAATGGCGCAACTTACAATCGCACATACACCGTTAAACTTACCACGGATGACCTTACAAACTATCCGCTTTACATCAAACAGACGCGTGCATCAGAGTTCGGTCTCGACTATCTGCGTCATGAAATGCTCAATATGTTCAAAAAATAAATAGGAGGACATAAAAAATGAAATATAAGCATAATTTATATACGCTTCTCATCCTCTTCTGTGCAATGTTCGTTGCACAGAATGTGGGCGCGCAGGTGAAAGGGAATCAATATGTCACCTTCAATAAGGTCGCGTTTGGAAATGGCAATAATAATATACAATACATTACATCTTCAGATGCTCTTAATGAAGATGAAAATACTGTGGTGAGTAAGGCTTTTGATGGTAATAATGGGAGTTACTGGAAATCTGAAGTCTCTGCGGCCCCTGCGTATCTAATTTTTGATGTAGGAGATGGCTATCAAAACATAAAGCGCCTTCAGATTTATGTGAGTGATTCAGAGGGATACGCCAAATCATTTAAACTTGAATGTAATTCGTCTTCTGATGCCGCAAGTTCTAATGACTGGCAGACCATCGAGACTATAGAAGATTTTACGACTACTGGTACTCATATACTTTATCCTATTATTCTTACAGGCAGATATGTTAAACTGACTTTTGAGAAAAAAACAGAGCAAGAGCAGATAAATGTTAATGAGGTCTCATTTTATACGGCCTCAGATAATTATATCAACAAGACAATTCAGCATAAGGTTGCGAAATGGTTTGATCTGCGAAGCGGGATATCCGAGGCTGCAAAGGCAATGGATACCTTTGATGATGAGACAAAAATGTTTACGCTTCAGGATGGAACTACAGAGGTTCAGGCGGCACATACTTATTTGGATACGATATATGTGCATAAGGGTACCTCTGTGTCACTTGAGATTCCTGATAAGTTGGGGACTAATACCAGTATTAAGTCTTATCAGCGTTGGTATAGTTTCCGTACGGATGGCACGTATCGTACCAATAATACTGGAGAGAATGATGTATGGGATTTGCTTACTCCGGCAGATGGTATTAGCGGTACTTCCTACCGGTATGCTAACGGCTATGTGGGTTATCCTAAAGGGGCAAATCTGTACAAGGTAGATTTCTATGTACCTACCGACGATGAATTTACAAAGTGGTTTGGTGCAGGCGCTGCCACAACATATGATAATAAATATTATCTGGTAGCTTGTGACGTGTCTTCATACACTGATTATACTGAGAATTTTGATAGGGAGAGTTCTTCAAAATCTTCATTCGATCCTAAAAGCGGCAATCCATACGAACCGACGCTTACGCATCGTGTGCTTTTTTACATCGTAACAGTGGATGGCCGTGAACAAGATGATTCTGATTCTCCTACCTGGACAAACGGTATGGGGCGGTTGGTTGGTAAAGAAAAAGAGTCCTATAAAGGCGGGCCCGGTGATGGTAAAAAGTTTTTGGAAGAATATGATATCTCGTTCCCTTTTACAAGAGTGTCTGATCATACGAAAGAGCTTGTCGCATTATCGAAGGATGTCTGGTCGTATGCCATACCGGGAGTTTCGAAAGATGCCGATAGTGATACATTAAACATATCTTTGCAAGATAACGGGTCTGGAATCACGTTGGCAACAACAAAACTTACAGGAATGACCCGTATTATACAATTTAACTATCCTCATGATAATACTACGGATAATACGCAATATGTGGATGCCAACAACAGTAAGGCGACGATTTATGTCACCAAGACTGTTGGAGGTACGAAGTATAACATAGCCAGATTTAATCTTACCTTCATACGCGATACGAGATTGCTGACGCAAACCCAGTTAGAGCAAATAGAAGATGGGACGATTCAAAATGAAAGTCTGAAATATTATCAGTTCCGTACAGATAAGTATTTGGAGCAGAATTATCAGTTGCTGACGTCGCTTAATTTTGACTACGATCCTGCGGTGGCTGACACGTATGGCTCGCCATCGTTCTATCCGTTCCCACTGGCATGGACCTCTAACTCTTATTCGTTCTATGATGGCGCTAATAATAATGATTTCAAGAGTGGTAATAAATATCCGGAATGGGGATTTTATGCCATTATGAACGATTTTATGGAAGGTGGTCATTGGAATAATGGTACGGCAAATGCCTATGGCAAGCCCCTTCCCGGCAGCAACTACCATATGTATGTTGATGCTTCCGACCGTCCTGGAGTAATCGCCCGCCTGCCGTTCAGGCGCAAGTTGTGCAAGGGCTCGGAGCTGTTTGTCACAGCTTGGGTTAAGAGTGCAGGTTGGGATTCCAATATGGCTGACGCTGGTATGCTTTTCTCTGTCATGGGTGTGAAGACCGACCAAGTCTTGGGGACAGTGTATGAGCCGATCTACCGCCATTCTTCCAGTCAGGTGCGTCGCACGGACTATCTTAGTGGTAAGATGCCCGGAACGGGTAGCGGTACAAATGAATGGATGCAGATGTATTTCTCGTTTGTTATAGATGCGGATGCTGACTATGACTCGTACGTGCTCCAGATAGACAACAACAGTGCATCGACCGGTGAAGGAGATATGTATATCGACGACATACGCGTATATATAGCTACGCCAAGTGCCGAGGTGAAGCAGCTGGATGCCACTTGTACGAACGAACGTACCTTGATGAGTATCAAGCTGGACTGGAATCGTTTGCTCTCGCGTCTTGGTCAAGAGGAAGGCCAGAACAAGATGGAAGCCATTGACTTCTGCTTTATAGACAAGGCAAAGTATGATGATTATCTGGAAGAGAATCCGGGTCGGTTCCAACAGGCGATAGAAAACTCCGTGGTCGAAGTTGGCGACAATACTCCTGGTGGCCCTGGTGGCGGATACAATCAGAAATATAACACGCTGTATTTCAATCTTGATTTTGACAGGAATACAACTTATGATAAACCACATCCTCGTTTGGCCGGTCAAAATGTGGTTGACGGAAAATATTGTTTCTATGGTACGACGGATGAGTTTGGAAATAAGGCATTGGCTGTGGATTTCTATTCAGACTTAACTCCTAACCGTACTTATATGATGCTGATTCAGGTCAATGACGGGAATGAGGCATCCTCGAGTGATTTCCAAGAAAGTATTAATAATGACGAGTGTGGCATAAATACCTCTTTTACCGTTACAGCCCAGACACTGCTTCGTGTCAATGGTGAGGTGGTGGATCCGTCTACGGATTTCTGCGCCGGCCAGATATTCAACTTCTCGGCCCAGGTGCGTGTGCCTAAGCAGGAAGCTGATGGCTCGGAATCTTATACCATAGTAGATAAAGGTGTATATTTCGATTGGTTCTTTGGGACTGAAAAAGAGTATATGCAGGAAGATCCGGACAATGGTGTCTCTTTGGAGCAGGCACTTACCACATTCCGTGAGATCTATCCCGATAATGAAGATCTTACTGGTGTGGTGAGTGGAAAGCAAATTCCGGAGGGCACAACAGAGGAAGTAGAACTGACAGATGCTATGATTAATGTCATAGAGAAATATCTGAATGACAGTGGTGAGGCTGAAGGAGCACACAACCGGTTGGTTCTGCGCAAGGAAAATCTTGATATAACCTTGTTGAACTCGGGACTGAAGTTGGTGATCCAGCCGATACCGATGATCTTCCCTCCGGACGGTACAATCGATAAAGATTCTTGGGCAAAAGTTTGTTGGAATTATGTGCCGCTGGAGTTCAATGTTTCCGGCGATGCTCCGCAGTTGCATGCAGGTTTCAATCCTGTTCAGTACCCGTCGGATGATTTCAATCCCTGCCTGCGTATTGGTCTGGCCCAGATAGCTGAGACAACAGCCGACAAACCGTTGAGAGTGGATCTGCGGGGCGCTAAGTATGTCTCAGAGAAGGCAGCATATATCGGTATGGTTACGGCTACGTCTGCAGAGGTGTACAGCAAGATATATCTTATCGATACCGACGACCCCGCATATAAGAGTAAGTATTTCCCTGAAGGGTTTAGTGAATTCTCGTTGCCTATCGGTTATATAAAGTCATTGCACGCTCAAGAGTATAACTACCCGAGTGAGTTCAATGACTATATGGAAATATATTTTGATACGGAGACGACGCAGTCTAACGACTTCCGGTTCCAGCCCAAGGAAGGATATTACTATACCTTTGCCGTTCACTTTGAGGAGCACGGAGACGAAGGAAGTGATGTCAGCAACGCATGCTTCGGTAGGTTCACGATAAAGATGAAGGTCGTTCCGGAATATCTGGTTTGGCAGGGTAGTTCTACGAGCAACTGGAACAATGATGCCAACTGGAAACGTGCGGATGCGGCGGACATTAAGAATACTGACGGTACTTACGAGACCAATGCAGCAAACACGACGGACAACGGCTTCGTACCAATGCTGTTCTCCAACGTGGTGATGCCAAGAGGCAGCAAGGCTGAGCTCTATATGGCCGGTTATACGTCTAAGGAGGGCAAAGAAGTCTGGGATGGTAAGCGTCCGGATGGTATGGAATCGCCGACAGAGAACATCCAGTATGACCTGATGGCCTACGATAATACCAGCGATAATACGCTCTCTACTCAGCGCTATCGTGTGAACATCTGCCGTGACATCCACTTTGAGCCGGGCGCACAGATGCTGCATGCCGAGCAGCTGCTCTATGACAAGGCATGGACAGACGTGGAGATCACCCCGAGACAGTGGACAGCCGTAAGCACACCGCTGCAGGACGTTGTGGCGGGCGACTGGTATGCTCCTACGGCAACCGGAAGACAAGAGACAGAGTATTTCAAGGATATCAAATTCACTGATGGAGGCTATGATCGCCTGAATCCTGCCGTTTACCAGCGCAGCTGGAGCACAGGGGCAACGATTGTAGAAAAGCCAACCCCCAACACTTCTGTTTCGTTTGATACGGAATGGAGTTCTGCATACAATGATGCGTATGTGCCTTATGTTGCAGGTGGCGGATTCTCAATTCAAGGAATCTTGAATCAGGAGCAACAGCCATCCTCTACAGATAAATTGTTGTTCCGCTTCCCAAAGGCTGATACAAGCTATTATGTAAGTACAGGAACATTGAGCCGAAATAATGCAGGCAAGCTGCTTGTCAGCAATATGGTTAACCGTAGCGATCCGTATACGTATGTTGATCCTGTTGTCGTTCTGGCAATGCTTACTCCGTCTGCTGACGGCAAGTATCTGATGGTAGGTAACCCGTTTATGGCTCCGCTCGATGTTCAGGCATTTGTTGCTGCAAATAACGACGTGCTGGCACAGAAATATTGGATCAGTTCTGGTTTGACGACAACGGCTGTAACTTATGATGGTACGAGATGGTCAGAGGGCACATCTCTTATTCCGCCCTACTCTGTGTTCTACGTTGAGGCTAAGACTCCTTCTACAGCAGGTGTAGAAGTTAAGTTCACTGCTGCTATGCAGAAGTTTGCGACCTCTTCTACGGATGCAGGCTCACAGGCAGCCTCGCTCAAGATAACGGCAGAGGCTGCTGAAGGCTCAAGCAGCGCGGCCGTGCGCTATGCCGCTTCGGCAAGCAACGGCTTCGGCATGGAGGATGCGCAGATGATCAGCGGACTGACAGGCAATGCCAGCAATGCTCCTCAGGTGTACACCGTGGCCGGCAACACGGCAGTGAGCGTCAACCAGCTGAAGGACGCACAGCGCATACCGTTAGGTGTTACGGCAGCCGACGGCTCAGTCGTCACCCTCACGTTCAGTGGTGTGGCAGCCGTCAAGGATGCCGCTCTCTACGACGCCGAGCTGCAGAGCGAGACGCCGCTCCATGAAGGCTATCAGCTCACGGTGAACGGCTCGTCGTATGGCCGCTACTTCCTGATCGGCAAGGGCCCGGGCACGACGACCGGCATCAGCGACGTCGAGACGGACGACAACGTGAGCGTCAGCTCGATCCTCCCGCGTCAGATCGTGGTGACATCCGATGCGGAGCTTCGTTCAGTGAGCGTATGGTCGGTGAGCGGCGCACTGCTGAAGAAGGCTACGCTCAACGGCGACTACACCTGCACGCTGAACAATGTCGACAGCGATGTGGTGGTCGTACGCACGGAGACCGCGAACGGCACACTGATGACGAAGCTCAGAGTGCGGTAATTGACCGACAAGACATATACGAGAAACGGGGATATCCATGCGGATGTCCCCGTTTTTTTGGTACGCTCGGCATGAGTATTAGCTAACGGGTGCAAGTCCCTAATGAG
>ENA-OPEG01000201-OPEG01000201.1-human-gut-metagenome-genome-assembly--contig:-NODE-201-length-17367-cov-3.205984_pt1 | contig 17367 bp, 16 predicted proteins | sample MGYA00241632_ERZ501527 | MGnify/ENA primary metagenome ERZ501527 (study PRJEB25962, sample SAMEA2042301) | human gut metagenome | biome: human gut; feature: human-associated habitat; material: faeces... | reverse complement strand
CCCTTTTTTTATGACTTATCAGACACACTTTTTGAGACAGTATCTCATTGACAGCAAAAGAGGGTGTGCCCAAACTCGTTTTCTGAAAAGATGCACTGGTAATTTAAAATTTGAGCATCCTAAAAGACTAGAAAAAGGTCGTATCAAAACTCTGTATTGAGTAATGATACGACCCTTTTATGTATTAAAGTTACCATCTGTAACTTATAGGAGTAGCTTGTTTAACATAAAGCTCTAAAGCAGCCAAAGGAGAATAAGAGAGGTTGGAACGTAAACAGTTGGGAATGAGTAGATTTGCACAAAGTTGCCAAATCGGTATAAAGCAAGCGAGTGAGGAATATTGAAGTAGTTCAGTTACTTTAGTTCATCTTTGTTTATGTTGGGTGTTATAATCCAAATATTACCCTTTTGTGTAGTGGATGTTTGATAAAACAAATCTACTTTTGCACAGTAAAAATTTAAAGTATCATCAAAATGGAAAAAATGTATAGTAGAAATCGAATTTACATCAAGCCAGATGAACAGGAAAAAATTAAGCATTTTCGTGTTCTTTTGGGGGGTGCTGGCATAGGAAGCATTATTGCGGAATGTGCCTTACGTATGGGGTTTGAAACTATCACTATCATCGATGGTGATAAGGTGGAGAAAAGCAACTTAAACCGTCAGAACTATCGGTTGGAGGATGTTGGAAACTATAAGGCAGAGAGCCTCGCCAAGAGATTACTTTCCATTAATCCACAAGCGAAAATCACGGTCATCAATAAGTTTGTTGACCATGATAATGTAGAGGGATTGATAGAGGGACATGATGTTGCCATCAATGCCTTGGATTTCAAGAGCGACATTCCGTTTGTCTTTGACAAGATTTGTTCAGAAAAGAATATTTATGTCCTTCACCCTTACAATTTTGGCTGGGCAGGTTTTCTAACGGTAGTGGATCCTGATGGAAAACCTCTGGAAAGTCTTTCGGACAAGCCTTTAGGCTTTGAGTTGAAAGTTGTAGAATATGTTCTTGGCTACCAAGCATTTTGGATGCAACCCCAAGAATGGCTTGACAAGGTGGTCAAGCAATATCAAAGAGAGGAAGGTGCAATTCCTCCTCCTCAGTTGTCTGTTGCTTCATGGATTACAGCAGGTTTGTGTACGCAAGCTCTGTTTAATATTGCAACAGGCAAAGAGGTGAAACGATTTCCAAGATTCTATTTTTCATCCTTGCTTCAATAATGAAGCAGGGATGGATGAGGGAAATCACAGTAGTTTATAGATGGTGGCAAAAGTAAGTGCTTCAGTGATGTTCTTGGTTCCAATTTTTTCAAATAAAGTTCTTCTATAGAATTTGATGGAATCAATGGACTTACACATCTTGTCCGCAATCTCGTTCATAGTGAGTCCTTGCGAGCACAAAGTGAGCACTTGCTTTTCCTCCTCTTTCAATTGTATCATTTCCTTTTCTCTCCACTTGTGGAAATCCAAGTCGTATTTCCAATACTTCTGAGACCCCTCAATATGAAACTCTATATGGCCTGGTGTGGATTGCGAAGAAAGAGAAACAATGCACATTGCAATCCATATTCTACCATCTTCCGTAAGCAAAATTGGAGTTAACTTGTGATTGATAAGTACTTTTCTGTTACCATCGAGCATGATATGGAAATCGTATGAGATATAGCATTTGTGTTTGTCTTCTGGTGCAATCTTTGTTTCAAAGAACTTAAAGCCATTGCTATTGATTTCCACCAACATCTGTTGCTCATTTTCTGGTACATGCTCCGAATAGAAAGCATACCCCATCTCTTTCATTTCTTTTGCAGTATGTCCGCAAAGAAATAAAGGATTCTCTGATACATACAGGAATCCTTTCTTGTAATAATCGATAAGATACACACTTTGGTATAGAGAGCGTGATATTGCTTCTGTCGTGTGGATGAGTACATCCAACTTCTTATATTGCTCTTCATTGATGGCTCCAACAGAGTTAGCTGCAATGAAATAATCTTCTTCGTTTGCCATCTTGTTTTTATTATTTTGCTGCAAAAGTACTAAAAAATATTGGTTTTACATCATTTTGTTACCCAAAAGGGTAAAGTTTTGACATAAAGTAATAGCATTACCCAAAAGTGCAGCCGCTTGTTTTGAAAAACGAGGTAGTTTTGCAACAGAAATATAAACATATAAAAATGGAAAAATTAATTGCAACATTTGAAGATTACTCTATCTTCAAGGCTGATGCCAAGTGCATCAATGAACTCTCTCAATTCATCGTGGTGGAGAATTATAAGCATCACGTAGGTACTGTTGAGGCATCTCAGATAGCTGATGATATTGCCGATGTCACAAAAGAAGAGCTAGCCCTATATGGGGACAATACCTATATTTATATAGCTAGGGACAATCAAGGAAAAATATTAGGCTCCATTCGTTCCTTTCTTTGGAACCGCCAATCAGTATTACCATTGGAGAGAATCTATGGCATCAATCCGTTAGAAGCCATACATTCTGATGTAAAGTTCAACTATTGGCATGTAGGTCGCTTTGCTATAGATTCGACTTCTGGTATATCAACATTCACTCTTTTCAAAAGTTTGATGGCTTTGGCTGTCCAGCCTATAGTTGGTGACAGCGATAGTTATATGGTTGCAGAAATTGACTGTAAGCTATTGAAAGTTATGAATGCTCTAGGATTTGAGACAAACCAATTAGGAGATTCGCTTTACTATTTAACTTCCGAAACAGCACCTATATCTTCTAGTAAACAAGGTATAATGGGCTTTTATTCCAAGTATGGATACCTATGTGGAGCTTGATTACACAAAGGGGTAAAAATAATTGTTAAACGTTATTTATTACCCAAAAGGGTAAAGGTGGCTTGCTCTATTAGTTACACTTTTGCAGCAGAAATATTTATAGCACATAAATATAGTGTAGCATTTAGACTAAAATAAAATACAAATATGAAGAAAGTATTTTCAACAACAATCTTGTGTCTCTCGGCAATGACCCAAATGATGGCACAGAATATCATGGGAAAAGTAGTGGACACCAAGGGTGAGCCTTTGGCTTTCGCCAATGTGGTGCTTCTAAACCGGCAAGACTCCGCGTTCGTCAAGGGAGCGGTGAGTGGAGAGGATGGTAGCTTCTCAATAGACTCCGTCTGCAATGGCGGAATCATCAAGGTGACATCCGTGGGCTACAAAACCATCTGCAAGGATTGCACAGGTGAGAATGTGGGCATTATAAAGATGGAAGAAGACAGTAAGATGCTCGGCGAAGTTGTCGTGAAGTCATCCCTGCCTAAGACTATCCTGAAGAATGGCGGAATGACGACAACCGTTGTCGGATCCGTACTTGAGAAGGCAGGTACCATGGAGAACCTGCTCGACCGCATACCTAACGTTTCTGCCCAAAATGGCAGCATCAAGGTATTCGGTCGCGGTGAGCCTGTTATCTATATCAATGGACGACAGATGAGAGACAAGAGCGAGCTGGACCGTTTGCTTTCCGACAACATCAAGTCGGTGGAAGTCATCACTAACCCTGGTTCTCGTTATGCAGCCAGCACCAAGGCGGTCATCCGTATCACAACGAAGAAGATACAAGGCGAGGGCTTCGGGTTTGATGCGATGACTACTGGTGAGTATGATGAGGAGAAAAACTTCGGTGGATATAGCCAATTGAATATGAGCTATCGCAAGAATGGCTTAGAGCTGAGCGCATACGCTTTTGGAGCAAGACAATACCAGCCAGACAATAAAGACTTACAGCAGAAGACTTATCTTGACAAGACGTGGAACCAGAAGAGTGAAATCAGACAAGAAGGTATTATCGAAGCCATGAACTTTCGCCTGGATGCCAGCTACCAGTTGGATGCCAACAACTCTATAGGTGCCAACTTTGGTTTTCTAAGAAATCCAAAACAAACATGGAACGGCGATATGAGTTCTTTGATATTGCAAGACGGAGATTTGTCTGAAAGTTCTGATAGTCATGCTGATTTCTTTTGGCAGAAGAATAATCTTTCAAGCAATATTTACTATGTAGGAAAGATTGGTAAGCTCAGCATCGATTTCAATACAGATTGGCTATGGTCGAAGGAATACCAGAACGATGTTACCAAAGAGCAATACCAGGAAGTGGGGATGAATGCACAAAGCCAAACGGCTCATAGCTTGACTAACAAGGACTATCATCTGCTCGCTTCCAAACTGGTGCTTTCTTACCCATTATTAGGAGGTAATTTGTCTTTGGGTGGTGAATATTCCAATACCCATCGTACCTCAAAGTATCAAGTGGTGCCAACTAACTTGGTAGCGGATGACGACAGCCGTATTACAGAAAGTATGACATCTTCATTCTTGACCTATTCAAGAGATTTCGGTAATCTGAGTTTGGAGGCAGGTATGAGATACGAGTACATCGACTTCAATTACTATGAATATGGCAAGTATGTGCCTGGGCAAAGCAAGTCGTACGGCAATTGGTTCCCATCGCTCAGCTTATCGATGCCTGTGGGCAAGGTACAGATGCAGCTGAGCTATGCAGCCGACATTAATCGTCCTTCCTATCATAATTTGCGCAGCGGCATTCAGTATGACAACCGATACACGTATGAAACGGGAAATCCATTTCTGGTATCTCAGATAAGTAGAAATCTCAACTACGAGTTGGCTTACAAATGGTTGACATTCGACATGACCTACAGTCATACTTCACATCCAATTATGCCAACAGTGGAGACTTATAAGGATAATCCTGCAATAGGCTTGATGAAGCCAGTAAATGGGAATTCGTATAATGACGTAGCTGCATCCATCAACTTGCGCCCTTCGTTTGGCATCTGGTATCCTTCGTTTACCGCATCCGTTGACAAGCAATGGTTTGATATGGAGACGCACGATGGGAAATCGCTCAATAAGCCAATGGCTTCATTCCGTTTAGACAACACCCTCAACACCAAATTAGGAATGTTTACGTTGATGATGTCGTATATCACGAAAGGTCATGAGAAGAACCAGTATCTGTACAAGCCAATGTTTTGCACGAATGTTTCCGCATATAAGGCTTTATTGAAAGACCATTTGTCGTTTCAGCTCTTCATCTATGATTTGTTCGGGACAAGCGATAGCCACATGATTGCTCATTTTGGCAAAATAAAGGAAATGGTGTATGATGGACTGTCAACAAGCAAAGTGTCTCTTACTATACGATATAAGTTCAACACAGCAAGAAGCAAGTATCAGGGCACTGGTGCAGGCATGAGTCAGAAAAATAGAATGTAAATTCAGATCTTTTCCAATGAAGAAAATAGAAATCATACATCAACATGATACGATGCAATGTGGCATAGCCTGCTTGCAAATGATTTGCAAATATTTCGGCAGAGAATATTCTATGAATTATCTGTCGAAACTTTGTTTTGCCACTACGGAAGGGGTGTCTCTGCTAGGTATCAATGAAGCTGCAAATACTTTAGGTTTGCATACCACATGTGCAAGAGCTACAACTTCGATTTTAAGCGAATCACCTCTACCTTGTATTCTTCATTGGAACCAAAATCATTTTGTAGTTTTATACAAGGTGAGGAAAGGGAAGATATTCTATGTAGCAGACCCAGGAAAAGGATTGGGGACTTATAATCTTGATGAATTCAAGAAGCATTGGATTAGCACAAGGACCAATGATGAGGACAAGGGCATTGCTATGTTCTTGGAAACTACTCCTGCGTTCTTTACTTATAAGATGCAAGGTGAAGAGAACATCAAAGAGAAGCGGTCTTTCCGCTTTCTCTTTGGGTATGTAAAGAAATACCGCAAGCATTTCGGGCAAATCATCTTGGGTCTGATAGTCGGGAGCCTCCTGCAGCTTGTTCTGCCATTCCTTACCCAATCCATCGTGGATGTCGGTATCAAGAACCAAGATATAGGTTTTGTTTGGCTTATATTATTGGGGCAGTTGATGCTTACAGTCAGCCGAACGGCAATAGACTTTATCCGCAGATGGTTGTTGCTTCACATTTCCTTACGTATCAACATATCATTGGTAAGTGACTTCTTCATCAAGCTATTGAAACTGCCTATGTCTTTCTTTGATACGAAACTCATGGGCGACTTGATGCAGAGAATGAACGACCATAGCCGTGTGAACAACTTCCTCACGCAGCAGACGCTCAACATCGCTTTTGCCATGCTCACCTTCGTGGTATTCTCGGTGGTACTGTTCTTCTATAATAAATTGGTGTTTGTCATTTTTCTGTTGGGAAGCATCCTCTATGGCGGATGGATGACCTTGTTCTTGAAACGGAGAAAGGTGCTCGACTATGAATTGTTTGAGCAACAAGCCATCAACAACAACAAGACTTATGAGTTTATAACAACCATACAGGAGAGCAAGTTGCAGGATTGTGAGCAGCACAGAAGATGGGAATGGGAGGACACGCAGGCAGACCTGTTCGGCGTGCAGATGAAATCACTCAAACTCCAACAGACACAGGAGGCAGGAAGTATCTTCATCAACGAGGTGAAGAACATCATCATCACGGTAGTCGCTGCAACTGCTGTGATTCATGGGCAAATGACACTCGGTATGATGCTTGCCGTGCAATACATCATCGGACAGCTCAACTCACCTGTGGAGCAACTGATGAACTTCTTCTATTCTCTGCAAGATGTGAAGATTAGCTTGGAACGAATCAACGAGATTCACCAGATGGATGATGAGAATGGAAAGGAAGGCTTGCTAACTTCTATTGAAGATAAGAATGAGGGCATTGACATCAAGAACATCATGTTCAAGTACGACCCACATGCTTTGCGCAAGACCATAGACGATGTGAGCATTCACGTTCCGCAAGGTAAGGTAACAGCCATCGTTGGCGCATCTGGCAGTGGAAAGACCACCCTCATCCGTTTGATGCTTGGTTATTATCCTGTCTTGGAGGGAAAAATCAACATTGGAAATACTGACATCAACAAACTCAACAAAAAGTGGTGGCGCAGACAATGTGGTGTTGTCATGCAGGATGGTGTTATCTTCTCGGAGAGTATCGCAAGAAACATTGCCGTTGACGATGGCGACATAGACAAGGAACGGTTGTTGAAAGCTGCCGAGATAGCTTGCATCAAGGATTACGTGATGGCTTTGCCTCTGAAGTTCAACACCAAGATTGGGCGTGATGGCGTGGGACTGAGCCAAGGACAGAAACAGCGTATCTTGATAGCAAGGGCGGTGTATAAGAATCCAGACTATATCTTCCTTGACGAGGCGACCAACTCGCTCGATGCCAACAATGAGAGAAGCATCGTGGAGAACTTGGATAAGTTCTACAAGGGCAAGACTGTTGTGATTGTGGCTCATCGCCTAAGCACGGTGAAGAATGCCGACCAAATCGTGGTCATCGACCATGGAAAAGTGGTTGAGATAGGCAACCATGAGTCTTTGACCGCCAAGCGAGGGGCATACTATAATCTTGTGAAGAATCAGTTGGAATTGGGAAACTAAAAAGCGTTTGATATGGAACAAAAAGAAACAGATAATATCGAGTTGAGAAGCGAGAAGGTGAGGAACGTGATAGGCAAGGTTCCTCCTCGCCTCGTCAGCTTGGGAACGGTTGTCATTACGATAATAGTCCTCGCCCTCGCAGTTGCTTTCTACAAGATACCTTATCCTATATCCATAGATGCTAATGGTGAGGTCATCAATCAAAGAACAGTGCAAGTGGTTGTGCCATATAAGTATTTGTACCTTTTCGATGAGCCAAGGACGGCTCATGTATCTTTCGAGGGTAACGACAATGTATCTTATAACTGCAACATTATAAGCCATAATGCCAAGCTCATACATAGGGAAGATGGCAACTATTTTATGGCTATAGCCACAGTGAGCACACAGGGACAAAATACTCCTATACTGCAAAAGTATATGAAAGCTGATGTCAGAATCATTGTCAGCAATAAAACGTTATGGCAGCAGGTGTTCGGATAGTCTATGTCCGAACACCTGCCGTTTGTTTTAGGATGCATATTGTGTTGCTAAGCATCAGATTTTACGCAAAAGTTCTAATTTCCATAAAACTCCTCTTGTAAATCATTGGATATTTAGAAAAATATCGTCTCTTTGTCCCCGAATTAAGGCGTTCTTTGCATATTGCAAAATACAGAAACGAGCAGAAGTCCGCTCGTTTCCATATTGTTACCTATATAATATAGGCAAACGCCCAACTTCTTGATTTTCAATCAAAGTCCAATTTAGAGCGAGTTAGCTATTTTAGTTTTGATATAGTCTCTTTATATATTTGTCTCAACCGTTACTTCATTCAAGCACAATGACAGTGACGCTGCGGGCAGCTTGTGCGCCCATGACGAGTGCCTGTTCAATATCGGCTGTCTTCGATGGTCCGCTGATGAATGTGCCGAACTGATAGCGTGGATCCATCTCGATACGCTGGTAAGCTTCGTGCATGTTGTTGACAATAGAGTCCTTGTCGAGCAGGATGACGAGATTCTCTGAGATGAAGAGGACAGCCTTTTCTTTCATTGTCTGTGGAATCCAGATACACGCGTTTTCGGCGACACCCAGTTGACCGCGTACGATACCGACATCAGTGCCATTGAGATCCTTGGCTTCGGGTACGGTATCTGGGTTGCGGTCTGCAAAATGGATCTCCGGCAGGTTGGATGCAAAGACCTTCGCATCGGGGTAGGCCTTACGGATCAGGGGTTCCAGATCGTCGTCTTTATGGGCATTGATGACCTTTCCACCCACCTGTTGTGTCATGGCAACAAACTGCTGATAGGTATCTGCGTACTCGATACCTTTCATCGGCATTTCCGGCATATCGTATTGCTCGCGCGTGTTGGCGCGGAGCTTGGCAAACAAATCTTCCTTTTTCATTTTATCTTTCCTTTCTTCCATAGTTCATGGAAACTCTCCTTGGCGAAGATGGGCTTGGCATGGCCGAGACCCCAGGGGTTGAGATGGCTGTAATGGGTCATCACCTCAGGCACATAGTTGGCTGGTGGTGCGAGCCGCAGGGCGGCTTGATAGAGGATAGGGTGGTCGAAGAGTACGGACATACCTTCCGACATGAACTTTTTCAGTGGATCGGCTTTGCCTATCGACTCAAGCGATTGCCGCCATGCATAGACCTGTGATCCGGGATTCACCTTCGCAGGGCACACCTTGTCGCAGCTGAGGCAGAGCGTGCAGGCAGACACATTGTCGCTATACTTTTGTGAATCTTTCAGCATGCCGAGGTTGATGCCGATAGGGCCAGGGATGAAATAGGTATAGCTGTAGCCCGTGGAGCGACGGTATACGGGACAGGTGTTCATACAGGCACCGCAACGGATGCATTTCAACGTCTCCCAATGGTCTTCGTGTGCAAGGATGTCGCTTCGTCCGTTGTCTACGAGCACGACGTGCATTTCTGCTCCTGGCCGTGCCTGACGGAAATGGGAAGTATAGGAGGTTGTCGGCTGACCTGTTCCGCAACGGCAGAGCAGACGCTGGAATACGGCCAGGCAGTCGTAGTCGGGTACCAGCTTCTCGATGCCCATCGTCACGATGTGCAACTTAGGCATGGAGGTACTCATATCGGCGTTACCCTCATTGGTGCAGACTACGATGTCTCCCGTCTTGGCTACGCCGAAGTTGCAGCCGGTAAGACCGGCTCCGGCCTCGATAAACTCGTTGCGCAGGCTCAGGCGGGCGCAGTGGGTCAGATAGGTGGGATCGTAATTGCCTTTCTCTTTGGAGATGCCTTGCTCTTCAAAGCATTGGCCCACCTCCTCACGGGTGATGTGTATGGCGGGCACTACGATATGGGCTGGCTTCTTATGCATCAGCTGGAGTATACGTTCTCCCAGGTCAGTCTCTACGACATCGATTCCCCGTTGCTCGAGGTATGCGTTCAGGCCACATTCCTCTGTCAGCATGGATTTGGACTTTACCATCTTCTTCACCTTATGGTCGTTGAGGATGGTGTAGACCGTCTCGTTGAGCTCTTCGGCGTCTTTCGCCCAGTGAACGATGACCCCTCGGCTCTCCAGCTGTGTGGAGAATTGCTCGAGATAATCGGCAAGGTGGGTGATGGTGTGCTTCTTTATCTGTGAGGCATGCTCGCGAAGATCTTCCCATTCGGGTAGCTGCGAGGCCATTTTATCATGTCCCATGCGCAGTCCCCAGAAGGTCTGGTCGTGGCGCGTAATCTTATCTTTATCTTTCAGCACCTCATGTGCTGCCTTTGAATGGATTGTGCTCATTGTATACCCTCTGCTAATATCTGTGCTACATGAATAAACTTGATAGGCTTGTGCTCCCGGCGGGCGATACCCTCCATGTGCATCAGGCAGGAGGAGTCGGGACCCGTAATATATTCGGCACCTGTGGCCATGTGACGGGCGATCTTCTCTTCACCCATGCGGATCGACACATCGGGCTCTTCAACGGAGAACATACCACCGAAGCCACAACACTCGTCCTTACGGTCTGGCTCCTTCACCGTGATGCCCTGCTTGAGCTTCAGCAGGTCGATGATCTTGTTATATACGGGAATATGCTGCTCGGAAGGAGAGGAAAGCCCCAGCTCGCGCACACCGTGGCAACTATTGTGGACACTTACCACGTGAGGAAAGGCGCCAGGCAGAGACTTCACCTTTATGATGTCATGAAGGAACTCGACAAGGTCTGTCGTCTTACGTGATACGGCGCAATCATGGTCTTTCGGCATGATTTTCGGATAAAAGAACTTGACGTAAGAGGCACATGATGCTGACGGTGCGACGACATGATCGACATCGCCGAACATCGATTCAAATTTCTGGGCCAAGGGAACGGTCATTCGGTCGAATCCTGCATTGGCCATAGGCTGTCCGCAACATGTCTGTTTCTCGGGATAGATCACTTCGAGACCCAGCGAGCGGAGAAGTTTATACGTGGCGATACCTACTTCCGGATAAAGGGCATCCACGTAGCAAGGGATAAACAATCCTATCTTCATCGTTCTAGTCGTTAATAATACTACAAAGTTACACAAAATAACTATTTTGTGCAGTATAATTATCATTGTTTAACGCATGCAAATTTCTCCAGATGGTTGATCGGCTTTCGGGAGAGGATGGTCGTATGGGAGCGATGAAGAAGGATTGGGTGATGTCTTTCCTTTTTATCCGTTAGGAAGGAAGATGTGACGGAGGCCGTTGTCGACACCGGAGAAGCCCATGAAGGCGAGGGAAAGGAGACCGGCAGTGATAAGGACGATGGCCATGCCACGCATGCCTTTGGGGATGTTGGCGAGAGCCATCTGTTCGCGAATGCCGGCGAAGACAGTCAGGGCAAGCGCAAAGCCAAGGGCCGTGGAGAAGGCATAGACGCCGCTCTCGAGGAGATTAAAGTCCTTCTGGATGACGAGGATAGCCACGCCGAGTACGGCGCAGTTGGTCGTGATCAGCGGAAGGAAGATGCCGAGCGCTTGATAAAGTGCGGGACTAACCTTCTTGAGAATGATTTCCACCATCTGTACGAGTGCTGCGATGACAAGGATGAAAGCCAGTGTCTGCAGATACTGCAGCCCCAGAGGATCGAGTACACAGGTCTGCAGGAGCCATGTCACCACCGTGGAGAGTGTGAGTACGAAAGCGACAGACGCTCCCATACCCAAGGCAGTGGAGATCTTTTTAGATACGCCGAGGAAAGGGCAGATGCCAAGGAACTGGCTCAGGATGATATTGTTGACGAATATCGCTCCGATGAAGATTAAGAGATATTCCATGATTTACTTCTTTACCTTGTTAAAAATCGCGATGAGATAGCCGAGGGTGATGAAGGCACCCGGTGGCAATATGAAGAGCAGGAGGTTAAGCGTTTCGGGAAGGATCGTCACTCCGAAGAGACTTCCGGCACCCAGGAGCTCGCGTACGCACCCCAGCAATGTCAAGGCGAGGGTGAATCCGAGTCCGATACCCACTCCGTCACAAAGACTTTGAAGAGGATTATGTTTGGCGGCAAAGCTCTCTGCCCGGCCTAAGATAATGCAGTTGACTACAATGAGGGGTATGTAGATACCCAGCGCGCGGTTGATGCTGTCAGGCGCATAGGCCGACATCAGCATTTGCAGGATGGTGACGAAGGCTGCGATGACAACGATGAAAACGGGAATACGTACCTTGTCGGGGGTGATGTTCTTGATGCACGAGATTACGGTGTTCGTGCAGATGAGCACCGCCATGGTAGCCAGTCCCATGGACATGCCGTTGATGGCACTTGTCGTCGTGGCCAGCGTAGGACACATGCCGAGGAGAAGGACAAATGTCGGGTTCTCTTTGGTCAATCCGTTGAGTATGATTTTCAGATTACTCATAATCTATTATTTTTCATTGTTGGGATATGAATCCCGGGGGATAATCTTCTTAATTTCGCCTGTAGGCGACAATCTTCACTTTCGTGTCTATTGTTGCGATAAAGACGATCGGCATTTATTCGTCGGCAGCCTTTGTCTTATGTGTGGAGGCTCCGCTGGTAGCGTCTGTCTTTGTCGAGGAAGCATTGTCTTTCCAGTTCTCTTTTGCCGGTCTTACGGTTGTGGGCTTCTCGATGAGAGTCTTGGCTTTCCCTGAAATCTTAGACGTGCTGTTTTTCTTAGCTTTTTGTTTTGATGCGCCGGTCTGCCCGTCTGCAGCTTCGTGTTGGTCGGATGTATTTGCCATCCGGCTGTCGTCTGCTTTCGCATAGGCTTGATAGGCTTGGTTGACACAGCGGAGGAAGGCACGGCTGGTGATCGTTGAGGCTGTGATGGCATCGACTTCTCCTCCATCCTGGCGAACGCCGAGGGCACTGTTGCCGGGATTCATTCCGATGATGTCTCCCTTACCGTCTTTTTGAAACCATTTGTCGGCTTTCGCACCAAGTCCTGGGGTCTCCGAACTCTGCAGAATGGTGTATCCGAGGATGTCGCCTTGGGCATTAAAGCCCACAAGTACTTTCAGATCACCGCCGAATCCCATGGTAGAACTTTCTACGGCAGCACCGAGGAACTGTCCGGACTTATCGGCCGTCTTATGGATGACGAACGAGAATGGCTTGTCATCGATCATTTCCTGGACTGTGTCATTGGCAGTGACGGTGAGATCGGTGGTGCCCATGACTTGACAGATGCCGTCGGCAAGTGTCTGCTCGGCTTTCTTGGCGATCGGTGCAGCCGTGATCCGGTTGACCCATGCCAGTAAGCCACCGACAATGATGGCCAGTCCTACGAGGACGATCACCATATTGGATAAGGATGATTTGATCTTTTTCATATCTTCAGTGCATTGATTGGAAGAGTGCCGGAGTCGTTTCCCGGCATTCGGGGGATATTGCTTCGTCTCTTCTGCTATGCCTTGTGTCCGTAACGTTTGGGCTTCACATAATAGTTGATCAGCGGAGTGAGGGCATTCATGATCAGAATGGCGAATGACATGCCTTCGGGATAGCTGCCCCAGTTGCGGATGACGATGGTGAGCAGTCCGATGCCTATGCCGTAGACGATCTGTCCGCGGTGAGTCATCGGTGATGTGACATAATCGGTGGCCATGAAGATGGCGCCGAGCATCAGTCCGCCAGACAGAACCACCTGTATGGGGTCGGCATAGACGGGAGAGGCGAGATGAAGTAGGCCGCTAAGGATGAATACCGTCAGGATGATGCTTACGGGGATGTGCCAGGTGATGATCTTTTTCCATAGCAGATATGCCAGTCCCAGGAGCAGGGCGAGCGCACACACTTCACCGAGCGAGCCTGAGCCCCATGTGCCGCTGAGGTTGCCGATGAGCATGTGGAAGCTGTCAGGGATGTCCTCGAGCTGTGAGGGGTTACCACTCTTGATGGCCCATTTCATATAAGCCAGTGGCGTGGCACCTGTCGTGGCATCAGTATAGGCTGTGAGTTGGCCGGCTACCGGCCATGTCGTCATGGCTGCCGGACAGCTTACCAACAGGAAGCAGCGGCCTACGAGGGCAGGATTGAAAATGTTGCAGCCGAGCCCGCCAAACGACATCTTTCCTACGCCGATGGCTACCAGCGCTCCAATGATGACCATCCATGCAGGCAGGTTGCTGGGTAGGTTCATGCCCAGGAGCAGGCCGGTGATGACAGCCGAGCCGTCGAGCAAGGTGGGTGCACGGTGGAGGAGATATCGGGTGATGGCCCATTCGAAAAACATACACGAGGCTACGCTCGTGAGGCAGACCACTACGGCGCCGAGTCCGAAGAACAGGAAACTCACGAGGAGAGCCGGAACGAGGGCGAGGACGACACCCCACATGTTACGTTCGATCGTGTCGTGGCCGTGGTCATGGGGTGAAAGAGAGAAGATGAGTTGATCCATTCTATTTCTTGTTTCTGTTTTTTATGATACCCATTACGGCAGCTTTTCCTACGACGATGTTGTCGAGGATAGGTCGGTGGGCAGGGCAGGAGTACTGACAAGATCCGCAGGAGATGCAGGACGTCACCTGTTCGCGTTCCAGGCGTTCCCAATCCTTTACGGCTGTGAGCTGGGCGAGGAGCCACGGCTCCAGTCCCATGGGACAGGCGAATGCACATTTGGCACAGCGGATGCAGGGTTGCACAGCCTTGCGGCGCGCTTTCTGGCCGGTGAGAACGGTGATGGCATTGGTGCCCTTGCAGACGGGCACGTCAAGGGTCTCTACCGAGCGTCCCATCATCGGACCTCCGGCAAGCACTTTGTTTTCTCCTTCCGGCAGGCCGCCGCAGAGATCGATGAGATCGCGGAAGGGCGTTCCTATGCGGACAAGGAAATTGCCGGGCTTCTTGATGCTCAGGCCCGTCACCGTGGTATAGCGCTCGAAGAGAGGCTTGTGTTTCATCACCGCTTCATAGACGGCAAAGGCTGTGCCCACATTCTGTACGATGGCACCGACATTGACGGGGATGGCGGGAGGTGGTGGTACCTGGCGGCCGAGGACAGCCTCGACGAGCTGTTTTTCTCCGCCCTGCGGATATTTCTGCTTTAAGGGTACGACGGTGATCGAGGGCGGACAGCTGACGGCCTTGTTATCACCTTGATGGGCAGACAGAACATCCGGGATAGCCTGGCATTTCTCCTGAAAGAGCCGGATGGCGGTAGGCTTGTTCTCCTCGATGCCGATATAGGCTTTGTTTACGTTGACGGCCCGCATGAGCAGGGCTATGCCTTCTATGATCTCTTCCGTGTGCTCAATCATCAACCGATAATCGCTTGTGATATAGGGCTCACATTCCACGGCATTGATGATCACACATTCCGCCTTGGCTGTGGGAGGAGGGGTGAGTTTCACGTGAGTAGGGAAGCCGGCTCCTCCCATTCCTGTGATGCCGGCCCATTGCACACGCTTGATGATCTCTTCCGGTGTGAGCTCGGGGTGGTCGGAAAGAAATTCGAGACGATTGGAGCGGTCGATGTATTCTTCCCATTCGTCCCCTTCTACATCGACATAGATAGCGGGCACGCGATAGCCTGTGGCATCGGTAAATGTGTCAACCTTCTGTACGGTGCCGCTGACCGATGAATAGACGGGAGCGGAGACATAGCTGCCGGCTTCGGCCAACAGCGTGCCTACTTTCACCTTGTCGCCGCGTTTCACTACGGCTTTGGCAGGTGCACCGATATGCTGCTGCAGGAGAAAGACGGCGGTCCGAGGTAGGGGCGCTTCGACGGTGGCTGCCTCATTGGTCAGCTTGTGCTCATCAGGGTGGATGCCACCGATGTGGAATGTATGTAGTTTCATGCTTGTATCTCCTTTTGCTGGTTATCTTTCTGACTCTTGGCAGGGAAGTTTATCTTGTGAATGGCACCTGTCGGACATTCCTCGACACACTTCGTACAGAGCCGACATTTGACGGGATCGATATAGCTGAGGTTGTTCTCGATTGTGATGGCGTCGAAGGCACAAGCTTTCTGACATTTGCCGCAACCGATGCAGGCAGCCTTGCACGCAACCCGTGCGACGGGGCCTTTATCCTTGTTGCGGCAGGCCACATAGACCCGTCGTCCCTTCGGACCGCGTTTCCTGAGCTCGATGATCTGCCGTGGACAAGCCTTCGCACATTTGCCGCAGGCAGTACATTTCTCTTCATCGACTACGGGCAGTCCCGTTGTCTTATCGATGGAAAGGGCTCCAAACTCGCAGACTTTCACACAGTCGCCACATCCCAGACAGCCGTATTGGCAGGCCGACTCGCCGGAGCCGGCCTTTGACATGGCGGCACAAGTGCGGAGGCCATCGTAATGGGCGATCGTCGGGCGCAGGGCGCAAGTGCCGTTGCATCGGATTACCGCTACTTGCGGCTCGGCTTTCGAGGCTGTGATGCCCAGACAGGTAGCTACCTGATCCATGACGGCCTGACCACCGACAGGACAGAATAAGCCATCAGCCGATCCTGCATCGGCACCTTTCACTAAGGCTTCCGCCATGGCGGCGCAACCGGCAAAGCCACAGCCGCCACAGTTGGCACCGGGCAATATCTCCTCAACTTCACCGATACGCGGGTCTTCTTCTACGGCGAATTTTTTCGATACGCCATAGAGCACCAAGGCGGAGATCAAGGCGATAGCGCCCATCACAAGGATGGCTATCAAAATAGAATTCATAATATCTTTATATGGTTTGTTTCTTAATATATCGGGCTATGTTCATAAGGGCATCCCCACTCCATGATTGATGTTAGAGCGGGTGTGTACTCGTCGCCTTATTCTACAGTGAAGGTAAATCGTTGGCCAATGCGTCGTCGCAATAGATAGATACCTATATAATAAGGTATAAGAATGGCGATGGAGGCAAGGGCGGCGGTTGTTTCATTATGTGTGAGCAGGATGATGATCACCAAAGTGAGGATCATCAGCAGGAGTGGAAGGCCGAAACCTACGGCCACGGCTTGGTAGCCAGTGGTGAGACTGGTAGAGACAGTGACGGTGTCGCCCACGGCATAGTGCTTGTCAGCGGCAGCCAGTGCTTCGATGCGTTTTTCCTTAGCCTCTGAAGCATTGCAGTGCCCGGCCAGGCGACAACTGCTGCAGGCAGACGTCTGGGTGATAAGCACGGTCAGACGGCGGCCTGTCTGTTGCTCAACGATACCTGTATGTCTTATTTTATCCCCCATATTGTAATGTCGGGTTTGCAACGGCAAAGTTAATATTTAATTGTTGATTTACCAAATAAAACATGTTTTATTCTTCAATTTCGATGATTTTGGATGAAGATGCGTTAACTCTGTAAGTTGTCATAAAGCATTGATGGCTGTGGAAAAGGTGAAAGTCTGCGAGACTTCATGTGGAAATAAATTATTGCTGTCCGGTAAAAAAGGAAATGGCATAATAATTCATCCCGAAGCCCTTTT
>ENA-OPEG01000160-OPEG01000160.1-human-gut-metagenome-genome-assembly--contig:-NODE-160-length-19492-cov-3.310645_pt1 | contig 19492 bp, 13 predicted proteins | sample MGYA00241632_ERZ501527 | MGnify/ENA primary metagenome ERZ501527 (study PRJEB25962, sample SAMEA2042301) | human gut metagenome | biome: human gut; feature: human-associated habitat; material: faeces... | reverse complement strand
GCAATGTCGAAGGATGAAATAAAGGATAAGGTAATTGGTGAGAATCTTTATCAGCTTAGAAATGAGACCAGATTACGGAGAACATTCAATTATGTTTATAATCGGCTTTCGTCATTGCCTGATGGAGCAGTAGAGCTTTTGGTTAAAGTGGATAATGAGAATGCAAAGCTGCTGACACTGATTGCAATTATGAATACAGATAAGCTCTTTTTTGAATTTGTATATGAGGTGTATCGTGGCAAGGTAATACTTGGAGAGAAGACGATAGAAGATAGAGATATAAATGGATTCTTTGACGATAAGGCGGCTCAAAGTGAGGAAGTAGCAGGCTGGTCAGAATCAGGAATTAAGAAACTCAAGAGCTGCTATATGAAGAATCTTGCAGATGCGGGATTGATTGAATCAACTAAGACAAGGGTAATCAGACACGCTCTTGTTAATTATCGTATAGAGGAACTACTTCACAGTAATGGGATGGATGCATATATCAATGCTGTTAAAGGAGTCTGAGCATGGCAAAGTTAAGTTTGGATGATAGACTGAATCAGATAGAAGACAAAATATCAGATAAGTCGTTTAGAGAGAATAAAGGACTTGGAAATGAAGTCGGATATTATATATTCGATTATGATCCAAGAGAGGAACTGTATGTGAGAAATCATATAGCATACCTTAAGGATAGAATAAACAACGGAAACAAAGATTTCAGAATAGTTGAGTTTGACCTGTTTCATCTTATGATTGAGATATTGCAGGAGGAAGGGTATCTGGAAGCATTCTTTGATTTGGAAAAAGAGAATGGATTTTTTGAGATGGCAGACAGCCTTGTAGAAACATTGGGACTGGATGAGACAAATGAATTGAATCTAATCATATCAAGAATATTGCAGGAAGATTTGACAGACAGTGTGGTATTTCTTACCGGAGTAGGCAAGTGCCATCCGATAATAGCAAGCCACAACATCTTAAATAACCTGCATCAGGTACTTGACAGTGTACCGGTAGTGCTTTTCTATCCGGGAGAGTATAGCGGACAGGATTTGAAATTATTTGGAACGATGGATTCACACAACTATTACAGGGCATTCCGTCTGGTGTAGAGGAGGAAATACAATGCAGATTAAAAATATGTTTGAAAAGCAGATTGACCGTGACATCAAGGGCGTTATTAAAGTAGGTCAGTCAGATGAAGAAAATGTATATCAGGAATTAGATGAATATGTGGTGACTAAGGAACTTCTGAAGCATTTCAGGGATTTCTTCAACAATTATGAAAAGGGTATAGATGGATATACAGATAAGATGGGTGTCTGGATTTCCGGATTCTTTGGAAGTGGTAAATCTCACTTCTTAAAAATACTGTCATATTTATTAAAAAACAGCACAGTAGAAGGTAAAAGAGCCATTGAGTATTTTACGGATGGTAAGAAGATAGAAGATCCGATGCTTATTGCAGAGATGACAAAGGCTGGAACAATTGAGTCAGATGTCATGCTTTTTAATATTGATTCAAAAGGCTCAGCGAAGGTAGGCTCCGGTAAGGAGGCTATCGTTGAAGTGTTTATGAAGGTGTTCAATGAGATGCAGGGATATTGTGGTTCAATACCTTATCTCGCAGAATTTGAGCGCCAGTTGGATAACGAGGGCAGATTTGAAGAGTTCAAAGCGAAGTTCGAAGCGAATGCAGGAGTACCTTGGGAGAAAAAGAGACAGGCATTTGCAGTTATTCAGGATAAAGTAGTAAAGACATTAGTTGAGATGGACTTTATGAGTGAGGAAGCTGCTCGCAACTGGTGCAAGAATGCAAAGGGTAACTATGACCTTAGCATCGAAAAGTTCGTATCACTCGTGCAGGAGTATTGTGCAAAGAAAGGTCCAAACCATCACGTTATCTTCTTAGTGGATGAAATCGGTCAGTATATTGCAGATGATACACAGCTTATGCTCAATCTCCAGACAATCGTGGAAGACCTTGGAACAGCCTGCAAAGGTAAGGCATGGGTTATCGTAACGAGCCAGGAGGATATTGACTCTATTACAAAGACAAAGGGAAATGACTTCTCTAAGATTCAGGGACGTTTTGATACGAGACTTTCTCTTTCGGCATCCAATGTTGATGAAGTAATCCGTAAGCGTGTGCTTGCAAAGAATGAGACAGCAACACAGACGCTTAGACTTCTCTATGAGCAGAAAGAATCAATTATCAAGAATCTTATTACATTTACAGCGGATACAGCGGACAAGAAGCTGTATGCAGATAAGGCGGATTTTGCAGACTGCTATCCGTTCATACCATATCAGTTCAATCTTTTGGGACAGGTTCTTACTGAGGTCAGAACACATGGCGCAAGTGGAAAGCATCTGTCTGATCAGTCACGTTCTATGCTTGCACTGTTTCAGGAGTCGGCAATCAGAGTAATGAACAAAGAAGAGGGGGTATTGGTTCCGTTTAGCTTCTTCTATGATCCATTGCATAAGTTTATTGACCACCAGCACAGTCAGGTAATCTCAGATGCAGAGAATAACAGTAAGCTGGATGAGTTCGATGTAGAGCTTTTGAAAGTTCTCTTTATGATTAAATATGTCAAGGAAATCAAGGCAAATGTGGACAACCTGACTACACTTATGATTTCAAATATTGATGATGACAGAATTGAAGTCCGCTCTAAAATAGAAGAATCGTTAAAGAAGCTGATTAAAGAGACACTTGTACAGAAGAATGGTGAAATATACATCTTCCTGACAAATGAGGAGCAGGAAATCAATAATGCCATCAACAATGAGTCAGTAGAGATGGGAGAAATCATCGGAGAGGCTTCTACAGTTATCTTCGAGGAAATATATACAGAGAAAAAATATCGTTACAACAGTCGTTACTTATTCCCATTCAACCAGAAGGTGGATGACCGATTCTTCAAGGGTAATCAGTCTAACGATATCGGAGTGACAGTTATTACACCTTATGGTGGAGATTATGCTGACTCTGCACTTCGTCTGCTTTCAGCACAGGAAAGCAGTGTGATTGTGAAACTGCCAAATGACAGTACATTTCTTGATGAGATTACAGAATCCATCAAGATATATAAGTTCCTGAATAAAAATGCTTCCGGTGCAAGAGGCAGCTTTGACAGCATTCGTCGTGCAAAAGAAGATGAGCGAATCGAGAAGAAAGACAGAATTAAAATCTTTATAGAAGAAGCAATAAAAAATGCAGATATCTATGTAAACGGAGATAAGGCAACCATATCTGCAAAGGAACCGGCAAGCAGAATCAATGAAGCACTCTGCAAGCTGGTAGCTATGCAGTATAACAAGCTGACTTATATGGAGACAGCTCCGGAGATATCCGATATAGATGCAATATTTAAGAAAAATGATGGGCAGATGTCTTTACTTGGCACAAGTGATACGACCCCTAATAAGCTGGCACTTGAGGAAGTAATACAGGTAATCGGACTTAACAATGCCAGACACATGAAAACTTCACTCAAGGCTTTATTAGATAAATTTGCAGCAGCTCCTTATGGCTTCGATGCAAAGGATGTACAGTGGCTGGTAGCCATGCTGTTCAAGCAGGGCAGGGTAGCCATGACCTTAAACAGTCAGGCATTATCACTACTTTCGACAGAACCAAAGGATATCGTAAGATACCTAACGAAGAGAGAGTTCGTAGACAGATTGTTAATAGATATCAGAGAAAGAGCAACCGACGGACAGCTTCGTTCTGCAAAAGAAGTCTTGAAAGATTACTTTGGCTTCACATTATCAAGTGATGACGATGATGTGATTATGCGTCATTTTCAGAAAAGAGCATTGGATAAGGTAGAGCTATATAACGATATCCTTGTAGAGTATCGTGTAAATCCGAAACTCCCTTGTAAGTCATTGATGGAGAAGGCAAAGAACAGACTGGAAGAGATTATCGCAATTAAAGAGCCGGGAGAGTTCTTCAAGGAAGTTGACAGAAAGAGGGATGAGCTGCTGGATGATGCCGAGGATACAGCACCGGTATTTGATTTCTTCAAGGGAGATCAGAGAGGAATATTTGAAACAGCAGTAAAGAATCTGGAATTCTTTGGAAACAGCAAGACTTATGTCAGCAATCAGGAACTCTTAAAAGTGGTAGAGGACATTACTGCAATCGTAAATGACAGGAATCCGTTTGGTAAGATTCAGAAGCTTCCTGACTTGAATCAGAAATTTGAGAATCTGCATATGGGACTTCTGGAAGAAGAAGCTGCGATTATGGACCCTCTGGTACATGATGATTTCTTAAAGGTAAAAGAAGTGTTGGACAGCAAACCATTTGCAGAAGTATTAAGACCTAAGATTAACGAAAGATTCAATGAAATCTTTGATAAATTAAAATGCTCTCATGATATCGCTGCCATCAAGAATATCAAGCTGGAAAGCGATACTTTAAAGATTAAGTGTTTGGACGAGATAGATGAGTATGAAAGAACACATCAACCTGCACCTGCACCGGTACAGCCAACACCACAAGTTACACCGGGAGGAGTAAAACCTGTCACTCCACCTGTTGCTCCGACAGTCGTTAAGACCAAGAGAAGAAAGAATATCTCTATCACAAATGTGGCAGGTGCAAGAACATATTCGATTGAGAACGAGCAGGATATAGACAAGTTCTTATCAGAAATGAAACAGAAGTTGATGAATGAATTAGAGGAAGATACGATTATCACATTAAGCTAGAAATGAGGTAAGCATATGAATAAAAACGCAATCAAGAAATTTGCGATAGATGCAAGAAATAAGTTAATCGCATCCGTAACGGATAAAGCTGGAATGCTTGGAATTACTAAGGATGCCTGCAGTGAGCCGATTACTAGGGGAGCAGACTTTGAAGTCTATAAAACCACAGCAGGAACAGAAGTGACTCTTAATAAAAAACAGTGCGAGCACAGAAGAAAACTGGTAGAGCAGATAAAAGCAAGAGGTTTTGATGCTGTCATAGAAGAAGTGGCATACACATGGTTCAACCGTATCTGTGCAATCCGTTTTATGGAAGTCAATGACTATATGTACCCTGCAAGAGTTCGTGTGCTGTCCTCTGAAAAAGCTGGCAAAAATGAGCCGGATATACTAACACAGGCACCGGATATTGACTGGGATTTTACGGATGAAGAGAGAGAATACATCATTGATGCGAAGATGAATAACAAGCTCGATGATTTGTTCCGTATGCTCTTTATCAAGCAGTGTAATCTCCTGTATGAAGTATTACCGGGATTGTTCGAAGAGACAGAAGATTATACAGAAATGCTGCTGAATATCTCATTTACGAATGAAGATGATGTGATTCGTATGCTGGTGGATGGCATAGATGAGAGTGATTTTAACATTACGACTGTAGATGAAAATGGCAAGCAGGCAGGACAGGTTGAAATAATTGGATGGTTGTACCAGTATTACAATACAGAACCGAAAAATAAAGCATTTGCGAAAAAAGGAAAGATAACAAAAGAAGAAGTACCTGCTGTTACACAGCTTTTTACACCAGACTGGATTGTTCGATATATGGTGGAGAATAGCTTGGGGAGATTATGGGTGGAAGGGCATCCAGATGCAGACTTGCAGGCAAAGTGGAAATACTATCTGGAAGAAGCTGAGCAGGAGCCGGCAGTACAGGCAGAGCTTGCAAAAATCAGAGAAGAATATGTAAAGCTAAAGCCGGAAGATATCAAATTCATTGATCCTTGCATGGGAAGTGGACATATCCTTGTATATGCTTTTGATGTATTCATGCAGATATATGAAAATGCAGGCTGGTCAGCAAGAGAAGCAGCACAGAGTATTGTGGAGCATAACATCTATGGACTTGATATAGATGATCGTGCTGCACAGCTCAGCTATTTTGCGGTTATGATGAAAGCACGCCAGTATGATAGACGAATTTTAACACGTGGAGTACGGCTAAATGTCTATGCCATACAAGAAAGTAATGGTATCAACAGGAATCAGTTCAAATATTTTGGTGCAGAACTGGATGATATGGAGAGGAAAACTGCAATATTGCAGATAGAGGGACTTTTGGATACTCTAACAGATGCAAAAGAGTATGGTTCTATCTTAAATGTAGATGAGTATGACTGGGATTTGCTGCGCAGATTTGTAGATAGTACTGATGTGGATGGGCAGATTTCCTTTGATACTTATGGATTATATGAAACAGAGGATAAGTTGAAAGAATTGATTGAGATTGGTGCGATTATGGCACAGAAATATGAGGTAGTGGTTACGAATCCGCCGTATATGGGAAACAAAGGAATGGGAGACAAGCTATCCAATTATTTGCAAACTAATTATCCTCTTACAAAGTATGATTTGTTTGCGGCTTTTATTGAAAAAGGTTTTTGTTTTACAAGAAGTAGATATAAATTAGCAATGATTACACAAAATTCTTGGATGGCGGGTGCAAGATATGAAAAGGCAAGAACAAAGTTCCTTAATAATGCTATTCAGAACCTTGTACATATAGGTACAAAAGGCTTTGATGAAATAGGGGGAGAGGTTGTACAAACTGTATCATTCTGTTTTGGAAAAGATTATTCAACTAGTTATAAGGGAATATATATAAAATTGACAGATGTAGCTGGTGAAAATGGAAAAAAAAGAGAATTTTTTAATAGTGATAGAAAATATATTCAGTCTGTGGATACATTTTGCAGATTGCCATCATATATTGTTGGATATTGGATCGGAGACACGGTTATAAACTGTATGCAACATAATCCACCTATTGAAAAAGGCATTTTTTTTAGACAAGGGATGGCTACATCTGATAATAATAGATTTTTAAGAATTTGGTCAGAAGTTAGTATAAACAGAATAGGATTTGGAATTAAAAGTCGAGAAGATGCACGATTAAGTAAATTGAAATGGTTTCCATATAATAAAGGTGGAACATATCGTAAGTGGTATGGTAATAATGATCTTGTTGTTAATTGGGAAAATGATGGAGAAGAGATGAAAGAGTTTACATCAACACTCCCTCAAGGAACAGATGTAAGATTAAAGAGTAAAGAGTATTATTTTAAAGAAGGATTTACTTGGTCTGCATTAGCCAATGCAGTAAGTGTTCGATATTGTCCTGCTGGTTTTATATTTGATACAAAGGGATCAATGGGGTTTCCTTATCAGGAAGGACTTGTAAAGTTCTTTACTGGATTTATAAATTCTAAAGTTGCAAATCTATTTTTAGAAGTGTTAGCACCGACTTTAGATTTTAATTTGGTATCCATGAAGCAAATTCCAATGTTGATTGGACGAGAAACAGAAGTAAAAAAGGCAACAGAAGAATGCATAGGGCTATCTAAAAAAGATTGGGATTCATTTGAAACATCATGGGATTTCAAATGCCACCCATTACTTTCTGTAATACCTCGAAATTCTGCTTTATTTGATACAGTTGACGATATTGACTTGTCAGAGTGTTACACCTGTTGGGAGAATGAGTGTAATGAGCGTTTTAATCAGCTTAAAGCTAACGAGGAAGAATTGAACCGTATTTTTATTGACATTTACGGCTTGCAGGATGAATTGACACCGGAAGTAGAGGACAAAGACATAACAGTCCGTAAGGCAGATTTACAGAGAGATATTAAGAGCCTACTTTCTTATGCAGTTGGCTGTATGTTTGGTCGTTATTGCTTGAATGGAGAAGGCTTGATATATGCAGGTGGAGAGTGGGATGATAGTAAGTACACCACATTTATACCGGATAAGGACAATATTATTCCAATTACAGATGAGGAATATTTTGAAGATGATATCGTATCTCGTTTCTGCGATTGGCTAAAAACAGCATTTGGTGCAAAGTCATTTGATACCAACATGGATTTCATTGCAAAGGCACTTGGGAACAAGGGAGATACAAGCAGAGAAGTTATCCGCAATTATTTCCTGAATGATTTCTTCAAAGACCATTGCAATACCTATTCTGTCACAGGCTCTGGAAAACGCCCGATTTACTGGCTTTTCGACAGCGGCAAACAGAATGGATTCAAGGCACTTATTTATATGCATCGCTATAATGCTGATACAGTCGGCAGAGTGAGAACGGATTATCTCCATAAGGCACAGAAGTATGTGGAAACTGCAATGCATAGCGCACAGTACACATTGGATAATGCATCTTCATCATCAGAGAAATCAAAGGCTACGAAGTCTATCACGAAGTACACTAAGCAGCTTGCAGAGATGCAGATTTATGATGAAGCAATCGCTCATATCGCAAACCAGAGAATTGAAATTAATTTGGACGATGGTGTGAAAGCGAATTATGCGAAGTTCCAGGGCGTGGAAGTCGCACAGGAAGGCAAGAAAGCATTAAAAGTAGATTTGTTGACTAAGATATAGAAGGAATGGTGAATATGCAGTTAGTTACAGAATTCAAAAAATCACTGTTTAATGATGACGTTACAGATTTATGTATAGATTTGACAGAAATAGGGATAGATTCGGTAATGGATGATGGAGTTTTATCAGAAGTTCCTATAGCTAAAACGATTGTAGCGTTAGGAAAAACAGGATTAGCTCTCCGCGAAAGGAATATGTTGAAGCAAACATTAGCTTTTATTAAAGCATTTAATTCCGAAACTATATCTGATGAACAATTAAAAAGGTACAAAGATAAAATATCCAATAATAAATATGCAGAAAAAGAGTTAGGTAGAGTATTGTATTTACTTGATAGAAACATTGAAAAAGCAAAATCCGCAATTCTTGGGAAAATTTATAATGCATATGTAAATGGAAAAATAGGATGGGATAGATTTTGTGAGTTATCAGAAGTGAATGAGAGAATGCTTATTAGTGATTATAGGATGCTGTTAAGTGGTGAAAAAATGCAATATACCAATGGCAATTATGCCATTAGTAGGTTAATTGCACTAGGCATAATGGTGGATAGAGAGGCGCCAAATGCTAGTAAAACAGGTATTGAGATGTTTTGTAAGTTGCCTAAAAGTGACGTTGATCCATTTAATAGACCTGATTATCAAATTACGAGTTTGGGAAAAGAACTTATGAAATATACAAATGTAGATTTTTCTGAATAAAATAAGGCGCAATTGTTATTTAATTTGTGCAGATAGTCTGCACAATTAGGAAGGAGATTTGACGATTGAAAGAAAGTGTTTTAGAGGAATTAAATCTCAACGAAGACCATGAGAGAGAGTGCAAGCTGGCAACGGGTGGACTCCCAGAGAGTATATGGGAAACATATTCTTCCTTTGCAAATACCAATGGTGGAACGATTCTCTTGGGAATAAAGGAGCATAGGGATTCATTTACTGTGGAAGGTCTGACGGAAAAGCAAATTATTAAGTATCAGAAGGATTTCTGGAGCACATTGAATGATAGAAACAAGGTGTCAAAGAATATTCTGTTGAATCATCATGTTAACCCTGTTCCTGTTGGAGATAAGCAGATTCTTAGAATTGATGTTCCTGCGGCAGATAGACATGATAAGCCGGTTTATATCGGAACAGATCCGATGAAGGGCACATATAAGAGAGATTATGAGGGCGATTTTCTTTGCACAGAAGAAGCAGTAAGAGCAATGTTTGCAGATCAAAGAGATGTGTCTGGAGATATTGAAGTGATTGATGAGATGGGACTGGATGTACTGAATCAGGATACGATTAAAGGGTATCGTATTATATTTGAGCAACTTCACAGCGGACATCCTTGGAATGCATTGGAAAATGATGAATTTCTGATGAAATTAAGAGCTGTTACAAAGAATAAAAATGGATCTTTATCGCCTACAATTGCAGGTCTTTTGTTCTTTGGTGAGGCGTATCACATTACGGAAGTTTTTCCAAATTATTTTTTGGATTATCGGGAAGAATGTGATGATAAAGCAGTACGTTGGTTATTCCGCACGCACTCTAATGAAGGTGATTGGAGTGGAAATATATATGATTTCTTCTGCAAGGTGCGTACACGAATGGATGATGATGTAGCAGTTCCATTTGCTAACCGCAGAGATGGTTATCGAGTAGATAGAGTAGATGTACATGATGCCTTAGAGGAAGCGTTGGCAAATGCCCTTGCACACGCTAATTATTATGGCAGGAGAGGAATCCTTGTGGTAAAAAAAGGAAAGGAACTGACTATATCTAATCCGGGTACAATCCGAGTAACCAAAGAAGAGTTTTATGCAGGTGGTAACAGTGATCCACGTAATCCGAATATTCTTAAGATGTTTGGATTCGTCAATGTCGGTGAGCGTGCAGGAAGCGGTGTTGATAAGATTATGACTGCTTGGAAAGAGCAGAACTGGAAGGAGCCAGAGTTTGATTTTTCAGAGCGTTCGGATAGAGTGACATTGAAGCTGGAAGTCGGACAGGTCGTATATATTCCGGGAGCTGCTGATATCAGAAATGAAACTATAGATCAGCCGGAGCAGAAGCCGATGTCGAAAGAAGAAAAAGTACTAGAGTATATCCGACAGAATGGAAGTATTTCAACGCAAAAGGTTATGGATTTGTGTAATTACAAGTCTAGAACCGGAGCAAGGAATTTATTAGAAAAGTTAATGAATTCTGGCAAGATTCAAAAGGTTGGAGAGAACGCAAATACAATTTATACGATATCAGAATAATATAGTGGTCACTCACTGGTCATTTTTGTATAAAAGTGACCAGTAGTATCCGATAAGTGACCAGTAGTGACCGGTAAGTGACCGGCAGTATCCGATAAGTGTCCGATTAATGACCACCTATCTGACACTATAATCACTCAAAATAGAACGACAAGTAATTTGTGCAGACCGTCTGCACAAATTCGATTAGGAGCATATATATGGATTTACAAAACATACAAGACCAATTAAATACTGAGTTTGCGAAGGACAGCACGAATTATATCTTCTGGTTTGATGATAAGGCAGAGTATGAGGATGAAGTGAGTGAATTGCAGCTTGGAGATGTAAAGTTGCATATTCTTGATGGTAAGAACTGGCTGTATTCCAAGTATCTGCTAAATGAGGAAGACACTGAAAGCAAGTATCTGATTTATGCACCTTTTCCAAGACCGAGTGATGCAGAAAATCCACTTGCAGATATGTACTATTATTCGATTCCTTATTACACCGACCGGGTATCGCAGACATCGCAGGAGATGGGAATAGATAACCGGTTTAAGGAGCAGTTATCACAGTACACAAGATTCTGGAAGAATAAGAATAATATAGAGAAGTTCAAGAATCTAGGAATAGACCATTTCAATCAGCAGACGATTGATATTGGTCTGATAGCTGTGATTGTAGATGTGAAGACTCCGAACTTTGAGGAGATAACAAAGCAGATGATACTTGGCGATAGTGCGAAGTATATGAAAGCTTTGACAGATAATGTAATTACAGATAAGTTCTGGGAACTTTGCAATCTGTTCTTAGGATATCAGTCAGACAAGCCAAGTATAGATGATTTAGCTGCAAGCATGATTGTAACTTATGCGGCATCGTCTCTGAAAGGAACGGTTCCGGCAGTATTTAAACCATATATTTTGAAAAAGCGAAATGATGTAGTGGTATTTATCCGTAATATTATGGATAACAGAAACCTTAAGCAATCTTATGATGCTTTGGCAGAAAAAGTAAATAAGACACTTCGCTTTGTAGCTAAAGTACAGGAAGACTTAAAGAAGGACAATGATAAGTCAAAAGACAGGTCATTGCAGTTAGCAGACATTTTTGCCTGCGATGCATTTGCCGGTTTTGATGACATTATTATTGGGTGGGCACTTAGCCAGCTTGATGATGAGATATTGGACTCACAGATAGATGGTCTTACTATCGCTCAGATAGCAGACCAGAGAAGTTCAATGGCTTATCATTACTGTGATATATATAAATACGAATACAGGGCAATTAAGTTTGCCTATATGATGATGAAATCAGTAGCACTTATGGAATTTACAAGTGACATAAAGGTGCTGGTGGAGAATTACCAGAAGGAGACTTATCTGATAGATTCTTATTACAGATGGTTTTATCATGCTTATGACAAAATTGAAGATAACAGTCGTTTCTCTAATGTCAGAGAGAGAGTTGAAAATATATATGCCAATACCTACCTGCAGGCAATCACACCGAAGTGGAATGAAAACTTTACAGCGGATGTGATGGAACAAGCAGGACTACTAAAGCAGGAAGATTTTTATAAGCATTATCTGAAAAGTTATGATGGAAAGCAGCGTGTGATTGTCATTATTTCAGATGCTTTCCGATATGAATGTGCAAGGGAATTATTTGGCAGATTAGAATTGGATGAGAAATGCACACCGAAGATGGAGTGTATGTTGAGCTGTCTGCCATCTGTTACATCTGTTGGAATGGCAAGTTTACTGCCGCACAAAGAGATGAATGTAACAGCTGATATGACGGTTACTGTGGATGGACAGCCATGTGCAAGTATGGAGCAACGAGACAAAATATTGAAGTCCTACAATGCTGACAATGTAGCACTTAGTTTTGATGAGGTTGCCAATGCAAATCAGGCAAAGATACGAGAACTGATCCAAGGCAAGAATATCGTGTACATCTATCACAATCAGGTGGATGCAAGAGGAGACAAGCCTGCAAGTGAGAATGAGGTATTTAATGCGTGTGCAGAGGCAATTGATGAGATACATAGATTGATTAAGAGACTGACCGGATATGTCTCCGCACCGAAATTCTTTATCACAGCGGATCATGGCTTCTTATACAAGAGAGACAAGCTGCAAGAATTTGATAAGGTATCCTATCCGAAGAAGAAATGCTTATATACCAATAAGAGATTTATCATTACACCGGAACCGGTAAATGAGCAGGGTATAATGGCACGAGCTATGTCATATATGCAGAAACTATATGTGGATACTCCGGTGGGAGCAGATATCTTCAAAGTTGCCGGAGGCGGACAGAACTATGTACATGGAGGTACTGCATTGCAGGAGATGATGGTTCCGGTTATTGAACTTACTACGAATACCAGAGGTGTTGCTTATGATTTCGTTAATGTAGTGCTGACATCGGTATCAAGGAAAGTCACGAACCTCATCACATATTTTGATTTTATTCAGTCAGAGAAGGTAACTGACACAATGAAAGCAAGAAGCATCATAGCATACTTCACAGATGAAGTAGGAGAGAAGATATCCTTTGATGTGCCTATCGTGGCGAACAGCAGGGACGATGCACCAGAGAAGAGAGCATTCCATGAGAAATTCACGCTGAAGTCAAGAGAGTATAAGTATGGAGATAAGTATTATCTGGTGCTGGCAGATGCGAATGACGAGAAGAATATCCTGCAACAGTATGAGTTTATGATTGACATTGCGTTTGTGGATGATTTTGGGTTTTAAATTACATTAGGATATGGAGAGAGTTGAAAAAATGCAGCTAGTAAATTTTTCTGTTACAAATTACAGAAGTATAACAAAGGCACATAAAATAAATCTACAAAATATTACGGTATTAGTTGGAAGAAATAATGAAGGAAAATCTAACATACTTATGGCATTAAATGTTGCAATGGAAACAATGATGCAACATGCTAATCATGCAAATGTACATGAACATTTGTATGAGTGGAAAAGAGATTTTCCAGTTCAATTACAACAACGAAAGAATAACCTAGATTCTATTTTTAGATTGAATTTTAGATTGAATCATGATGAAAATACTGAATTTTTTAGGACGACAGGAATTAGAAGTAACGAGGATATCCCGATTGAGCTTAAATATGGACGAGATAATAGAGCTAAAATAACAGTTCCCAAAAAGGGTTCTTCTTCATTTAATGATAAATCAGAACAAGTAACTGCATTTATATGTGAGAGAATTGCAATTAATTACATACAGGCAGTAAGAACAGAAGATACGGCTATGGATGTTATACATAGGCTAATATCCGCAGAGTTATCAAAGTTATATGAGAATACAGAGTATAAATCTGCAGAACAAACAATTTACAATTTACAAGAAGCCGTATATAACGATATTGCAAATAGAATATTAGCACCATTGCAAGAATTTTTACCACAACTTACAAATGTTGAAATAAGATCTCGAGGAAGAAGATTATTATGGCGTGGATTTAGAAATGATGTTGATGTAATTCTAAATGATGGTACGCCCACGAGTATTCTTTATAAGGGAGATGGGATAAAAAGTTTGGTATCATTAGCAATACTAAAAGAGTCAAAAAATGAAGTAGGGGCATCGATAATTGCAATAGAAGAGCCAGAATCACATTTACATCCAGAAGCCATACATAGCTTAGTAAATGTTATAAAGGGTATTTCAGAAAATCATCAAGTTATTATTACAACCCATAATCCGTTATTTGTTCAAAGAAATAATATATCAAATAATATTATAGTAGATCATGGAACTGCTAAACCTGCAAAGAATATTAAGGAAATTAGAGAATTATTAGGTGTTTTACCAGAGGATAATTTGATTAATGCAAGTCATGTACTGGTAGTAGAGGGAGAGGATGATAAGATAGCATTAAATAAAATTTTATCGTCCTTGAGTCCTGTTATAAAAGAAGCACTGATAAAAAATAAATTGGTTATACAACCACTTGCAGGAGCAACAAATTTAAACTATGAATTATCTAGACTTAGGTCTTATGTATGTAGATATTTTGTATTTTTGGATGCAGATGAAGCAGGATATGATGCAGCTGAAAAGGCAATTGAAAAAGGGTTGTTATCAGAAAGTGATGTAAAGTATTCAATTTGTAATGGAAATAATACATCAGAGTTTGAAGATTGTCTAAAAAGAGATTTTTATATAGAGGCAATAAAAGATAAATTTTCGGTAGATTTAGGTGTGGCATTATTTAGAAATAGCCAAAAATGGTCAGATAGAGTAAAAACTGTATTTTTGTCTCAAGGACAACGATGGACAGATACTGTTGAAAAAAAGGTAAAAATGGAAGTTGCAAAATTGATACCTACAGAATCTGCGGATTCAGTATTAGATGAGCATAAAAGAGGTTCAATCGATGCTTTAGTAAATGCCTTGGAAAATATGCTATCGCAAAGATAAAATATGGAGGTAATCATGGAGAAATACACTGATATAAATACGAAGGAAGCATATGATATTGAAAATCCTAGAGATACTATTAAACAGAAACTCCGCCAATACTATGATGGTCGTATTGTTCGTAAAGACTTAACAAAGTCTATCCGAGAAGGTGCGAATGTACCAGTCTATGTACTGGAATATCTTCTTGGTCAGTATTGTAATTCCGATAATCAGGAGATTATTGAAGAGGGAGTAGACAATGTGAAGCGTATTCTACGTGATAACTATGTTCGCCCGGATGAAGCACAGAAGATATTATCCCTCCTTCGAGAGAGAGGTAGCTATACAGTAATAGATAGGATTACAGTAGTGCTTAATACAAGGGAAGACCGGTACGAGGCAACTTTCTCTAACCTCGGCATTAAAAATATTCCAATTAGTGCTGATTATGTAAAGGATTATGACCGCCTGTTATGTGGTGGTATCTGGTGTATTCTTCAGCTCGACTATGAGTTTATCGAGGAAGACAAGAAGAATACACAGCCTATCCGTATCAGAAAGCTGACACCTATTCAGATGCCACATGTGGATATGGATGAAGTAAAGAATGGTCGTAAGGCATTTACTAAGGAAGAATGGATGGATATTCTGCTTCGTTCTACAGGTATGGAGCCGGACAAGCTTTCTGACAGAGCTAAATGGTTATTGATTGCCCGTATGATTCCCCTTGTTGAGAACAACTTTAACATGTGTGAATTGGGACCTCGTTCTACAGGTAAATCATACATATATGAGCAGATTTCTCCAAACAGTATCCTTGTTGCCGGAGGACAAACAACAGTTGCCAATCTGTTTTATAACATGTCTAACAATACAGTAGGTCTTGTCGGAATGTGGGATGTTGTAGCATTTGATGAGGTTGCCGGTATCAAGTTTAAGGATAAAGATGGTATCCAGATTATGAAAGGATACATGGCATCAGGTGCATTTTCTCGTGGCAAGGCTGAGATACAGGCAAAAGCATCTATGGTCTTTGTAGGTAATATCAATCAGAGTGTGGAGACTTTGCAGAAGACATCAAGTCTGTTTGATCCATTTCCACCTGAAATGGGTACGGATACTGCTTTCCTTGACCGTTTCCATGCATATATACCGGGATGGGAGATTCCTAAGTACAGACCGGATTCGTTTACAAATGATTACGGATTTATCACAGATTATCTATCAGAGTTTATGCGTGAGCTTCGTAAGGATAATTACAGCAATATAGCAGAGAAGTATTTCAAATTAGGAAATAATTTAAACCAGAGAGATGCAATTGCTGTTCGTAAGTTGATTTCCGGATTTATAAAACTGATTTATCCGGATGGAGAAGTCAGCAAGGAAGAAGTTGCAGAGATTATGGATATTTCACTTGAGCTTCGTAGACGAGTAAAAGAACAGCTTAAGAAAATTGGTGGAATGGAGTTCTATGATGTGAACTTCTCATACATAGACAATGATAGTTTTGATGAGCATTTTGTATCCGTACCGGAGCAAGGCGGTGGAAAGATGATTCCTGAAGGTATGGGCAAGCCGGGATGCTTATATACTGTATCAAAGTCAAAGACTGGAATGATAGGCTGCTATCGTCTGGAAACACAGATGATGCCGGGAAATGGAAAGCTGACTTGTACAGGTATTGGTTCCGGAAAAGAGCCGAAGGAAGCAACCAATACGGCATTTAATTATCTGAAGGCAAACGGCAATGCAATATCGGGTTCAATCAGTACAACAACCAAGGATTACATCATCAATTATCAGGATATGCAGGGACTTGGTATGACAGGTAATCTTGCATTGCCTACGCTTATTGCTATTTCATCAGAGGCACTCAGTAAGCCACCAATCAGCAGTCTTGCTGTGCTTGGGGAGATTAGTATCGGTGGAACACTTATTAAGGTGGAGGATTTGGCAAGCACATTACAGGTGTGCCTCGATAGTGGAGCCAAGAAGGTGTTACTTCCAATGACATCGGCAGCAGACCTTGGCACAGTACCATCTGACTTAGTTGGAGCGTTCAGTCTGATATTTTATTCTTCTCCGGAAGAAGCGGTTTACAAAGCATTAGGCGTAGAATAATTTACAAAGTCACATTATTGAAATTTTAACAAGGATTTGATAAATGGAGGCACAACACAATGGAAATTAAAAGCATTTTGATAAAGGATACAACAAAAGAAGAACGTATTCTCATTGTACAAGAAGGCCTCAGTCAATGTGGAGGGACATGCGATTTCTGCAATGGCTGCGACAATTTAGGCGGAGGTTCAGTCGATTCCTTTTATGAACCTTATATCAATGGAGAAAAAGAACTTCGCCAGTTAAATGAGGAATACAGAAGCAATTCAGGAATGGTGAAGTAGTAATGCAGATATTTGTGGATGCAGATGCATGTCCTGTGGTAGGCATTGTAGAAAAAATGGCAGAAAAATATAAAATACCAACCACCTTGTTATGTGATACGAACCATGTGTTATATTCGGATTACAGTGAAGTAATTGTGGTTGGTGCCGGTGCGGATGCTGTAGATTATAAGCTGATAAGTATTTGTCATAAAGGTGATATTGTAGTATCGCAGGATTACGGTGTTGCAGCGATGGCACTTGGCAATGGTGCATATGCTATTCATCAGTCCGGTAAATGGTACACAAATGAAAATATCGACATGATGCTTATGGAGAGACATCTTAACAAAAAGGCAAGACGCGGTTCTAATAAGAATCATATTAAGGGACCAAAAAAGCGTACAGAAGAAGATGATGTACGCTTTGCACAGTCCTTTGAAAAACTAATACTGATGGCAAAGTCAAAAGAAGGTGCTCAGAGTGGGACTATTTAAGAAAAAGACAGTTACAAAGACATATGATAAGGACAATAAGAAACCGGTAATCAAAGCGAGTATCTGTAATGGCGAACAGGTTGCAGGATTTAAGGACATTCACACAGGTAAGATAGAAGAGATTATGCTCATTAAGGAACAGGCAGACCTTGAAGTATTCAAGAAAATGTATGGAATAGATGAAGAAATAGAGAAGGAATACTGATATGAATATACAGATATTTTGTATCAACAGTGATAAGGCGTATTAACAAGAAAGGTCAGGTTGATTATGGGTTACCCAGAGAAAATAGATTTAATTGACTACATATCCTTATTTGAGGAGATTAAAAAGTGCAAATGGAAGTCTGAATTAGTAGACACCTTTGCAAGATATGGAATAAAAGATGATACTGAAAGGACAGGAGAGACGGATGGAACATATAAATCAGGAAAATCAAAAGATTTATATGCTGCTTTCGTAACTGTAACAACAGATAATAAAAAATACAAAACTCATATACATTTTCAATCTAATCAAATTAGTATTAATACGATAAGTCTGATATCTGATGACCGATATTTTTCAAAATATAAAGTTCGTAATAAAACAAGTGATGAATATAGAAACAGATGTTTTAAGATTCCGTATGATGTTGATGAATTTAAGTATGTTATGGATTATTTCTTGAGGTATGATGAAAACTGGTTGAATAGAGAGAGTGAGACTGTTATAGATACCGCAGAGCAGGAAGATGTATTAAAGGCGCAGTTGGATAATTCTGTAGATGAGATTGATAAAGAGATAGAGACAAAACAGTTACAAGGGGAAGAAAGAGAAGCATTGATTAAAGTTCGTGTTAATCAATCTGCATTTAGAAAACTTCTTATGAGAAGATATACACATTGTTGCTTATGTGATGTAGATGATGAATCATTGCTTGTAGCAAGCCATATTAAACCATGGGCAAAAAGCAGTCATGCGGAAAAAGTTGATGTGAATAATGGATTATTATTATGTCCAAATCATGATAAACTTTTTGACAGAGGATATATCTCTTTTGACAATGGTGGTCACATTGTAATATCGGATGAATTAAGTAAAAATTGTGCAATTAGTATGAATATAAAAAATGATATGCAGATTGAATTATCAAATGATAATATAAAATATATGGAATACCATAGAAACAATGTTTTAAAATAATATAGAGAGTTTTCAACAAAGGAGGATTCAGATATGCAGTGTCCAAAATGCGGAAACACTAATTTACAGATAATAACTGAAACAGAAACAAAAGGAAAAGATTTTTCAGTAACGAAATGCTGCTGTGGTGCAGTTTTGTTTGGCTGGATAGGTATACTTTGCGGAGCGTGTGGCAAAGGAAAAAGAATCTATTCTACAAGTTATTGGATATGTCCTAATTGCGGATACAGGTTTAAAGCATGAGCAGAGATGAATTATGGATTAAATGTATGGAATTCGGTAAAATACTCGGATGCCATCAGATGCCGGAAAGAAGTTTTTTTATAAAGGGTTACCAGTTCCCTGTATGTGCCAGATGCACAGGTGTAAT
>ENA-OPEG01000108-OPEG01000108.1-human-gut-metagenome-genome-assembly--contig:-NODE-108-length-22141-cov-5.220638_pt1 | contig 22141 bp, 26 predicted proteins | sample MGYA00241632_ERZ501527 | MGnify/ENA primary metagenome ERZ501527 (study PRJEB25962, sample SAMEA2042301) | human gut metagenome | biome: human gut; feature: human-associated habitat; material: faeces... | reverse complement strand
CAACAATTACATTACTCTGCTGATACAGCCAGTCCGTAAATTCTTTCGGGCTGGCTGTTCCTGTTTTTACAGCCTTTTTTCTCTGTAATACTTCTTTTCATACAGTAAATTTTCACTAGGCTGGTATGGAGTAATTTTACTGTCTATACAGTAAGTTGAAAATACTAATATGGTCTTTTTTCTAACCAAACTTTAAGATAACATCTAATTCCAACATATGCGCCCTGCGAAAGTACGAAAAGCAATAGAAGATTTACTGACAGTACTTTTTTGATTGATTCTCCAAAATAAATGACAATAGCAACACTTGTCAGTATCATTAGTAGAGTAATAACATCCCAACAGTTTTTCTTATATAATTCTATAACCTTTATTTCTATCAGTATCGCCAGCATCCCTGTTCCTGCCATACATATTCCTACAATCAATATTAGCAATAACCAATATACCATTCCGGCTATAAAAGCATTTGGAATTTTTGTACTAATCTGTGCCGCAGAATGCCCGGCATCAATCGTCCATCCGACAAAGGTTTGTATGAATGATGCTAAATCATTGAAGAATGATTTACAATCGACAAGGAACATATCTGACTGTACTGCTTGAAAAAGAGTGGTTGTCAACGAATACCATGCAAGAAGGAACAAGGTTGTTTGGAACATTACCGTTTTTGCTTTATACTGTCCTGCAAGTCGCTCTTTTTGTGTTTCGTATTTTGCTTTTGCATTCTGATAGGCTGTCCGGTTACAGGCTTCACATTTTTCATAGAGTACCGGCTTTTCTACCGGTATTTCTACGATTTTCTGATGTGTCCGGGCATAATCCCGTTCCTGTGTTAAATAGCATATTTTATCTTGACATTCCTCTATCATGACGTTTGCGCTTCGCAACTTCTCTTTCTCGATCCGCAATGCTCTGTCTGCCAGCTTCAAGTCGTTCTTTAATGCTTGAATATTCCCGGCTCTGTTCTCTTTGTTTAATTTCTCGTTCAAGGTCAGAGATTCGCTGAGCTGCGTCTTCAGTTCCACGATAAGCTGTTCTTTCTGTTCTAGTTCTTCTTGTATCTCCTCGGTCAAGAGCAGAAGTTCTTCCAACTGTTCGGCGTTCTTTGATTCTCTGGATTCGTTCATCTATATCACGTCCTTTCTCTATCTGCTGTTCCAGTTCAGCAATTCGGTGTTCTGTTTCAGTAATAAACTGTTTTCGCTGTTCAGCTTCTGTGCCAATTTCTGCCATTGCTGATTTTCGTTTTCCAAAAGCTCTATCTTCGTTTTCTGTTCTTCCATCTTGGAAAGCAGTTCCTCGGTATTTGGCAAAATGTTGAGCAGCTCGGATAACTCGTTGTTTAATTTTTGTAATTTCTGATTCTGTTTTTGCATAAGAGAGAGTTGAGTGTCCCGGTTCTGCATTTCCAGAATCATTTCTGCCATTAGGTTCTGCTGTTCTTCGATTTGACCAATCATGGATTCCATTAAGGGTATAATTTCCCGGCTTTCTTCTAATGTCATTTAATCGCTCCTTCCATAATGATAATGCACCCGATACTTTCCCAAAGGTGTTTAGTATCTTTTGCAATAACGTGTTTTGTTGTTTTATGATTTGATTTTCCGCTACTTTCCACGAGACTTTTATTTCCTGCCCGGCAAAAAACTTTTGTTCAATCTTTCTTGCGTCAGCTCCTTCATGGATGGTAGGAATCTGGAGTTTTCCCTGCTTTTCATAAGAACGATGATCAACTTGATTATGCAAAGGCAGATGTTCATTACATACCTTTGCCCATTCACTCCGCCACAGTTCACAATTTTTTGGATTGTTCCATCCAGTAGCATCGGTCAGCACCCGTTTCCATTGCAGGCGGTTTCTTGCTCCAATCTTCTGAATTCCGTTTTCGTCTAATACAGGGATACGGATTCCATGACGGTCAGGGTTTTTCTTATCCTGCCACCAGTTCGGATGGGATTCATCAATCACGATATTTCCGTTTTTATCTCTGACAAAATCCCAATCCTTGACTTCTTTCTTTCCCCAAGAATGATCCGGGTTAAAAGGACGCATAGTTAGAAGCAGATGGACATGGGGGTTGCCATCCCCTTTGTCGTGGATACTCCAATCAGCGCACATTCCTCTATCTACAAAAGTTTTTTGGATATAGTCGGTTGTATATTGAATTTGTTCCTGTCTGCTCCATTCTTTGGGGAGGGCAAATTCAAATGACCTGCCAAGTTGGGCATCTGCATTTTTTTCAATCTTCAATACCTCATTCCATAACCTCTGTTTCTGAAATGTGATTTTGAATTTTTTTAAAGCAGCTTCTTTATCTTCTGACCTTTTGTATCGGACAGATTTTTGAAAGCGTTTTATATTTTCTTCTGGTACTATCTGCCATTCAGGAGGTGCGTTTTCGCACATCATCAGCCGGGTGTAGACCACTTCTTTTTTAGAAGTGTAATAACTGATTCTCCCTGTTTCCTCGTTTTTCATCACATCCCCATTGAGATATGCGGAAGCGGAGATAACAGATTTCCCTTTACTTCGTCCGACTATTTTGATTGTGTAATGAAAAATCGCCATGTCTGGATTCCTCCTTTCTGACGTATCCGGCATAGATTTCCGGCAACATTGCTTTCAGTTTTAGAAAAAGCAGCATTGCCGGAACTCCCTCTGCGTAAGAGTGCCCTGCGCATAGCAGCCTGCATGGAATGCGCCTCTCTGGCGAAGAGTGCCTCCTGCGGCATGAGCAGGTCTGGCTGAAAGCCCCGCCGACGGAACGAGCCCGGCAAGCGTGAGCGCAGACCGGTTGACACTTGTGGCAAACTTATTGGGACGACCTCTGGTTGTCCATAAGTGCGCCCTTCATGAAAAAGCAATGAAGGGAATGAAAAACTCATCCCCTCTGCCATTACACTTCCTCCATATCGGTATTGGTTTCTTTCTGCATTGCTTTTGAGAAAAATCTCCCATTGGCTTCCTGCCTTTTCAGAAAAACAATCAGCTTTGGGATGTCTTCTTCCTCAATAGGAGCACCAAGAACGGATTCCACCGCACCGCCAATCTGACAGAGCCTATGGGTTCGTTTTTTACTTTCCTCGGTTTTCTTTCGTTTCAGAAGTTCTTTCTTCTGTGCTGCATATCGTTTTGCTTTTTCAAGGCTTTCCTGTTCCTTTTTTTCCATTTCAAGCATTCGTTCTTCATAACTTTTTGTTGATTTTGCCATTATTACATTCTCCTTTCTTTTGCAAACATAAGTTCTCGGTTGCGTATCAGAAGAAGCACATGGTATAATCTTCTTGCGTGTAGGTATATCATGGCTTTGGTCTGATAGAACCTTTGGCGGTTTCTTTGGAAGCCGCCTTTTTAATTTGCCACAGTTCTTGTTACAGCTTTTACATTTCCTCTATCCCTCAAATCACGACCTTCATTAGCTTCCATAAACATTTCCAGAATATCGGTTTTAATCAGGACTTTGCGACCAACCTTTAATACTGGAAGTTTCTTCCATTCTACAAGCTGTCTTAAGGTGTTTCTGCCGATTCCCGTATAGTCAGCAGCTTCTTCGATGGATAATGCAATTTTTCTTTGCGTCATATAATCACCTCCTTACAAATTGCATTATGCAATTCTTGTGATGTAAGTATATCCTTTTCACATCTTTTTGTCAAGCGTTACGAAATGTCAAAAATAAACTTTATATTGCATATTGCAATTTCAGAAAAACAATGCTATAATTCATACATACCGAAAAAGGAGGCAGTCAGCATGAAAGATAAAGAATTACGCAAGCTGATAGGGAGCAGAGTAAAACAGCGCCGTCTGGAATTGAATCTGACACAGCCTTATGTCGCAGAAAAGATGGGTGTTACCGCTTCTACAATCCTGCGTTATGAGAATGGTTCGATTGACAATACGAAAAAAATGGTGTTGGAAGGTCTTTCGGAAGCACTCCATGTATCTGTGGAATGGCTCAAAGGGGAAACAGATGAATATGAAACCGATATTACGGATAAGAGAGAATTACAGATTCGTGATGCGATGGGAGATATTCTGGAACAGTTACCACTTGCCCTTACCAAAGAAGAAGATGCTTTTTCAAAAGATTTATTACTGCTGATGTTAAAACAATATGGTCTGTTTTTGGATTCCTTTCAGTTCGCCTGCAAAAACTTTAAGGGGAATGATGGTCAGACGGATATTGCCAAAACAATAGGGTTTGAATCGAATGATGAATATAATGAGATTATGTTCTTAAGGGAAATCACTCACACCATCAATGCTTTTAATGAGATGGCAGACATCGTAAGGCTCTATTCCAAGAAACCCAAAACAGCAGAGCAAAGGCTTGCAAATCTTTTATCAGAAGTCTTATACGAAGATTCCGAATCGGTATAGTAAGACAGCCGGAGTTATGATATACTTACACGCACGAAGCATTTCATCAGTTCCGATTGTCTAATATCGAAAGGAGACATACGATTATGGCAAAAGGATCTGTAAGAAAAAAAGGAAAGAAATGGTACTACCGCTTCTATGTAGAGGACGCAAGCGGCAATCTTGTTCAGAAAGAATGCGTTGGAACAGAAAGCAAAAGTGAAACTGAAAAACTGCTCCGTCAGGCAATGGATGATTATGAGAAAAAGAAATTTGTTGCCAAAGCGGAAAATCTCACAGTCGGACAACTTTTGGATGTGTGGGCAGAGGAGGAATTAAAAACAGGTACGCTCAGCAATGGTACTGTGGAGAATTACCTCGGAACAATCCGAAATATTAAGAAACATCCGCTGGCAGAACGGAAATTAAAAAATGTAACCTCTGAGCATTTGCAATCCTTTTTTGATTTGCTTTCCTTCGGGGGAGTTCATCCCGACGGAAAAGAGAGAAAGGGTTACAGCAAAGATTACATCCATTCTTTTTCCGCAGTCATGCAGCAGTCCTTCCGCTTTGCAGTATTTCCAAAACAGTATATTACGTTTAATCCCATGCAGTATATTAAACTGCGGTATCAGACGGATGAAGTTGATTTGTTTTCAGACGAGGACATGGACGGAAATATCCAACCAATTTCACGAGAAGATTATGAAAGATTGCTTGCTTATCTGAAAAAAAAGAACCCAGCCGCAATACTTCCAATCCAGATAGCCTATTATGCCGGGCTTCGTATTGGAGAAGCCTGCGGTTTGGCGTGGCAGGACGTAAATCTGGAAGAACAATGCCTTACCATAAGACGTAGCATCCGATACGATGGCTCAAAGCGCAAATATATCATCGGACCAACCAAGCGGAAAAAAGTGAGGATTGTTGATTTTGGAGATACGCTGGTAGAGATTTTCCGTAATGCCCGGAAAGAGCAGTTAAAAAATCGAATGCAGTACGGAGAACTTTATCACACGAACTACTACAAAGCGGTCAAAGAGAAAAACAGAGTGTACTACGAATATTATTGCTTAGACAGAACAGAGGAAGTCCCGGCAGATTATAAAGAAATTTCTTTCGTCTGTTTAAGACCGGATGGTTGTCTGGAACTTCCAACTACTTTGGGGACTGTTTGCAGAAAGGTGGCAAAAACATTAGAGGGATTTGAAGGCTTTCATTTCCACCAGTTACGTCACACCTATACAAGCAACCTTTTAGCAAATGGAGCTGCCCCAAAAGATGTGCAGGAACTGTTAGGACACTCAGATGTAAGTACCACAATGAATGTCTATGCTCACTCCACAAGAGATGCTAAACGAAAATCAGTTAGGCTTCTTGATAAAGTGGTAGGCAATGATTAAAAAAATTCCCTTATTTCCCTTGTGATTATCTCATAAGGGTAAAAATAAGGGAAACTACATATCATTTCACTAATGGACAGGCGGGAAAGCCTATAAAATGGGGAAAGTTAGAGAGATAATTATATAAATTCCAGTTTCCAATCCATTATTACATTGCCTCCTTAACTTTTTGATTCACTGCAAGCATATCTAGTGAATGTATAATTTCTTTTGCAATATCATATGCTAAATTAACCGGGACAGCATTTCCTACCTGTTTATATTGAGCCGAAACATTTCCACAAAATTCCCAATCATCTGGAAATGTCTGGCATCTTGCATTTTCTCTAACAGTAAAAGGTCTTGCTTCCAATGGATGACATCTTTCTGTTTGCTTTTGAGACGGAGATGTTAATACAGTTAAAGATGGTTCATCTAGGCTCATTCTTCTCAGGATTCCTGTTCTTCCACCTTCCATATCCCAACAACTCTTCATATATTCCTTAGCAATTACCGGATCTATATCTCTCCAATATCCACCTGCTGGAACTAATTCAAAAATCTTTCTCTTTTTTTCTCCATATGGAACCCCAGGACCATCCGGGCAATCTAAAAGGACATCCCTAAGAACCGGTTTATAGTTATGTGCTTTCGGGAATCTGTATTCGGTCTTTCCTACCAAATCATTACGAATTCCAATGGTAATAAGCCGTTCCCGTTTCTGTGGTACACCATAATTCCATGCATTTAATACTTGTTTGTCAATGATATAGCCCGCTCTTGTAAAAATATCCAGCATTGTTGCATAAGTTTTTCCATGATCATGTGTAAGCAATCCTCGGACATTCTCAAATAGGAACATTTTAGGCTGCAATTTTTCAAGGAACAATGCATAGTGATAAAATAACGTTCCTCTTGCATCTTCAAGCCCAAGCCTTTTTCCAGCATATGAAAATGCCTGACAAGGTGCACCACCTGAAAGGAGATCTAGCTCTCCCTTTTTAATAGAGAAATACTTTTCCAAATCCAGACACGATATATTTGCAATATCGTCATTTATAACATTCCAGTTTGGTCTATTTTTCTTTAATGTATCCGCTGCGTCCTTATCAAATTCTATTAAACCTAATGTATTAAATCCCGCCTTTTCGACTCCTAATGCTAATCCGCCAGCTCCGGCAAAAAGTTCTATACTTGTATACATTCAATTACCTCTTTACTTTTTTCTAATAATATCATAGCACGTGTCCCATAAAGTGGACTCTTCTAGGCTAACATACTTCTTTTTCTTCATCAACTAATTCGATTACATCTTCTACCTGGCATTCCAATACTTTGCATATTTTACATATGATTTCTGTCGAAACATTCTCATTTTTCCCCATCTTTGCTATTGCATTTGTTGTTATAGCGGCTTTTTTTCTAAGCTGAGTTTTGCTCATATTTAAATCTATAAGTCTTTTCCATAATCTATTATAGCTTACAGTCATAGTTGATCCTTCCTATCCTAATAATAAACTCGTTACAGTCCCATAGTTCTGTAACCCATTTACTTAAATAAGTATACTTGATTATATTGATTTCTTCAATATTATTTTGATGTATTCAAGTGTTAAAATAACAAAAAAATACTTCAGCCAATTCACTTCAGCTAAGGGATTTTTCATTATCGGGTAATCCTATAATTATTAGGGGCAAAGCAGGGGTAAATTCACCCTGTCATTTTCTTAAAGTATTGATTTCACAAGCATTTCAGACAATCACACAGATATTGCCGTGGCAGATAAAGAGCACGCGAATACTCATGTTTTTTTCTCCTAAAAAGGCTTATTTTGCCGTAATTTGCCGTGTTTTGCCACTTTCAAAAATGTACAAGGTATTGTTACAATGCCAAGCGACATTGATTTTTCGTACATATCTTGACATATCGTGGCAATATAAGGCAAATCGATACACTCATTCGTAGTAGAAACGTAGTCAAAATAAAGTGTGTTACTACTCTGATTTTGGTGGGTGCATTTGAAACCATTGAGCCATTTTAGGGGGTTGATTTTTGCACCCAGGGGGTCAAATCTAACGAAATGGTGTGCAGGACACACCCTTGTTGGATATAATCGGCAAATTTAGGCTTACTATGTGCCACAATGTTGCCTTTAATATTGATACGACCATCTGTTATCTTGGTCTCCATTGTGATATGACCTTGCCAGTTTGGTTGAATCGCTGGTGTTATAAAGTTTAACTTAATGTCTTCTTCTGACATTTGCTTTTTACTTAATACTGCCATATCTATTTACCCCCTTTACAGGTACTTTTTCTCGGATCCGTTGGTTTCTTGGCATCTTCTGGAACAAGCCACATATTTCCCTTATGTACAGCACCTTCTATACGCCCCTCTATACATAAGGTTGTTACTCTTCTTCTCGAAACATTCCATTTTTCTGCAATTTCTGAAGTTGATAATAATTCCATATAATGCCTCCAATATTACAAATACCTTAAGTTAATCTACCTTTAATTAAAAAATGATGAAACAATAGCAGAAACTATTCCTGCTACAATGATGCACCAGAATATATTACTTTTAGTTTTCGACTTCTTTTCAACACTTTTTATATTTTCACCTAAGTAAAAAACGATAGCAGGAAAATATTGCTTTATTATCCATGACAGTGCCGCACTAATCAACAGCATAATCACTACTCCAACTGTGACGGCAGCTACTATAGTTGAATTAGACATCGTTCCATCATCTGTTTTATGTGTAATTAATACGTTCAAGTTCGAAATAAAACTTACCCCCAACAACAAAATACAGATGTGCATTAAAGTGAATTTAGATGCTGCCGTGTACATAAATGATTGTTTATGCTTATCACAAAGGTCATTTACTTTTCTTTTTATTTCCTCTGATTTGTCATTATTTTCAACTTCAAAACCCATTTCTAACGTAGATTTATATCCATTAATGAATGCCATTGATGGTTCAATCCTAATACAGTTTCCTATTCCAAATCCAATTCTCATTGTCTTTATAGCACGGTTAGAAAAATTGTCATATGATATTAATTCTGAAACAGATTCAAACTCAACCTCATCACCATTTATAAGTTGTGCAGAATATTTAGTTTTTTCAAAATATTCTCTTAATAATTCATCTATGTCCTTAAAAAATACATCATTCACAATAATTGCAGATTTATATGATAATTTTCCACTTACTTTCATATACCAATACCTCTTTTCATTTGCATGAATATCTCATTTTTATTATATTCCCACGGAGGAATAGTTTCAACAAAAAGATACCTTTTAACGATTACTCCTAACAATTTAACGATTTCACCAATGCCTAGAAATGCACTGATTTGCCATGTTTTGCTACCTATCTTGTATCTATATCAGAGAACCTTTTAACGATAAGAAGCTCCGGCAAAATGCCAGAGCTCATAACTATTTAACGAAACATACTACAGATATACTATTTGCATTCCGTCATTCGTAGTAAAACATTAGTCACGTGTTATTGGAAAAAGCAAGATATGCCGCGTTTTGCCGCGATGTGCAACGTATTATTCAAATGTCACAGGACATTGCCGTGGCAGATGAATAGTATTTTTATCATAGTTTTGTTTCTCCTTGTTTTGCCCCGGAAATGCCCTGCCTCGACTATCGTCTCGGTCGTGGCAGTCGCAAAATGCCCGAATATGCAAGCATATCGGGACGCTTCGCTCGTTGCTTCGCGTATTTTGTAAGGGTTTCTGAGATTCACGTAGTTTGCTCTGAAATTACAGGTTGTGGCAAATCAGAGCAGAAGCCTGCAAGTTGGTAGTAGCTGTTAGTAGTAAAATTGGTAGTAAAAGGGAAAGGGTTACTACTAAGGATTTTGCTGTTTCTTTTTTCATGAACATCCTATTTTTACTGGATTATTCAACTTGGAACGAGTTATTATGACAAAGCAATCAAATTTTTCATATCACTGCCATCTCTTAGTAGTAAAAATGGCAGTAAAACATAATTGTCTCACTACCATTCTGACTAATCAAACAATTCTTTATGTTTCCTTATTTCTCTAGAATAGCAATAATCATATACTTTTACAGTCACTTTAGAAACATAAAAGCTAAGCCATTTAATAATTGAAATAATTGTTATTACTAAACAAATAATTGATACAACGCCAACATAAACATATGACCATACCAAACTAACTTTCGTTAAATCCGAGATTTTCCAAGTTCCAATTGCAAACAAAGCTGTAATTCCCAAAAAAATCACCAATAACACAACATATATCAATATTTTTGTTATCCCTTTAATCATATTTGCTTTATTCCTAGCTTTTTGAATTATTTCCTTTTGTTTTTTCTTAACATATTCAATCTTTTTTTCATATTCCTCTTTTTCCTTTGACATGGCATTTCGTTTTTTCTCCAAATTGTCAATAATAATTTCTGTATCTTGCTTTAACTTGGAAGTTTTTCTTTGCTCACCTATTAGTTCATTTCTTCTTCGTTCAATTGCATTTCTATCTTCTTCAACTTCTTCCCTTTCTTTTTGTAATTCGCCAATTTCGGTTTTTAATTGTATCTTTACCTCTCTCTCAGCTCTATTTTTTATCCGTCTTTCCATTTCATAAATAACTGCATCTGTAACAGTCCCCTCTTTATTACATGATATTTCACTCAGATCATTTATGGTAGCATATTGTGACCTTAACACAATCGCCATCTCTTGACTTATTTTTTCACTTTTCTCTAATAAATGTACCTTGTCAAGAAACTCCTTCATTACTATTCTTGAAGGCACACATGCACTATAAGCATGTTCTAGAAGTTTCATCTTAGGTAAATCACTATTTTTTCCAAACGTTGATAACCAAATAATAGAAGTCAAGTCTACATCTGACATTGCAAAATTCACTTCTCCATTCTTGAACCTGTCATTTTTATACAATCTATAAATAGTGTTACAAATATCTGTGTTTTTTGTAATAAAAATAGCTTTACAATCAAATATAGAACAACGTTTACTATTTCCTCTTTCATATGCAACTGCCTCTATTGTATCTACATCATGAATTAAAGCATCTGAATAATACTCCTCCCTTTTTGTCCTATAATCAATTTGTTGATTTAATACATCTCTTAATTGAGCATAATCTATATGCCATTTTTGTGCATCTATATTTTTTTCATAATCAGGCTTTTGAATAATAGTTACACCGCATTCTTGTAATCTATCTTCTATTGTTTCGGCATAAGCATAAACATCTTGAGATGAATATCCATTTCTAACAAAGCAATTTAGGCTCAATTCTAGTCTTGTTTCTGGCGACTTCTCAAAACGATGTATAATACCTCTTAATTCTTCTACATAATAATCGAATGTAACAACTTTTCCTCCATGATTAATAATCAATTCCAGCAATTCTTGTGCGGCATTACATTCTTGCTGTAAATTTAACCCTAACACATCAATAAGTACTCTTGTATCTAGAATAAATCTGGTGCCTTTTATTCGTTTTTTTGTAATATCATTCTCAGAATCCATAAAATAATATATAGATTTTGCAATTAATGAACCTTTAATTATTTCTAGAATATCTTGAAATTCCACAGTATCATTTTCATATTCTGATAAAATAAACTGAGCTACATAATAATTTGATTCTGAATTTTTATCCAGTGTAATAGTATCTAAGTTTTTCGTATCATCAAATACAGAATAATTATATGTATCAAGAAACACTGCCAGATACTCCCTCATTTTATCAGAAGATATATCCTTTATATATTTCTCTTTATGCATATATTTCTGCATTTTACTAATAACAGCATCTATTGATTTTTTTATTTTTATAGTTCTATTTTCAAATTCATCTGCATTATAAATACTATTAACAACATATCCAGATGGTATTTTTTAACTACAGCTCCTCTTTTTTGTTTACACAACCTTAGCAGTAATTTTTCCACAACATTAACTGGAATATCCAAACCGAATTTGTTTTTAAGCACGTTTTGAATCTTTTCTAGTTCAATAATATCATCTCTTTTCTCTGGCAAGCACATACATACAAAAGGAAGGATTAATTCCAAATAATCTTTTGTTTCTACTGCCATATATGATGATAACATTGCTTGTGTAATAAATGTATCATTCTTTTTCATTAGCATCACCGTCCCATAGGTCATTTTATCATCCTCCCCTATTTATTACAATAAATATATGTTTGACTTATATTTTAGTATTCATCACTTTAGCATATTTTAAACATTTTCTGTGATACCGCTTTCGTATCATTTTTCTTTTCAACCTCCGCCTGTGCCTTCCTAAACTCTTCCATCCGTTTCAATTCTTCCTCGGCATCATCGAATCCGATATGCGTGTACACATTCATTGTGACTGATATATCCGAATGCTCCATGAGGTACTGCAACATCTTAGGATTCATTCCTGATTTTGCCATATTCGAACAATAGGTATGTCGGCATACATGAGGCGTGATATTTGGCATCTGCACCCGGTAGATGTCACTGTATCTGCCGACCATATGATTGAAGCGGTGTTGCCAATGCATTGCCACAAGTGGCATTCCATTATCATCGTAAAATAGGAATCCACTACATCCATCTATGGACTTCTCCACTTTCGGTGCAGTTCTGTTCTCAAGATCAATGTTCTTCAGCGTCAATCCACAAAATTCTGATATTCGCATTCCTGTATGAAAGAGTATGTACACCACTTCATAGTATTTACAGTACACCACATCGTCATGCACAAACTTTAGGAATTTTCTCATCTGGTCTTTGGAAATTGCATCTCTTGTAACTGCATCATTTACCAGTACTCCGGCAAGTTGGAATCCGAATGAATTCTTTACCAGAATGTCATCATCCACCGCCATCTGAAAGGCCGGGTGCAACACTCCCCGGATGGTATGAATGGAACTGTAGCTTTTCCCATCTTCCTGTTGCAATTTTATAAGAAATACCTTAGCATCGGATGTTTTCACACTTCGTATCGTCTTTTTGCCAAATGCTTCCTTTGCAAGTAATCTCTGTACTGTAACATATCCCTGTTTCGTGCTTTGCCTTACTCCGGTCTTTGTTTTCAAATATAGATCTACCAGTTCACAGACAGTCATCTGTCCGTCCACGATATTTACAAGCATATCCAAATCTGGTTTTTCCAACTCTCGAAGGGAAAGGCATGGTTTCTTGCCTTTTGGAAGTTTGTCCGTAGGTTCCAGTTTCCAACTATAGACAAAATGTGGTTTTCCATCAATATGGTACTTATACTGATATTTTCCGTCTGCTCTTACACTTTCTCCCGGTCTTAATACTCTACGCTTGGAATCCTGCCTTGTCTGTCCTCTTCCTGCCTTTGCCATTATACCCGCCTTCTGAATATTAATTAGTACCTTTTTCTTTTGTGTATATCAAAATAGTACTACAAATGAGTTCCAATATATTTCTCCCTATATTTTAGTAAAAATTAAATAAAATACTGTATGTTAATTCACGAATGTGGTAAAATACCTATCCAAGGAAGATTGGAGATTATTACTATGACAATGGAAGAAAAAATAGCAAGAATTAATGAATTATATCATAAATCCAAAGAAACAGGGCTTACTGAAGAAGAAAAAGAAGAACAAGGAAGATTAAGATGGGATTATATTAACAGCATTAAGGCAGGAATCGGAGCACACCTTGACAATATGTCAATTAAGTATCCTGACGGAACCATTAAAAAGGTTAAGAAGACAAATATTATCCAAGATAAATAAGTATATGGTTGCTAAAAAAATCAGGTTTTGCAATGGCTGAAGCTGATTGCGATTTGTATATTATTTCCCCGGAATTTTCTTTGAATCCGGCTCAGCAGCAATTAAGAAAAGCGATTGAAGTAAATACCTAACATTTGATAAATTACCTGTCAACGCTAAGATTTCTTTCGAATGTTCTAAGTAGACTGGCAATATCTTTTTCATCAAATTCTGCTTTTAAATTTTTAGGACTCATAAAATTCATGACTGTTTTTCTTGTCTCAAGTAAATCGTCCCAAACACTTGTATACGGATATACTGAATCATATCCGTGTAAAGGAGTTTTTTCAATATCGTAATTACCGTCTTCAGTTAATACAAATTTAAAACCTCTGTTACTATCCATTTCAAGTCCTGTCATTGCAGTAAAGTGTTCATCCATCTCTTTGATTTCTGAATTTGGGGTATCCCCTCGTTCTAAATTTTTTTCTTCAACTTCAAGCTTTGAATTATATAATTGCTCAGCCATTTCATCAAACCATACTTTAGACTCATCTAAGTTCGGATTTAATGTTGATTTGTCAAAATCCGGGGCGAGCTTAATTAAAATCATATTCATGTAATATGGAATTCAATTCGGAGTTCAGCTTATCAATAATATGCTTTAATGTATCCTTTGGATTTTTATCAAATTCTTCTTTAAATTCTTCTGTGTAAGATATTGCAGAAATACCTTTATCAAAAATATTTTTAGGAATGTCTTTCAGATATTCAATCCTTGGTGAAAGATATCCCCATATAGCTTTAAGCTGCTTTTCTTTTTTTCCTTTGACATTATCGGGAATCTCTACCCTTTTCGGTCGATTTCCGCCTTTTGGGTAGAGATTTCCAACCGGCGGCACCGGGATTCTCTACCCTTTTCGGCCGATTTTCGCCTTTTGGGTAGAGATTTACAACCGGCGGCACCGGGATTCTCTACCCTTTCGGCTGTTTTTCGCCTTTTGGGTAGAGATTTCCAACAAGCGGCACCGGGATTCTCTACCCATATTAGAAATATCAGAAGTTTAGGTAGAGATTCCCAACCAAAGAAGGATACAACAAAGCTTCCAATTACGCCCTGAGTATATCAAGGGTGTGTGCCGAAGCTCCAAGGATATCCTGACGTTCGCATATTGAAAGATGATATTTTATAAACATTTCAAATTCTTCCTCCGTCAGTCTGTTAAGCTCCTGTCGCATGAAATCGGCCGCGCCGTCAGGGGTAATTATCTGTATTCTTTCAAGTCCCGCAGCTTCATTAAGACTATTAATAGACTCAAGCCTCATATAATCATATAAATCTTTTTCTTCTGAAAGTATCTGGAAATCCTCTGTCAGTTTTCCCTCTTTAATGCTTTCAAGGATATGTTGCTTCTTAAAACCGTATGTTATTACACCATATTCATTCATTATGTATGCCACAAGGATGGTTCCACCTTTTTTACATACTCTTTTTGCTTCATTAAGAGCTTTTAACTTATCTTCAAAAGTAAAAAGATGGTACATCGGTCCGAATAAAAGAACCACATCATAGTAATTTTCAGGATATTTCTTGAGATTAAGTGCATTGCCCTGTTTAGCAATTACATTACTGTTTTTTGCTTTTAAAAGACCAAGATTATGTCTTACAAGCTCTATCGCTGTCACTGTATACCCTTCCTCTGAAAGCGGTACTGAATACCTGCCTGTACCCGCACCTATATCCAGGATATTGATGTCTGCCGGGTTATCACATTCAGGTATATATTTATGTATATACTTCATGGAAGTTATATATTCTACCCTGCCGTGACGGGAATCCAATCTTTTCTCTTCGTTAAATTTATTGTAGTGGGCTTCTATTTCATTCATGTTTTTCTCTCCTGTTATTTTGAAAATATTTTCTGAGAAGCAAGGCAGTTACAACGCCTGTTACAAATTCTGCAACAGGGAATGCAAGCCATACTCCCGTTATACCAAATATTGATGAAAGAACCAATGAGCTTATCACATTCATGACAAATCCTCTCATTATGGATATTAAAAAAGTCCTGCCAGCCTGTTCCGTGGCCCCGAAAAATGCCGCGCATACAATATTTAATGAGGCAAAAATAAATCCGATAAAATATATTCTCATTCCCGGATAAGCAAGACTTGCAAGTTCAACAGAATGTTCACTGTTGAAAAGAGCCACACAGCAATCCGTAAATCCGTATATAATTCCTACAATTATAAGTGCAAATGCCAAAGATGTAATTACAGCTTTCTTCAGGTACGAGGCAACTTCCTTATCATTACCCCTGCCAAAAGATTCACTTACAAGAGGCTGTGTTCCCTGTGCAATACCGTTAAAGATAGCTGCACCTACAAGGGCAAGATTGGCAATAAGACCATAAGCAGCAACTCCTGTATTGCCTGCTATCCTAAGCAGGATAAAGTTAAAAACAGTTGTTGTAACCGCTGAAGAAATCTCTGCCACAAAGGATGCAACTCCAAGCTGGCAGGATTTGAATAACAGCTTTATACTTGGCAATGAAGGAATAAATTTTATTCTGTTTATTTTTTTTAAGAAATGGATTGAACAGATCAGTATACTTATGATAGGTGATAAAGATGTTGCAAGTGCCGCACCGTTCATGCCCATCCCCATTGGAAACATAAATACATAATCAAGTATAATATTGGATACACAGCTTGTAAGCGTGGCAATCATAACAAGTTTTGAATCATTGTCATTCCTAACAAACCCCGTAAAGGTATAATTAACCATAAAAGCCGGTGCAAATGCCAGAAAAATTCTGTTATAGCCTCTTCCAAGTTCAATTATTTCCTTATCTGCACCCATTACTGCCATTACTTTATCGGTAAAAAATACACCTGCAGTCATGAATATAAGTCCGATTAAAATTTCAAAAACAACAGCATTACAAAAATATCTGTTCTCGTCCTTATCTTTTCGTTCCCTTGCTATTGCATACCTTGTTGCCGAACCTATTCCAATCATGGCAGCGATTGCGAATATAATCCCATATAGCGGAAGTGCAAGGTTTAAAACTGTTATTCCGTCAGTTCCCTCTGCTCTTGATATAAAAAATGTGTCCGCAATGATGTAACAGGACATACCAATCATTGCAAAAATATTCTGTGATACGTACTTAAAAAATTTATTGTTCTTTTTCATAATCTTTTTCCCTTAAAGTCAGTCCATTCATTATAATGTGCCTTATATATTTTTTCAACTCATATTTATCCATTAATCATCTTTACAATCCAGTATATAAGGCCAAGAATCCATGAGGACAATACACCGTATAATACAACCGGTCCGGCAATTTTAAATATCTGGCAGCCTATTCCGAATACCTGCCCTTCTTTCTTAAATTCTATGGCGGGTGCAGCTACGGAATTGGCAAAACCCGTAATTGGCACAAGTGAACCTGCCCCACCGTATTTCGTTATTTTGGGATATATTCCAAATGCCGTCAATGCTACCGAAATGAAAATTAAAGTTATGGATACCCATGTTGATGATGTTACCTTATCCATATCAAAAAAATATGTGAAGACATTCCTTAGGCCCTGACCCATTGTACATATTATGCCGCCTGTTAAAAAAGCTCTTAACATCTGGCTTAAAAGATTATGAGTCGGTGTAACTGTCTCCACATATTCGTTATATCTTTTTTTTGCTTCCTTATCCATTGCAACCTCCTTTTTATGGATATTATGCAATGAAAAGAATATAATTATTCAGTTTTTTTACGTTTTCCGTAAATATCCGCAAGGTTAAGCCTCAATGCATTGGTTACAACACAAAAGCTGCTAAGGCTCATGGCTGCCGCCCCGAACATAGGATTCAAAGTAAGTCCAAGTCCTACAAAAGCACCTGCTGCCAGAGGGATTCCTATGGTATTATAGAAAAATGCCCAGAAAAGATTTTCGTGTATATTTCTTAAAGTTGATTTACTAAGTCTTATTGATGCTGCAACATCCGTAAGCCTGCTCTTCATAAGTACAACGTCTGCTGCGTCTATTGCTATATCGGTTCCTGCACCGATTGCGATACCGATATCGGCTCTCGTAAGGGCAGGTGCATCATTAATTCCGTCACCAACCATCGCAGTTCTGCCTTTTTTCATAAGTTCCCTGATAACATTTTCTTTACCGTCCGGAAGAACTCCGGCTATTACTTCGTCAACTCCGGCTTCTTTGCCGATAATTGCCGCTGTCTTTTCATTATCGCCTGTAAGCATTACCACATGGATACCCATTTTCTTAAGTTCGCTTACTGCCTTATGGCTGTCCTCTTTTATTGTATCAGCAACAGCGATGGTTCCTATATAATGGTTATCTTTTGCAAAAATAAGCGGTGTCTTTCCTTCATTTGATACTTTATCGGAAATATTTTTTAATTCCTCCTTATCGGCAGTATGCCCTGAAATGAATCTGTAATTTCCGCCCATAACGATTACACCGTCTATTTCTCCCAAAAGGCCATTTCCCGGGAGTGCATTAAAGTTTTTGACCGGACTTATGGTTATTTTACGCTTTTCAATCTCCTGATTAACCGCACCTGCCAAAGGATGCTCACTATTGTACTCAAGGGAACCCGCTATGTGCAGAAGTTCCTCTTCCGTTATGTCCTTTGCAGGATAGATGCCTGTTACAACAGGCTTGCCTTCTGTTATTGTTCCTGTCTTATCAAGAGCAACAATCTTAAGTTTTCCTGTTTCTTCAATGGCGGCAGCGTTTTTAAACAAAATACCGTTTCTGGCACCTTTTCCGTTGCCTACCATAATAGCAACAGGTGTTGCAAGTCCCAGGGCACATGGACAGCTTATTACAAGTACCGATATTCCTCTTGCAATGGCAAATCCGGCACTCTTACCTATTAAGAGCCACACAATTATTGTTACGACCGCTATTGCTATTACCGTGGGAACAAATATACCCGATACTTTATCGGCTATTCTTGCTATATGAGGTTTGGTCGCCGAAGCGTCACTTACCATTTTAATAATCTTTGAAAGTGCTGTATCTTCGCCTACCCTTAATGCTTTACAGGTTATAATGCCCGACTGGTTAATGGTTGCAGCAGATACTTTGTCATCCGGCTCTTTATCTACAGGAATACTTTCTCCCGTCAATGAAGATTCATTGACTGCACTGTGTCCGTCAATTACAACACCATCTACAGGAATGCTTTCTCCCGGTCTTACGATAAATATGTCGCCTTTTACGACTTCTTCAACCGGCAAATTAACTTCTTTGCCGTCTCTTATGATATTGGCTGATTTAGGAGCTAACTCCATCAATCCTTTTAAGGCATCCGTCGTTTTGCCTTTTGAATATGCCTCAAGCATTTTTCCGAGGGTAATCAGTGTAAGAATCATTGCGGCTGATTCAAAGTAAAATTCCATCATATACTTTTCCACAAGTTCCATATCACCTGCAACCTGTGCTTTAGTCATGGCAAAAAGTGCAAAAGTACTGTAACCGAAAGCTGCCGTAGCTCCGAGAGCAACAAGGGTATCCATATTAGGAGCACCGTGTATAAGGCTTTTATAGCCTGATATAAAGAACTTCTGATTAATTACCATTATAATAACAGTAAGGAGTAACTGGGTAAGTCCCATGGCTATATGGTTTCCATCATAGAACTTAGGAAGTGGGAAGCTCCACATCATATGGCCCATTGAAAAATACATAAGTATCAATAAGAAAACAAGTGATGTGATAAATCTTGTCCTCATAGGTCTGATAGGTGATTCCGTGGAGGTATCCTCTGCTTTTTCTTTATTTTTTATGGATGAGGCCCCATAACCTGCATTTTTAACAGCTTTAATAATATCGCTATCTGCTGCACTGCCTTCAACACTCATGGAATTCGTCAGCAGATTTACTGAACACGATGTTACGCCTGATACCTTTGATACCGCCTTTTCCACCCTGGCACTACAGGCGGCGCAACTCATTCCTTTTATGTTATATTGCTTCATATATCAGTTATTCCTTCCGAAAAGCGTAAATTTTTTCTTTTCGTATTCTTCTGACGATATGCCCTTAAGAGTATATCCGGTTTCTCCTATTACACTTTTAATTCTGTCTTCATCAAGAGGCTCATCTGAAATAATTTCTGTCTCACCTGCCGAATGTGATGAGTTTACTTTCTTTACTTTAAAATTATTTCTTATTGCTGTGTTGATATGGCTCTCACACATACCGCACATCATTCCGTCGATTTTTAATGTTGTCTTTATCATAATAATTCTCCTTTATATTTGTTTTTTCATGTTTGATTATAATTAGTATTATAAAAAAGGGGTGTATGTTATACACCCCTTTTATTTCAGCCGGACAGACTTATATCCGGTTATCGTCTGGACTTATGAAATTTTAACCATTCGGAACAGGAATTAATAAATTCGGAATTAGTAGGCCTCTTGGTACATGAACCAAAGATTTCTTTACCTTCGCGGGTCTTCATTATGCTGTCTCTCTTAGACCACGCTGTCTCTATGCCGTATCTTATATTACGTTCAACATTGGTAGGAGATGTTCCGTAACGTTCCCCTATCTTAGGATAAATATCCTTGGTTATGGAAACTATCGCATCCGGTTCCTCCAATGTGATTATTATAGCATCTATAGCATACTTGTAACCTATCATCTTGGCAGGCATTCCAAGTTTACGTATCAGTGATGAGGTCTCATTCTCAACACTATATGAAGTATCATTCTGCATATATGAAGACTCTGCAATACTTTTCTTAGGTTCAGAGTCACATAACTGTCTGATTCTTCTGATTAATGCGCCTTCGTCAAAGGGCTTCATAAAGAAATATGATGCTCCCGAATCAAGTGCCTGCGTTACTATATCTTCCTTACCTGCTGCCGACACAATTATAAAATATGGTACTTTACCATTATTATCCTCTCTTACGGCCTCCATAACGCCAAGCCCGTCCACTATAGGCATAACAAGATCCAGAAGTACAACATCCGGCTCATGCTCTTTAATTAACTCTATTGTCTCCCTGCCGTTAGATGCGGTTGCAAGTATCTCAAAGTCCTTCTGGTCTGCAATTCCGTCCACTAACATTTCCCTGACCAACGAGTTATCATCTGCCACTATTATTCTTATGTTTTTTTTCATACTACACGTACCCTTAAATATCCTTCTTCTATAGCACCTATGATAACATAAAACATGCCTTTATAACAAGGTTTTAATTACATTTATTATATTAAAATAATTGTCATTAACTGTCTCTATTTTTTCTTTAACACCTTCAAGGCTTCCCGCACGGAGAATTTCACATACTTCGCATACCGTACCTGTAAGTCCGTCAAAGCCTAAATTACCTGTAAGTCCTTTTAACGTATGGCAGGCTCCAAAAGCTGCCTGCACATCTCCTTTCTCAACGGCATATTTCATATCTTCAAAATTAGTATCCTCTCCGAATCTTTTAAGATACTTTACATACCTGTCCTCACGTCCCGAAAACCGATCGATAGAGCCGTTTACATCCACATTAAAATCCATAAGTTCTTTTTTCCAGTCTTGCATCACTCTTCTCCTATCATATGTTTTTTTATAACGGAATAAAATAATTCCAGATTAACAGGTTTGGTTATATGGTCGTTCATTCCGGCCTCTTTTGATTTCTGTACATCTTCTGCAAAAGCATTGGCAGTCATAGCAATAATAGGAAGTTTTCTTACATAATCATCGTCAAGTGCTCTTATCTTTCTTGTTGCTTCATATCCATCCATCACAGGCATCTTAATGTCCATAAGAACACAATCATAGCTATGGTTCTGTTTAATTCTGTTATAGGCATCAAGACCATTTCTGACACTGTCGTATTTTATCTCAACATCATCAAGGTAATCACTTATGATATCAATATTAATCTCATTGTCTTCAACAATAAGTATCTTTCTGCCTTTGAATATGTTTTTGTCCTTTTTAAGCCTTGCCTTATTCTTCTTGTCAGAAAGAAGTTTCCTTAAATCCGAATTAAATACAGGTTCAGATATAATTTTTTTAACACCAAGTTTTTCAAATTTAGGAATATCTTCTTCCATATCATACGATGTAACCACTACAACTTCCTTATGGCCCTTGGTTCCTATATATTCCTTTATCTCGTTATATGTGTTATTTTCGTCACTTTCAATATAGAACACCTTATAATCTTCAATATCATATTCCATCTTATCTTCGTCATCTGCTTCTGTATGTTTAAGCGGAATGGTTACAGTAAATTCGGAACCTACATTAAGTTCACTTTTAACATCTATATTTCCACCAACAATTTCAATCAGCTGTTTGGTAATTGACATTCCTTCTCTCATACTTTCTATTTCACTGTACCTTCAAAACTGCACACAAACTTTTCATCCAAACCTATTACCATTTCCTACCCTGACCTTTTGGTCAAGCCCTCGACCGATTAGTAGCAGTCAGCTCCATGCCTTACAGCACTTCCACCCCTGCCCTATCAACCTCGTCGTCTTCAAGGGGTCTTACTTCTTTCGAATGGGATATCTCATCTTGAGGGGGGCTTCACGCTTAGATGCCTTCAGCGTTTATCCC
>ENA-OPEG01000079-OPEG01000079.1-human-gut-metagenome-genome-assembly--contig:-NODE-79-length-25384-cov-3.385053_pt1 | contig 25384 bp, 19 predicted proteins | sample MGYA00241632_ERZ501527 | MGnify/ENA primary metagenome ERZ501527 (study PRJEB25962, sample SAMEA2042301) | human gut metagenome | biome: human gut; feature: human-associated habitat; material: faeces... | reverse complement strand
GAATAAGGGTTATAATTAATATTATATGTTTAGCCATTCGGCCCTTCCCAGCTTGCTGGAGAAGGGCCACGGCTATAAAATATGGATTTCCTATCGTTTTATTGACGACAGACGTGCAGACTTTTCGCTCTGACAGGTACAGAACGGATGAGCAGTATCTGTCAGAACAAAGAGTCCTATAGTTCACACTCAACCTTTGAGAGACACGCAGTTTACATTCTATGTTGTTACTGTTGTCGCCCGGAGGAGTAAATACAGGACGCAAGAACCAGAAATAAGCTCTTTTGCTTGTTGATAATTCTAGCCAAACGGAAACAGAAGATGCAAACTCTCGTTCTATAGTGTGCATATCAGTCATTTGATATTTTATCATCTTAGAAACAACTCATTTATATAACAGATATGAATACAAAATCTATTATTACCTCTACATTGCTGTCTGCTTTGGCACTCACTGCATCAGCCCAGACAGCTGTGATGAGCGATACCCATGCCATGCAGCGTGTGAAGACTGACAAACAGTATGTGCTTCTGCCTGTAGAAGAGAGTATGGACATTGCACACGTTCGTGTGATCAAGAACAATCAGGTGGTGCAGGAGTTCAACTGCCGTCTGGCTGTCAAGCACACCGATTATAATGTGCCTCTCGATGTTAAGACCTTCGGAGGTGACGTTACACTCGACATCCAGTTCACCGGACAGAAGCGCCCTGTAAGTTCTATCCAGGACTATGTATGCTGGAAGGGCATGACGACAACCGATACATTCGACACGACCAACCGTGAGATGTATCGTCCTGTCTTCCACCATACGCCTTTATATGGATGGATGAACGATCCTAACGGAATGTTCTATAAGGATGGTGTATGGCATCTCTATTTCCAGTACAACCCCTACGGATCGCAGTGGGAGAACATGACATGGGGACACTCCACCTCTACCGATCTCATGCATTGGCAGCAGCAGCCCGAAGCCATCAAGCCCGATGGTCTCGGCACTATCTTCAGTGGTAGCTGCGTGGTAGACAAGAACAATACGGCCGGCCAGGGAGCTGATGCTGTTGTTGCATTCTATACTTCTGCCGGCATCAGTCAGACACAGAGCATGGCCGTGAGCCACGACAATGGCAAGACTTTCACTAAATATGCGGGCAACCCCATTCTGACAGCTGACGTTCCTGACTTCCGCGACCCCAACGCATTCTGGAATGAGGATGCCAAGGTATGGAATCTGATCCTCGCCGCCGGTCAGGAGATGCGTATCTATAGCTCTACCGATCTGACCCATTGGAAAGAGGAGAGCAGCTTCGGCAAAGAATATGGAAACCACGGCGGTGTATGGGAGTGCCCAGACCTGATGAAGATCGGTGACAAGTGGGTGCTCATCTGCAACATCAACCCGGGTGGCCCCTTCGGTGGTAGTGCCACACAATACTTCATCGGTAAGTTCGATGGTCACAAGTTCACATGTGAGGACGATCCCAAGACGACGAAGTGGCTCGACTGGGGTAAAGACCACTATGCAACTGTCAGCTTTGACAACGCTCCCGAGGGCCGTCACGTCGTGCTGCCTTGGATGAGCAACTGGCAGTATGCCAACCAGGTACCTACCCAGCAGTTCCGTTCTGCCAATGGCTTGCCCCGCGATCTCGGCTTGTTCAGCTACAAGGGTGATACATACGTGAGCGTGTTGCCTTCACCCGAAGTATACAAGGCATTCGAGGAGACTACCACCGGCAGTCTGTCAGCTTGTGCTTATCTGGAGGTCACCAACCTGAAGAGCAATGCTACGGTGACGCTCAGCAATGATAAGGGTGAGCAGGTGGTGATCACCTACGACGGTTCCAAGCAGACCGTATCCATGGATCGTACAAAGAGCGGCAAGACAGACTTCTCTGCCGACTTCCCCTGCGTAACGACAGCCTCTACCTACGGCAAGGCACGTTCGTTCCAGCTCTTCGTCGACCACTCGAGCCTGGAGCTCTTTGAGGGACAGGGTCACGTCGCCATGACCAATCTTGTATTCCCGACTTCACCTTATAATAAGGTAACTGCTAAGGGATGCAAGGTGAAAATCCACGCATATCGTAAGTAATCTTTAATAGGGAGAAGGATGGCAGACAAAACAACCATCCTTTCCCTTCCCTTCCGGGTGCCTTCAAACCTGTACGAGGCTCCCGAATAATCATAAATCTATAAAAACCATATAACTATTCAGCTCTTTCATCATGACCCGGACAAATAAAATGGCCCTACTTCCGGTAATGCTTTGCTTCTTCGCCATGGGCTTTGTCGATCTTGTCGGCATTGCCTCCAACTACGTGAAGTCAGACCTTGGCCTGAGCGACGCATCTGCCAACATATTTCCCTCACTCGTGTTCTTCTGGTTTCTCATCTTCTCCGTGCCTACGGGCATGCTGATGAATAAGGTGGGCCGTAAGAAGACCGTACTGCTCTCGCTTATCGTCACCGTCGTCTCCCTCCTCCTCCCCATCTTCGGAGAGAGCTACGGCCTGATGCTGGTGAGCTTCTCGCTTCTAGGCATCGGAAATGCGCTGATGCAGACCTCCCTGAACCCGCTCGTGGCAACGGTGATGCAGGGCGGCAACCTCGCCTCCACGCTGACCTTCGGCCAGTTTGTCAAGGCCATTGCCTCGTTCATGGCCCCGTACATCGCCATCTGGGGTGCCAACGCTACGGTGCCCTCCTTCGGTCTGGGCTGGAGAGTGCTCTTCCCCATCTACATGATCATCGGCGTGCTGGCCACGCTGCTGCTCTCAGCCACGCAGATCAGGGAGACTCCCCTTCAGGGCAAGGCCTCGACCTTCGGCGAGTGCTTCAAGCTGCTGGGCACTCCCATCGTGCTGTTCTCCTTCCTCGGCATCATGTGCCATGTGGGCATAGACGTCGGCACGAACACGACGGCCCCCAAGCTGCTCATCGAGCGTCTGGGCATGACCCTCAATGAGGCCGCGTTCGCCACGTCGCTTTACTTCATCTGCCGTACGATAGGCTGCTTCACGGGCACGTTCTTCCTCCGCGTGATGAACAACCGCACATTCTTCATCATCTCCGTGGTGATGATGGCGCTGTCGATGGTGGGTATGGCTGTGGGACAGTCAAAGATCATCCTCTACATCGCCATCGGCCTCGTGGGCTACGGCAACAGCAACGTGTTCTCCATGGTGTTCGCAAGGGCCATGCAGGCCGTTCCCGACAAGCAGAACGAGGTGTCCGGCCTGATGATCATGGGCCTCTTCGGCGGCACCGTCTTCCCCCTCATCATGGGATTCGCATCGGATGCGGCAGGACAGATCGGAGCCGTGCTCGTCATGGCTGTAGGCGTGCTCTATCTCTTCTCTTACATCCCGAGAATGAGTACTAAGTAATGTCCGGCATCCACCAATAAAAGATCATAATTTCGTAACTCAAATTTAATACAAAACATGAAACAAGTCATAGTAGGACTCGGCGAGGCTCTCTGGGATTGCCTTCCCGAGGGGAAAAAACTCGGTGGCGCACCTGCCAACTTCGCCTACCATGCCGGTCAGTTTGGTGTGGATTCTATGGCTATCAGTGCCGTAGGCAATGATACGCTGGGCGAAGAGACCCTCAAAGAGTTTGATCAGAAAGGTGTTCACTACCTGATGCCGCATGTCGACTATCCCACAGGAACCGTACAAGTGACACTCGACTCGGAAGGCATACCTACTTATGATATCAAGGAAGGCGTAGCCTGGGACAATATCCCCTTCACTCCAGAAATGGAAGAGATGGCCAAGAACTGTCGTGCCATCTGTTTCGGCTCGCTCGCACAACGCAATGAGGTAAGCCGTCAGACAATTCATAAGTTCCTTGATGCGGCACCTAAGGACTGTCTGAAGATTTTCGACATCAATCTGCGTCAAAACTTCTATAGCAAGGAAGTGATTCAAGACTCTCTACGCCATGCCAATATCCTGAAAATTAACGATGAGGAATTGGTAACTATTGGCCGTATGTTCAACTATCCCGGTCTTGACATAGAAAACAAGTGCTGGCTTCTCCTTGGCAAATATAATCTTGACATGCTCGTCTTGACTTGTGGTGTGAACGGTTCTTATGTCTTCGCTCCCGGTGTAAAGAGCTTCTTGGAGACCCCACATGTTAAAGTAGCCGATACCGTTGGTGCCGGCGACTCATTCACCGGATCCTTTGCCGCCGCTATCCTTGCCGGAATGCCTATTCCTGAGGCTCACCGTCTCGCCGTGGATGTCAGCGCCTATGTCTGCACACAGCAGGGAGCCATGCCCAAACTCCCCGAAGAGCTGCTGTCAAGAATCCGATAAGCAACATTGTCTGTCCGCTTTCTGTCTCCGATGCCGGTCTGCCGGCATACAACCGACGAAAGCGGACAGATTTGTTTATATCCATTTCTATCCTATGTGAAACCTAATTTTCTTACCTATCAGTTACCAATCCTACATAAAGTCCACCGATAGCGAATAAACATAGATCTGTTATTCCCCGCCATCCCATTGATAATATCTTATCTGCCAAATTTAAGACTTATTCTCCTTGTTCTGTTTCCTTCATTGGAAAATACTTATTCTTAGAGGCTTATTTATTGATTCCTAGGAACTTTCCTCTTTTAAGAAGCAATGAAAAACAGAAGAAAAGACCTGCTAGCTTCTTGAAGAAGATTTCTCCCCATACTTTTTTCTTTACTTATATGGAGAATCTCCATCTTACATCACGATGTAAAAAATAAAAAATCAAGAAGGAAATTAGGTCATTGTAAAAACGAAAAATATCATCTGAAATCTAATTTACTGAAATACAACTCGATAAATTTTAATTCTCCCGTTTCTCTTTTATTCAGAATTAATGCGTACCTTTGTACCGAAAATCAAGACTTATCAAGCATGAATATTTCTAGACGCCTCAACGAGGAAACAATCTGGCTGCTGTTTCTCTGTTTGGCTGCGTTTTTTATCAATAACAGCTCTCTGCCTACCGACATTATGGAAACACGAAATATCGTGACGGCACGGGAGATCGTGGCCGACGGTAACTGGCTCGTACCGACGATGAACGGAGTGCTACGTATTGAGAAACCGCCCTTGCCCACCTGGATCGCAGCCGTCGTGGAGACCCTCAATCCCCGCGACCTGAGCACACAACGGTCGGCCGCCGGTCTGGCAGCCGCCATGTGGACGATGTTCCTTTACTTTGTGGGTAAGTATACCACCCGGCGAAGGGACTACGCCTTTATCTCCACCCTTGTCTTCATCACCTGCTACAACGTAATCTTGATGGGACGGTCGGCCACATGGGACATTTATTGCCATGCCTTCATGATGGGCGGCATCTACTATCTCATGCGCCTGCTCTACGACGACCGCTACTATGCCCATTCCCATAAATGGCGATGGGGCTTACTGGCGGGCGTGTTCATGGGCCTGTCGTTCATGAGTAAGGGTCCGGTGTCGTTCTATGCCCTGCTGTTACCGTTCCTCATAGCCATGCTCTACAGTGTGCGCCCGACCATGCGGGGCAAGGGAGGTCCTCTCGCACTACTGATCATCCTCACCCTCGTTCTGTCCAGCTGGTGGTACATCGTACTGTGGATCACACATCCAGAGATGCTCCACTACGTGCTCAACAAAGAGACGGGAGCCTGGAGCAACCACAACGTACGCCCCTGGTACTACTACTGGCGCTTCTTCTCGGAGATGGGTGCCTGGGCACTGCTCACACTGGCTGCCCTCATTGTGCCTTACTGGAAGAAGCGTGTGCCGCAGCCCCGCCAGTACACTGCCGCCGTGGTGATGCTCGTCAGCAGTCTCGTACTCCTCTCCCTGATGCCTGAAAAGAAGATGCGCTACCTGCTGCCGATGTGTGTGCCTGTAGCCTACTCTGTAGCCCACATACTGCTCTACTACAAGGACCGACACGTATGGGACCGTTTTGCCGACCTGCTCTTCAAGATCAACGGCACCATCGTCGCACTCGTCATCGTGGCCATGCCCGTACTGATACACCTCTTTGTCTATGGCCGCGGCATCATCGACCACGGCACCGCCATTTTCGTTGACGTGCTGTGCCTCGCCGTGCTCTGGTATCTCATCCGCAGCATGCGGCTGCATAAGATCATCGACATGGTGAACAGCGTGGCCATACTCTTCCTCATAGCCGAATGCTTCATGATCAAATCGATAGGCATGGCTTTCGGCAATCCCGACAAGCACAGCATCCACGAGGTGGTGAAGCAGGAGAACGTGAAGCACCTGCCTTTCTATCATCCCGCCTCAGAAGATCTGCGCATTGAAATGGTATATCAGGCCGGCCGCAAGATTCTGCCCGTCGACGTGAACAACCTCAACGACATCGCCTCCAAGGCTCCCTGCGTACTTGTCACACGTGAGCCGTTAAGCCAGGCGATACCTGCTAAGGTACTGGCGCATCTTGACACCATAAAAGTGGCACAATGTGACGACAATGTACATCCGAAATCGAATAAACACTACAGCCGTCAGTTCCTCAATCAGATCAGCATCGTCAAAGTAAAAAAATAAAAAGGATGCGGATCCATATCACAACCCTTTTATAAAAATATAAGAATGAACGCAACAAGTCAATACGATTTTACTATCATTGTGCCTATCTACAATGAAAAGGACAATATGGCACGTCTGGAGAAGACCCTGGCCGACTATCTGCCTAAGGCTCCGATGAAGTCGTGCGTGCTCCTCATCAACGACGGCTCTTCTGACGGCAGCGAACAGATGATCGAAGAAATCTGCCACCGACAGCCCAACTTCTTCTTCATCTCCTCATCGGAAAATCACGGACTGAGCACAGCCATGAAAGCCGGCATTGATACCGTAGAAAGCCGCTATATAGGATATATTGACGGTGACCTGCAGACACATCCCGACGACTTCACCCTCCTGCTCAATGCTGCCGAGGGCTACCAGCTCGTAAGCGGTATCCGTGCCAAGCGTAAAGACTCATGGCTGAAGAAATACCAGTCGAAAATCGCCAATGGCTTCCGACGCAAGATGACTGGCGACACCGCCACCGATACCGGCTGCCCGCTGAAAGTGATGCAGACCGACTATGCCAAGCGCCTGCCTTTCTTCGACGGCATGCACCGTTTCCTGCCTGCACTGATGATGCTCGTAGGCGGCAAATTCCGTGAGATGCCTGTACACCATTTCCCCCGCGAGGCCGGCAAATCGAAATATCATCTGTGGAACCGCCTGAAAGGACCGTTCCTCGACTGCTTTGCCTACCGCTGGATGAAACAGCGCTATATCCGTTATCATATCGACTCATCCAACGTATAAATGCACTCATCAGTATTTGTCTATGCAATAGGCTTCATCGCACAGGGCTTTTTCTCTGCCCGGATGCTCATCCAGTGGATCCTCTCGGAGCGGGCGAAAAAGATCGTCTCCCCTAATCTCTATTGGATCTGCTCACTCGTGGGCAGCATCCTGCTCTTTGCCTACGGCTGGATGCGTGACGACTTCTCCATCATTCTGGGGCAGCTCATCTCCTACTACATCTATATATGGAACCTCAATATCAAAGGTGTGTGGAAGAAGCTGCCACGGCCGGTAGCCTGGATACTGGCACTGCTGCCTGTCGTTGCTGTCGGCACGATGCTCGGAGAAGCGGAGATGTTCCTCCAGCGCTTCTTCCACAACAGCGATGTACCTCTATGGCTCCTCATCTTCGGTTCGGCCGGACAAGTGATCTTCACTGTCAGGTTCATCTACCAATGGTACTACAGCTACAAGCGCCGTGTGTCACTGTTGCCCGTCACCTTCTGGATCATCTCGCTCGTAGGCAGCGGCATCATCGTATGCTATGGCATCTTCCGCCTCGATCCTGTGCTGGCCATCGGACAGTCGGTAGGATTCATCACCTATACGCGCAACATCATCATCGGAAAACGGCAAAAAGTAAAACTCGACGAAGCTGCAGAGCAGGAACACGCCTGACTTGTCTACCTCTTTACAATATCAGAACACTATGAAAATACTGGTTACCGGCGCTGCCGGCTTTATAGGCTTTCATCTCGTCAAACGTCTCCTCGAGCGTGGCGATGAGGTGATAGGCATCGACAATATCAACGATTACTATCCCGTCAGTCTGAAATATGCCCGACTGCGGGAGCTCGGCATCGACGAGCAAGACATCGTACAAGGACACACCGTCAAGAGCAGCCGTTATCCGGCCCTCCGCTTCCGGCGTACCGACATCGACGATATTGACACCTTAAAGGAGATCTTCGCCTCCGAACGTCCCGAAGCGCTGATGAATCTGGCAGGACAGGCTGGCGTACGCTACTCGATCGAGAATCCCTTCAGCTACGTGCAAAGCAATGTACTGGGATTTATCCATCTGTTGGAGTGCGCCCGTCTCTATTCCCTGAAACACTTTGTCTATGCCTCTTCCAGCTCCGTCTACGGCGGCAATACGAAGACACCTTTCTCCGAAGACGACCGTGTGGACAATCAGGTGAGCATCTATGCGGCATCGAAGAAGAGCGATGAGCTCATGGCCAATGTGTACGGACATCTCTACGGACTGCCTACCACCGGCCTGCGCTTCTTCACCGTCTATGGTCCTTGGGGACGCCCTGACATGGCTCCGATGATCTTCTCCAAAGCCATCATGAGAGGCGAGCCCATCAAAGTGTTCAACCACGGAGAGATGTACCGCGACTTCACCTTCATCGATAACATCATCGAAGGCGTGGTACGCGTCATCGACCATGCACCGGCTGTCAACCCGAAGACCGGATCACCCGCACAAATCTACAATATAGGCTGCGGACATCCCGTCAACCTCATGGACTTCATCACCACCCTGGAACAGACATTGGGAAAGACAGCGGAAAAGGTGATGTACCCCATGCAGGCTGGCGACGTACATATCACCTATGCCGACACCAGCAAGCTGCAGCACGACTTAGGCTATGAGGCCACAACCCAACTGCCCGAAGGCATACGCCGGTTTGCCGAGTGGTATCTGTCGGACAAGAATCCGCTGAGAGAACCCTCCCACAGCTGAGCGACGGCAAAGGGCGCGCAGGCATATTTTTCTCCTGCGCGCCCTTTGCATGACTATTTTTTCGTAACTTTGCAATCATGAACATGCAAGCATCAGATTTTGAGATCATGGCCCCCGTGGGATCACGCGAGTCGTTGGCCGCCGCCATACAGGCAGGTGCAGGAAGCATCTATTTCGGTATCGGCCAACTGAACATGCGGTCGCACTCGGCCAACCATTTCGATATTGCCGACCTGCGCGAGATAGCCGAGACATGTAAGCAGCACGGCATCAAGACCTATCTCACCGTCAATACCATCATCTATAACGATGACATCCCTGCCATGCGCCAGATCATCGACGCTGCCTGCGATGCCGGCATCACAGCCGTCATTGCTGCCGACGTAGCGGTGATGACCTACTGCAACCAAAAGGGAATGGAGGTGCATCTCTCCACACAGCTCAATATCAGCAATATCGAGGCCCTGCGCTTCTACGCCCAATTTGCCGATGTGGTGGTGCTGGCGCGTGAACTCAACCTCGACCAGGTGGCGGAGATCTACGCACAGATAGAAAAAGACCAGATCCGCGGACCGAAAGGCGACCTCATCCGCATCGAGATGTTCTGCCATGGAGCACTCTGCATGGCCGTATCGGGCAAATGCTACATGAGTCTCCACGCAGCCAACCGCTCGGCCAACCGCGGTCAGTGCACACAGATCTGCCGCCGCTCCTATGTCGTCACGGACACCGAGACAGGCAACCAGCTCGAGATCGACAACAAATACATCATGAGCCCGAAGGACCTGAAGACCATCCGATTCATCGACCGTATGATGAAATCCGGCGTGCGTGTGTTCAAGATCGAGGGACGGGCTCGCGGACCAGAATATGTCTACCGTGTCGTGACAGCCTACAAAGAGGCCATCGCAAGCGTTCTCGACGGCACATTCACCGAAGAGAAGAAAGACGAGTGGGACCGCAGCCTCTCTACGGTCTTCAACCGTGGCTTCTGGGACGGCTACTATCAGGGACAGACCATCGGCGAATGGAACCACGGCTATGGCTCTGCCGCCACAGAACGGAAGGTACTGGTCGGCAAGGTGACCAAATTCTTCTCCAAGATCAAGGTGGCCGAGATCCATGTGGAGGCCACGACCTTCTCCGTCGGCGACAAGCTCCTTATCACAGGCAACACTACAGGAGCAATGTATCTCGACTGCAAGGAGATACGCTACGACCTCAAGCCCGTCGACAAGGCCGAACAGGGCTGGTATGTATCCATACCCGTGCCTGATAAAGTAAGACCCAACGATAAATTCTTCAAAATAGAGAAAGTATGACAAAAGATATGGATTTCTCCACGCTGCCCTCTATCAATGAGGCGCAGGACGAAGTGATAGACGAGTTCTCCGACTTCGATGACTGGATGGACCGCTACCAGTTGCTCATTGATCTGGGCAACGAGCTTGACGCACTCGATGACAAATACAAGACGCAGGATAACCTCATCGACGGCTGTCAAAGCCGTGTATGGGTGCAATGCGATCTCATCGACGGCAGAATGGTGCTCACAGCCGACAGCGATGCGCTCATCGTCAAAGGCATCATCGCCCTGCTGATCAAGGTGCTCAGCGGACACACACCGAAGGAGATCCTCGATACCGACCTCTATTTCATCGACCGCATCGGTCTGCGCGACCATCTCTCTCCCACCCGCTCCAACGGCCTGCTGGCCATGATCAAACAGATCAAGGCCTATGCCGTGGCATACTCCATCAAAGAGGATGAGAAAGCTTAAGACCCTCGAGATGCACCGCCTCACGGTGGACCAGTTCAAGGCAGCACGCAAGCTCCCTCTCATCGTGGTGCTCGATGATGTACGGTCGCTCTACAACGTAGGATCCGTATTCCGTTGCAGTGACGCCTTCCGTGTCGAGGCCGTCTGGCTTTGCGGCATCACCGCCACACCTCCCAACGCAGAGATCCACAAGACAGCCCTCGGAGGAGAGGACAGTGTCGACTGGCGCTACTTCGAACGCACAGAAGATGCCATAGAAGAACTACGGCGGCAAGATACCTATATATATAGTGTAGAACAGGCCGTAGGCTCTACCGCCCTTCAGGATCTGCCTTTCAAAATAGCAGAGGCGCCACGCTATGCCGTCATCTTCGGCAATGAGGTGAAAGGCGTAAAGCAGAATATTGTCGATGCCTCCGACGCCTGTCTGGAGATTCCCCAGTTCGGTACAAAACATTCGCTCAATATCAGCGTCACCGTCGGCATCGTCGTATGGGAGTTCTGCAAACTGAGAATAGAAGGAAGAATATAAGAAACGGATGTCCGGCACCCATCGTCAGAATCCGCAATCTCTCCGACTTATACAAATAAAGAGCCCTATCCGCACTCCTGAAGTGACCCCAAAAAGTTGGAGTAGGATAGGGCTCTTTATTTTTTATATATAGCCTCTCTTAGTGACGCTCAGCTACCTTAATATCATTTCATCTGACGTTTCAGCACCTCAGGTATCTCGCGTGTCTCCTTGACTACAGGAACACCGACAGCCTCGAATGCAGCCACCTTTGAGGCAGCCGTACCGCTATTGCCCGAGATGATGGCACCGGCATGTCCCATCTTCTTACCCGGAGGAGCCTGACGGCCACTGATAAACACGGCAACGGGCTTGGTCACGTGCTCCTTGATAAACTGTGCGGCACGCTCTTCAGCATCACCTCCGATCTCACCGATCATTGCGATAGAGTCGGTATCGGGATCATCCTGGAACATCTGCAACAGATCTTCGAAATAGAGTCCTACTACAGGATCGCCGCCCACACCGACAGCAGTCGACTGTCCCAGACCGGCATCGGTGAGGTTCTTCACCACCTCATAGGTCAGCGTACCGCTGCGACTGATCACGCCCGTATGGCCCTTCTTGAAGATATTGGCAGGCATAATGCCCACCATGCTCTGCTCGGGAGAGATCAAGCCCGGACAATTCGGTCCGATCACCTGAACACCCCGTAACTTCGCGTAGCGCTGGCAAATCACAGCATCCATCGTCGGCACACCCTCTGTAATACATACCACGAGCTTCACACCACCATCGATGGCTTCAAGCATGGCATCCTTGGCGAAGGGAGCAGGAACGAAGATGATCGATGTATTGGCTCCCGTAGCAGCTACCGCATCCTTGACCGTATTGAATACAGGTATGCCGGCAACCTCTTGACCGGCCTTTCCGGGCGACGTACCACCAACAACCTGCGTACCATATTCTTTCATCTTGGCAGCGTGAAAACTGCCGTCACGTCCGGTAATACCCTGGACAATGACTTTTGTATCCTTATTGATCAGTATACTCATCTCTTATAAAATGAAAATTGATGGAAATAATAGGAAAAACGGAGACCGTCACAACCCGAACATTAATCCGGGCAGCGAGACTCTCACCGGCACGGCAAGACTATCGGGCACGACTAAGCTCCACAGCCTTATGTCCGGCATCGGCCATGCTCGTACCCACCGTGAAATGTGTTCCATGAAGCATGGCACGGCCCTCCTCCTCGTTCGTGCCCGTCAGTCGGATGACGATAGGCACATCAGTCTGGATCGTCTGGAAAGCCTCAATGAGTCCCTTGGCCACATCATCGCAACGCGTGATGCCACCAAAGATATTGATGAGCACCGTGTTCACATGCTTGTCGGAGAGCAGCAGATGCATGGCATCAACGATCTTCTCAGGATTGGAGCTGCCACCAATATCAAGGAAGTTGGCCGGCTCGCCACCATAAAGCTTGATCATATCCATCGTAGCCATGGCCAGTCCGGCACCATTGACCATACATCCGATCTTTCCACCCAGATTGACATAGCTGAAGCCCTTGGCCTTGGCCTCCTGCTCCACCTTTTCCTCTGCGGTAGGCTCGAAACAGTCGGCCACGTCAGCATGCCGGAAAAGGGCATTATCGTCAAAGGTCATCTTCGCATCGATGGCGCGGAGCGTACCGTCACGCAGAAGCACCAACGGATTGATCTCCACGAGCGAGGCATCCTTCTCTACAAAAAGCCTGTAGAGCGCCTTGAAGATCTTCACGGCCTGACCTACCTGTGCCTTGTCGTCAAAGAGCTTATAGGCGGCCTCACGGGCCATATAGTCAGTCATACCAAGCAAGGGATCGACAACGAGCTTCACTATCCAGTCGGGAGTCTCACGAGCCACCTGCTCGATGTCCATGCCACCCGAACGGCTAAGCATGATCATAGGACACTTAGACCGACGGTCGACGAGGATACTCACATAATATTCTGCGGCAATGTCAACAGCCTCGCTGACGAGCACACGGTCGACTGTAAATCCCTTGATGTCCATGCCGAGGATCTGCTCCGCATTCCGTCGGATCTCCTCTTCGCTACTGCCCAGCTTCACACCGCCGGCCTTACCACGTCCGCCAGTATGCACCTGAGCCTTCACCACTGCCTTCACACTGCCCAATCGGCGGTATGCCTCCACGGCCTCATCCGGAGTGCGGCAGAGGAAATGCCGATCGACGGGAACGCCATATTGTTCGAAGAAGGACTTTGCCTGGTACTCATGTATCTTCATAGTCGAAATGCAATTAAGTAATTAATGACGTGAGCAAATATACGAATTTTCAAGACTAAGTACAAGAAAAAAGGTCGGAAATCATACATTTCCGACCTGCTTTCACTTGCTGTTATATTTCCTTGCAGAATATATACTGAATATCCTTATTTCTCGAGCACAAAATCAAGCTGCTTCTTTTCCAGATTGGCCTTGGCCACACGGATACGGACAGCATCACCCAACTGGTATTTATGATGATGACGACGGCCGACAAGACAGAAATTCTTCTCATCGAACTCGTAGTAATCGTCATCCAGATCACGCATCGGGATCATACCCTCACAGTGATTCTCGTCTATCTCCGCATAGATGCCATAGCTGGTGATACCACTGATATGGGCATCATACACCTCACCGATCTTATCGCCCATAAACTCCACCATCTTGTACTTGATGGAGTCGCGCTCGGCATTCTGTGCCACTTGTTCCATGTCAGAGCAGTGCTCGCACAGCTCCTCATAGTGCTTCTCATTGGCCGACCGGCCTCCTTGCTGATAACGCGTGATCAAGCGGTGCACCATCGTATCGGGATAGCGGCGGATGGGCGAGGTGAAGTGAGTGTAATAGTCAAAGGCCAGACCGAAATGACCGATATTGTGTACACTATAGCGTGCCTTCATCATCGCACGCAGGGCTATCGACTGGATCAGCTTTTGCTCCGGCCTACCCTCGCAGCCGTCCATGAGCTTGTTGATACTCTTTGCAATGGCACCCTTCGTTCCCTCAGTCTTCACCTTATATCCGAACTTTCCGATGAACTCGCGCAACGTCTCCATCTTCTGAGGATCAGGATTGTCGTGGATGCGGTAGGGCAGGGTCTTGGCTTTCTTGCCTTTCTTCACCTTGCCTATCGACTCGGCCACCGTACGGTTGGCGAGCAGCATAAACTCCTCGATAAGCTTGTTGGCATCTTTCGAGCGCTTGAAGTAGCAACGCACGGGATGTCCCTTCTCATCAACGTCAAAGTGCAACTCCTCAGAGTCGAACTTCACGGCACCGTTCTTGAAACGCTTCTTGCGCAACTGCTTGGCCAGACGGTCGAGCGTGCACAGCTCCCAGCCGTACTCGTCCTTATAACCTTCCGAACCAGGAACGGGAGCAGGCTCGCCCGTGCCATCCACCACGCCGTTATCCTCGAGCACCTGCTGGGCTTCCTCATAAGCGTAGCGACGGTTACTCCTTATAATAGTATGTACGATGCGGTAGTTCAACACCTCCGCCTCATCGTTAAGCTCAAAGACAGCGCTGAAAGCCAGTTTGTCCTCATCGGGCCGTAACGAACATACGAAGTTGCAAAGATGCTCGGGAAGCATCGGGATCGTACGGTCGACGAGATAGACGCTCGTCGCACGTTTCTGTGCCTCCTTATCAATAATGTCGCCCTCCTTCACATAGTGTGACACATCGGCGATATGCACGCCCACCTCATAATGGCCGTTGTCGAGCTGACGGAACGACAAGGCATCGTCAAAGTCCTTGGCATCTTTCGGGTCAATGGTACAGGTCCATACGTCCCGGAAGTCCTCGCGCTCCTTCACATCCTCAGCCGTGATCTCGCCCGTAATCTTATTGGCAGCTTCCTCCACACGCTTCGGGTATTTATACGGCAGGCCATACTGTGCGAGAATAGTGTTCATCTCCACATCATTGTCACCTGTCTTGCCGAGCACGTCGACCACCTCACCGATGATGTTCTTATTCTCGTCTTCGGGCCATTCGAGCACTTTGACAATAACCTTATCATCGGTCTTCGCACCCTTTGTCTTCTTACGTGGAATGATGATGCCACGCACCATATTATCACCTTGAGGCACACAGTAGGCCACATCATGATCCACGCGCATACGTCCGACGAACTGATCCTTGGCTCTCTGGAGAATCTCAATCACCTGTGCTTCCTTGATATGCTGCTTCCTGCGGGCCATGAAACTCACACGCACCCGGTCGCCTGTCAGCGCACCCATGGAATTGCGCTCAGCTACAAAGATCGGCTTATCCTGACCGTCAGGAATGAACGAGTTCTTGCCATTGGCCTTTCTTACGAAACGACCTTCCTGCACCTGTCCCTTCGTATTGAGCTGATAGCTTGTGTCGCTCACCTTCTTGAGATAGTCTTCCCACGACAATTCGTCGAGAATATCGATAGCAAGCATCTTCAAGGGATGGGTATTGAGATGAAGCTGGCGGAAAATTTCCTTATAGGTAAGCACTGTATCGGGATGTTCCTCAAACAACTGCTGCAACTGAGCAGCAAGCTGCTTCTTCGTGAGGCGTTTCTTGCCTCCCTTAGCCTTGCCATAACCTTTTGACGCAGCATCATTCTTATGTGCTTTTTTTGAGTTCTTCTTGTCTTTTGCCATAATTCTACTATTTTAGTCGTAGAGAGTCTTTCATGTCAGCAAATATAAGCAAACTATCCCAACCCTACAAGATTTTACAAATGAAAATCTCGTTAAATAACACGCATTCGACGAAAAGGAATTGCATCCTAATAAAGCCATGTGCCTCTTAGGTCTTCTCCCGCAGATGCCACAATGAAATGGCCTTATCCTTTTTTTCTTATACCAGTCTCTTCGGATCTGCATGGTGACAAGACCGGCTTATGCTCACGGGTATTAGCTTATCTGAGACGCTACCTACATACACAAGGAAAGGACTGTGCCAATATCCTTGACACAGTCCTTCCTGAATGCTATACAAATTTGAATAATTCTACTCTACCGTGCTTCCCGGCTTCACGCTGCTCAGCGTAGAAGTGACAGAAAGTGATCCGTCGAAGTTGACAGCGCTGAGGATCATACCCTGACTCTCGATACCCATCATCTTGCGGGGAGGGAAGTTGGCGATGAACAGCACATCCTTGCCTAACAGATCCTCGGGCTTATACCACTTGGCTATGCCAGAGAGAATCGTACGGTCGGTGCCCGTACCATCGTCGATCGTGAACTGCAGCAGTTTCGTGCTCTTCTTCACGGGCTTGCAGTCCTTGATGTGTCCCACGCGGATATCCAGCTTCTCGAAGTCGTCATAGGTCACCTGTGACTTCACTTCCTTCGGCTTGTATTCGGCAGCAGCCTTAGCCTTCTCGTTGGCCTCCTTGGTAGCTGCGAGCTTATCGAGCTGCTTCTGGATCGTTTCATCATCAATCTTCTCGAAAAGCAACGCCGGCTCATTGAGCTGATGACCGGCAGCAAGCAGGTCGGTAGATCCGAGCTGTGTCCAGTCGAATGTCTCCATGCCGATCATCTTGCGCAACTTATCAGAAGAGAAAGGCAGGAACGGCTCGAAGGCAATAGCCAGATTGGCCACCAGCTGAAGAGAGATGTTCAGAATGGTCTCCACACGCTTAGGATCAGTCTTCCATACCTTCCAGGGCTCACACTCCGTGATATATTTGTTGCCGATACGTGCCAGGTTCATGGCCTCCTTCTGGGCCTCACGGAACTTGAACACATCGAGATACTGCTCCATCTTAGCCTTCACATCCTGGAACTCGGCAATGGCCTGACGGTCTACATCCTGCAGCTCGCCGCAGGCAGGAACGACACCATTCCAATATTTCTTCGTCAGCTGCAGGGCGCGGTTGACAAAGTTACCATAGATGGCAACCAGCTCGGAGTTGTTGCGCTCCTGGAAGTCCTTCCATGTGAAGTTATTGTCCTTTGTCTCAGGGGCATTGGCAGTAAGTACATAGCGCAGTACATCCTGCTTTCCAGGGAAGTCGCGCAGATACTCGTGCAACCATACGGCCCAATTGCGTGAAGTGGAGATCTTGTCATTCTCCAGATTGAGGAACTCGTTGGCCGGCACATTGTCGGGAAGGATATAATCACCATGAGCCTTAAGCATCACGGGGAAGATCAGGCAGTGGAACACGATGTTGTCCTTACCAATGAAGTGAACCAGACGGGTCTCCGGATCCTGCCACCACTTCTTCCATGAGCCCCAGCGCTCGGGATCTTTCTCGCAGAGCTCTACGGTGTTGGATACATAGCCGATAGGAGCATCGAACCATACATACAGCACCTTACCGTCGGCACCCTCTACAGGCACGGGAATACCCCAGTCGAGGTCGCGCGTCATGGCACGAGGCTGCAGATCCATGTCGAGCCAGCTCTTGCACTGTCCATACACATTGGGACGCCACTCCTTGTGACCCTCGAGGATCCACTTCTTCAGCCACTCCTGATACTCGTTCAAAGGCAGGTACCAGTTCTTTGTCTTCTTTATGACAGGCTTGCTGCCACTGATCGTCGAATGGGGATTGATAAGCTCCATTGGGGAGAGATCGCTACCGCACTTCTCACACTGATCGCCATAGGCATTGGGATTGCCGCAATGGGGGCATGTACCCATGATATAACGGTCGGCAAGGAACTGATGAGCCTCTTCGTCATAGTACTGGTCGCTCTCTTTCTCGATGAGCTTTCCATCCTCATAGAGCTTACGGAAGAAGTCGCTGGCAAACTTGTTGTGTGTCTCGCTTGTCGTACGCGAATAGATATCGAAAGAAATGCCAAACTCCTCAAAAGAGTCCTTGATCATCTTGTGATAACGGTCGCATACATCCTGCGGCGTCACGCCTTCCTTCTTGGCACGGAGCGTGATGGGCACACCATGCTCATCGCTACCACCGATAAAGATCACATCCTGCTTTTTCAGTCTGAGATATCTCACATAGATATCTGCCGGCACATACACGCCGGCCAGGTGACCAATGTGCACACCACCATTGGCGTAAGGCAGAGCCGCCGTCACCGTAGTGCGCTTGAAATGCTTATTTTCCATATATTGAGCTTGTTTTTTCCTTTGTCTGCAAAATTACTAATTTATCTCCAATTTGTTGAACATAAAGCAAAAATTAGTTGGGGTAAAGTAAAAATCGCATCAATGTTCCGGCAAACTCCCGAAGAGCTTCTCTACCAGACGCGGCAAGGCATAATGACCGAGTTCCTCCTCTCTCACCCATATATAGCCATCGGGCAAGGCAGGTCGCTCCTCTGTGTCCAACAGCCACAGATCGGCCAGGAGAATACGATGGGTGAGCACGTGCCTCACATCGTGCACAATGAGCTGCGCCCCATGCGTCAGGCTCTCCGTGGCCTCCACAGGCTCCCATAATCCCTGCCAGATGTCACCGGCACCACGACGCCGAATGGCCGTATAGCCCTGGCAACGGACATACACGTAAAGGAGACGACGGGTCTTCACCGCCGTCTTTTTTGATTTCACAGGATACTGCTCCACGCTACCCGTCTTCCTTGCCCGACAATATTCTCTGAGAGGACACCCCTCGCAGGCTGGCATGGAAGGGGTACACACCGTAGCGCCAAGATCCATCACGCCGGAATTGAAATCGGTAGACGCATCCGTACACTTTACCATCTTATCGGCAAGCTCGCGAAACTGTTTCTTTCCTGCCACGCTGTCAATAGGCGTGTCAATGGCAAAGCAACGGGAAAGCACACGATAGAAATTACCGTCGACAGCCGCCACAGACTCGCCAAAGGCAAAGGAGGCAACAGCCGCAGCCGTATAATCACCTACCCCACTCAACTTCCGGAGTTTCTGACAGGTATCAGGAAAATGGCCAAGGGCTACTATCTGACGTGCCGCCTCATGCAGATGACGTGCCCGGGAATAATACCCGAGGCCCTGCCACTCCCTAAGCACCTCATCCTCGGTAGCGGCCGCCAGATCTTCCACACGGGGCCAACGGGTCATAAAGCGCTCCCAATAGGCCAACCCCTGTGCTATGCGGGTCTGCTGCAGGATGATCTCACTCAGCCAGATAGCATAAGGGTCGTGCGTATGACGCCACGGCAGGTCACGGCCGTGGCTGCGATACCAGTCGACAATGGCAATGGTCTCTTCTTTCATCGCTTTGCTTCTTCTATATATTCATGCAGAGCCGCACGCGAGATCGCATGCAGCGTCGTGTCCAAAATGAGATACCGATCGGCAAAAGCCTCAGCCAGATGAATGTTGTGGGTTGACAACAAAATCGTCAGACCGGACGATACTGCCAACCGGTGCAACAACTTCATCATCTCTACCTTAGAGGGATAATCGAGAAAGGCCGTGGGCTCATCCAACAGGATGACCGGTGTCTGCTGTGCCAGTGCCTTGGCGATCATCACCTTCTGACGTTCACCATCACTTAAGGTCTGGATATCGCGTGAGGCATAGCCTGCAATACCCACCTGCTCCAAAGCCTTGTCCACCACAGCCTTGTCCTCCGAAGACAGTCCTCCGAAAAAACCTGTGTAAGGCATACGGCCCATGGCCACGACCTCACGTACGGTGAGCTGTGCGACGTCAGGATGCTCTGTCAGCACCACAGCGATGCAACGAGCCCGCTGGCGGCGACTCATAATCGTGATATCCTCTACCCCTTCACAGTCTACGGCTGGCGAAGAAGAGGATTGCATGGACTCCAACAACACTCTGCCCCCCAAGGGAGGCTGTAAGCCGGCAAGGGTGCGCAGCAGCGTCGACTTGCCTGCTCCATTGACACCGAGCAGGCAGGTGAGCATACCAGGACTTATCGCAGCCGACAGATGGGCAGCTACAGGATGACGGACATAACCGATGGACAGGTCGTCGATACGTAAGGATAACAGCTTGTCTGACATAGCGGTACAAAGATACAAAAAATGAGGCGGTCGAAAACAGAATTAGAAGATAAAAACGAATATCTCCTTTCATTATGGATTCAACGGATCGGTAAATATTACCCATTACCAGACAAGACTTCTGCGAAACCCCATCGAATTACCACGTAGTCGTCATCCTGATAGAGATTTAAGAAGTATAAGACCTTTAAAGGCCTTATGGCGCGCTTGCATATTTCACACCACAAAATATATTCTTTCAATATTATACACCTTACCCCTTGATTCAGTTTTGTGAAGGTCCTAAAGATTTATCTGCGCACTTAACACGATCTCACGAGGACGCAAATTGTAATATGTGGTCGATGATGACGCACTGCCATAATATGTAACAGCATAGTTGCGCCTGTTAAAGATATTGCGCAGCTCCGCCTGCAATCTGACTTTCTTTAGTCGCCACACAATGGCAGCATCTGCAAGGAGCGTGTTCACGGTCTGGACCGACTGTAGTTCGTTGTGGTAGTGAAGAGCTGACAAGGTTATGTCTACATTACCTATGGTCTGCGTGTAAGACAGATTCTGACGCCAACAGAAAAGGGTATTCTGGTTGGTTTCATCAGTATTCATACTATTAAGAGTAAATTGTCCTGTATAATAGAAGGTACCGAAAGATGGCGAGAACGTAATCTCTGGCGACATAGTAAAGGTGTGTGCCCTGTAACCTGTGACGGTGGACATCGACAGCTGTCCACCCTCCGAATAGGCATACTGCAAGGCAAGGCGTGTCTTCAGATGCAGACTGAAAAAGCCCTTTGACACCTGAGTTTTCACAAAGGCCGACTGACGGCCGTTGTCTCTTTCGGTAATGTAATATCCATATCGTCCGTCGGTTATAGTCATATCAGTCATCAGGTTGCTGCGTGTATGATCATAGCTTACCGTGAACGACCAGAAGAGTTCTTTCACAGGACGCTTGTAATCGTATGAAATGTATGCGCTCAAAGTACGGTTAACAGGCACAATGCCGCACGTTGCGTAAGTCGTGCGATAGTCGAATACATATTCATCGAGCGCGAAACTGCTCCATTCTCCCGGTTTCATAGCATATCCTCCCCATGCAGTCAGCTCGCTACGCATGCCGGTCTTGAAATTAAGATAGAGTGACGGCGACGCATATAGTAGGTTCCTGTTCTGCGCCGTAAGCCGCTGCCATCTTAAGGGCACGCTTAAGTTGAGTCTCAGACTGCCACGGCGGTATTCAAGTCCGGGCGTTGCGTAAACTTCCATAGAGGTATTGCGTCCACGCAGGTTGAGGTGTTCCATGACAAAACCTACCTTATATTTCTGCGTGAAATATCGACTGGGCAGTATCAACTCTGCATTATTGTCGGTATGCCAAAGCAGGTTTTTCAGTTCCTCCGTGGTGCCGTCCACGTTCAACGAGAACGGAGCATAATGAAAATCGGCAATTGAGTGCACCGTAAGCGTATTGTCACCGAACGTAACAAGGCGCGAGAAATTGTTCAGAAGGCGCATTTCAGGTGTTTGCACCGTCTGTGCAATGACACGCTGTGTTGTTCCTTCGATACGAGAAATGCCTTCACGCCTTGTACCTTCTACCAAAAAATACTCGTTGCCGTAAGCTCTTTCATTGTTCAGCGTACTTGTGAAATCCACATACATATTGTCACGTCTCATCGTGGAATGATTAGTTTCATTAGTTGTTTCAACGGCAGAATCATCCAAATAGTATGACGATATATTGGAGGTTGCCTGCTCCTCATTGCCATGCACATATCCTGCCGTAATACGCCAGTCGCTGCCCTTAGCCGTCTTTGCCGTATGCTTCACGTTCAGACTATACGAATGGTTGAAGCGCAGGCGGTTGTCGTCGATGGGCGCAGCAAGTTCCGGCTGGGACAACCATTGCGGAACATCTACCCCTGAACCATAACCAGTGGTGCCGCCAATGGCAAGCACATCATTGCTGCGGCTAAGGTCACGGCCTGAACGGTCGTATTCTGCATCATACATGCGCTGTCTTTTCTGCCCAATCTGCAGCACATCCATTCCACCCATAGGCCCGGTGCCTTTCAGAGGAAAGGCCACGTCTGCGGCAGGCCGGAGCGTTGCCATCCATTTGTCGCGCGCTCCCGGCTTCAGTTTTATGTTCATTGCCACATCGTCGGTGAACACTTTGTCGCGCAAAGCCTTCACAGGCTGGTCGTGCTGTATCACCTCCGCACGGTCAACATCTTCGGGCTTTAGTGCTTCGTTCAATCTGTCGTAGCGTCCGCCTGTAAGGTCTAGGTCTTCAACAGTGAAACGGTTGATTTCTTTTCCGTTGAAACTTATTTTGCCATTTTTATCGATATTCACTCCAGGCAGTTTCTTCAGTACATCCTTCAGTGAGTTGTCGCGCTTGTCGGCAAACTTCGAAAGGTCGTAGCTTATGGTGTCTCTAAGTCCAGCTATGCGTCCGCCTTTAACCTGAACCTCTCTAAGCTTAAATGCCTCTGGCGCCATCTGTATGCTTACATGCTGCCCCGGACTCACCCTCACCCTATATTTGCGGTAGCCGAGAAAGCTCACAGAAAGACAATCGCCTACTTTTACAACCATGGAGAACACCCCCTTGTCGTCTGCATGGGTAAATGCCACCGGCTTTCCATCACGCATCAGCGTTACCGCAGCCATCGGCAACGGCTCAAGTGTGACAGAATCGGTAACAATACCTGTTACCGACTGCTGCGCCGAGACGCACAGACAGAACGGCAACAACAGAAATATCATAAATATCCGGAGTATTCCTTTCATCATAAATTGTATTAAAACAGATGACTTAAAGCACGAATCATTAACCAGTCTACCGCTCTATAGGATTATAAGGAACGCCTTTAGGAGGAGCAACAGCATTGCCACTCTGATCTTGCACCCTTACCGTTACCTTACCATCGGCAGCCATATAACCTACAGGATCAGAATAATAACGGCGATAAAGACCGTCCAAATCCTTACGACTTACTGTCTCATAGCCGTCACCTTTATAGTATATAGGGCGTGCCTTATCGGCTGTCTTTATTCCTATCGCATCAAACACATAATGGCGACAGCTGTCGTAAGCACGTAATATAAGGCCGGGCAGTCCGCAGAGTTTCCACGGCCCATAATAAAGAGGAATGTCCTCAGCATACCATGCGCTCCACTGACGGCCCTTATAGTTGGCCATGGCAAGCCGGCAGGGATATCCAAGAATAGTGGCAGAGCTGTCCGGGCAAAGCTGCCACTGCGGTTGTTCCACAGTTTCAACACAGACAAAGCGGTCAAGACCGAGTTTCTCGGTGAACGACGAACGCCCTGTCTCGGGATAATTGGTATACAGTCGCCACGGTATACGGCCGAGAGCACTGTATTGTGTAGCACCACGACTTAAAAGTTCGGCATTGATCGAGTCGCTCCTAAAAGCATCGTAGCTATAGAATGCCGTAACCTTACGCCCCGCTTCGAGCAACATCGTTTCGTGAGCCGCCTTCATTGGCACTTGCAACGTGTCCTCAACATAGGCCATATCATAAGTTATAACATAGCGCAAAGTGTCGCACGGCAGTCCAGGCTGCAGGTCTTCAGGCGTAAACACATTGATGCTGGTCTGCGCACTGCACAATATCGTACAAACTGCAAAGAAGATTATGAATATAATTCGTTTCATAGTAACAAAAGTTTTGATTAATGCCACAAAACTAACGAAGACAGACCGATGAAAAGGCACATTTTTATTACTCGCATATTACAGAACGTATTACTAAAATATTATCGCCACCACGCAGTTCACCTTTATTTACTATATTTGCATACACTATGCCACACCATGATACGAACGGCAAGATGGCGCACAACTTAAAAGAAAATCAGTAAACGCAACATAACAGTAAGATGAACCGAAGGATAAAACATGTTTGGATTATAAGCATCGTGGCGATGATAACAATATTTGCCATGCAGGCTTACTGGCTCTATAACCAATACGAATACAGCAGCATGGTTAAGGCTGAAGAACTGAAGGCAGCCTGCACCAAGGCATTTGAAACTGAAAAAGATATAAGAATTGACAAATATGACGACATCAAATATAATAACAGCAACGTAAGAATGAAGATTGTGCTGAAGATCGACCAAAACATAAAAAACAGAAAAGAGAAAAAGAAATCGGTGAAATCTACGATAAGATTCACCTTGCCCGACACAAAAAAGCAACTGAAAGTGAAAAACATCGACATGACCGATGGCGTGGAACTGACATCGAGATATATGGTCTCGCAGAACAGACGATTCGACCACAGCACATTCGATTCGCTGCTGTATACAGCAGAGGGCATAAAAACCGACCGTTTCAGATTTGTAAAGACAAACAGATGCATGGTGAAGCCGGTATTCACCATGAGCGACGGACTGATAAAGACACTGTACGTGAAATACTCTACTAATCCACTTAATATGGAAGCTGTTGAGATGGCCATTCCCATACCGGTGTCGCAGACGCTAATACTGATGGGCTGGCAGTTTGCCGCAAGTGTGGTGCTACTTGTAATCCTGGGCTTCTGCATGATGTACCAAATCAAGACAATAATGATTCAGCGTCGCATAAACGCCATAAGGCACGAGTTTATAAAAAACATGATTTATGAGATGAAGCAACCGCCAGCCACGTCTGATGACAACGTCAAGGCAATAAAGATAGGCTCTACACTGTTTTTCTATGAACTCAATGAGCTTCGCTACGGCAACGAGAAGGTTATTATCACCAGCCGTCAGGCAGAACTGCTGCGAATACTTGCCGAAAATCTGAATAAGGTGGTAGAGCGTGAGGTACTACTAAAAGAGGTATGGGGCGATGATTCCTACTCTAACTCCATGGCACTTAATGTGCAGATCACCTACCTGCGACGGGCACTGAAAAGTGACTCCACACTGAGCATTGAGGCAATAATAAGAAAGGGATATGTTCTAAAAGATAAATAAGACTATTGCTGTCCGGTAAAACTTTCTGTAAAATTAGAAATTAGGCTGATACTTCTCA
>ENA-OPEG01000059-OPEG01000059.1-human-gut-metagenome-genome-assembly--contig:-NODE-59-length-27850-cov-3.161324_pt1 | contig 27850 bp, 24 predicted proteins | sample MGYA00241632_ERZ501527 | MGnify/ENA primary metagenome ERZ501527 (study PRJEB25962, sample SAMEA2042301) | human gut metagenome | biome: human gut; feature: human-associated habitat; material: faeces... | reverse complement strand
GAATTTTCTATCACATTAACAATCAATCTGTTATAAAGTTTTAGCCTTTTTACGATAGTCCCTAAATTAAAGAAGAATGCAGGTTTTTGTGACTATACAGAGGATGGCAATACCAAACGATATGAAAAAGGATTAGGTAGATTAATTCATTTTAATACCGTTTCTTTCTTCAATTTCATAAAAGCAACAATTGCGAATGACTGTAATATAAATTGTAAGAATGAAAAGGACAAAACTTTTGCATTAATGTTTTACTATGTCTTATACCAAGATAACATAAATGCAGTTGGTGTTAGTTCTGTATCTGAAGCCATTAGTCAACTCAACAATTATCCTTTATTTATAGAAGAAATAAAGGAAATAGTAGAGTATCTTATAGATCACATATACATTAAGACATTTTATATTGGTTCTGGATTGCCTGAAAGTCTTGAGCAATACGGATGCTATACACGTGAAGATATATTTACTATTTTTGGCAGACAAACAGCCGAGAAGCGAATGCAAGGAAATGTGGCCGGTGTTTTCAATTTCGAAGAATACAATACCGAAGCCTTCTTTGTTACATTAAATAAATCAGATGCAGACTTTTCTCCAAGCACTCAATATGATGATTATGTTATAAGTGAGTATAAATTTCACTGGCAATCACAGAATAATGATTCTCATACAGGTCGTGGAAAAAGATTTGTTGAACAGGAGAAGAACAAAAAGAAATTCCTTCTATTTGTCAGAGATCAGAAGAAAGATGGATTTGGTAATACATGTCCTTTCCACTGCTTCGGATTGGTAGATTATATACGCTCATACGGTGACTGTCCAATGAATATAGAATGGAAGTTACAAGAGCCTATCATGCCACAATATTTGAAATCGGTTTAATAGATAGTATTCCTAATGTTGTGAAGTGGTTCCGTTTGTCCCGGTTCTCTATGTGCCTTGGATGATGAGATATAAAGAGAATTGGCGTGGCATCTGACCGGCAGCCTACCGGCTTAGGTTGATTCGCGACAAAGTCCGGACGCCTGCCTGCCAGGGGCCGTGGCGTGTAATGAAAAATGGTACGACTATTGCTCCTTTTTCTCCCTTCAGAAGGCCTTTCCATGAGGCATTGCAGCCTCCGTTCAGCCGGCAAATAAGGTGGGCTAAAACAGGAAGACTGGTGCGACCGCAAAGGAAGATATTTGCGAGGGCAAAGTTACCACTGGAAATTCGACAAGTTAGTACTGGAAATTCGACAAGTTAGTACTGGAAATTTGATGAGTTACCAAGGATACTTTGCCAAGTATCCAGTGGTAACTTTTTCTGGGATATGGTCATTTTTATCAACTTGTTGATTTTCAACATTTTGTAAAACCATGAGCAAACCGGTCAACAAAGGGGCCGACCGGCGCCGCCTACTGCCTGACAATCGGGCAGGTAGCTACTGCGAAGGGGACTGCACCGGCCTGCAGTGGCCTGCAGCGGACCTGTGTGCCGCTCTGTGTACCTCTGTGCCCGTGATTTTTTGACTGTAAATAAAAACGGGATAAATTTCAAGAAATCGTTCACTTCAGACAGGTCACATCCTGCGAACCGTCGCCCAAGTGCATACCCACATAAGCCAAAAAGTTCTTCTTGATTTTCAACGTGGTGTTGGTACTAGTCGTAAACTTTTCATAGACTTCCACGCGGATGGCCACCTGGGCGGTTTTCTGCATCAGGTCGGCGGCAATAGGTGTGAAGGAGGGAAGGAACGAACCTGCAACCAGGTTGGTCGTATCCAGCTTGTAAGGCCCTCTGCGTCTTACTCCGGTAGAAACATCATAGCGTTCCTCGATGGATGGTTCAGGCTTTAAATCCTGCTGCCATAAAGTACTTGTTTTGTTGTTCGACAATAGATTTTGTGTCCGCCTCAATCATTTTGGCGAACTCGCTCGCTTCTTTCTCCTGCTTCTGCTCTGCAGTTTCAGGAACTTGAGCGAATTTGAAACCGCTGTTAGACATATCCTGTTTCATGTCCTTGAAATAAGTATCCAAGTCCGTGTTCTCAGGAATGGTGCGGTCTTTCAACATAAAATCGGGAATACCGTACTTCTTCGCCACTGCTGAAATCTGAGAATTGCGTTGCGCCTGCGCTTTCTCTGCTTCGTAAACAGACAGCTTTTCAGAAAGAGTCTTGTTGGAATCAATCAAAGCCTGAGCCCATTCAGGGACTTCATCCTTTTTTCCGTCTTTGTTTTCTTCCGGATCCTCGATCGGTTTTCCGTCTTTCCGTCCATGCTTCTTCTCGTAGTTAGAAACAGCGGAAGTCTGTGCCTGTCCTGCACGGAAATCACCATAATTTTGCATCACATCCTGAAATGAAATGCCCTCAACGATGGAGGTTACCTTCGTTTCGTCCGTTACACCCTCAGCCTTTTTCGTAGCTATACGGGTAAGTGTGGCAGTATCCGCCCCAGGGAATTTCTGCTACATTCCTGCCAAAATCATTTCAAATATTGTCATACCGTATGAGTTTGATTGATAATTTCAATGGGCGTATCTATTATTAGTTGATTATCAATGTTATACGATCTAAACGGTAGAAAAGTGACCGTATGGATTCTGATTAGATACGAAAAGGTGAAGATTTAACGTATTTAACTTTCAATCACATCAGGAATCATGAAATAAGGGTTGTGAGGGGCGCTTTTAACCGACCTCATAATGTGGTGAATGGAAGTTATAGGACGAAATTTATGAAGGGGTACGCTTGAAATGACTCCCTTAAAGAATGTGATTGCCAATCATTCCTTTTTATTCTATAAGAACCAATAGAAATGTAGCCTATCATACTGTTTTATCACATTTTTATACTTCTTAAACGCAGTTTTTCCATTGGTTATGCTGTATTTTGAAATAAAATAATAGGATGAAACGCAGAATAAAGCGAATTTGAGCATTCTCACTGACGGTCAGAGAGTTTGGCTTCGAGTGGCACAGAATGGCGCAAGGGCGTAAAAACGGATTTAGGCGAATTGCAGCAATAGATGCACTTCCAAACCATTACCCGACACCGGATGCACATTTAACACTAACGGTCTCTATTTCTACGTTCTGCGTAGGTTTACATTCTGCCTTTACAACTCCCGTAAACTAATTTTGCATCAAACAAAAAGTAGGATTATGAGGAGTACTTTCAAGACAGTCTTCTATGTAAACGGAAGCAAGGAGAAAAACGGAATTGTCCCCATCATGGGACGGGTTACAATCAACGGGACTATCGCGCAGTTCAGTTGCAAGCAACGCATCTCCAAGGATTTGTGGGATGCCAAAGGCAACAGGGCGAAAGGCAAGAGCCGCGAGGCGGTGGCGGTAAACTATGCCCTTGACAACATCAAGGCACAGATAACGAAGCATTACCAGCGGCTTTCCGACCGTGAGGCGTTTGTCACGGCTGAAATGGTGCGCAACGCCTATCAAGGCGTCGGAACGGAGTATGAAACTTTGTTGCGAGCCTTTGACAAGGAGAACGAGGCGTTTGCCAAACGGGTGGGCAAAGACCGCTCCAAGCGCACGTACCAAAAGTACCTTACCGTCCGCAAATACGTGGCGGAGTTCATCAAGCGGCAGTACAAGCGGACGGACATGGCGATGAACGAACTGACGGAGGACTTCATCCGTGACTATTGTCTGTACCTGCGAAATGAAGTGGGGTTGGCGCAATCGTCCGTGTGGATATACTCCATACCGTTGAAGCACATCGTAACCACGGCGCACTACAACGGCAAGATTCCGAGAAACCCGTTTGCGATGTACCATCTTGACCCTGACCACAAGGAGCGTGGCTTTCTCACGGAGGATGAAATTCAGGCGTTGAGTGCAATCAAGCTGGACAATCCCAACTTTGCATTGGCAAGAGACCTGTTCCTGTTCGGTTGTTGGACGGGAATCTCGTTCACGGACATCAAGAACCTGACCACCGACAACATCGTGGAAATGAACGGTACACCGTGGATTGTATCGAAACGCCAAAAGACGGGCGTGCCATTCCAAATCAAGCTGATGGACATTCCCATGCAGATAATCAGGCGTTACGAACCGTTCAGAACTGACAAGCGGCTTTTCAATATCGGCTCACTTGACACGGTGAACAAACGCATCAAGGCTGTGGCGAAGAAATGCGGGATAGATAAGCCGATTTCATTCCATTTAAGTCGCCATTCATTCGCAGTTTTGGCTCTCAATTACGGTATGCCGATAGAGAGCGTGAGCAAGATTTTAGGGCATACGAACATAACCACCACGCAGATTTATGCGAAGGTGACCAACGCTAAACTTGAAAACGACATATCCGCCTTTGAGAGCAAGGTAAGCGGACGTTTCGTCCTATAACGCACAACCTATGGAACGGACAACAATCACGATGGACGGGTGCGGCAGAGTTGCCGTGCCGTCCGATGCCGCCAACGTGTGGATGAGCGAAATGGAGTTGATAAAGCTGTTCGATGTCATCGCCCCGACACTCCGTGCCGCCATCCGAGCCGTGTACAAAAGCGGAGCGCTGCAACCTTGCGAGGTGGAAAGGAGCATCAGGCTGCACAACGGCTATTATACGGAAGCGTATGCCATGTCAATGGTCGTGGCACTCGCTTTCCGTATCAACACACCCAATGCCGCAAGGGTACGTAATGCCCTGTTGGAAAGGCTGTGCTTGCGAAAAGAAAGACAAATGCTGTGGCTTTCGTTAGGCAACAGTACATCGTGTAAGTGTTAGAGAGTGCGGTTGCGTGTCAATACGCCTTTGCGGTCACACAACCCAAGTCTGCCCGAAGAAGTGAGTATATCCGCTTCTCCGGGCTTTTTCTTTTCGTCTTTGGAAGGCTGATATTGCCCGTTCCGCCGCATTTTCTTATCTGTCAGTTTCTTTTGCGCCGTTCTGCATCGTTTTACTTATCAAGGTTTTAGCCGTCCTGCCGTAGCTTTGCACCCATGTTCAACCCGCCTGCCGACAAGATGTCGGCGGCACTAAAACCTGTATTTGAGATATGGAAAAGAAAGAAGAATTCATTAGAGTAGGCACAACGCTCTACAAGATTGTGAACCAGCCACGCATTGACGGCGGCTATGTGAGGAAACGCATCGCATGGAACTCCGAGACCTTGCGGCAGGACTACGGCAAGGACTACATGGCGGGCATCCCGAAGTATGACGGCTTCTGCACCGTACCCGACCATGTGGGCTACCAGCCCGTTGTCGGCAAGTTCCTCAACCTCTACGAGCCGATAAACCACCAGCCGCAGGAGGGCGACTTTCCCTGCATCCGCTCGTTGGTGGAACACATCTTCGGCGAACAGTACGAGTTGGGCATGGACTACTTGCAGCTGCTCTACCTCTATCCCGTTCAGAAACTCCCCATCCTCCTGCTCGTGTCCGAAGAACGGAATACGGGCAAAAGTACGTTCCTGAACTTCCTGAAAGCCGTATTCCAAAACAACGTGACGTTCAATACCAACGAGGACTTCCGCAGCCAGTTCAATTCCGACTGGGCTGGCAAGCTGCTCATCATGGTGGACGAGGTATTGCTCAACCGCCGTGAGGACAGCGAGCGTTTGAAGAATCTCAGTACCACGCTTTCCTACAAGGTAGAGGCGAAAGGAAAAGACCGTGACGAGATAGGCTTCTTCGCAAAGTTCGTGTTGTGTTCCAACAACGAGCATCTGCCCGTCATCATTGACATTGGCGAGACACGCTATTGGGTGCGGAAGATTGTGCCGCTACAGAATGACGATACCGACTTCCTGCAAAAGCTGAAAGCGGAAATCCCCGCTTTCCTGCACTTCCTATGCAACCGTGCACTCTCCACCGAGAAGGAGAGCCGTATGTGGTTCGACCCGAAACGGCTGGAAACGGATGCCCTGCGGAAGATAATCCGAAGCAACCGTAACCGTTTGGAGATAGAGATGGCGGAACTGCTGCTCGACATCATGGCAAGCGTGGGTGTCAGTTCTGTTTCTTTTTGCCTCAATGACATCATCCCGTTGCTCGTATGCTCGCAAGTCAAGGTGGAGAAGTCGCAGGTTCGGAAAGTGGTGCAGGAGTGCTGGAAGCTGGCTCCTGCATCCAATTCGCTTTCCTACACCACCTACCAATACGACTACAACCGCGAATGCCGCTATTCACCCGTCAGGAGAATTGGACGCTACTACACGGTAAGCAAATCGCAGTTGGAAATGCTTTGATATTTTGATGAAATGATGAAATCATATATAAACATAAAGAATAACAGCAACTTACATCCTCATCAAACACTCAACAAAAGGATTTGGCTGATGAAAAGAGAAAGCGGATGCAGCCTCACACATCACTTTTCTTTTGGCGAGCGGTTTGATGAAACGCTGATGAAAGGTTATTGCATTAGTTGTCAGTATATTAGACTATCCAATCATCAATTCATCGGATTTTCACCCCTCATCAAGTCCGCCGGGAAAGCAACAAAGGTGAATATCGCCATCCGTAGGCTGGTCGGACGGACTTCCGTCCTGCCGACCGACAAGGGAAAGCCGATGTCGCTGGCGAAAAGAAAAAGCAACCAATGTCCGCCAACATCACCGCTGACACCACCGCAGGCTTTTGGGAAACAAAAAGCCATAGCTCATTAGGGCGTTTTCTTCACGCACCGCTTCGCTCATGCTAAAAACACCCTAATGAGCCAATGGGGTTGCACCCCTCTGGACACCCCCGTTTGTCCTGTGCGGCATGACCGCAGGCGGACGAACATTGACAAACAAGTTTGTAGAACCTCAAAAACAAGAAACGAACATGGGATACATAAGCATTCAAATCAACAAGGCGAAAGGGTCGGCTGACACGGGCGCATCCGACCACATAGAACGCAAGACCACGCCCAAGAACACAGACCCCACACGCACCCATCTCAACCGTGAACTGGTGCAATTCCCCGATGGCGTGGCAGACCGTACCGAAGCGATAAGCCACCGCATCCGCACGGCTGGCATCAGGCGTAAGATAACGTCCGACCAAGTGAGGGCAATCCGCATCGTGCTTTCAGGTACGCATGAGGATATGGTGAAAGTACAAGACGAGGGTAGACTATCCGAATGGTGCGATGACAACCTGCAATGGCTGCACCGCACATTCGGCAGGGAGAACACTGTTTCGGCGGTGCTTCACATGGACGAGCACACGCCGCACATCCATGCCACGGTCGTGCCGATAGTGACGGGAGAACGCAGGAAAGCGAGGAAGAAGCAAGCGGAGGGTAAACGCACCTACCGCAAGAAAGCCAACGCCGTCCGCCTGTGCGCAGATGACCTCATGAGCCGTGAAAGGCTTGTTTCCTATCACGACAGTTATGCCAAGGCGATGGCGAAGTACGGCTTGCAGCGTGGCATTCGTGGCTCAGAGGCACGGCATACCACCACAGCCCAATACTACCGTGACTTGAAACGGCAGACGGGAGAGCTTGAAACCAACGTAAGGCAGTTGCAGACCGAACAGAAACAAGCGGAACGGCTGCTTGCCGAAGTCAGGAAGGAAATCAAGTCGGAGAAGCTGGAAGCCGCCAAGACCGAGGCGAAAGCGGCACTTGTGGCAAAGGTCGGTTCTCTTTTGGGCAGCGGCAAGTTGAAAGAACTTGAAGCCGACAACCGCACCCTGCAAAATGAGGTTGCAGCCCGTGACGAGAGTATCGAGTTGTTGCAACAACAGATGCAGCGGCAGCAGGATGAACACAGCCGCCAACTGATGGAACTGCAAGCCCAGCACCGCAGGGAAATGTCGGACAAGGAAGCGGAACACCAAAGGGAAGTGTCATTCCTGAAATCCATCATCCAAAAAGCCAAGAAATGGTTTCCGCTGTTCCAAGAGCTTGTGTACATGGAGAAGTTCTGCCTCAAAGTCGGCTTCACCGAAAGGCAGACCGCCACGCTTATCAGCGGCAAGCCGCTGTTCTACGAAGGCGAACTCTACTCGGAAGAACACAAACGGAAATTCAAAACCGAGGAAGCAGGCTTCCAAGTGGTAAAAGACCCGAAAGACAAGTCTAAGCTTGCACTTGCCATCAACGGGCAACTGATTGGGGAATGGTTCAAGGAGCAGTTCGACAAACTGTTTTCGTCCATACGAAAAAATGTTATGTCACCTCGAAGCAGAAAAGGACTTCGACAATAAGAGTTAATTTGCTTAAACCTAACGGGAAAGGAATAGTCTAATAATTGATTAGGTTATTCCTTTTCATTATCTTTGAGTGTCATTAAGATGATAGATTATGAAAAAGTTTCTGTGTATATTGCTTTTACTCATGAATTTCTATTTGCTCCCAGCACAAAAAATGTTGGTTGCATTTACTATGGATAAACATCTTGAGGTCGGCGTTCCTGTATGCTATCTGGATGAACGAGGCGATACCATTGTACCATACGGCAGATACAAGTTCTGCCAAACGGATACCATACGAAACATAGGTTTTGTGTATGAGAACAAACAGAACGCACGGATAGTCTGTATAGACAATCAAGGCAAAGGATTGTTCTATGTGTTCAAATGTGACAACGGTCCCGATTATATCAGTGAAGGACTTTTCCGCATAATGGATGAGAACGGACTGATAGGGTTTGCCGATTCATTGGGCAATGTGGTTATTAAGCCTCAATTCAAATTTGCCACATCATTTGAAAACGGAAAAGCACAAGCCACAACAAGCGGGGACGCAATTAATGATGGAGAACATTCTTTTTGGAAATCAGATGAATGGCAACTTATTGATCACAAAGGCGATAAAATGATAAAATATGCGGCCATCAGAAGTGGTAGGAGTTTGAAAGGGTTGCAAATCACTATATTTGGTAAGCAAAGAAAAATTTCCCAAGAAATATCCTACTCATATCCTCCTGACATTGAATTTGCCAACAATCTCGATGTTTGGGTTAACTTACAAGACGTTAGTTTTGATGGTAAAGACGATATACTTGTCAATCTTGGTCAGTATGGCAATCAAATGATACAATATTATGATTGCCTTGTGTGGAATGAAACAAAGGGGGCAATATTGTAAAGATGAAAGTTTTAGGCAGATAGAAAATCCACAAATAAACAACGACAAGAGATGTGTGTTTTCTTCATCGCGTATCTCGGCCGCATCTTACAGCTACAAACGTTTTGAGTTTATTGAAGGTCATTTTATTGAGACAGCCGCATTGACCCAGACTTTCAAAACATCTAAACAACCGCCTTTATTCACGGAAAAGCAATATATCAAAGGCAAGGGTTTGGTAACATTGCACAAAGATGTTTCAGTAGACAAGATAAACCGTGATTGGCTGTCAATCATTATAATGAAGTAACATCAAAAACAAGAAAAAAATGAAAATAAAAGTATTACTATCATTTATTAGTTTACTGGCTTTCCTCCCATTACAGTCCCAAGACATTGATTTCCCCTTATCGCAATCGGAAATAGAGAAGTATGAAAGCCGCGTTCGTATACAACGACTTCCCGATGTTAATATCACCCATGCTGATGCTTATCGAATTAAAACACAGCAACCCGTTTATTCACCGCAGACAAAACGAATTGTGGTTGATGTAATCAATGTGAACGGACCAACGGCAGAACTGGCATACCATCATCTGAAACAATGGAAAAACGGACAATGGGTCAGTTTCCCCTTTATAGACAATTTCGGCTTTGCTGGCGTAGGCAGGAATTTATCCAAAGGTGACACGTTACCCGAATATATTCACGTGTCTGAATTCAAATATCCATTAAAGCCGAATAAGTATCAAGTGAATTTTTATGTGTTAGCCAACATATACACTTATTGTGAGCTGACAAACGGAAACATCATGCCTGTAAAGGAGACAGAAATGGATGGGGCTTTTATTTTCAAGGTTTTGCCATCAGCTAATGACTCTATTCGCATTCTGTTTGAGAACCATTCGAATCTGGATGTTCAACCCGTTTTCTTGCCAAGTGTAGGTACAGATGAATTGTATATGGCGCATCCGTTTGCCCGTTCCGGTTGGACTGGAGAAGCAGACTATATGCGAAGTTGTGCCTGCTTGAAAGGCGGAGAAGCGATGTTATTCACCATTCCAGTTTCATGGGATGTAAACAAAATAATAGACAAGAACTATAAAAAGCAATTCATGGCTGGAAGATTATTGCCGGGAAAATATAAAATAGGCCTGCAATTGGAAATTTATATGGATACGGAATTTGAAGTAAAATGATAGAACTATGAAACAGAAAGTCTTATTGTTAGTTATTTGCTTGCTGGCTATTCTTTCTCTGCAAGCGCAAACCAATGAACGGTACATTGAAGTGACGGGTACATCGGAAATAGAAATCGTACCTGACAAAATCCATTATCTGATTGAAATCCGTGAATACTTTGAAGAAGAGTTTGACGGGAAATCGAAGCCTGAAGAATATCGCACCAAAGTGCCTTTGTCAGAGATAGAACAAGGATTGAGAGAAGCCCTTGCGAAAGCTGGCATTCCGCAAAATGCCATCCGGACACAGGAAATAGGTGACTATTGGCGGCAGCAAGGGCAGGACTTCTTGGTCTCCAAGAAATTCGACATTACGCTGACCGACTTCAATCAGATAAACGAAATCCTCAAGCGTATCGACACAAAAGGTATCCACACCATGCGTATCGGTGAATTGGAGAACAAGGACATGCTTGCCTATCACCAAAAGGGAAAGATTGAGGCATTGAAGGCCGCCCAAAGGAAAGCGACTTATCTGGTAGAAGCACTGGGCAAAAAATTGGGTGATGTGATACGCATTGTGGAGGAAGGGAATAGTAATGCTTTCCCGTTTGCGCAAAGCAATGTCTTGTCATCCGATGCTGCCTCATTCGACAACTTCCGTACCATCAAGAAGAACTACTCCATGCTGGTACGTTTTGAAATCATAGATTAAATGTAAGGCGGACGAAAGAAAAATGCCATATCCTTCTTTTCGTCCGCTTTATTTGTGTACATTTGCATCGAATAAGAGTTGTTTGACGGAAATACACCGCAAATCGCAGAATTTGCGACCGTTGCCAAGTCATTACCTCACCATTTGAGAAAAGCTCATAAATAGCTTATTTCTAATCCATTCCTATTTTAATATCGAATTTTTCAATAAAAAGTTATCTTTGCGGTGTAAAATGTGATACTAATATCAAAAATAGTACTCTAATATGATATTTGAACGTAAGAAATACTTGGATGAACTTATCGCAGGACGTGGAAACGGTCTTGTGAAGGTCTTGTGAAGATTATAACAGGTGTCAGACGATGTGGGAAGTCATTCCTGCTGTTTGACATCTGGCATAACTGGTTGTTGGAACATGGGGTGGCTGATAGTCACATCATTGAGATACAACTTGATGATTTCCGAAACAGGCGGTTGAGGAAGCCTGATACCTTGCTCGACTATATAGATTCAAAGGTTGTGGATGATGGCAAACCTTATTATATAGTCTTGGACGAGGTACAGTTGGTAGAAGAATTTGTGGAGGTTATTCTTAGCTTGACACACATGAGGAATGTAGATGTGTATGTGTCGGGCTCAAACTCTCGCTTCCTGTCAAGTGATGTTGTGACTGAGTTCCGAGGTAGAGGGGACGAGATACGCATATGGCCTCTCACCTTTGACGAATACTTTAGTGGTATTGGTGGCGATATACGCAAAGCTTGGTTGGATTACTATACTTTTGGAGGACTGCCACAGGTGGCTTTGCTTGAAACGGAAGAAAAGAAAACAGACTATTTGCGTGGTCTGTATGAAACTACCTATCTGCGTGACGTAATTGAGCGCAACCATCTGCGTAATCTAGAAGGAATGAAGGAATTGGTGCGTGTAATAGCTTCGGGCATTGGTTCGTCAACCAATCCAACGAGAATAGCTAATACCTTTCAATCTGCACAAGGAGTAACCATAAAAAGAGACACTATAAAACAATACATTGACTATCTGAAAGACTCTTTCTTGATAGAAGAAGCCTTACGCTATGATGTGAAAGGCAGAAAATATATTGGTACCGAGACGAAATACTACTTCGCAGACATCGGCATTCGTGCAGCCATTCTCAACTATCGACAGCAAGAAGAAACGCACATTATGGAAAACATTATCTATAATGAGCTTCGCAGTCGTGGATATAATGTTGATGTAGGATTGGTTGAACTGGGTGGTAAGGATGAGAACGGTAAGTTTGTCAGAAAACAGTTGGAGGTAGACTTTGTGGTAAACCGTCCTCCATACAGGGTGTATATCCAGTCGGCTTTTCACATGCCTACGCCAGAAAAGGAACAGCAAGAGCGACGTCCTTTATTGTCAATCAATGACCACTTCCGTAAGATTGTCATTGTAGGTGATGATATCCACCGCAAGGAGGACGAACTTGGAGTGTTGACTGTCGGACTCTTGGATTTCTTGACAGACAAGAAAATACTTGAACAGGGTTAAACGCAATCGGATAAAAACATATTCTTTTAAGGACGAAGAACTTATACCTCATATAATAATACGCAAAAAGCATTGGGGGCAGCGTGCACTTCGAGGCCATTTTTCCATATCCCATGTAATCACTTTTAATTTATGACCATTTAATTTTTGGTTAATTTATTTTTCTTATCGTCCGTCGTACGACATTATATGCCTCTTAAAAATAGCAGCAAAATGTTCCTGCTCGCTTTTCGTAATACCCAATTGTGTGGCTAATAAATGCCATTCTTTAACTGCATCTATAACATCATTAATGATCTGTTGAGCGATCTCTTTCGGGAGCATATACTCCTCACAAGAATTCAGCAATTCATTTAAATTTGATTTATTGGTATATTTGTTAATTAGAAGGCTTTGATACTCATTTAGAGTAGGGTTCATATCATAAGCAGGAGACAAAGTCCATCCCTTGGCAGTCAGAAGAAAGCCATGATTGCGGAAATGGTCATCTGTATTGCCGATGCAAATATTGAATGCCACCCTACGATACAGTTCTTTCAGGTTATCCTCCACGTTAGTACAGTTTTGAAGTATAAAATCTACTATATCCAGATAACCATTGCCGGTACTGGCATTATCACCATCATTTAAGCCTAAAAGGGTCATGGCTGAAGCAAAGTGTATGCGCTTACCGTCTTCTCTCCTGTCGAATCGGCGGGAGAGCAAGGTATGATATTTGTCACTCGTAGAGATAACTCTTGTCGTTGCAGCATTAATACCGGCCTTCGTTGCCAATAGGTGTGAGAAATGTTCCCATAGACCTGCATCATAATCATCTTTGCGGGACGGAAATTTTGCTATATACAAAATCTTGTTTTCATCAATTACACTTGCCTTTGGACGTGCTCCACCAAGAGAAGAGCCTAGTTGTACCAGCTGCGCAATCCAGCGCATTTCAGGCAGTTGGTTCTCTTCTTCGCTTTTCTCTATTTCGGAACTGGCCGCAATCAACTCACGGATGTCTGTCAACGGAGGTATGCGCAATATTTCACTTGTATTGATATACTTTCCATCTATAGATTCCTTGAAGCGAAAACCTCCCATGCGAGAAAAATCCTCAATCCCTATAAGATAGTCGAATGAAGAAAGCCTACGCACCGGGCGCTTTTCTTTCTTTGCAAGAATCTGCTCCCTGCGGTTTATCAATGTACGACCCCACCTATCTGGAAGGGCATCGGAAAAACATCCGAAAATATCCTTGCCAGGGGCTGTGTATTGCTGGCCGGGATAGTTGTTCAAGTCATCGCTAAGAAACAGATCGCCATAGTCTTTTAACCATTCGTCACTATAGCAAAATCCATAACTATCAGAGCCACGAAGTGATTCATAGCTAAGTTCTCCTATCAGCCTTGGTTTTTTAAGCCAATCAAAATCGGCAAACACATAGAGTTTTTTCATAACTTATTCTTTTTTGGATGCCCTTTCGCGTCTTTTGAGACTTAAATCCTGCAATGCCTTTCCCATGGCATCTTCCTTTGCAAGCAGGAGAATGTCATCATCCAGCTGAAGCGCATAAAGCACCCTGAGATAAATGCCTATTGCCACTGTCGGCGTGCCTTTCTCTATGCGTGCAACGGTCAGCTGTGAGCAGGTGGCACGTTCAGCAATCTGGGCGATGCTAAGATTCCTGCGCAATCGTGCCAGTCTGATTTGCTCACCAACAATCTGCATCTTCTGCTCCAGCTTTCTTGGCAACTTGGTACCCATTGTTGTTTTTGTCATAGCTTAACCTATCATATAATATGCAAATATAGCAATTATTCTTTATTTTATGATAGGTTGAGGGATATTTTTATTTTAAAGGCAGCTCTTCTGTCACCATATATCTGGGAATGACAGCCTACCTTATATTATAGTCCATAGCGACCGCTTCCTGGTCCGTATTCTTATCGTGATGGGATTAGGGTGGAGGCTTATTGAAAATGTCCTAAAGAGAAGGAAGAAGAGCGACGGACTTTTTCAGGTGGTTCTTGTTCCGTCGTAGCCTGCCATGTCTTCGATAGGGGCAGGCAAATCTACTGCCCGGCAATAGCATCAGATTTATCTGGTCTCTGCAAATAGTGATGGACAGGGATTAAAAAGGAAGTGAGTGATTTTTGACATAATCGGAAAGCCTCCGACCGCTTATGTCGCTATAATAGGCAGGTCGGGCTCGGTCAGCCCCCAAGCAACGGGCTTTTGGCATTATGGTGCGTCCTAATCTCTGGAGATGGTGCTACCCCTTGTATTTATGCAGATTTTCGTCTATGTCGGAGGATTATATATCCATCGGCCTGAGAAGATATATGGGAAATGTGTTTTTATGGAGTTGATAAATTTCGGATTCCTGGATAAATATGACGTTTGTACAAGTAATTTGTACGTTTTCTGATGATTTATGTACGTTTTATGTTAAAATAGAGTTAATATAGATAATGCGCTGTCTGACGTATGATATATTTGTTTAGTTTTGTAACAGGACTAATGATATAAGACATGACATCAGATATATTAAGAATTATCGAAGGAGGATTGAATAACGATAAGAGAAAGATAATAAGTTACTCCAATCGTTTGGCCACCCGTTTAGAAGCGGAGGGTGATGTCCAACTTGCCCGTTGTATTAAAGAGCAGATTCAGAACTCTACCGTAAAAAGTGCAGCAACTGCAGATGCCATGCGTATGATACCTTTGGACTCGGACAGCAAGTTACAGATAGTTGAAGTGATACCAGAGGATGCGACACGTACAAACATTGTCCTTTCAGACAATGTGGGGAGACAGATTTGTGATTTCATAGAGCTGATAAGACACAGTGAAGAGCTGGAGCAGGCAGGTGTGAATATGCCTAAATCGATGCTCCTCTATGGCGCTCCGGGTTGCGGTAAGACCTCCATTGCCCATTATGTAAGTGAAAAAACGGGTTTGCCTCTGGTGGTTGCCCGTTTGGATGGCATTGTGTCGTCGTTGTTGGGAAGTACGGCCAAGAATCTGCGCAAGATATTTAATTATGCATGTAGTATTCCGTGCATCCTTTTTTTAGATGAATTTGATGCAATAGCCAAGGCACGTGATGACAACCATGAGTTGGGGGAATTAAAACGTGTTATAAACAGTCTGCTCCAAAACATAGACAGCATGCCGGCATCAAGTGTGCTGATTGCAGCAACAAATCATCCGGAATTGTTGGATAAGGCAGTCTGGAGGCGGTTCGTCACTAAGGTGGAAGTGGGGATGCCAGATGATGAGGCAAGACGAAAAATCATTCTTGATCTTACTGCTGGATTTAAGTGTCCATTTGTTGAGGATGCTCAGAAAATGAAGATATTAAATAATCTGATGAGGACATTGTCTCCGTCGGATATCTCAACTATATTCCAAAAGTTAAAGGTTAAAGGGATAATCAATGGTACTAAAGCAATAGATTATGAACATGTTCTGATCGCAATCTTCGAATATGACGGGAAAGACGAGCCGCAAGAGGTACTGGTGAAATTTCTTAATAACAACGGTGTTAATCAAGCTAATATTTCTCATTTGCTTAATATCAGCACAAGATCGGTCAGAAACATATTATCAAAAAAATAACGGGCAATGGCAAAACAATTTTATATACAGAATGTTTCGTTCAGGGGAGAAAGAGATCGTTTCCTGACGGAAGGAGGAGGTTCAAAAGATCTGCCGAAGTGGGTCGATGAGGCAACGATTATTGCAAACGCAGGACGAGTACGTGGGCAGTTAAGGCTTATTTCAGAATTATTTTCTGATGGGAAAAGAACGATGCCTGTGATTACGGAAGTAACATTGAACAGGAAAGCTACAGCCAAGTCGTATCGTCATGCTGTACGTGGCATATTGGATATCGACTCAAAAAGAAATGTGATAGGAGTTACATCCGTCGGGAAACTTCTGGTGAAAATAGACTCATCCAACGACTTGAACAAAATAGCGCAGGCATTTAGTTCTATCAACCCGGCTGCTTTGCCTAAAGGGAAAAAGATAGGTCTGTCGGCAATAGAAAGCATATCTCAGTATAAAGCTATTGTTGATGAAGATATCAGTACTGACGATCGTGTGAAGCTGCAGATGGTCGATTATTTAAACCGTGAGTACAACCATCGTTCCCGCGTAGCCTTGAAAGTAGAATGTGGCAGATATGATGTAGGCGTAGAAGAACTTAATTATGCCAGTGGCTTGCGGTTATATGCATTGTCCAATGTGTCAAACGAAGCTTTGAGAGCAATCGCATCCATGGACTGCGTGCTGTCTGTCAGGAAAATGCCTACAATAGAATTTGAGGCAGCCCCCGACACGGAAAATTCCAGTATTGAAGTGATGCTGCCACGGGAAGGCGAAAGCTATCCTATGGTGGGACTGCTGGATACCGGTGTCGGAGATATTGACTATTTACGTCCATGGATGACAGGACTTGAAGATAATGTCGCAGGTTTGGAGGAAGCGGATATTAACAGAAGACATGGAACCGCCGTTGCGGGTGTTATCAATTATGGAGATCTCCTTGAAAATAGAGACCTGACGAAATGTGGACCTTGTATAATACAAAGTTGCATAGTAAACACGTCTAAAGACAGGGCGACAATATTTGAACACGAATTGGTCGGCAATATCCAAAGGGCTGTCACTGCGCATCCTGAAATAAAGATATGGAATCTGTCACAAGGTACAGATAAAATAATCAGTGATGACAGATATTCTGATTTTGGCATTGCATTAGACAGCTTGCAGAAAAGCAATAATATTCTTATATGCAAGTCGGCCAGCAACGTCGACCCTCGTGCGGATGACCTTCGAATCACGGATGGAGCAGACTCCTTGCTCAGTCTAGTCGTGGGATCGATAGCTCATAAGAAGACAACCGAAAACGATGCGGAAGAGAATGACAGAAGTCCTTTCTCCCGTATCGGGCCCGGTGTGGAAAATGTAGTAAAACCAGACCTCGTTCATTATGGAGGCAATTGCGATACGCATTTATCTCTGTTTTCTGAATGGGGAAAACAATTCATGAAATTTAGTGGTACAAGCTTTTCAACCCCACGGGTAACTTCTTTGGCTGCCAACCTAAGTCAGGAAATAGGAGGAGAATGCAATCCTTTGCTGTTAAAAGCATTGATCATTCACAATGCTGATTATCCAAAAGGCTTGTCAAAAACGGCGGGAGAGCTCCGTAAGGAAATGGGCTTCGGATTACCGGCTGCAGTAACAGACATGCTTAAAAACGATGCTGATGAATGCACCATGGTATTTGCTCACACTTTGCGGAAAGGTGAGGATGTCGCTTCACTGGATTTCCCATATCCCCAGTGCCTTGTAGAAAACGGCGAGTTTATTGGCAATATAAAGGTGACGCTGGCTGTCAATCCTGTTGTCGATGCCAGCCAGGGAAGTGAATACTGTCAAAGTCAGGCTGACGTGCTTTTGGAAACCTTTGATCATGTTGAATATGTCCAGTTAGGCGAAAGTGCAATGATGCGTAACGAGGCCCGAACGTCAAGCGATGCCATGAATGTTCTGAATGCTGCCTTTTACAGTACAAAAGCATTTAACAAAGAATTTGCGGAAGAACGTATGCTCATAGAACAGGGAGACAAGTACCAACCTATTAAGAAATATTCTGTAGATCTGTCGAAAATGACAAAGTCGAACAGGAAAAAAGCATTGGGCAGCAATAGGAAATGGGCTTTAAAAATCAAAGGCCTATATCGAGATGCCGCGGAACAAACTTTATTGAGAGACGGGGAAATATTGTCGCAAGATGTTGTAGTAATAGTAACGATAACAGATCCTAAGCATCAAGGACTCGTCTATTCTGAATGTCTGAATTTATTGGCACAAAGAGGATACGTGCATAATGATATTAATGTTCATAGCAACATAAGTATCACTAATCAATAAATATCATAATTCTGATGGGTGTCAGATGTTGTGATGATATTGTTCATCCCTTATAGATGTTATAAATGGTGGGATTTCATCATGTCAAGGCTGCTGTCCGGGACTTACATCTTGAAGGGATGAGTTTGTCAGGTTATTTGGATATAATATCTGTAAATCCAGACAGCCTGTCCGATGGTAAGAATAAATAGTTCGCTGTGTATGCCCGGTTGTGAACATTTCGCGTTCATAACTGGGCATAATCATGGCTATTTGTCTGCATCCCGATGCCGTGCCACCCACTGCTCGGCCTGTGCGCGTGCCGGTTTGCCGGTGCCTGTGAGGGGCAGGTGGTCGATGTGGAGATAATGGCGGGGAAGCCAGTAGTGGGGGAGCACCTGTCGGCATATGTCTTTCAGGCTGTCGGGGTCGGGATGCTCGGTGAGCAGGACAATGGCCTCGCCGAACTTCGGATCCTTGGCGCGCGTGATCATGAAGGGTGCCCGGAGGACGGGCTTCAGGGCAGCCTCCACCTCCTCGGCCTGCACCTTGATGCCGCCGGTGTCGATGACATTGTCGAGACGGCCGAGGATGCGGAACTGTCCCTGCGCGTTGATGACGGCACGGTCGTGGGTGACGAGCGTGCCCTCATGTACCAGGGGCGCGTCGATGACGAGGCAGCCGTCGGCGTTGAGGCTGACGGCCACGGTGTCGAAGGGCGTGTACCACTCGGAGGCACCGGGACCGCTGAGGCGTCGGAGGGCGATGTGGGAGAGCGTCTCCGTCATGCCGTAGGTGCTCCAGACGGCGTGGGGAAAGGTCCTCAGCTGGCGTGCCAGCTCGTCGTCGATGGCACCTCCGCCGATGATGAGCTGCCGGACGGCCTTCAGCCGCCGCGCCTCCTCGGGCACGCGGAGGGAGTTGTAGACCTGCAGGGGCACCATGGCCGCGAAGGTGAGGCCGCCGTCGGGGGAGGCATGGAGCTGCCGGGCATATCGGCCCAGCGAGGCGTCGCTGAGGGGATGGCCGCCGGGCTGCACGCTGACGAGCTGCAGACGGCGCTCGAGGCTGCGCACGACCACCATCTTGCCGGCGATATAGTCGAGAGGCATGCAGAGCAGGGCCGTGTCGCCGGGACGGAGGCCGAGGAAGTCGCACGTGATGCGGGCGGAGGCGAGCATGCGCCGCTTCTCTACCTCCATCGGCTTGGGAGTGCCCGTAGAGCCGCTCGTGTGGACGGTGACGGTAGCCGACGGACTGTTCCACTCGGAGAGGAATTGCTGTAGTGTCATAGGATGATTTTATGATGGCAATGGAGGGCCGGCCGCCTGTGCGGGCCGGTATTTGCATTGCGACGGGCAAAAGTAAACAAAAAAACTCATTTTTCCTCCCTCTGATATTGCTTTATTCGATTTTTAGTTTTAAATTTGCGATAAATACAAAACAATTAAAACCCATTAATTCATGTTAGACGTAAAGAAGACCTTATCGGACGCCGAGACAAAGATGAAGAAGGCGACCAAGTTTCTGGAGGATGAGCTGGCACGTGTACGCGCCGGCCGTGCCAACGTTGCCATCCTTGACGGTGTGCGCGTGAGTGCCTACGGCCAGCAGATGCCGCTCAACCAGGTAGCCAACGTAGCCGTGCAGGATGCCCGCACGATCACCATCCGTCCCTGGGACCGTAAGCAGCTGAAGGATATCGAGAAGGGAATCATGGACAGCGATGTAGGCATCACGCCCGAGAACAACGGCGAGATGGTGATCCTGCGTCTGCCACAGCCTACCGAGGAGCGCCGTAAGGAGCTCGTGAAGCAGTGCAACAAGATCGGTGAGAAGACGAAGGTGGAGGTGCGCAACACCCGCTCGGACTATAAGGACAAGCTGAAGAAGGCCATCAAGGACGGCCTGTCGGAGGACCTGGAGAAGGACGCCGAGGGCGACCTGCAGAAGCTCCACGACAAGTATATCAAGGACATTGACGCCCTGCTCGCTGCCAAGCAGAAAGAAATCATGACCGTCTGATGCGCGGACTCGTCATCAAAAATACAGGCAGCTGGTACACGGTGAGGACCGAGGAGGGTGCTACCGTCGAGAGCAAGATCAAGGGCAACTTCCGCATCCGCGGCATACGGTCGACCAACCCCGTCGCTGTGGGCGACTGGGTGACGATAGAGCCCAACCAGGAAGGAACGGCCTTCATCACGGCCATCGACGACCGGAAGAACTACATCATCCGTAAGTCGCAGAACCTGTCGAAGCAGAGCCATATCATCGCGGCAAACGTCGATCTGGCCATGCTCGTGGTGACCGTGTGTCATCCGCAGACATCGACGACCTTCATCGACCGCTTCCTGGCCTCGGCAGAGGCATACAGCGTGCCCGTCGTGCTGGTGTTTAACAAGACCGACCTGCTCACCGAGGAGGAACGCCACTATCAGGCGATGATGGTGAACCTCTACGAGACGGTGGGCTACCGGTGTGTGGAGATCTCGGCCAAGACGGGCGAGGGACTCGACCGGCTGACCGAACTGCTGAAAGGCGGAACGGAGGAGAACAACGGCGTGGGACAGGTGACGCTGCTGAGCGGCAACTCGGGAGTGGGGAAGTCGACGCTCATCAACCGCGTGGTGCCCGGTGCCCACCAGCGCGTGGCATCGATCAGCGACGCGCACGACACAGGCATGCACACGACGACCTTCTCGGAGATGCTGGCGCTGCCCGGCGGCGGCTATCTCATCGACACGCCGGGCATCAAGGGCTTCGGTACGTTCGACATGGAGCCGGAGGAGATCACAAGCTATTTCCGCGAGATCTTCCACTTCTCCAAGGACTGCCGCTTCTCCAACTGCACGCATACGCATGAGCCGGGCTGCGCGGTGATCAAGGCGGTGGAGGACCACTACATCGCCGCATCGCGATATCAGAGCTATCTTTCCATGCTCCAGGATAAGGACGAGGGGAAATACCGGCCTGCCTATTGACGGGGCATGACTGTCGCGAAGGCAGACGACTGACGACAAATGAAGACAAACATAAAGGCTGTGTTACAAACAAAATGTAGAGACAGCCTTGACAAGAGGAGGGCGGACGCACCACGGTGCGCCCGCCCTTCACTGTGGTATATATATAATAAGGTTGGGAAATGACGGTATATGCGCAGGGTAGCATATAGGGACGCACTCCATCCGGAGCCGGTGGCATTGTCCGTATGGTTGTCGCGTCAGGCCCGATAGGGAATCGGACTTACCTTACATATACCTTACTATAATAAGAGCGTCCCTTTCTTCCGGGGTAGACCGGGAGGAAGGGACGCTCGCTGTTGATGATTCTTATTGTGGATTTGCCTGATAACGCAAATACTGCCGGCAGGGCATCACTCGCCGATGGTGATCGTGTATTCGCTCATGAAGCTGGAGCCCGGCAGGAGCTTGTTCATGAGGTAGCGGTCCTTGAACTCGCCCTCATAGTGGGCGAAGTCGGCGATGCCGTACCACGGCTCGATGCAGAGGAAGGGCGCGTGCTTGCCCCAGGGCGTCCATACGGCCACGGCCGGTGTCTTGAAGTCGACCGACACATAGGGCTTGTGCTCCTTGTCGAGCAGCGTGATGTGGTGGACCTGTGAGTGGTCGAACTGTACGGAGTCTTCCTTGAACGTGTCTTCGGTGACATGCCAGAGGCCTTTCTCGGTGTGGATGGCCTCGTGACGTCCGCGGTCGATGCAGCCGTCGATGGTGCAGAACACGCGGACGGGATCGTCGGCGTCGAGCTGCAGGTCGGCCTCGAGCGGCTGTCCGGCTACCGCTCCGGGCACGTTGAAGGCGGGATGACCGCCGATCTGGAAGTAGATGGGCTTGTCGTCGGTGTTCTCGACATGCCAGACGATGCGGATGCGGTTGCCGTCGAGCTTATAGCTGATGCCGAGGTTGAAGTGGAAGGGATATTTCTCATAGGTCTCCTTTGTGTCGTGCATGGCGAAGACCACCTGATTGTCGCCGCGGGCGATGACGCGGAAGTCGGAGTCGCGGGCGAAGCCGTGCTTCTTGTTGTGGTATTCCTTGCCGTTGACGCGGAAGGTATCGTGCCATACGCTGCACACCCAAGGGAAGAGGACGGGTGAGCGGCGTCCCCAGTATTGGGCGTCGCCCTGCCACAGATACTCATGTCCCTTGCTGTCGCGGATGCTGTGGAGCTCTGCTCCGTGCTCGCTGATCTCGATAGTGAGCTGGTCGTTTTTAAGTGATTCCATATCGTAAGATTAGAAGATGGTCAGTGTGTAGAGATAGAGGACGGCGGCGGGGATGGCCATGAGGGAGGAGTCGAACCGGTCCATCATGCCTCCGTGTCCGGGGAGGATGTTGCCACTGTCCTTGATGCCGAGGGTGCGCTTGAAGAGGCTCTCGACGAGGTCGCCCCAGGTGCCTACGACGGCGATGACGAGTCCGAGGCCCATCCAGCCGGGGATGGAGAGACGGGGCACGTCGACACCCCGGTTGACGAGATAGCCCAGGAGGGCCGCCACGGCGATGACGAGGATGCCGCCGCCGATGGATCCTTCCCACGTCTTGCCCGGGGAGATGCGCGGGAAGAGCTTATGACGGCCGAGCAGCGAGCCGGTGAGGTAGGCGCCCGAGTCGTTGACCCAGAGGAAGATGAAGACGCTCAGCGGCAGCATCGTGTCGTAGCTGACGCCGCTCTGGTCGGGAGCCATCTCGAAGGCGAGGATATTGATCATGGAGAAGGGCAGGGCGATGTACATCTGTCCGAGCATGGTGTAGGCCCAGTCGTTGATGGCGTTCTTGTTCTTGGTATAGAGCTCACTGATGAACAGATAGACAATGGTGAGCAGATAGGGCACCATGACGACAAAGTTGTTGACGATGCCGGTGCGCCAGCCTGCCACGGCGAGGAAGAAATACACGCCGGCAACAGTGGAGATGAAGCGGTTGACCTGTACGTTGTCGAGACCGTTGACCAGTCCGGTGTACTCCCAGAGGGTGAGTCCTGTGATGAGGGCAAAAAGAAATACCATGGCACGCGGGCTAAGGAAGCCGGCTACCATGATAGCGACAAAGAGCACGCCGGTGATGGAGCGTACGATCAAATTTTTCTGCTTGTCAGTCATATCGTTTTCATTTTAGGTAGAAGAAGGAAGCCTTGTCCTATGCGGGCAAGGCTTCCCCTATGATGATGCTTTATTTCGTGGTGTCGGTCGTGGCGGGAACGTCGGCGTCGTTGTCGCCGTCCTGCTGCTTGCGGGCAGCCTCGGCGGCCTCGTGCTCGGCCTGTGCCTGCTTCACGGCATCGGGCATGTCCTCGAGCTTGGGAGCGTCGGCCTCCTCGCGGGCCTTCTTCTCGGCCTCGATGCGGTCGTTCTCCTCGATGAGCTCCTGTGTGCGGCTCACCCAGGGACGCTTGCCGAAGATCTTCTCCACGTCGTCGGCATAGATCACCTCTTTCTGGAAGAGGAGATCGGCCAGCTGACGGTGGCCGTCCTTGTGCTCCTCGAGAATCTGCTTGGCACGTGTGTACTGCTCGTTGATCATGCGCAGCACCTCATCGTCCATCACCTTGGCCGTCGTCTCGCTGTAGGGACGCTGGAACTGGTACTCCTGGTTGTTGTAGTAGCAGATGTTGGGGAGCTTGTCGCTCATGCCGGCATAAGCCACCATGCCGTAGGCGCTCTTCGTGGCGCGCTCCAGGTCGTTCATGGCTCCGGTGGATACCTGTCCGATGAAGAGCTCCTCAGCGGCGCGGCCGCCCAGGAGGGCACACATCTCGTCGAACATTTCTTCCTTCGTGGTGATGACACGCTCCTCGGGGAGGTACCAGGCGGCACCGAGCGCCTGACCGCGTGGAACGATGGTGACCTTCACCAGCGGGTTGGCGTGCTGGCAGAACCAGCTGATCGTGGCATGGCCGGCCTCGTGGATGGCGATGGCCCGCTTCTCGTCGGCGGTCATCACCTTGGTCTTCTTCTCCAGACCACCGATGATACGGTCGACAGCGTCGAGGAAGTCCTGCTTCGTGACGGTCTTCTTATTGTGACGGGCAGCGATGAGGGCTGCCTCGTTGCAGACGTTGGCGATGTCGGCACCGGAGAAGCCCGGCGTCTGACGGGCGAGGATGTCGAGGTCGAGGCTGTCGTCGGTCTTGATGGGACGCAGGTGGACCTTGAAGATGGCCTTGCGCTCGGCCAGGTCGGGGAGGTCGACATGGATCTGACGGTCGAAACGTCCGGCACGCAGCAGGGCCTTGTCGAGCATGTCGGCACGGTTGGTGGCCGCGAGGACGATGACACCCGAGTTGCTGCCGAAGCCGTCCATCTCGGTGAGCAGGGCGTTGAGCGTGTTCTCGCGCTCATCGTTGCCGCCCATGGCGGGATTCTTGGAGCGGGCACGTCCGACGGCATCGATCTCGTCGATGAAGATGATGCAGGGAGCTTTCTGCTTGGCCTGTGCGAAGACGTCGCGTACGCGGGAAGCACCCACACCGACGAACATCTCTACGAAGTCGGAACCCGACATCGAGAAGAAGGGCACGCCGGCCTCACCGGCAACGGCCTTGGCCAACAGGGTCTTACCTGTTCCCGGAGGACCGATGAGGAGGGCTCCCTTGGGGATCTTACCACCCAGCTCGGTATATTTCTTCGGGCTCTTGAGGAACTCGACGATCTCTTCCACTTCCTGCTTGGCACCTTCCTGGCCGGCCACGTCCTTGAACGTGACGCCTACGTCGCCGGCTTTCTCATAGAGCTTGGCCTTGCTCTTGCCGACGGAGAAGACGCCTCCGCCTCCGTTGCCTCCGACACCGCCCATGCGGCGTCCCATCCACCAGATGAAGAGGAAGAAGATGATGATCGGGGAGAGGTTGATGAGGATGGTGAGCAGGTCGCTGCCCTTGGCATTCTCATAGCTGAAGCTCTCGAGCTTCTTCTGCTTCTGAGCCGTGCTGAGGAACTTCTCCAGCTCGTCGACCGAACCGAACTCCACATTGACGTAGGGATCGGTGCCCACCTCCTTGGCGGTGAGCTGGAAGACGGTGCGGATATGTTGCGGCTTGACATACATGCGGAGCGTCGACTCGGACTTGTTGATGATTACGCGGTCGGCATAGCCTTTCTCCACATAGGTCTGGAATTGCGTGTAGGTGGCATCGTGGCCGCTGCCCATCGCACTCTTGGCTATGGAGTTGCCGCCACCGGTGAAGAACAGAATAGCCAGAACGATGCCCACGATGATGTAGATCCAGTTCATGTTGAACCGGGGCATCTTTGGCTGGTTGTCCTGTTTGTTGGGGTTGTTGTCCATTGTTGTTATTGTTTATCCATTGAATGATTTGGTTTACACCCATCAAAGGGTGTGCCATGGATCAATCGAGATTCGGAATTTTTGTTAAACATGCGTCTTCCCAGAGATTCTCCAGGTCGTAGAAGGCACGGGCCTCGGGCTGGAAGATATGTACGAGAACGTCGCAATAGTCGAGGGCCACCCACTGGTCGGAGCCCAGTCCTACGACATTGATGGGCTTCTCGTGTGCCTCCTTACGGCAGAAATCGCCCACCGACTCGGCGATGGCCTCGATCTGCGAGGGGGAGTTGCCTTGGCAGATGACGAAATAGCTGGCAATGGCGCCGTCGGTCTTCTGCAAATCGGCCACTACGATGTTTTCACCTTTCTTTTCCTGGATACCTCTGGTAATGATATTCACTAAGTCTTTTGCTGTTGTCATTCAGATGTTTTGATTTATATACGGATGAAATAACTAATTAGTACACGCAAAGTTACGAGTAATAATCGATACTTGAAAGATTTGGGGCTTTTATTTGAGAAAAATTTAGCTTCTCAGAGCGTGATCTCTGCCGATCCGTAGCAGCGGTGGTGGTTCTGGTCGTAGACGACGCAGAACTGTCCGGGCGCTACGCCGTGCACGGGCTTGTCGGCATGGAGGACGGCGGTGTTGCCATCGAGCAGCTCGAGGGTGCCGGGCAGGTAGCCGGGTGTGTGCCGGATCTTGAAGGTGACGCGCAGATGGCTGCTGTCGCCAACTGCCGGCGTATGGGCATCGTCGGCGGGAGGGCAGGTGAGCCAGTGGAGATCGTGCATGGGGATGTCCTGCCGGTAGGCCGTCTGCGGATCGTAGCCGTGGCTGACGTAGAGGATGTTGCGGTCGATGTCCTTCCTGACGACGAACCACGGGCCGCCGCCGAGGCCGAGGCCTTTGCGCTGTCCGATGGTGTGGAACCAGTGGCCCTTGTGCTCTCCGATCTTACGGCCGGTCTCCAGCTCGATGACATCGCCAATGCGCTCGCCGACGAAGCGGCGCACGTAGTCGTCGTAGTTGATGTTGCCGAGGAAGCAGATGCCCTGCGAGTCCTTGCGGCGGGCATTGACGAGATGCTCGCGCTCGGCGATCTCGCGCACCTCGTTCTTCACATAATGGCCGATGGGGAAGAGGGCCTTGGCGAGCTGCCAGTCGTAGATCTGGGCAAGGAAGTCGGTCTGGTCCTTCACGGGATCGGGAGAGGTGGTGAGCCACTTGCGGCCCTCGTCATCGTATTCGGTCTGGGCATAGTGGCCGGTGGCGATGAGGTCGTACTCATGGCCTTTCTTCTCGTAGAAGGCGCCGAACTTGATGAGGCGGTTGCACATCACGTCGGGATTGGGCGTGAAGCCGGCCTTCACCTTCTCCATGGTGTAGCGCGTCACCTGGCTCCAGTATTCCTTGTGGCAGTCGATGACCTCGATGGAGCAGCCGTACTTCCTGGCCACGGCGGTGGCCATCTCGAGGTCTTCCTCGGAGGTGCAGTCCCACTCCTCCTTCTCCTCGGGACCGATCATGATGTAGAAGCAGTCGGGGTGGAGGCCCAGGCGGGCAAACTCGTACACGACGACGGCACTGTCGACACCGCCAGAGAGGAGGACGGCGATGCGCTTGCCACGTATATCTTCGATGTTCATTGTCTTTGTTTGGTTGGGTTGGTGCGGACAGGACTGCCGGCCTTGCAGGGCATGGGCCGGACAGCCTGCCGGTCAATAATGGAGTGTGCGGGCCAGCAGGGCGGCGATGCGCTCCAGGCCCTCCTGGTCGTCGGCGTCGAAGGCATCGAGGTCGCGCGAGTCGATGTCGAGGACGGCACGTACTGTTCCGTCGGCTCCCTTGACGGGCACGACGATCTCCGAGCGGGAGAGGGAGCTGCAGGCGATGTGGCCGGGGAAGAGCTCGACGTCGGGCACACGCTGGGTGATGCCGGTCTGCCACGCTGTGCCGCAGACACCGCGTCCATAGGCGATGTGCATGCAGGCGACAGGACCCTGGAAGGGTCCGAGCACCAGTTCGGACGCCTGACCGCCGGCGGGAGTGACGACGCGGTAGAAGCCAGTCCAGAAGAAGCGGTCGCTGCGTTGTCGGCGTTATAGCTGAATGTGAATGCGTATTTCGTCGCTTTAACTACGTTTTCGACAAACCCCGAATGGGGATAAGTTTTTTTTT
>ENA-OPEG01000051-OPEG01000051.1-human-gut-metagenome-genome-assembly--contig:-NODE-51-length-28974-cov-3.055500_pt1 | contig 28974 bp, 23 predicted proteins | sample MGYA00241632_ERZ501527 | MGnify/ENA primary metagenome ERZ501527 (study PRJEB25962, sample SAMEA2042301) | human gut metagenome | biome: human gut; feature: human-associated habitat; material: faeces... | reverse complement strand
CCACATAATCACCAAATATTTCCAAGAAAAAATCCGTTTTTTAATCCAATTTTCATACGATATTGATCTGTGTCAAGAGAAGTTAACCACTACACATTATTATATTAAGGGAGACAAGCACTGAAAAGTAATCATTGGAAAAACTTTGCCCAACAAAAGATTTGCAAAATCAGTCCAAGCTTTTATGATTAGCTGTATATATCATATTATGCCCAATTTACATTGATTCATATAGACCAATTGATATAACTATAAAACACGGACTTAGACGCCACTATTTGGAAGACACGGCCTCAAGCCGACAAAATAATGATTTGTATGACCTGCAAATGTCTTGTCCTTCTTTAAACGTATGAACTCTCAATTTCTAAACATCACTATCATCGGGTTTGATTTTAACATATTACTCCTAATAAATCGAGAATCATAAATACCACACTTATCAACTCTTCCTAACTCATAATGTATCGCATCCCTTATACTCTAACGAATCATAAGTTTTTATATGGAAAGGACCTGCTACCCATACCAAACCTTTCACTATCCAAACCAGCCAATAGGTATGAGGATTTCTTGCGTACCCAAAATGTTGCCTGTAAAGAAATGCAGTCCAACCTTTACTTAACAGTCTACTATTTTAGAATGACTATCTGTTAAGGTGTCTACTGTTTCAGTTTATAAAGAAAAAAGTGCCTGGTAAAATCAGAAAAAGGTCAGGCCTGTAGGTGCCTGGTCCGAGTAGCATAATGCTCGATGGCAAAGTAGCATAATACTCGTTGGGCAAGTAGCATAATGCTCGATAGCAAAGTAGCATAATGCTCGTTGGCAAAGTAGCATAATACTCGTTGGCAAAGTAGCATAATACTCGTTGGCAAAGTAGCATAATGCTCGATGGCAAAGTAGCATAATGCTCGATAGCAAAGTAGCATAATACTCGTTGGGCAAGTAGCATAATGCTCGTTGGCAAGGGAGCATAATACTCGTTGGCAAGGGAGCATAATACTCGTTGGCAAGGGAGCATAATACTCGTTGGGCAAGTAGCATAATACTCGTTGGACAAGTAGTATATGGCTACTTGAACAGGTATCCTTGCATGCCTTCCGAACATGGCAATATTATTGTATGCGGGCACCTGTAATTCTGCTGCTTTCTATGTGGCAGGATGGCTGTCCGGACATGGAATGGAGGTAGAGGACATTTGGATGAAGATATCGGGGTATAAGGAAATTGTCGGTGCCTTTTTATTTACATACTACGGCTTGGATATAGAGCGGCCTGTTTATGGCCGTCAGATAAGACTTGGAATGTCTGATGGAGATGTCCGACTTTTTGCGGGATAGAAGGGCGGATCCGTATTTTTGCCCGAAATCTACTGAAAATCCTCGGAAAAGTATCTTTTTGAAGGATCATTGGTGACTTGCCCTTAGAACCAATGGAAATATTTTCTAGAACCAATGCTCACTTTTATGGGCAACTATAGGTCCGCAATGTTTTATCCTGTTGGATGCTTGCAAGAGACAGGACGACGGCAATAGACTTCCGGATGAGAAGTTTCCTGGATGGTGGATGTATAAGGATAGTAGCTTGATTTTTATTTACATAAGACAATTCTGAATGTTTGGAGGACGAGGCTTGCCATCCAAGAGGGACGGGAAGGTGCGATTGCGGGTATTTCCAACAACGCTGTGGCTGTACGGCAACAGGCAAGTCCGAATGAGCGTTCAGTAGTTTGAAGAATCTGGTATGATCGTCGGTCTGGCATAGGCGTAGTGGGCTGCGTCCGGACAAAGTGAAGGATGCTCGGCAAGAGGGAGAAGACATTATGCAGGTCAATAAAATGGCAAGGTGACCATCATAAGATGTCAAATACTTTGCTGACAAATTGATTCCGGTGTAATAGATTTTTGTAAGTTAGCTTGTGATATGAAGAAAATACTCTCAACCACTCCAGAGAAGTTTGATTGGAGGGATTGAAATATTGGTCGGCATGGTAAAGGTACAAAGTGTTTCTGAAACGACATCCATCGACGTTGCGAAAGATAGGTCTTGTCCGATAGAGGTTTCCGAAAAATAGGAAAAGCACGCTTTGGAAAATAAACGTGCTTTTATTAGTCATAGGGGTGGCAAATAGTTCTTATTTAGTTTGGGGCCATCGTGTTTCGTCCTTTGAGTCAATATCAGATATGGTAAAATGCGGAAAGGCTTGTCTTTCTGTAAATTAGTTCTCAATTAGGGATGTTGTCACAAAATATAAGGTTCTTCCGATTCTGATACGTTACCATCCACCTCCGGCACCGCCACCTCCGAAACTGCCGCCACCGAAGCTGCCTCCGGAGAATCCGCCTCCACGACCGCCGAATCCGCCTCCTCCGCCTAAGAAGAACGGTGGGAAAAAGTCGTCATCGTGGTGATTGTTGCGCCGCCGGCCACCATTCTTTCCCGATTGCCGGATACCATACCATATTACGGATCCAAAGCAAAGGAAGAGCAGGAGGATGATGACGACGGGGTTCGTATCGTCTTCTACGCTTTCTCTCTGGTTAAGGCCTGTTTTGCCGGTTTTGAATTTGTTGAGCAAGGCCTGACATGTAGAGACAACAGCTTCATCGACTTTATTCTCTTTCATGTTCTTGACAATGCATTGCTCGCCAATGTCGTGACATTCTATATCGGTGAGATCGCCCTCCAATCCCTTGCCGGGGGCGATGAAATAGCGTCGGTCGTTGACGGCGAGGACAATAATCAGTCCACGACGTTCTTTTTTCGTACCTACACCATAGCGATTGCCCACGTCTTGGGCCATGCGGAAACAGTCCCCGTCTTTCACATTGCCTACAACGATGAATACTGTCTGTATGCCACAATTGTGGTGAAGCTGATAGAGCAGGCTGTCGGAGCGCATTAAAGCACCTGCCGATACCTCATCGTCAGGATTGCACACATAACGGCGCGCATCTTGAAGATGAACCATCGGAATATCATCGGCCGACCACACCCGGGCATGAACCGGCAGCGATAAAATGGATAACAGGCCGACAACAGTTATCAGAAGAAAACGAAGTCGGCCTGTATAGTGCTTAATAGTAATCAACTGTACCAAATCGACGGAGTGTCCTTGTTGTCTGTGTGGACTTCTACGTTATCATAGTAAGCTACTAATTTTACATCTTTAGCGCTTAGCTCGTCATAGTTTACTAACCTTTTCATAATCGATCCTCCTCATAATTTTTAGTTTTTATATAACCAGTCATAACTCACAACAAATATATGTAAAAATATGACATGTCGCAAGTTTTACCGGTTTTCTTTTGCAAATTTAACATAGAATAGAAGATCGCTCCTATTCTATGGTCTTGCAGTATTTGACGCCCAGCAGTTTATAGAATTTCTCCAAGAGAGGCAGACGCTCAAGGAAGTTGTCATAATTCTTGTCTGCTGCCGGTGTCCATGTTACCTCGCAGAGAGCCGCCAGTCGGGGCAGTGCCTGATAGAAAGCCATCTCAGGGGCATACACATATTCAGTCCACAAGTTGGCCTGCGCACCGATGATGTGATCTTTCGCTGATTGTGGCAAACTCTCAGGAGCGGGCTCAAAAGAATATACTTTGCTTAGAGGAAGGTAGCCGCCGATATTGAGGACGGGGCTGTTTTTCAACTGGTAGTGATCAATATAGCAGTAGTCACCCGGTGTCATGATGACATCGTGTCCTTTCTTTGAAGCAATGAGACCGCCTTCCATGCCACGCCAGCTCATGATGCAGGCAGAGGTGTCGACATCGCCTTCGAGGATCTCGTCCCATCCGATCATCTTACGTCCGTGCTTAGCCAGGTATTTCTCCATTCTGGACATGAAATAGCCTTGCAGGGCATCTTCCTTGGAATGACCGTTCTTGGCCGTAAGATGCTCGTCGGCGATACGCTTCTGGCAGAGCGGACATTTTTGCCAACGTGTTTTGGGGGCCTCATCACCGCCCAGATGAATATAGGTAGAGGGGAAGATAGCCATCACCTCATCGAGTACATCCTCGACAAATTTGAAGGTACTCTCCTTGCCGGCGCAGAGAATGTCGTCGAAGACACCCCACTGCTGTCCTACCTTGTATGGGCCACCGGTGCAACCCAGCTCGGGATAGGAGGCAAGGGCTGAAAGCATATGGCCGGGCATATCGATTTCGGGGATTACAGTGATATGGAGCTTGGCCGCATAGGCAACGACGTCTTCCATCTCCTGGCGGGTGTAGCTGCCACCGTAGCGCTGGCCGTCGAAGATGCCGGCGTTCTGGCCGATCACGGTCTGGTCGCGGTATGCTCCTACTTCCGTCAGACGGGGCCATCCGGGAACGGGCATACGCCATCCCTGATCCTCGGTGAGATGCCAATGGAAGGTATTCATGTTGTGAAGTGCCAGCACATCGAGGAATTTCTTCACGGTTTCTACAGGGAAGAAGTGACGGCCGCAGTCAAGCTCCATGCCACGGTAGTGGTAGCGGGGGCCATCAGTCACATCAACGGCAGGGATGCTGACGGTGTCGGACTGTTCGATGGGAAGTGACTTGCGGAGGAACTGCACGCCATAGAAGATACCTGCAGGTGTGGAGGCCTCGATGGTCACACCGTTGGCACGTACCTTCAGCGTGTAGTCTTCTTTTCCTTTAATCTTCTTATTGAGCTTGAGCGTGATGCCTTTGCCTTTGTCGGCAAGCGTGATGCCGGTCTGTTCCTTTACATACTGGCGCAGGAAACCCGCTTCGTTATTTAGGGCAGCATCTTTCACGATGATGGCTGTGGAGCTCGTGAGTTGATAGGGATTGGCTTTTACTGTACCCATTGTGCGAGGCTGCGGGGTCACTTGATACACGGCAGTAGTACGTTTTGCCTGACACAGTGTGGCAAAGCCTGCTAATAGGGTGGTCATTAATAATAGGTGTTTCATAAATATAATTGTAAATGTGTGATTGGTTCCTTCAATAATTTTAAACGGTAGTTATTGGATTTTCAGTTACAAATATATAACTAAATAATGAAAGGAACAAGCGATTTGGAATAATTATCTTACATGTACCGAACTTTCTTATTGAATATGAAATATATATTAGAAATAGGTGTCTTGTTTTGCCATCTTAGCCGTATGAAATGGAGAATGCAGCCAATTGGTATATATCTTAACCTACCGCCAGTCTCTCCGTCAAGGCGGTGGGTTCTTTTATATGTCGTAAGGGTTGATGGTTGGGGACCATCGTCTGAGATATTTTCAGACGCATTATGAGGTATTTCTACATTCGGCACACCATTGTCCGGGCGGGGTGTGCATTCTGACTAATGTTGGAATTGCGCGTGTAATATGTTGGAAATCAAGGTGTAATAAATATGTGAACTAAAGTGAAGTAAAATTTTTGGCTATATTTTCATATTTTTGTACTTTTGTGTTGGCAAAAAGATAAAGTCATCAGGAGACGATATTTGTATCGTGGATGTATGTCCTGTCATCCGACCGATTCTTACCGGCTTTTTTATGAAGTTGTCTTACGCTTACTCGACATTGTCAGGTCGAAAGACATCAAGATCAGGATAACTGTCATCGCATCAAGCAGAATCAAATCAGTCGGAAACCGGCACGGCTATGCTGCGAGATTTCGTATTGATTACGGGGCTTGGTTCCGCATACCGCAATTGTAAGTGAGAAAAATTATTTCTATGAATATGAAAAGTTTTTTTATAACTTTGTTTATTGTGTTCTTGAGCATGGAGGCATACGGTCAGCATGTGTATAAAGGCCATGTGTCGAATGCCAACAATGAGCCCGTAGAATTTGCGAACGTCTATGCAGAGACCGGCGATTCCTCCGGCGTGCACGGTACGGTGTGCGACATCAACGGCGATTTCAAGCTTCAGTCGGACAAGGAGAATCCGGTCGTGAGGATATCATCCGTCGGATATGTCTCCAAGGAAGTCACCCTCACAAGCGATACCACCAATATGATAACGTTGAGCCAGGATGTGACCCTGTTGAATGAGGTCGTCATCAAGGCGCAGCGTCCCCAGTACGAGCTGTCCTCGGAGGGAATGGTCACCAACGTGGCCGGCTCAATCCTTGAGAAGTCCTCTGACGCATACCATCTGCTGAGCCTCGTCCCCGGAATAGAGGTGAAGGGCGAGTCACTGAACGTGCTTGGAAGGGGCAAGCCCATTGTCTATATCAACGGCCGGCTTGTCCGCAACGAAAATGAGATAGCGACATTACAGCCGGATGCCATCAAGAAAGTAGAGGTGATTACCAATCCCGGCGCCAAATACAATGCGAACGTGACGAGCGTCATCAAGATAACGACCAGGAAAAACAGCGAGGGCTTTGCCCTGGACTCCAAATCCACGTTCGTGGTGAACGAGAAGGGACGTCCGAGCTTCATGCAAAACATATTGGCCGGCTATCACACCGGCAAGTGGGACTTCAACGGCCAGCTGTATGGTGCATACACCCAATGGCCGGACGATAAGTACCTTGCGGAGGTCGCACATCTGGACAACAAGATGGAGGTTCGCAACAATGGCGTCCAGAGCCGCTCCAAGACCCGTCCCTATGGCAAGCTGTCCGTCGACTACGCGCTTGACGACGAGTCGTCCCTAGGAGCCTCTGTAAGTTATGACGGGACCCTCAGGCTCAAGGGAAATGGCACCGTCTACGGATCAGTGCTCACGGACGACGTTACCGAAGAGAACCTGACAAGCGACTATACCTCGCGTGGACATTCCGGAATATGGTCGGGCAATGTCTACTATCTCGGCAAGATAGGAGTGTTCGGCGTTGACTTCAACGGTGACTTCCTTTGGAACAAGAATAATGAGGACATGTCGACGAACGACATGACCACCCTGAGCTCAGGAGAGACTGACAAGCAAAACGTAAATACCTCGCGGACGGACCTCTCGCGCATGCTGGCCGGAAAGCTTGTCCTTGACGCCCCCGTGTGGAAAGGCAGCCTGTCGTACGGACTGGAATATTCGTATGTCAGACGCAACAGCGACTATACCGTGGTGCCACAGGATGTGGTTGACGGAGAGCAGAGCCTGATCAAGGAAGGCATGGGCTCCATGTTCCTGGACTATACGAGAAAATTTGGCAAGCTGTCCTTCCAGGCCGGTCTGAGATATGAGAACGTTGATTTTAAGTACTATGACCATTCCGTGTTGCAGAAGGCCCAAAGCAAGAACTATTCCGAATGGTTCCCGTCGGCTTCCCTGTCCTGGCCCATACACAAGGTGAACTTTCAGTTGACCTACGCCTCAGACATCTACCGTCCTTCTTATTACCAGCTCCGCGACGGTGTCGTGTATGACAACAGATATACTTACGAGTCGGGCAACCCCTTCCTTGACCCTTCGATAAGCCGCAACCTGGGCCTATCGGTAAGCTGGAAATGGCTGTACTTCTCCGGCATGTTCTCACGGGTCACGGATGAGATCTGCAGCATGCGCCAGCTGTATAAGGATAAGCCTAATGCCGTACTGGCCATATACGAGAACGCGGGCGACTACAACAACATGAGACTGCAGCTGTCGGCTTCGCCCACCATAGGAATATGGCATCCGCGCGTCAGTTGCATGTTGTACAAGCAGTGGGACTATCCCGTGGAGAGCTATGGCACCCCGGCCTCATCCATCAACAAGCCCTCGGTGTCATGCAGCATCGCAAATATCTTCGACTTCAGCTGGCTGACAGCGACAGTGACCTATTCGTTCCAGTCGAAGGGTAATATGGGAAACGTGCAGATCGTACGGGCCGCCCATGATCTTGACCTGTCCTTTTACAAGGCGCTGCTTCACAAAAGCCTGATACTGCAGCTGGACGTCTATGACCTTCTGGGGACGAATGACAGCTACAGCAGACTGCACACGGGCCCGATGTTTGAGACCTACTATAATGAGTTCTCCACCAGCACGGTGACGCTGTCTGTGAGATACAAGTTCAATGCCTTGAAAAACAAACATAAAGGCACGGAAGCCGGGCAAAGGCAGAAAAGCAGAATGCAAACCGGAAATATCCGGTTGAACAATTTTGATTTGAAAATACCGGAAATACGAAAGGGATCGCTTATCAATGTGAGCGATCCCTTTTGTATATACTCTCCTCATCAACTGTTTTGCTTGAGAAAAGCCTCGGCACGGTCAAGATCGGCAGGAGTGTCTATACCCACCGTCTCCATATCGGTAATACCTACACGGATGCGGTATCCATTGTAAAGCCACCGCAACTGCTCGAGCGACTCCGCCTTCTCGATAGGTGCTTGCGGTAAGGCGGTCACCTCACGGAGTACTTCACGACGGTAGGCATAGATACCAAGATGCTTCAGATAAGGATACCGGCCGAGCCAGTCGGTACGGTCAACGCCACGCACGAACGGAATGACCGAACGCGAGAAATACAATGCGAAGCCACGGGCGTCGCAAACAATCTTCGGAGAATTTGGATTCTCCACCTCCTGCATCGTGGCAAAAGGCTTGCCGAGAGTGGCGATCTGCGTCGTCGCATCGTCAAACTGGGCACATACCGTCTCGATCTGCGATGGCTGGATGAACGGTTCATCACCCTGTACATTGACAATCACATCAGCCTTTGTTCCTGTCTTTTCCACAGCTTCCTCGATACGGTCAGTACCACTCTTATGGTCGGCCCGTGTCATCACAGCCTGTCCGCCAAAGCCGGTCACCGTGTCGAAAATACGCTGGTCATCCGTTGCCACATAAGCCTCCGGAATGATCTTTGTCACTTGCTCATAAACCCGCTGAATGACGGGCTTGCCTCCCAGCATAGCCAACGGCTTGCCGGGAAATCGCGTCGACGCATAGCGCGCCGGTATCATTGCACAAAATTTCATGATGATTGTTTTTGTATCATTTTTCTTCTTCACGCAGGCACTACAGCTGGGAAACGTCTCATTGCTGTATCCACCGGCCGTGGCAACAACTCTCTAAGCCAAGCCGGAAGAGCCTGCCTCAATGCAAAGATAGAGTATTTTCGCTGCCGCTGCAAGAAAACAAGGCAAGAATTTCAGAGATGACAAGACCTTGGAGAAAACGGCAAGGCCATATCGACAGAGACGGCAATAGTCTAGCGCAAAAACAGTATGGAAATACAACTAAAAAAGCCCGGCCTAGACGAACTAGCACCGGGCGGAATGAAAGGAGGAAGTGGTACCTCTTGGAGTTGAACCAAGGACACATGGATTTTCAGTCCATTGCTCTACCACCTGAGCTAAGGCACCATACTTTTGTAAAGCGAGTGCAAAGGTAGAGAATAAAACTCAAACTACCAAATAATCCTTGATATTTTTTATTTCGTTAACAAAAACGGGAAATATCCACACCAAGAAGGCTGATGACCGCGACACCGGCTGCTCCCCTACTTCTTCAGGGGATTCCAGCCTTGTGCGATGATGTCGAACTCCTTGCCGTCGCGTGAGATGAGACGGGCGCCGAGCTTCTCCTCAGTGATGTAGCCGATCTGCTTGATGCCCTGGCTCTCGAGGGCCGCCACCTTCTCGTGGTCGCCGATGGGAACAGTGAACAGCAGCTCATAGTCCTCGCCGCCATTGAGGGCACAGGTGGTGAGGTTCATGTTGAACTCCTCCGCCTGCACGGCCGTCTGATAGTCGATCGGTATGTTCTTCTCGTAGACACGGCAACCGCAATGGCTCTGCTTACAGATGTGGAGCAGCTCGGAGCTCAGGCCGTCGGAGATGTCCATCATCGCCGTCGGGTGGATGCCGCTCCGGCGCAACAGCTCTATGACATCGCCACGGGCCTCGGGCTTCAGCTGCCGCTCGAGGAGATACTCCTTGCCCGCGAAGTCGGGCTGGAAGTCCTCGGCACGACGCAACTGTTGCTGCAGATGGGCCACGGCCTTCTCATCGCCGGCCTTCTTGGCCTCGTTGAGCTTCTTCTGGACGTCGTTGAGCTGGGTGTAGTAGATGCCCTTCTCGCGCTCCAGCAGCTGCAGTCCCATATAGGCACCGCCAAGGTCGCCGCTGACACAGATGATGTCGGTGGCATTGGCTCCGGAGCGATAGACGATATCTTCCTTGCGTGCCTCGCCGATGCAGGTGATGCTGATGGCCAGACCGGTGAACGACGACGTCGTGTCGCCTCCCACCACGTCGACATGCCACTTGTCACAAGCCAGGCGCAGTCCACGGTAGAAGTCCTCAAGGTCTTCCACCTTGAAGCGCTTGCTCAGGGCGATGGACACCACCAGCTGGCGCGGCGTGCCGTTCATGGCGAAGATATCGGAAAGATTCACCATGGCCGACTTGTAGCCCAGATGCTCCATGTCGATATAGGTCAGGTCGAAATGAACCCCCTCCATGAGCATGTCGGTAGTCACGAGCACCTCCGTATCGGGATAGTGCATCACTGCGCAGTCGTCGCCGACACCCTTGACCGTTGACGGCTGCTGCATCTTTATGTCTTTCGTAAGCCGGTCGATCAGACCGAACTCACCCAATTCCTTTATTTCCATTAACTTCTTCTAATCATTTCACGCATGATCTCCGTCATCTTCGGCTGTGCCGCATTGGCAGCTACCTGTACCTCCTCGTGGCTTACCTCAACGGGCACGTCGAAGCCGCCGAGGTCGGTGATGATGGAGATGCCGAAGACACGGATACCACAATGACGGGCAACGATCACCTCGGGCACCGTCGACATTCCGACGGCGTCACCGCCGAGGAGATGATACATGCGATACTCGGACGGCGTCTCGAACGTCGGACCCTGCACGCCCACATAGACACCATGCTGCAGCTTGATGCCCTTCTCCTCCGCGATGGCATCGGCCAGCTCTATCAGCGTGTGGTCGTAGGCCTCATGCATGTCCGGGAAACGGGGACCGGTGGGGAAGTTCTTGCCACGCAGCGGATGCTCGGGGAAGAGATTGAGATGGTCGCGGATGACCATCAGGTCGCCCACCTTGAACTCGGGATTCATGCCTCCCGAAGCGTTGCTGACAAACAGCGTCCGGATGCCCAGCTCGTACATCACGCGGATGGGAAAGGTCACCTCCTTCATCGAATAGCCTTCGTAGAAGTGGAAACGGCCCTCCATCGCCATAATGTCCTTGCCGCCCAGCTTGCCGAAGATCAGCTTGCCGGCATGGCCTTCCACGGTAGAGACAGGGAAATTAGGGATGTCTTTATAGGCGAACTCATAAGAGTCAGTTATCTCTGAAGCTAATTGTCCGAGACCCGTGCCCAGAATGATGGCTGTTTTCGGCTCGGTGGTCATCCTTGTCTTTAACCAGGATGCTGTTTCTTGAATTTTTGTGTACATAACTGATAATATTACGATTAAAGGCTTCTTCCCGGCCAAGCAGGAAATGCACGGTGATGGGAAGGGCATAAGTAGCTTCTTTCACCTCGTCGGACAGTCCCTCGGCGGCCAGCAACCGTGAGGCATCCTTCTCTGTCGTCACGATCTTACGGGGCTGGGGCATGGCTGCAAGAGCCGCGTTGATGCGCTGGGCATCCCGCTTGCTGAAAGCATGGTGATCGCCAAACCTCAGGCACTGCAACGAGTGGCAATAGGGTCGCAGATCGTTCTCCATCTGCTGTGGAGAGGCGATGCCTGTCAGCAGCAGCACGTGCTGGCCAGCAAGATCCTTAGGGTCGAAGGCGGCCAGGCCGGACTGTTCGTGGGAATCCGCAGATGCACTCTTCCCCTTCCGTGAGGGCGTGTCGCCCGAAGCTGGCTTCTTGCCCTTTGCAAAGATGGGTACCAGCTTCAGATAGTCAATGCACGTGAAATAAAGGCGCTGGTAAGGAAACAGATCCAAAGCTTTAGTGAGAACACGGAACTCCATAGGCTTCAGATCCTTAGGACACTTCGTGACGATCACCACATCGGCTCTGTTCTTACCACTGAGCGGCTCGCGCAGGCGGCCTGCAGGAAGCAGCTTGTCGTAGATGATAAGACGGTGGTAATCGACCAGCAGGATATTGACGCCGGGCTTCACGTAGCGGTGCTGGAAAGCGTCGTCGAGAAGGATGACATCCACGTCTTTCGTCTCCGCATCGTTCGTCATGCGGTTGATGCCCTCGCAACGGTTGCGGTCGACAGCCACATAAGCATCGGGGAACTTCCGTTTCATCTGATAAGGCTCATCGCCGATCTCGTGCATGGGCGTGTCGGCCTCGGCCAGCACATAGCCACGGCTCTTCCGCTTGTAACCTCGGGAAAGCACGCCGACCTGCACCTGCTGCTGGAGCAGCCGGATAAGATACTCCACATGAGGGGTCTTGCCTGAGCCGCCCACCGTGATATTGCCCACGGAGATGACCGGTATGTCAAAAGCCTGCTGGTGAAGCACGCCAAGCTCAAACAGCTGGTTGCGAAGACGCACACCCAAGCCATAGATCCAGCTCAGCGGCAACAGCCATTCATTGATTTTGATGAGGTCGCCCTCTGTTCTTAGTTTCTTCGACAATGTTGCTTCCTTTATCTAATTGATTAATAACTATATAAAATAGAATTTTTCTGCAAATATAACGTTTATTTTCTGAACTCGCAACAAATCAAGCACCCTATTTTCCCGATTAACCCTAATGCGATCTACCTTTCATGACCAAAATCATAAAGCGCTCCACCCCTGGACCATTTCACCAATACCACTGCTCAAAAAGAAGCAGCCCCATTATCAGTGCTATTTCCCCACCTATTATAATAAGGTAAATCACAGACCGACAAGACGACAGACATCCGTTCCGTTGTCCCTCCCCAGTCTCCCCTAGAGCAAAGATATCTCCCGAAAATCATTTGTTTATCCGAAACTAATTATCTATATGTAAATCATTGATTTATGGAAAAACAGCTTATTGTCCGGAAAATCGTTTCCCATCTGTCTCTCCCTTTATAGAAAGCCATTCTACCAACTTTCACTTGACGGGCTGACCATGATGAGTTTCCGGATTGGTAATACGGATAAGACCGTCCGACCTACAAACCGGGTCGGTGCTATATTATTAAAGGTGCAATGCCATGAAGCCTGAACACGACGGAGGAACGACCGGAAATCCATCATTCCATACTCCCCTCGCCACGCAAGATCCAACCATGCACGAGATTCCCGGCCTGACAGCGGCCGTTCAAGAATAATCGTCCAAAAACTACAGAATATCCTTCCGATATCTAAAAAGTGTAAAAACTACCATTTAAGGCCAAAAAAGTAAGGGAAAAGTTTTTGTGATTAAAATAAATAGTGTAATTTTACAACCGAAAACAGAAGCAATTAAAAACTAAATATTTCTTTATGAGACAAATCATTTCAAGTATTGCCGGAGCAGGGCTCCTTACGTTGCTGGCTGCATCGTGTGCAGGCGGCGCGACAGGTCTGACCCAATCGGGTCTTGATCCTGCAAAGTTCGACACCACCATCAATAATCAGAAGGTGGAGCTCATCACATTACAGAACAAGGCCGGCATGGAAGTGTGCCTGACCAACTACGGTGGCCGCGTAGTGAGTGTCAGCGTGCCTGACAAGAATGGTAAGCCTACCGATGTTGTCCTCGGCTATGACAACATCAAGCAGTATGCCGACACGGTCAACAGTCCTTCTGACTACGGCTCTTCTGTCGGCCGCTATGCCAACCGCATCAAGGATGCCAAGCTCAGCATCGACGGAAAAGACTACAAGCTGAAAGCCAACGACAACGGCAACTGTCTCCACGGAGGCGGCAATTCGGGATGGCTGCACAAGATCTATACGATAGCGAACCGGACAGACTCCAGCGTCACTTTCGCCCTCACCTCGCCTGACGGCGACAACGGATTCCCGGGAACGGTGAAAGCGACAGCCACCTACACTGTCAAGAGCGACAATACGCTCGACATCGTCTTCAGCGCCACAACAGACAAGAAGACCGTTGTGAACATGACCAACCACTCATACTTCAATCTCAACGGTGATCCTTCGAAGGAAGGCTTTGACCAGGTGATGAGCATCGACGCCGACAGCTTCACTGTTGCCGATGCGAAGTATATCCCCACGGGCGAGATCAGAGCGGTGGAAGGCACGCCGATGGATTTCCGCAAGGCCGCCACTATCGAAAAGAAATATGACCTGAGCTTCGACCAGGTGAAGAATGCCACAGGCTTCGATCACAACTGGGTGCTCAATACCTATAATAATAAGGAATACGACAAGAAGCCCTGTGCTACACTCTACTCGCCCAAGACCGGCATCTACATGGAAGTGTTCACCAATGAGCCGGGCCTGCAGGTATATACCGGCAACTTTCAAGGCACGGGCGTTCCCGGCAAGCATGGCCTTCTCTATCCCAAGCACGTGAGTGTTTGCTTCGAGAGTCAGAAATATCCCGACTCCCCCACAAAATACAATGCCAAGACACCGGGATGGGAGAAATCCAATCCTTACCTTGAACCGGGACAGAAGTACACGAGCCATCTGGCTTACCGGTTCTCTGTCAAATAACACGACTACTAACGGTGGCAGCGAAGGGCGCTGCCACCTGATTTCCAAAAAGCCGACAAACAACTTATTAATAACCAACTAATCACAAATCAAATGAATAGTATTACAGAAGCCCTGAACGCCTCAGGATTCAAGACCATCGATTTCCTGATCCTGGTCTTTTATCTGGTCCTGCTGGTGTCTTTAGGATTGTTCTTAAGCCGTACCAAGAAAGGACAGGAAAAAACTGCCAACGACTACTTCCTGGCCGGCAATACCCTGACCTGGTGGGCTATGGGAGCCTCCCTTATCGCCGCCAATATCTCTGCCGAGCAGTTTATCGGCATGTCGGGTACCGGCTACCGCGACGGTATCGCTACCGCAGCCTATGAGGTGATGGCTGCCGTGACACTGATCGTCATCGGAAAATTCCTTCTGCCGGTGATGCTCGACCGTAAGATCTTCACCATTCCCCAGTTCCTGCGCGAGCGCTACAACGACGGTGTCGGTCTGGCCTTCTCCATCCTCTGGCTTTTCCTCTATGTATTCGTCAATCTGACCTCCGTGGCCTGGCTGGGAGCCATCGCCATCGAGCAGATCCTGGGCTTGCAGGGACTGTGCGTACAGGTCGGCTCTTACGCCATCTCGATCCGTATGATCATCATCTTCCTGCTCTTCCTCTTCGCCGGTGTCTATTCTATCTACGGTGGTCTGGCTTCTGTGGCCTGGACCGACGTGATGCAGGTGACATTCCTCGTTGGCGGTGGTCTGATCACTGCATACGTAGCCTTGTCCCAAATGGGAACATTCCTCCATACCGACGCTTTAGGAGCACTGGGACAGATGTACACCGACCTGACAACGGGTGATCACCTTACCGACGTACACTTCCACCTTGTCACCCAACAGAGCCATAATGCAGAGGCATTCTCCAACGTGCCCGGTATCGCTGCCGTGGTAGGCGGTGTATGGCTCACCAACTTAGGATACTGGGGCTTCAACCAGTACATCATCCAGAAGGGTCTGGCAGCCAAGAGCGTTGAGGAGGCAAAGAAAGGTATGATCTTCGCAGGTTTCCTGAAGATCATCATCCCCTTCATCGTGATCATCCCCGGTATCTGCGCTTACTATATCTATCAGAACCCCGACATTTTTGCCGACATGCATCTTGCCGGAAAGATCACTGTCGCCGACGACGCCTATCCCTGGCTGATCCGCAACTTCACGCCTACCGGTGTGAAAGGTCTGAGCTTCGCCGCCCTGGCCGCAGCCATCATCTCCTCACTGGCTTCTATGTTCAACTCCACCTCTACCCTCTTCACGATGGATATCTACAAGAAGTACATCAAGCCCGATGCCAAAGACAAAGCACTCGTGAGAATCGGCCGCTTGGTTGCTGTCTGCGCCGCTGTCATCGCCCTGGTAGCCGTTAAGCCGCTGCTCGGCGGTCTCGACCAGGCCTTCCAGTACATCCAGGAATATTCAGGCTTCATCTATCCGGGTATCATCGTCGTCTTCGGTCTTGGTCTTCTCTGGAAGCGCGCTTCCTCAAAGGCTGCCGTATGGACGGCCATCCTGACGATCCCTCTGGGCGTACTCTTCAAGGTATGCCTGCCCGATGTGGCCTTCCAGTTCCGTGCCGGATACATCTTCATCATCCTGGTTTGCTTCTTCATCATCATGTCGCTCATCGACAACAAGGTGACAAGTTGCGAGCTGCCTTCTAAGGAGGACCAGCGCCAGATGCTGTTCTGGGCAAAGGTGCTCGGAGTTGCCGGCGGCCTTATGATCCTGGCCGGTCTGGTTGTCACCATTGCCGCTGCAGTGATGCATCCCACCTCCGGCGTCATCTTCTATCTCAACGATATAGGCTTCCAGGCATTCATCTTCTTCGGCGTCCTGGTAGGCTGCAACGCCGTATGGCTCTATAGCAACTCCGTTGACCAGAAGAAAGACTGCAAGGCCCTGCAGATCAATCTCAATCTCTTTGCCACAGAACGTGCTTATACGCTCGGCAGCGCCGGCATCTGCATCATCGTTCTGCTGCTCTACACCATCCTCTGGTAAGAGAGACGGATATTAAACGTGCATCGCAGGACAATGCCTGCACAGAAGAAAAATGAAATACGCCTGGCAACATAACGCCAGCAAAATACAAACCGACAGCATGGGGTGCTGCGCTTGCAGCGGTGGGACAGCATCCCCTACTGTAATAAAACTGCGAATAACATGACAGGACATTACGAAGAATTTACAAAAATGTTTGTAGCCGTCGATTGCATCGTCTTCGGTTTCGACGGCACGACATTACAGGTGCTCATCGGTCACCGCAAAATGGAACCGGGGCGCGGCTCGCTGTCGCTGAGCGGTGGTTTTGTCCTTCCCAATGAAAGTCTGGACGACTGTGCCAACCGCACACTCTTCAACCTCACGGGAATGGAGAACCTCTACATGAAGCAGGTGGGCGCCTATGGCCAGGTGAACCGTGACCCGGGCGAGCGTGTTCTCTCTGTTGCCTATTGTGCATTGATCAATGTAAAAGACTATAATGATGATCTGCGGCAGCGTTACGGCATGGAATGGATGCCCGTCAACCACCTTCCCCAACTGTGGATCGACCACAATAAAATGGTGGACGATGCGATCACCCTGCTGCGCAAGCACATCAACACAGAACCTCTCAGCTTCAATCTCCTGCCCGAGCTGTTCACCATCACACAGCTTCAGCATGTCTATGAAGCCATCCTTGGCAAGGAAATCGACAAGCGCAATTTTCGCAAACGCATTAAAGAGATCGAGTATATCGAGAAGACCGATTACATCGACAAGCAAACCTCAAAACGGGGCGCCGCCCTCTACCGGTTCAACCGGAAAGCTTACGAGGAAGACCCCACATTTAAACTGTAAACAACGGAATGCAGGACTCGACGGACTCTATGCCCGATGTCCTCTATCCATAAATACTATTGACAACAATGCTGGAAGAATTAAAAGAAAAAGTATATCAAGCCAATCTTGCTCTGGTGAAGCACAATCTCGTGCTCTTCACATGGGGCAATGTATCAGGCATCGACCGTGAAAAGGGTCTGGTAGTCATCAAGCCGTCAGGCGTCAGCTACGACACGATGAAGGCCGACGACATGGTGGTGGTCGATCTCCAGACAGGCAAGGTGGTGGAAGGTGAGCTGAACCCCTCCTCCGACACGCCCACACACCTCGAGATCTACCGCAACTTCCCTGAAGTGGGCGGCGTGGTACACACCCACTCCACCTATGCCACAGCCTGGGCACAGGCCGGCCGCGACATTCCCAATATCGGCACTACCCATGCCGACTACTTCCACGACGCCATCCCCTGTACCGATGATATGACGGAGGACATGATGGCTGAGTATGAGCTCAATACCGGCGTGGTCATCGTCAATAAATTCAAGAAAGACCACATCAATCCTGTCCACACACCGGGCGTACTGGTAAAGAACCACGGTCCCTTCTCCTGGGGAAAAGATCCCGACGAGGCTGTCTATCATGCCGTCGTGATGGAGCAGGTTGCCAAGATGGCCTTCGTATCGTTCTCGGTCAATCCCAACACGACCATGAACCCGCTGCTCGTGGAAAAGCATTTCTCGCGTAAGCATGGTCCCAACGCTTACTACGGACAGAAGAAACACTAATCCTATTACACGGCAGAAGGGAGCCGGCCTTCTCCTGCCCCCTTCTCCGTTCCCATTCCTATTCAAGAAACAAAAATCAATTTAATAAATCTATAAATTAAAAATATTATGATCGAAGCATTCAAAGATTTAGAGATTTGGTGGGTCACCGGAGCACAGCTCCTTTACGGAGGTGACGCAGTAAAGCAGGTAGACGCTCACTCCAAAGAGATGGTAGCCGGCCTGAACGATTCCGGACGCCTGCCCATCAAAGTCGTATATAAGGGCACAGCCAACAACACCCACGAAGTGGAAGACGTGATGATGGCAGCCAACGCCGACAAGAAATGTATCGGTGTGATCACCTGGATGCACACATTCTCTCCTGCCAAGATGTGGATTCACGGCCTGCAGCGTCTGCAGAAGCCTCTGCTCCACTTCCATACGCAGTTCAACCAGCATATCCCCTACGACACGATGGACATGGACTTCATGAACCTGAACCAGAGTGCTCACGGCGACCGCGAATATGCCCACATCCTCTCCCGTCTGCGCAAGCCCCGCAAGACCGTCATCGGCTACTGGAAGGATCCCAAGACACAGGACCACATCGCCGTGTGGGAGCGTGTCTGCGCCGGTGTGAACGATGCCAAGGACTGCCTGATCCTTCGTTTCGGCGACCAGATGAACAATGTGGCTGTCACCGACGGCGACAAGGTAAGCTTCGAGCAGACCCTCGGCTATCACGTGGACTACTGCCCGTTCTCTACTGTCATGACATACTTTGATCAGGTTAAGGATGAGGACGTTACAGCTCTTGTACACGATGTTTACTTTAACGAGTATGTCGTTGCCGACGAGCTCAAGGATGAGCAGTCGGAAGGCTATAAGAAGATCTGGAACGCCGCCAAGGCCGAGCTGACGCTGCGTGCCGTGCTGAAGGCTTTCGGCGCCAAGGGCTTCACTACCAACTTCGACGATCTCGGCGATGTCAATGTAGAGGAGACCGGCCGTGGCTTCGACCAGATCCCCGGCCTCGCCTCACAGCGCCTGATGCACGACGGCTATGGCTTCGGTGCTGAGGGCGACTGGAAGAGCGCCTGCCTCTATCGCACCACCTGGTATATGAGCCAGGGCCTGGAGGGTGGCACGAGCTTCCTCGAGGACTACACACTCAACTTCGACGGTGACAACACCTCCATCCTGGAGAGCCACATGCTCGAGGTATGCCCCGACATCTCGGAGGAAAAGCCCCGCCTGGAAGTTCACTTCCTCGGCATCGGTGTCCGCAAGAGCCAGACCGCACGCCTGGTGTTCACCACGAAGCAGGGCCACGGTGTCACCGCTACCATCGTTGACATGGGTAACCGCCTCCGTCTGATCGCCAACGATGTGAACCTGATCAAGTCAAAGCCGCTGCCTAAGCTGCCCGTTGCCTCTGCGCTCTGGATTCCCGAGCCTACCTTCGAGGTCGGCGTCGGCTGCTGGATGGAAGCCGGTGGTACACACCACAGCTGCTTCAGCTTCGGACTGACAGACGAATACTGGCGCGACTTCGCAGAAATTGCTGATATCGAGGCTTGTATCATCAACAAGGACACCGACTACCAGCAGTTCCGCAAGGAGCTCCGTTGGAACGAGATGTACTACATGCTCAACCGCGCACTGCGCTAAGCCACATCCTTCAAGATGCCGGCCGTACCCTACGGCAGCATCCTGAAGATGACTATATCTGAGTATCCGCGGGGCATTAGGCCCATTGCCGTCGGGCTAGGCCCTGACCCGCGGATACTTATCCATACAGATCAACCGCCCTTCAAAGAAGGTGTCGTATGAAATCAAACTCTTCCAGCTATGACAAATCAGGAAATTATCAATAATGGTCAGGCCATCCTTGGTATCGAGTTCGGTTCTACCCGTATCAAGGCAGTGCTCATCGCGCCTGACAACCACCCCCTCGCACAGGGATCCCACACCTGGGAGAATCAGCTTGTCGACAACCTGTGGACCTACAGCATCGACGCGATCTGGACGGGCCTGCAGGATTGCTATGCACAGCTGCGTGCCGACGTAAAGGCAAAGTATGATGTGGAGATACACCGCCTTGCCGCCATCGGCTTTTCCGCCATGATGCACGGCTACATGGCCTTCGGCGACGACGACCAGATCCTCGTCCCCTTCCGCACCTGGCGCAACACCAATACCGGTGAGGCAGCCGCCGCACTCTCAAAGCTGTTCAATTTCAACATTCCCCTCCGCTGGTCCATCTCCCATCTCTATCAGGCCATCCTCAATGGGGAGGAGCACATCTCAAAGATCAAGTACCTCACCACCCTCGCCGGTTACATACACTGGCAGCTGACAGGCGAGAAGGTGCTCGGCATCGGCGACGCATCGGGCATGATGCCTGTCGATCCGGCAACCAACACGTATGACGCAACGATGGTAGAGAAGTTTGAGCAGCTCATCGCCTCGCGCCATCTACCCTGGCATCTGTCCGACATCCTCCCCCGCGTACTGCTTGCCGGTAAAGATGCCGGCCATCTGACTGAGCGGGGCGCCAAGCTCCTCGATCCCTCCGGCAACCTGGAGGCCGGCTGCGTGCTCTGCCCGCCCGAAGGCGATGCCGGCACGGGAATGGCAGCCACCAATGCCGTGAAGGTGCGCACAGGCAATGTCAGTGCCGGTACCTCTTCCTTCTCCATGATCGTTCTCGAGAAGCCGCTCTCCACCTACTACGAGAGCATCGACATCGTCGCAACACCCGACGGCGCACCTGTGGCCATGGTACATTGCAACAACTGTACCAGCGACATCAACGCATGGGTGAATATCTTTAAGGAAGTTCGCGAACTCTTTGGTGACAAGGTAGATATGAACGAGCTCTTCACCCGTCTCTTCCAGCATGCCCTCAAGGGCGACGCTGACTGCGGCGGCCTGCTCTCCTACAACTATTTCTCCGGCGAGCCGGTGACACAGCTGCAGGAAGGACGTCCTCTGCTCGTCCGCTCTGCCAACGACCACTTCTCCCTGGCCAATCTCATGCGTACCGAGCTTTATGCCGCTGTCGGCGTCTTGAAGATCGGCAACGACATACTCTTCAACCACGAGCATGTGGCTGTCGACCGTCTGACGGGCCATGGCGGATTCTTCACTACTCCTGTCGTAGGCCAGCGCATCCTCGCCGCAGCCCTCAACTCGCCCATCTCCTGCATGGAGACAGCAGGCGAAGGCGGCGCATGGGGCATCGCCCTGCTCGCCGGCTACGTGGTGAACAACACCGACGGTCAGAGTCTTGCCGACTACCTCGATACAAAGGTCTTCGCAGGAAACACAGGAACCACTGTTGAGCCTGATCCTGCCGATGTCGCCGGCTTCAATACCTGGATCGAGACCTACAAGAAAGGACTCGCCATCGAGCAGGCTGCTGTCTGCCACAAATAATAATTCTCCTTAAAACTACGATATTTTCAAAAGATTCACTTACTTTTGCAAAATAGTAACCAAATCATTAAAATAATGACAAACGACATCAATCTCATGAACCGCGCAGCCGACAATATCCGTATCCTGGCTGCATCAATGGTAGAGAAAGCTAACTCCGGACATCCCGGAGGCGCCATGGGCGGAGCCGATTTCATCAATGTGCTCTTCTCCGAATTCCTGGTTTACGATCCTGCCGATCCCTCATGGACAGGCCGCGACCGCTTCTTCCTTGATCCCGGCCACATGAGCCCCATGCTCTATGCCGGACTCACCCTGCGCGGATATTTCACCCTCGACGATATCCAGCAGTTCCGTCAGTGGGGTTCGATCACCCCCGGTCATCCCGAGCTTGACGTGGCTCATGGCATCGAGAACTCATCAGGTCCCCTCGGTCAGGGACACGCGCTCGCCGCAGGTGCTGCCGTAGCAGAGAAATTCCTGGAGGCACGTCTCGGCCACACGATGATGCAGCATAAGATCTATGCCTACATCTCCGACGGCGCCGTAGAGGAAGAGATCTCCCAGGGCGTAGGCCGCATCGCCGGTACCCTCGGTCTCGACAACCTCATCATGTTCTATGACGCCAATAAGATCCAGCTCTCCACAGAGGTGTCGACCGTCATGGCTGAGGACACTGCCAAGAAATACGAGGCATGGGGCTGGAACGTGATCTCGATCAACGGTAATGACGTCGCTGAGATCCGCGAGGCTCTGACAAAAGCCAATGCAGAGACCGGACGTCCCACCATCATCATCGGTGACACGATCATGGGTAAGGGTGCCCTGAAGGCCGACGGCACGAGCTATGAGGCCAACGTGAAGACCCACGGCGCTCCCCTCGGCGGTGACGCTTACACCAACACCATCAAGCATCTGGGCGGCGATCCTGAGCATCCCTTCCAGATCTTCCCCGAGGTGGCTGAGCTCTATGCCAAGCGTCGTGAGGAACTGACAAAGATCGTCGCTGAGCGCCGTAAGGCTGAGGACGAGTGGCGCAAGGCCAATCCCGAGAAAGCCGCCCAGATGGACGAGTGGTTCTCCGGCAAGGCTCCTAAGATCGACTGGAGCAAGGTGGAGCAGAAGAAAGGATCTGCCACCCGTGCCGCCTCTGCCGCTTGTCTCGGCGTGCTCGCCGAGCAGGTGCCCAACATGATCTGCGCCTCTGCCGACCTCTCCAACTCCGACAAGACCGACGGCTTCCTGAAGAAGACCCACTCCCTCGTTCGCGGTGACTTCTCCGGTGCCTTCTTCCAGGCCGGTGTGTGTGAGCTCACCATGGCCGATATGTGTATCGGCATGATGCTCCATGGAGGTGTCATTGCCGCCATGGGTACGTTCTTCGTATTCTCAGATTATATGAAGCCTGCTGTCCGCCTCGCAGCCCTCATGCAGGTGCCTGTGAAGTTCATCTGGACTCACGACGCCTTCCGCGTAGGCGAGGATGGTCCTACCCACGAGCCCGTGGAGCAGGAGGCACAGATCCGCCTGATGGAGAAGCTGCAGAATCATGCCGGCCGCGACAGTGTACGCGTATTCCGTCCCGCCGACGCTGACGAGACAACCGTATGCTGGGCCATGGCCATGGAGAACACCGAGACGCCGACAGCGCTCATCTTCTCCCGTCAGGGCATCGCCTCGCTGCCCGAGGGCAACGACTACGAGCAGGCACGCAAGGGTGCATACATCGTTGCCGGCTCTGACGAGAATCCCGACGTGATCCTCGTTGCCAGCGGTTCAGAGGTGTCTACCCTTGAGGCTGGCTGCGACGCTCTCCGCGCCGACGGCATCAAGGTACGTGTCGTATCCGCTCCTTCTGAGGGCCTCTTCCGCCGTCAGAGCGCAGAGTATCAGGAGAGCGTCCTGCCTTACGACGTGAAGAAGTTCGGTATGACGGCAGGCCTGCCCTGCACACTCGAAGGTCTGGTGGGCATCGGTCCCAACAGCAAGGTCTTCGGTATGAAGAGCTTCGGCTTCTCCGCTCCCTACAAGGTGCTCGACGAGAAGCTCGGCTACACCGGCGAGAACGTATATCAGCAGGTAAAGGCCTTCCTGGGCAAGTAAGTCGTGCACGACTGGAGCTTAGGGAAAGGCCGGCAGACATCTCCGGGCTTCGGCTCTGAGCTCCCATCTATACACACCCACAATGATCCTAAAAGAATCTTACATTTAACAACCGCAGACCGGAAACCGGCAACATCTGGTTCCCGATCTGCGGATTTAACGTAAAATCCGGAACTTTGTCTCCACAAGGATTGTACAGTCGTCCGGTATAACACTAAATCTATGGAAATAAAGACAGTAGGACTGGCCAGCGATCATGCCGGCTACGCTTTAAAACAGTTTGTAAAGCAGTATCTCGACGAGAAGGGCATCGCATGGAAAGATTACGGCACATACTCTGAAGAGAGTTGCGACTACCCCGACTTCGGCCATGCCCTCGCTCGTGGTATTGAGAATGGAGAGGTCTATCCCGGCATCGCCATCTGCGGCAGTGGCGAAGGCATTGCCATCACCCTCAACAAGCATCAGCAGATCCGTGCCGGCCTCTGCTGGATACCCGAAATCGCCCACCTCATCCGTCAGCATAACGACGCCAACGTACTGGTCATGCCGGGCCGCTTCATCGACACCGACATGGCCCGCAAGATCATGGATGAGTTCTTCGCTACCGATTTTGAAGGAGGACGACACCAGCGCCGTATCGACAAGATCGCCATCAAATAAAAAAAATCCCGCTTTCTGAGCGGGATTTTTTTATTTCTACCTCATGTCGCCGAAGCCCTTCATCAGGTTGCGGCTACCTTTATTGTGCCATTAACGCAACTTGATCTGGCAGTTATCGAGACTGTCCACGATGGCGAGACTCTCGATATGCTTCACGCCCAGCTCCTCGATGGCCTCGCGTCCGTGCTGGAAGGCTTTCTCAATGATGAAGCCCATGCCCACGATCTTGGCACCGGCCTGGTTGCAAAGGTCGATGATGCCCTTTGCCGCATTGCCGTAGGCGAGGAAGTCGTCGATGAAGAGCACGCGGTCCTCGGGAGTGAGATATTCCTTGGAGATCACCACGTTGTATTCGCGCTGCTTGGTAAAGGAGTGCACCGTCGTCTGTAGGATTCCCTTCATCGTGCTCGGTGCCTTCTTCTTTGCGAACACCACGGGCAGCTCCATGAAATAGCCCAGCATGATGGCCGGGGCAATGCCTGACGCCTCAATGGTGATGATCTTATTAATATCTTCCTGGGCAAAACGGCGGATCCACTCCACGGCGAGCTGCTTCATCAGATAGGGATCCATCTGGTGATTAATGAACTTGTCCACCTTCAGGATGCCGCCTTCGTAGCAACGGCCATCCTTCATAATTCTGTCTTTCAGTACCTGCATAATATCCTTATATGATTGTTGTTCCTTACTCTTGGGCGATTCCCTTCTCCGCCCTCTCCTTGATCTTATCGGCATAGGGACGGGTCCAATCGTACAACTCCCTTAGCGTCTCCGCATCGATGGTGGCTTCCACCAGCCGTTGCGCATAGTCCGCCATCCCCTTCGCCTCCGGCGTACGGAGATAGCGCACGTCCAGCATCCAGGGACCGAGACGCAGGCGATCGAGGGCATCGGCGTCCTTAAAGTCACGATACACCTCAAGCCAGCCCTCCGTATCGTCCCATGCGGCAGGAGAGCCGGAGCCGTCCGCTCCCTGACTGTCTGGGCCCAGCGAGTGCTTTCTCGCCTCCTGACGGATGTAGGCCTCGCCCAGCTTGTCGTCACGGTCGTGAAACTTGATCGTGGCATATACCTCGGGAAGATACTTTATCCCGTGCTCCTTGCAGAAGTCACGATAGTAGTCGGCGGCACGGTCGCCATGCCCCACGTCGAGATAGTTGTCCTTCCGGCGCGTGTCGTGGAAGATGCTGGCATGACAGAGGGCGATCATGGAGCGCAGTTTCAACTGCCGCGCCGCTCCTATCTTCAAGGCAAGCAGCAACACGCGGCCGCAATGTCCCTGGGAATGCACTTCCGCATTCCCCTCCGTCTTCCAGAAGCTCACCTCGCGGTCCATAAAGTCCCACCAGTAGCGCACCATGCTCTGCACCTGGGGAGCCTCTTCCCTTATCAAATCCTGCGGTATGTTCATAGTCTTTCAATCTTAAATACAAAGGTAACAAAACTGATTAGATTACGGATGGATTTATAAGAAATTAATGATGACACTTTCAGGAAAAGATACTGTTCCCGAAACAAAATGGATCCCCATCCCTTTCGTTGCCTGAGGGGGATACCTGCCATCAGAATACAGATCTCATGCAACGATCAGATAAGCCTGGCCACCCAGGACGAGATGAACACGGCAGTGACGATCAGGACAACGACCATCGAGTGACGACGCCTACGCCAGTCTCATTCCACACCTTGATGACGTTGAAACCTTATGCAAAGGTACGACATTCAATGCCTGCGAAAGCGTCTCATGAGTCCGGCAGACGACACGCCAAACCTGGCCGGCTGCGGGCCCTTCAAATACGCTATCCGTCCATACGCTCGTCGGCAGCGACGTTCTCCGTATGCCGGAGACATCACTGCCGACCTGATAAATTCCCATGTCATGGGGTCTTGCTATTTCTTCATTACCTCATCGACCCATTCCCGGACACTATTCCGGCTAGTCCCGTTCAACAGCTTGCCGTCCTGCCATTCCAGATCGGGATATGCCTTTCTCAACTCGCTCACGCTATTGCCGATCCCGCTTCCTCCGGAGGTGGCAAACGGCACGAGCGTCTTGCCTCTCAGGTCATGGCTCTCAATGAAGGTGTTGACGATGCGTGGCGCCTGGTTCCACCAGATGGGATAACCGATGAAGATGACCCCATGGTCACTGACACTCGTCTTTATCGCCTTCAACGCCGGACGGGCCTTCGGATCGTTCATCTCCACCGAGCTGCGCGACTGACTGTCGTTCCAGTCCAGGTCCTTGGAGGTGTAGGCCTGTTGCGGGACGATCTCGCACGGCACGCCGCCCGTAGCGTCCGCTATCATCCGGGCAGCCCTGGCCGTCGTACCCGTGGCGGAGAAATACACGACCAACGGCTTGTTCTCAGATTCCGTCTTCCTTTCTCCCTTGTCCTGGGCGCAGGCAGCAAGACCCATGGTCATTACCGCCGCCAATGTCATGATGATTTTGTTCATAATCCGTTTATTATAATAAGGTTATTTGATTTTTAGTCCCGGTATCAGCGGCTTCACGTCCACCAGTTCCAATTCCTTCACCATCGCGAGCGTGCCCTGCTTGTACTTCTTGAAGTGCGGCGTTTTCAGATGACTCTCGTAGGCCGCACGGTCGGCATAGATTTCCAGGATGGTCACCTTGTTCGGTGTGTCCTTCTCGGCGGTGGCATAGAGCGTCAATACGCCCGGCTCCAACCGCATCGACGCCTCGATCTCCTCCTTCAGGAAGGCATTGTAGGCTTCCAGCCGCGCCGGGTCGACGGTGATCTTGGACAGGCGCACCAGGTTGTCTTCAGCAGGAACGCGCCTGGCGTATTCTTCCTTGATGATGCGCAACGCCTTGATGGCAGCCGGGAAGCCAATATAAGGCAGACACTGGATGACGGCAGCCGTCAGCGTCTCGGGCGTGTTGCTCACGTTGATGTTGCCGTGATAGTGCGAATGAAGCTGGCTCTCCGCCTCCATGGCCGTCAGCACACAGTAGCCCAGCAATTCACGTGTCGGCAAGTCCAGGGCCCCGCGACTGTAAATGTCTCCGAAGAAACAGTCGGTAAGAAACTGCTCCACGTCCTTGCCCATGTCGGCGGGCAATCCCTTCATCACCGAGGCGATGCCGCCGGGATAGAGCTTGTCCTGAATGGCCTTGCCCGTCGCGTGACGTGTCTCCTCCGTCACCGTTCCCTGTCTGTCCAACGGCAGGGAGATGCCCCGTTCCTTAAACACCTCATTCACCGTGGCCACGGCATTCAGCATTTTAGGAAAGCCAATGAACGGAGCGGTGAGGTACATCACCTCACGCAGCTCTTCGGGAGTAACTCCCACATTGAGCGCTGCCCCGGCGTGGGCCTTCAGTTGCGGAAGCGTCTGCAGGGTGGCAAGGGTGATGCACGTGATCATCTCGCGTTGCCGCACGGTCAGGTCGCCCGTCCGGAACACCTCGCCGAAGATGAACTTCTGCAGGATGTCCATCATCTCAGGATCCGTACCCTGCCCTGTCAGGGCCTCGCCGCCGAACAACGTGCGGTAGTTCTGTCTGCATTCTTCCATTCTGTTCATGTCGTCTGTTGTCTGTGCCATCGTGGACAAGCAACCTGCTAGCACGAAGGCAATCATACTTATTATCTTTCTCATGTTTCCAATAATGAATTATAAGCCCTTACTTAACTGACCGCCGTACCTGCTACTACTGCGGGCGTGGGGTACGACGCCAATACATTTTCATGATCTTGTCTTTCTATCCTCTTTCATCATGCATGGCCTCAACCAATCCTTTCAGTATCTCCCTTTCGTTTGGCTCTAAGGATATGACCGTCCTCACCGGGCCTTCAACTCTTGGAGCCATCTCTCCGGAAAGGAAATTACGCAAGAGTTGTCGTGGCGTGACATGGTGGCGGTCCGCAATGAAGCACACCGCCTCATCCATGCACAATTCTTCAAATGATCCTGTTTCCTGTTCCATTATTTTCCTGTTGATTATCTGATGCAAAATTACATCACGATGAGGAAGTGCCCTGTAACCATAAGTCGGCAAACCCTACCCATTTTACGGAATTTACCCATCGACATGATTCATTGTACGCTAAATGCCTTATCTTTGTATCTGTTTAATGGAAAGAATGATGAGCAAGATTCTGAAAGTAAGGAACGTCAGTGACTACGGTCGCTACCTCGGACATATCGACCAGCACCCGTTGGTCAGCGTCATCGACTATGCCGAGGTATCCCCCATACGTCACAGCCTGAACGACTACAGCGTGTACGGACTGTTCCTCCGCGACGACGCCGACGTGGACCTGGACTATGGCTGCGGCAAATACGACTACAACAAGGGTACGCTGCTGTGTGTGGCCCCCGGACAGGTGGGAGGCAAGGAGGATAATGGCGAACGGGTGGCCATTACAGGCTGGGCACTCCTGTTCCATCCCGACCTGCTGCATGGGTCCCCCCTTGAGAAGCGCATCAAGGAATATACATTCTTCGACTACCACGTCAATGAGGCCCTGCACATGACGGATGAGGAGCACGATATGCTCGTCTCCCTCATGCGCCAGATAGAGGACGAGCTATGTAAGAAGCCGGACGGGCTCCAGAACGCCATCCTCGTAGGCTATATCGAACTGATGCTCAACTTCTGCCAACGGTTCTACAACCGCC
>ENA-OPEG01000049-OPEG01000049.1-human-gut-metagenome-genome-assembly--contig:-NODE-49-length-29098-cov-2.896877_pt1 | contig 29098 bp, 20 predicted proteins | sample MGYA00241632_ERZ501527 | MGnify/ENA primary metagenome ERZ501527 (study PRJEB25962, sample SAMEA2042301) | human gut metagenome | biome: human gut; feature: human-associated habitat; material: faeces... | reverse complement strand
CCCTTCATTCCGCTGTCGGGCAGCCATTCTCCCCTATAGGGCGTGGCAGGTTTATAGGTGCCAGCATAAGGTGAGATTATGGTGTCCGGAGGCAATGCAAGGATAGCTTTTCAACGAGCCATATGCTCGTTGCCCATTGAGCCATATGCTCATTGTCCATCGAGCCATATGCTCGTTTGCCCCTGAATATATATTCCTGATCTCCCCTAATCTTGCCAGCCGGTTTCCGTCTTCATAAACTGAAATAGAAGACACCGTGCGAAAGGCCATTTTAAAAAATAGATTATTAGGAAAAAATCGTACTGTTTCCCTTGGCAGACGGCTATGATATGACAGGCTGCGACAATGGTACGGGATTCCCCGGACTTTAATGACTATTGGGAGATGTAATGACTTGACAACAGAGTGGCTGTCGGCTAAAATGCTTATTTCTGTCCGGGAATACTAGTCTCTCATGAAAAGGCAGGGTAACAATTAGGGCTGATTCCAGCAGAAGGAAACAGCCCTAATAATATGTCCTATCGGACAGCAATAATTATTTGTAAGCCTGCTCGTGGACGCCTTGTACGGCGCGTCCGCTTGGGTCATTAAGGTTCTGAAAAGCCTTATCCCAGGCGAGGGCCTCTGCCGTACTGCATGCTACGCTCGGTACGCTTGGCACCGTACGCGCTGCGCTGTCGCTCGGGAAGTGGGATGCAAAGACTGAGCGGTAGTAATATTCCTCTTTGTTCTGCGGCGGGTTGATCGGGAACCGCTCGGCGGCATGCTCCATCTGCTCGTCACTGACAAGGTCGGAGGTTATCTTCTTCAGTGTGTCTATCCAAGAGTATCCAACACCGTCGGAGAATTGCTCCTTCTGTCTCCAGACGATGCTTTCAGGAAGCATGTCGGAGAAAGCCTCACGCAGTATTTTCTTCTCCACTACGTTTCCCGGACACATCTTTAATTCCGGATTGATACGCATTGCCACATCAAGGAATTCCTTGTCCAGGAACGGCACGCGTCCTTCCACGCCCCACGCGGCCAGGCTTTTGTTTGCCCTGAGGCAGTCGTACAGATTCAGCTTTGAGATCTTGCGTATGGTCTCCTCATGGAAGGCCTTGGCATCCGGAGCCTTGTGGAAATACAAGTAACCGCCAAAGATCTCATCGGCGCCTTCTCCCGACAGCACCATTTTTATACCCATGCTTTTTATCACGCGCGCCAACAGATACATTGGCGTGGATGCGCGCACGGTAGTGACATCATAGGTCTCGGTAAAATATATCACATCGCTTATCGCGTCGAGACCTTCCTGTATGGTATAGTTTATTTCATGATGCACCGTTCCCAGATGGTCGGCCACGATACGGGCCTTTGCCAGATCGGGCGCACCTTTCAGTCCGACGGCAAAAGAGTGCAGGCGCGGCCACCAGGCATCCTCACCTCCGCCGGCTTCAACACGTCTTGAGGCATATTTGCGTGCGACGGCACTCACAATCGATGAGTCAAGACCGCCACTCAGCAGCACTCCGTAAGGAACGTCGCTCATCAGCTGATGTTTTACGGCAGCCTCCAGTGCGGTGCGTATCTCGGCAGCACTTCCGCCATTGTCCTTTACGGCATCATAGCTGAACCAGTCGCGTGTATAGTAACGCACCGGCTTACCCATGCGGCTGGAGTAATAATGTCCGGGAGGGAACACCTCATAGTGATCGCAGTTGCCCTCAAGTGCCTTAAGTTCGCTGGCCACATACACCTTTCCATCGTTGTCGTATCCTATATAAAGAGGAATGACACCGATAGGATCGCGGGCGATAAGGAACTCGTCCTTCTCTACATCATAAAGGGCGAAGGCAAAAATGCCACTCAGGTCTTCAAGGAAATCGACACCCTTGTCACGATACAGAGCCAATATGACCTCACAGTCACTTCCCGTCTGAAAATCGTATTTGCCCTTGTAACGGCTGCGTATCTCCTGATGATTGTATATCTCACCATTGACGGCAAGCACCTGCTTCTTGTCCGGACTATACAGAGGCTGACGTCCTGATTCAGGATCTACAATGGAAAGACGCTCATGGGCCAATATGGCCGAACCGCCACAATAGATGCCGCTCCAGTCGGGACCACGATGACGTATTTTCCTACTCATACGGAGGGCCTTTTGCCTAAGGCTGTCGGTCTGCTCTTGTATGTTAAATATTGAAACTATTCCGCACATGTCTTCTTATTTTTATTAATGGTCTTAAATGTTTATTTTATGTCTTTGTCTTACTGTATTACCAACAAATCATTTTGTAAGTGTTTTGTTGTAAAGAGCTTCTTAATTTTGTCATACATGGTATTTGCCTGTTATATTGTTACGAATATAGAGGTAATAAAATCATTATGACATGCCAAAGGTAGCAATAAAATCTGAGTAATTCACTCTTTTTGGAGAAATATTTTCCATTATGGAGCAATTTGGGCCCAAATCTCCGGTCGTCGGCTCATCTTTGGCTTGATATGTGGCTGTTGCGGCTGCAAAAACCGTAAGATCATTCATTGGCTTGTGGGTGTGTATTGCCGCTGAGACAGCTGTCGGGAAGACATTCCTTAGCTTCCGCTTCCCATTGAGGCTTCCCTCTTCCGACATCCTATTCAGAGCTGTCGGGGGACTGACGGCGGTCAGTCGCCTTGTCTGCATCTCCGATTCCGGCAAGGCAAATATGTTTAACGCTGCAGATGGCCCCGAATGCGCTGCTGCTCAGAAGTCAGCTAGTCATGGGGATAATTGGGGGAAGGCAGTCGCATGCCGGTTCCTATCTAAAAAATAATCCACACAAGCTTATAATAAGTATAAGCCCGTGTGGATTAGTATAGGGAAATTGTGATGACCTATCTCTTCGGATAGGATAAATTATGATTTCCGTTAGTCATGCCATCTGGAAAACCAGAAGGTGATATTTTTTAGTTGTAAGCAGACTCTCCGTGCTCATAAATATCAAGTCCCTCTTCCTCGACACGCTTGTCAACACGCAGTCCGGCAACTTTCTTGATGGTATAGAACATTACGATACCTGTAGCTGCTGCCCAGAGGTCGATGCAGACAATACCGAGGGCCTGTGCGCCGAGGAAGCCCCAGCCGCCACCGTAGAGCAGTCCGCCGTCAACGGCAAACACGCCGGTAAGCAGTGTACCCAAGATTCCGCATACGCCGTGTACAGAACTTGCACCTACGGGATCGTCAACATGAAGCTTGGTATCAATGAACTCAATGGCAAATACGAGCACTACGCCACAGATGGCACCGATGATCAGTGCGCCGAGCGGTGAAACGGCGTCACATCCTGCCGTGATACCAACGAGTCCGGCAAGAATACCGTTCAGTGTAAGTGAGAATGAGGGCTTGCCATATTTGATCCATGTAACGCACATTGTTGCTATACCACCGGCAACGGCAGCGAGGTTGGTTGTGAGGAACACGTGTGAGATAGCCTCACGGTCTGTTGCGGTAGCTGCTGCGAGCTGTGAACCGGGGTTGAATCCGAACCATCCGAACCAGAGGATAAATACGCCAAGTGCTGCCAATGTAAGGCTGTGTCCCGGGATGGCCTTGCTCTTCTTGTTCTTGTCGTATTTGCCGAGACGGGGACCAAGGGCAATTGCTCCGATGAATGCCAGCACACCACCGACAGAGTGAACGACTGCAGAACCGGCGAAATCATGGAATGTACATCCGAAGGTCTTCATCATGAAAGAGGATGCGTCGCCATTCATGAGCCAGCCGCCGCCCCATGTCCAGTGGCCTTCAACAGGATAGATGATAAGTGAAATCAAGATAGAATAAACGATGTACATGCTAAACTTTGTACGTTCAGCCATTGCTCCCGACACGATGGTTGCAGAGGTTGCGCAGAACACGGTCTGGAACATCAGGAAGCCTTCGGTAGGCAAACCAGCCGGATGTGTATAGAACGAGAGGTCACAGAAGTTAGGTGCGCCTATAAATCCTTCGCCATTGCTTCCGAACATGAAGCCGAAGCCGACGAACCAGAAGAGCACTGAGCCGATCATAAAGTCAACGAAGTTCTTGAACAAGATGTTCACCGTGTTCTTACTCCTGGTAAAACCTGCCTCACAGAAGGCGAAGCCTGGCTGCATGAAGAACACAAGCATAGCAGCCAACAACATCCATACCGTGTTTAAACCTATTGTTAAATCAGTCATAATCGTAAATTTTTAATGTGATAAACCTTGTCTGCATAAAGGTATTCGTAAACCCGTAGGCTTGGAAGCCTCGTCCGCGTAAACTTAACCTTGTATTTACCTGAAAAACATTTTATTTTTTACCTGATACAGTCTTTATCCAGCATGGCAATGTCTAATGTCGTGCTATCTGAAATCTCTCCGCTGTCCAACATCATATGGGTTGGGGCTACTTTATTAATATGGATTTCTGATCTTATTTAAATAAATACCCCAAAGTTAAGCTCTAGCCGCAGACACTTTAAGACAGTCGGATTGCTCAGGTGTTTCACTTACTTCTCCTGCTCGGCATTATAAAGAGCGATATCACCACGTTCTCCTGTACGTATACGCACAGCGTCTTCTACAGGAATGACGAAAATTCGTCCGTCACCTATCTCTCCGGTATGCGCAGCCTGCTGCACGGCGGCGATGGTCTTCTCTACATTTTTGTCTCTGACTACGATGCTTATTAAAATGCGTTCTATACAACTTGTGTCGTACATTACGCCACGATAGATGCGTGCCTGGCGTGTCTTGCCCTCGCCTCTTACGTCATAGTAAGAAAACCACTCAATGTCCGCCGCAAGCAAAGCCTCCTTTACTTCATCGAATTTAGTCTTACGGATAATTGCCTCAATTTTCTTCATAACTAACTTTCTTTTTGTTACAAATAATATTAAGAATACTACATTGTGTAATATCTGTTTGCAAAATTATAACAATATGTTAACATTAACAAGAAAATGATATCATTATGTAATATTAAATTTGATCACATTTCAAAATAGCAACAAATATTGGCACAATTGTTTCAATTGGTAATCAAAATACCGAAAAACAGAGCAAATTGTAACAAATAAGCAAAATGGAGAAAATTAAATTATTACTTGAACTTTCGCAAATGACAGACCTTGGGCAATATGAATGTAATTTTGAACCAGGAGAGGATTCAGAGTATGCTTAACTAATTGTAAGTGAGCACATTTATAATCGCCAATCATAAGATCCGACCTTAGCGGTTGTTGGCAAATGATAGGGTGATATTTTCAGATTTGAGAGATTTCTCTCAGAAAATGATCGTGCAGTCATAACAGGATGTGGAGAGTGGAGGCATATAGACATGGGATTTGGGCAGATGGAAATGGGGAAGGATAGGAACCGAGGTCCACATCTTTCTAAGTGCTCAGTCTGCTTATACTTTCCCTTTCTTTATGATCAGGAACGTCAGCCGGATTTATCTCATGCGAGGACCATGAGATGTGCTTGGTCATAATCCCAAATTCTATAACCTGTATGAAATATGTCGTTCAAAGGTCGCATGAAGAAAGGTATGTCTATGCGAAAGTTTAGTTTGATTACTAAATAACGACATTGGGATATGTATTAATCAGTAATATTTTATATACTTTTACTATCAAATTATAATTAAAACTATCAAAATAGTGCAATAAATGAAATTTGAAGTCTAGAATTATATAATAATAAGATAAAAGAGTAGAATATTAAGCAAAATGTTTTAATTTTGCATTAAGGAACATACAAAAAGAAATTAAAATCGATAAAAAGTAATCATAATGACATAAAAAGTTATTAAATGGTTTACGAATATATATGAGGCCGGTAAGGATTATATTCATACCTTATTATATAATATACGATTACCGGTTGACGCAGCCGTAAAATGGAGCCCGCGTCATGAAGTCATTGATAACAACGGGCGGGTGACGATCGGGCGGCTGTCAGGGACTGACGCAGGACTGCCGTTTGCAGACATCGCAAGGAAGGTAAATGCTTTCAAGGTGGTGGACAGAAGACAGATGGGATAGGTCCTGGAAAGGGGACATGATCCGGCGACTGTAGCCAGCCGTTATCTAGGTTCTGCATAAGGGCGTTAAGGAGATGTCCGCCAAGGAGGACTTGTCAGGCTTGAAGTTGGGTCCTAACGGTGAGGGAAATTCACCTGAAGACGGTCTTCGACGAACAGGAGTACTGCCGGAAAGCGATGAAGTACATTATCGTGTGGATGTTCGGAATGAGTATAGCTTTCAACGGCCGGAGAAACTCTCCGGTACTTAATATTCACCTAATAAAATTAAAGAAAGGGTAACGATTATGGTAAAGTTTAAAGTAAGAGGCCTTATGGCATTGGCATTGTTGAGTATGAGCACGGTTGTCATGGCACAGGACAAAGTAGAAGCCAATGTATCAGCTGACGTTGTGAGTCAGTATATTTGGCGTGGTCAGGATTTAGGTGATGTCAGCCTGCAGCCTTCATTGGGTGTATCCTACAAGGGTGTATCATTGTCAGCATGGGGCAATGTAGGACTTTCAGACAACACTGATACGAAGGAGTTCGATCTTACATTAGGCTATAAGACGGGTAGATTCAATATTGGTGTAACCGACTATTGGTTCAATTCGCCCAATGAGCGTTACTTCTGCTATGCCGCACATGAGACGTCGCATGTGTTTGAGGCAAACATCGGTTATGATTTTGGTCCTTGTGCCATACAGTGGTACACCAACTTTGGTGGCAACGACGGTGTCAACAGCAAAGGCGACCGTGCCTATTCGTCTTATGCGGAGCTTAGCGTCCCGTTCCGTCTTGCCGGATGCGACTGGACTGCAGCAGCAGGTGTTGTACCCTATGCCACAAGTTTTTACGCCGATGCCAATGGGTTTGCGGTAACGAATGTGTCGCTCAAGGCCACACGTGACATCAATATCACAAAAAGCTTCAGCGTACCTTTGTTTGCAGGTGTATATGCCAACCCAAGCACTGAGAAGGCTTACTTTGTAGTTGGATTTACGTTGCGTCCATAAAACAACAACATTGATACGATAAAAAGATGTCATAGTGACATTGGGCATTGTCTTAGCAGCCGTGTTCTGAACAAGTTGGAGCTAACAAATAAATAAGCTTAATTTAAGATTTCAGGTTGTTGAAGCGGCATTCCAGAAAAGGCTGGTAGAAGTTATCGCACTGATGAGCGTCCGTACGAGTATCTCGTCAGGGATGTTTTCAACAGAGCTAAAAAGTTAAGTATCTGCTTGCAGATGTCTGTGATAAGCTCATGGATATGCTACCGCATAGATAAGTCGGAACTTATGGTTACCGATGGTTTTTGACTTTGCCTAATTATCGTGAAGTACTGTTCATAAAATATCAAAGATAAAATATTGGTCGGCTGATCGCATGGAGGCATCGTGCTGAAGCCACAGGGTTTTAAATCTAACGTGACAATCTATTTTTTATTGATAGTTTAAAGTTTAACTGACGGGAAGTCACTGTGAGGTGACCTCCCGTTCTTTTGTTTTCAGATGTGGCAAATTTACGAAATGTCAGGATCTCGTAGTGTCTTATTTTGTATGGTTGGAGGTGAGGGCCCTTAGGTCTGTTTCTTGGATGTTATTATGGATTAGCTCCAATTGCCTGGAAAAGAGCGTTTTTGTAATCTCATAAATGTTTGCAGCCGTGCCGTATCCGTCAGGATAAGGCACGGCTGCGATGGGTTTAGTGTGTGTCTTCCTTGCACCAGAGCCGTTCGCCTTCGATGCGGAGTGGTGAGGGAATATTGTCGGTGTAGAGCAGTCCGGTACCCAGTCCTTGTGGGAAGGTGATGCCGGGCCCGTAGCAGCGGGCACAGAGCTGGGCGACGGCGTTCAGACCGATATTGCTCTCGAGGGCTGAGGTGATCCAGGAGCCGATGCCCCGCGCCTTGGCCAGTTCGATCCACTCACTGACACCCTGCATGCCGCCGTGAAGACTGGGCTTGAGCACGAGATAGTGAGGGTGTATCTGGTCGAGCAGTGCTTCCTTCATCGGACGCATGTTCACACCGATGAGCTCCTCATCGAGGGCGATGGGGATGGGTGACTCTTTGCACAGACGGGCCATCACGTCCCACTGTTTCTGCTTCACGGGTTGCTCGATGCTGTGGATGTGATAGGGCGCCAGGGCGTTGAGGCGTTCCAAGGCCACGTCGGGTGAGAATCCTCCGTTAGCGTCGACACGCAACTGCACTACCTCCGGACCGTACTGCTCGCGGATGCGTCTGACGAGTGACAACTCGCGGTCCCAGTCTATGGCGCCGATCTTGAGCTTCACACAGTGGAAGCCCTGCCGAAGCTTCTCTTCCAGGCGTGCGCTCATCTCTTCGAACGTACCCATCCAGACCAGGCCATTGATGGGGATTCCCTCCTCGCCACGGGCGAAGGGCGTGTCGTAGTAGCCCCAGGGAGCTGTCGTCGTCGGGCCGCTTTGTGCGGAAGAATGTCGGTTGGCCGCCGCGTCCATCTGCGCGAAGGCTGTCTCCAGTGCGAAGAGGATGGAGGGGTAGGGACGGAGCAGGTCGTAAGGTATCGAGCCGGTCTTCTCTACGAGGCGGCAGATCTCTGTCAGGGTCCACTCGTAGCGGTCTCTCGGCATGGCGTCGCAACTCAGGTCGGGAAGCACGGAGGCCTCTCCGGTGCCCTCGACGATGGTGCCGTCGGCCAATGTGCGTTGCGTGTGGAGGTAGTAGCTCAGGTGCTCCGTGTACACGCCGCGTGATGTACCTGCCGGCTGCTTGAAGTGGAGCAGCCGGCTGTCGAACGATATTTTCATGGGAACTGAGGATATTTGTCAAAGTCGGGCTTGCGCTTCTCCAGGAAGGCCTTGCCGCCCTCCTGAGCCTCATCGAGGGTGTAGTAGAGCATGGTGGCGTCACCGGCCAGCTCCTGGATGCCTGCCTGTCCGTCGAGCTCGGCATTGAATCCGGCCTTCATCATGCGGATGGCCAGCGGAGAGCGTTCCATGATCGTCTCACACCAGTCGACGGTCTCGTCCTCCAGCTTGTCGAATGGCACTACCTTATTGACCAGTCCCATCTGCTCGGCTTCCTTAGCCGTGTACTGCCGGCAGAGATACCAGATCTCGCGGGCCTTCTTCTGTCCGACGATGCGGGCGAGATAGGAGGCGCCCAGTCCGGCATCGAACGATCCTACCTTCGGACCGGTCTGTCCGAAGATGGCATTCTCTGAGGCGATGGTCAGGTCGCAGACGACATGGAGCACGTGTCCGCCGCCGATGGCATAGCCGTTGACCATGGCGATGACCGGCTTGGGCATGCGTCGGATCTGCATCTGCACGTCGAGCACATTCAGACGGGGTACACCGTCGTTGCCCACATAGCCGCCACGGCCTTTCACGTGCATGTCTCCTCCGGAGCAGAATGCCTTGTCGCCGGCGCCCGTGAGGATCACCACACGGATGGAGAGCGTGTCACGGCAGTAGGTGAAGGCCTGGCTCATCTCCCACACCGTGCGGGGAGTGAAGGCGTTGCGGTAGCGCGGACGGTTGATCGTGATCTTAGCGATGTGATGGTATTCCTCGAACAGGATGTCCTGGAAGTCGAAGCCATCGATCTTTTTCCATTCTCTTGCCATATAACTGTTGTTTTTTGAGATATTATCGTGATTGAACAAATGTCTGTTGAAAGGTCCCGGCATCTTGTCCTCAGCGATGTGAGGCGGAAGGCTGCTGCCGGTGTCCGAGTCGCTTGCGGGGGAGGATGGTCAGAGCGGGAGTGACACCTCGAGTACGACAGGCCGTTCGCCACGTGTGGCAAACTGATGCCATAGCGCGTCGGTAAGGTCGTCCGGACTGTCAGCATGGAGGTAGCGGATGCCATAGCTCTCACAGAGCCCTTGGGCGGTGGCGCAGTGGCATGCCATGACGGTACGCTCACGGGCGGGACTGCCTTCGAGTCCTTTGAACCGGTTGAAGATCGCGCCGCCTCCGTTGTTCAGCAGAAGGATGTGGAGGTTGCCCGTCAGCTCCGTGTTCCACAGGGCATTGGCGTCGTAGAAGAAACTCAGGTCGCCGATGACGAGATAAACATCCGTATCGGTACGGCTTGCGGCCAATGAGGCGCCGGCTGCGGTCGACATACAACCTTCTATGCCGTTCACACCCCGGTTGACATATATATAATGGTGGGCGAAGCGGAGGCCGAGACGTACGGCGGTGCTGTTGGCATAGTGTACCGCGCAGCCATGTAGCGTCTCCCACGGGGTGTGCTCTTCTTGAGAAAGCTCATTGTTCGTTGTCGTGTGTCTGGCGGACGGTGATAGTGTCTTGTCGGCGCTCGTGACCAGACCGCATGGCTCGGCCGTGGTCTCTTGCCGTTTCCTGACGGGATAGGCGTTGAGACGGGTCTCTAACCAGGAGACGGCCAGCGCTGCCGGCTGAGCGGTACTGACGTCGTCGTCTTGTCGGCGCCGGCATTCTACCGACCGGTTCCACTCTGTGATGAAATGGCGGTCGGCCGCAGTGGGGCACGTACTGATGTCGTGCAGCGCCTCGATGAGGTTGTCGGTCGGATACCAGGCGCGGAGGTGCATGGTAGGGTCGGGGGTGGCGTCTCCGTATCCCAGGCCCCATACCTGTGCTTTCGTGCACTGACGCAGCAGATGCCGCATACGTTTGTTGACGAGGCAGTCGCCGGCATATAGGATGAGGTCGATCTGGTCGGGACAGATCAGCTGGTCGATATTGTCTTCAGGTATGCTCTGTTGTCCATCAGCGCTGAGAGGCTCGTAGAGCAGTGCCATGTGGCGGGCGAGATGGTCGATGAGCTGTTGCGGGATAGCCATGCCTGTCTGGCCGATCACCAGCAGGGGATGTGTCGCTGTTGCCAGATCGGCGGTCAGTTGCCGGGGCAGCGCGCTCCCTCCTTCGTGTCGTTCCAGGATGGTCCGTTCGTCGGGCAGTGCGGGGACGGTGAAGTGGTAGAGGGGCTCACTGAGCGGTACATTGATATGTACGGGCAGTGCGTCGGCCCGTCGCAATCCGGCAAGGGCCTCGTTGATGAGGCGGTTGACATACCAGTGCTCCTCGGCGTTGTGTGGCTCGGGCAGTGTGACGCTTGTGCGCACAAAGCAGCCGAGCGCTCCTTGCTGGGGAAGTGTCTGTCCGTCGAGCTGTCCGATCCATGCGGCAGGGCGGTCGGCAGAGATGATGACGAGGGGGGCATGACGGTAGTATGCCTCAGCTACGGCGGGGTAGAGATTGAGCAGGGCTGTCCCTGAAGTGACGCAGACAGCCACAGGGTCCTGTGTGTGGAGGGCCATGCCGAGGGCATAGAAGCCGGCCGACCGCTCGTCGGTGACAGGATGGACCTTGAGGGCGGGACATACCTCGAAGTTGTGGGCCAATGGCGCGTTGCGGCTGCCGGGACAGACGATGACGTCCTTTATGCCGTGGGCAGCGAGGAGCGCAGTAAGTATGTTGACGTTTTCGTGATCAGAATATGTTTTCATAGTTGTGTGCGCCTTTATTCTATCAGTCGCGCCATGGTGTGGATCTTTGCCTCGGTCTCCTGCCATTCGCTTTCCTCTTCGCTGTCGGCGAGCAGTCCTCCACCGGCATAGAGACGGAAGGCGTGGGGAAGCAGTTGCATGCAACGGAGGGAGACAAAGAGAGCGGTGTCTCCGTGGGGACGTATCATGCCGCAGAAGCCGCTGTAATAACGGCGGTCCACGTTCTCATTTCTTAGAATGAAATGCCGGGCGGCCTCTTTCGGCAGTCCGCATACGGCGGGAGTAGGGAAGAGGTCGTCGAGGAGTGTTCCGAGCTGCTTCTGTTCGTGCAGCCGGAACGTGAAGTCGGTACGCAGATGCAACAGCCGGGCCGCCGTCGTTGTGTAGGGAGCGCTCACTTCCAGGGACTGGGTATGGCGTTCAAGGATCTGTGTGATGTAAGTCGTCACACACCGTTGCTCCAGCTTGTTCTTCTCCGACCACCTGGCATCTTTCCATGTGTTGTCGGCCAGTTGCCCGGCCGTGGCCCGCTGTGTGCCGGCCAGTGCCATGGTATGCCAGCAGCCGTCGTGTGAGCCGAGCAGGAGCTCGGGTGTTGCCATGAGCCATTCTCCCGCACCTTGCAGGGAGATGAGGGCGATGTATTGATGGGGATAGAGATGACAGGCGCGTGCAAAGAGTTGCAGTGGCGTCAGTCGGTTGCCGGCAGTGTCGGGAAATTGACGTTCCGATGTACGTGCGAGGACGAGCTTGTTGAATTGGCCCGCTTCGATCTGTGCATGGAAATTGGCAAAGTCGAGGTGATAGCGTGTCCGTTCCTCTGACTCGTTCTGTGGGGAGTCTCCTTTCTGCTGTGATCCGTTGAGGGCAGCTGTGGACGCAGCGTCTGCGTCGAGAGACGCTGACGCTCCCTCATTGCCATTTAGGAAGGTGGCTGTGCTTTCCAGCTCTTCCAAGGAGAAAGATTCAAGGATGTCGGGATGGAGCAGCAGGATGGGATGCTCTGCTGACGGAGCGAAAGGTGTCATGACATAGCCCTCTTCACTTCCCAACTCGGCGACGGAAGGGAGCACGGCTGGCTCGCCGTCGGTTTGTTGCACGATCGTGCACAGGCTTTCCTCCGGCAGACGGAAGAGGACGGTGTGTCCCTTGCCCGATGCCAGGAGATTATTCAGCCGTTGTACGTTCATCAGTCGTCGGATTGGTGTTGTCTTCTGTGTCTTCTGGCCTCTTATCCTCTTCACCTGCGTCTGCTGTTGCTGTGTTGGCAGAGGCCTTGGACATAGGGCGTGGGGTGATGATATAGTTCGTTACCTGAACGGTGGAGATCATGTCGCCAGCCTCGTTGCGGATGTCCACCTGCCAGTTGTGAAGCTTGCGTCCTTTGAAGAGCAGGCGTCCATAGGCAGTGACCGTGTCACCCTCAAGCACGCTGCGCATGTGGGCACCGCTGACATTAGTGCCTACGCAGATCTTTCCCGGACAGAGTGCCATCGAACCTACGCCGGCAAGATTTTCAGCCAAGGCCAGTGTGGCACCACCCGAGAGAAATCCGAATACTTGACGGTTGCGTTCGTCAACCTTCATGCGGGCTTTCAAGGTGTCGGCCTCTGGCGTAGAGATAAACTCCATACCCAGGGCCTTCGTCAGGCCGTCGGTGTTCTGGAGTCTTTTCTGAAGATGATCAATATTCATAGTTTTATCGTTTCCTTTTGATGCAAAGATAACAAAAAAGAGTGGGATAGGATATATTCTTTAGAATAATTCCTTCCCTCTCTTTTTAACTCGGATCGGTCATCAGACCGTAGACATTTATTTTATCAGTTTGCCCGACGTCTTCTTGTCAGTATGACGTTTCTTTTCCGATGATTGGTCGGAGTCCCGATGGATGTCCTCCGTATGGCGGATAAAGAATCTTAGTCCTACGGCAGTAGGGATGACTGTCGGCAGCCCATTCTATTTTACGGCGGCACTCAGTTCGTCGAGCGACTGTTTCTCACCGACCACCCAGACGATGTCGCCCTGTTCGAGCTTACGTGCGGGTGACACCTGCGTGAGGTTCTTCTGTCCTTCCTCGACACCTACGACCATACAGCCGTATTGATCGCGTATGCCACTCTGTTGCAGTGTCTTACCGATGAAGGCATTGTTGTTTCCGAGGATGATTTTTCTCAGGCGCATCTCCTGTTGCTCACCGTAAGGCTGTTCGGGCAGCAGCTCTTTAACGAGGGCTGTGCTGAAGGCCTGTAGCTGCGGGTCGCTGCCGATCACCTGCAGGCGGTCGGCCGGAAAGATGATCGTGTTGCCGTTGGGGATATTGATGCGCTGTCGTCCGCGCCGGATGCTGCTCACGTGCACGCCGAAGCGGTTGCGGAGCTGCAGTTGGCGTAGCGTCTTTCCTGCCCATAGCGACTCCTCGGGGATGACGAAGTCGGAGATATGGATGTCACGGTCGGGCAGGTGGTGCTCAAATTCCGGTTGCAGCTTTCCCTGCCGGCGTGCTGCGATTTGCCGGGCATTCAGGTTGTTGATGAACATTCGTTCCAGCCTTATCGACCGGTGTTTGAGATTGCGCGAGAGCACCATCAGTACGATGACCACAGCCGACAACGTGATGACCAGTGCGTTGGCGAAGCGGGCCAGATAGTTGCAGAGATAGAAAAGGATGGCTGCTGCTATCGTGATTCTCACCAGAACGGTGAAGATGAGGGGCAGGCGGTTGAGCCGGCTTTTCACCCATAGAGAGCGGAACTCATCGGCATGATTGTTCTTCATGATCAGTGAGCGCAGGAATGGTGACATCAGCGCTACCGTGAGCACTCCGCATACCCCGTTGGCCCACCAGTGAGGCAATATGCTTCGGAGGAAGGGCAGGCAGAAAGTGAGCATCAAAGTCATGACGGCCAGGGAGAGGATGGTATAGATCACGGCATTAAGCGTCATCTTCCGTAACAGCCGTCGCCATTCGCTTTCTGTCTCTACGGTGTCCTGCCGTCCGGCATCAAGATGGTTCAGACGACGTATCCACCGCTTGGGCAGGTGTGTGGAGAGTAATTGGTAGGCGGGTACGGCACCTCGTATCATATAAGGTGTGAGGAATGTCGTCACCACCGACACCGCCACGACGACAGGATAGAGAAATCCCGCGATCACGTGCATCGACTGGCCCAGTGAGGCAATGATGAAAGCGAACTCACCAATCTGTGTCAGCGAGAAGCCGCATTGCATGGCGGTCTTCAGAGGCTGGCCGCTGAGCATGAAGCCGAGGGTGCCGAAGAGGCATTGGCCCACGACGATGGTCAGGCAGAGGAGGGCGATCGGTCCGGCATATTCAACAAGTACCGAAGGGTCGACGAGCATGCCGACAGAGACGAAGAACACGGCGCCGAAGAGGTTCTTCACCGGTTCGACAAGCCGTATGATGCGGTCGGCCTCTATGGTCTCGGCAAGGATGGAGCCCATGACAAACGCTCCGAAGGCAGAGCTGAATCCTACACTTGTAGAGATGACAGCCATCAGACAGCAGAGACCGAGAGCCACGATGACCATCGTCTCATCGGTCATCAGTCGGCGTGTCTTGCGCAGGAACAACGGAATGAGGAAGATGCCGACCACGAACCATAGGATCAGGAAGAAGGCGATCTTCACTATCGTTCCCACCATCTCGCCTCCGTCAGGACTGCCGCCTCCGGCGATGGCCGGCAGCATCACCATCATGACAATGGCCAGCACATCTTCCAGGATGAGCACACCCATCACCAGTTGGGCAAACCGCTGCTGTCGCAGTCCCAGATCGTCGTAGGCTTTGTAGATGATGGTCGTCGACGACATGGCCATCATACCGCCGAGGAAGATACAGTCTGTGTGGCTCCAGCCGAAGGCACAGCCCGCGGCATAGCCCAGCATCACCATGCAAAAGATGATGCTGATGGCTGCGATGGCGGGCGCCATACCCATGCGGATGATCTTCTTGAAAGAGAAGTCCAGTCCTAGGGAAAACAGAAGAAACATCACACCGATGTCGCCCCATGTCTGCACATTGGCCTTGTCGACTACCGACATGGTGAACGGCAGATGGGGCGATACGATGAATCCTGCCATGATGTATCCCAGAACGAGTGGCTGCCTGAGTTTCTTGAACAGCAAGGTGACCACTCCTGCCACGATGAGTATCAGTGCCAGATCCGGGACAAGATGCGGTATCTCCATCAGGCGTTTTCCTGAGCTGTGATTTCACAGATTCGGCAGATCACCTTTACTGCCTTCTCCATTACCTGGATGGATACGAACTCATAGGGACCGTGGAAGTTGACACCACCTGCAAAGATGTTGGGGCAGGGCAGTCCGCGGAAAGAGAGCTGTGCACCGTCGGTACCGCCACGAATGGGTTCCACCTTCGGCTCTACGTCACAGTCGTGCATGGCCTTCAGTACGATGTCGACAACATGACGGTTCTCGTCGATCTTTTCCTTCATGTTGTAGTACTGGTCGTTCAGTTCGAGCTCTACGGTGCCTTCGCCGTATTTCTTGTTCATCTGAGCGACGATGTCGGTCATGTATTGTTTGCGCTCCTCGAACCGCTTACGGTCGTGATCGCGGATGATATAGCTGAGCTTGGCTTCCTCACAGCGGCTGTCGATGCCGAGCAGGTGGTAGAAGCCCTGGTAGCCTTCTGTCGTCTCGGGGATGTCGGTGTCGGGGATGTGGCTGTTCAGCTCGCAGGCCAGACGGGAGGCATTGATCATCTTGCCCTTGGCATAGCCGGTATGTACGCTGACGCCGTGGATCTTGATCTTGGCACCGGCAGCGTTGAAGTTCTCGTACTCCAGATCGCCCAGGTCGCCGCCGTCCATGGTATAGGCCCAGCTGCAGCCGAACTTCTCCACGTCGAAGTGGTGGGCACCCATGCCGATCTCCTCGTCAGGGTTGAAGCCCACGCGGATGTCTCCGTGCTTGATCTCGTCGTGATCGCGCAGATAGCACATAGCCTGTACGATCTCGGCGATACCGGCCTTGTCGTCGGCGCCGAGCAGGGTCGTACCGTCGGTGACGATCAGGTCTTCGCCCTTGTGCTGCAGCAGCTCGGGGAATTTTTTCGGTGAGGAGATGATGCCGGGTGACAGCTCGATGTCACTGCCGTCGTATCCCTTCACGATACGTGCCTTTATGTTGGCGCCGCTGGCATCGAGTGCCGTGTCGTAGTGGGAGATGAAGCCGATGACGGGCACATCTTTTGTCGTGTTGGCGGGGAGGGTGGCATAGATGTAGCCCATGTCGTCCATCTCTACGTCTTTCAGTCCTTCCTTTTCCAGCTCTTCCTTCAGATAGCGGGCGAAGATGAGCTGTTTGGAGGTACTGGGTACGGTCGTCGAGTCTTCAGCCGACTGTGTGTCAAACTTGGTGTAATTGATAAATCTTTCAGTGATGTCCATATCGTTTAATATTTGTATTCGTCTGAACGCAAAGTTAGCAAAAATATCCCATACCCGGAGAGTCGTTGCTATAAAAATGATAAAACAGTTTTGTTGTGGAGAGATGATGCGTGACAAGACGCTTTTTTATGGTTATAATCGTAAATATGTCGTGGAAAAGAGAGGGATGATGATAATAGGACAAGAAACGGTCGGCGCAGGCTTACAACTTGTCGGGACTGCTAACGGCAGATATGAAAAAAGGAGTATGCGGATGCACACTCCTTCAGGGGATAGAATCTTTTCTTTTTGTCAATTAGTGACCCCGGTGGGACTCAAACCCGCGACACCCAGAACCGGAATCTGGTGCTCTATTCAACTGAGCTACGGGGCCGGTAGATTCTAATCGGCGACAAAGATAATAAAACTTTCCCAATCTGCAAAATTTATCCCATACTCTTTCACAGAGATGATGGGCAACGGAAGCCTGCAGACGGGAAATTACCAGTATGATTCATTCTAGCGACAGACGAGTAGATGGAATTTTATGAAGAGGGGACACGAAAGAGATATACGAGATTCCATTGTGGGCGCTATATATAATAAGGTATAGAAAGCATTCATAGGATAGCGTTGCGTAACCGTTTTGTAACATCTTCCTAAAACGATCATCAAATTTGTGTAACAACAACGTAACATAAAAGTCAGACCTTTGCACCCGTCAAATCAATAGGATTTTTTTATGAGAAAAGACTACAAAAAGCTAACACTTTTTTGCATGGCAACAATGCTCCAGTCGGTAGCATTAGCTGCTCCCGGCCCTAATGCACCTGCTCTCGGAGTGATGCGGGGTCGTGTTGTTGATACTAATAATCAGGTATTGCCCGGAGCATCAGTAATCATTGAAAGTTTGCATACGGGTGTTGTGAGTGATGTGAACGGCTATTACACACTCTCTAATCTTCAGCCCGGCACATACACCGTGAAGGTGTCTTACGTAGGGTATGAACCGAAGACCATGAAATTGACCGTATCGTCTGACAAGACTGCCGAGCAGAATTTCGTGCTTACTGACGGAGTGGAGCTGAAAGGAGTGGAAGTGAAAGGCGCTTTCCACGGACAGAGCAAGGCCATCAATCAACAGAAGAATAACTTTAACCTTACTAATGTAGTATCAGCCGATCAGGTGGGCAAGTTCCCCGATTCAAATATTGGTGATGCCTTGAAGCGTATTAACGGTATTAACGTGCAGTACGATCAGGGCGAGGCTCGTTTCGGACAGGTACGCGGTACTTCTCCCGATCTCTCGAGTGTCAGCGTCAATGGCAATCGTCTGCCCTCTGCTGAGAGTGATGCACGCAATGTACAGCTCGACCTTATCCCTGCCGATATGATACAGTCGATCGAGGTAAACAAAGTGGTGACCTCAGACATGGATGGTGACGCTATCGGCGGAGCCATCAACCTCGTGACGAAGAACACTCCTTACCGTGAGGTGTTCAACGTGACGGCAGGTACGGGATACAGCTGGATCAGTGAGAAGATGCAGCTCAACCTCGGTGCTACCTACGGCAACCGCTTTTTCAACAACAAGTTCGGTATTATGGCCGCTCTGTCTTATCAGAACTCGCCTGCCGGTTCGGATAACTGCGAATACACCTACGATCTTGATGACAAAGGCAATGTGGTGCTTACCGATGCAGATATACGCCAGTACTATGTGACGCGTGAGCGTCAGAGCTATTCGCTCTCCATGGACTACGATTTTAATGCCAATAATAAAATCTACTTTAACGGTATATATAACCGCCGTAACGACTGGGAAAATCGTTATGGACTGTCTTTTAAAGGCTTAGCGGATGGAGATGGAGAGATGAGTGTCAAGTCACAGCTCAAGATGGGATCTTCCGATAACCGTAACGCACGGCGCGAGTTGCAACAGACAATGGATTACACCCTTGGTGGCAAGCATCTGTTGTGGGACCGTCTGCAGACCGACTGGTCAGCTTCTTTCTCACGGGCAAGCGAGGATAAGCCTAATGAGCGCTACTTCACGCTGAAGCAGAAAGGTCTGACCATTGATATGGCTGATGAAGGTGGAAGACATCCCTACGCCCTCACTCCTATTTCTCTTGCACTCGGCGACTGGAAGGTTGACGAGCTGAGTAACGGCAATGAGGATGTCGATGAGGATGAGTGGAAAGCTAAGGTAGACTTCGAGTTGCCTCTTACAGGAGGTCTGTTCGGAAACTCTCTGAAGTTCGGAGCCAAGTACACCAACAAGCATAAGACTCTCGATGCTTACAAATACGACTATACCGACGGCTATGCTGATAACTATGGCGATGAGTGGAAGCAGAACCTGACGATGCAGATCCGCGACGGATTCATGGTGAGCGATGTTTTCAAGCCCACAGAGTTTGTTGATAAGAGATATATCGGCGCCTTCACTCAGGAGCAGCTTGACGCCATGGGAGGCGTGAGAGATCTCGAGGAGTCATCTGGTAACTATGATGCCCGTGAGCAGGTGACGGCCGCATATCTGCGTTTCACCCAGAAGTTGGGCCGCAACCTGACGTTGATGGCCGGATTGCGTATGGAGAACACCAATCTGCATACCAGTGGCTGGAACTATATTATCAATGAGAATGGTGACGGATCGCTCGAACCTACAGGCGTGAAGAAGAGCAGTTACACCGACTGGTTGCCAAGTGTCCTGTTCAAATGGGATGTGAACAACGATTTTAAGGTAAGAGCCTCGTACACCAAGACTCTGGCACGTCCTAAGTATTCATGGCTTGTTGCCGGTACGACTTACAATACAGAGGAGAACCCGGTGGAGATCGCATTGGGTAATCCCGATCTGAAGCCGATCATCTCCAACAATTATGATCTGTCTACTGAATACTATTTCAAGAGTGTCGGTCTGGTGTCTGCCGCCTTGTTCTACAAGCGTGTAGACAACTATATTGTCAATCTGACACGTAAGATGGCTTATGGTAATTACAGCGATGCGCGTGTGTCGCAACCGCTCAATGCTTTCGATGCCGACCTCTTGGGTGTAGAGCTTGGCTATCAGCGTGACTTCGGATTTATCTCCCCGGCACTGAAATGTATCGGTTTCTATGGCAACTATACCTATACACACAGCAGTGTGGTCCGTTCGGCCTTCGGCGACAAGGGTGAGCAGGCACTGCCCGGATCGCCTGAGCACATGGCCAACGCCTCGCTCTATTTTGACAAGTGGGGTCTTAATGTCCGCCTGTCTTACAACTACACGTCAGCATTCCAGGATGATGAGGAGTATCAGGAGGAGAAAGCGCTGCGCCGCTACTACGACTCTACAAACTATATGGATATCAACGCCAGCTACACATGGGGTAAGAATGTGAAGTACACCTTCTACGTGGCTGCCAACAATCTGCTCAACCAGCCTCTCCGCTACTATCAGGGCGAAAAGGACCGTACCATGCAGGTAGAGTACTACGGCGTGAAAGTCAATGCCGGATTTAAGATCAATTTCTGATATGAATGACCTGTCATTGTGATTCAATGATAAAAAGAAAGCCGGGAAGCTCCCGGCTTTTGTCAGTGCAGAAAGAAACTTCATAATAATAACTATTTTATATCTTAGTAGCAATGAAAAGAATACAGATCCTTGTGATCATGCTGGCGATGGCCCTTACATCTGCCTTTGCACAGACTCCTACCGAGTGGTCGAAGCTGAAGAAAGACGTCAACTTCTATGTAGCTAACGATCTTGGCCGTAACGGTTACTACGATCAGAAGCCTATAGCCGATCTTATGGGCCGTATGGCAGAGACGGTAGGCATCGAGTGTGTGGTAGCTGCCGGGGATGTCCACCATTTTGAAGGAATACGCAGTACGCAGGATCCATTGTGGATGACCAACTATGAGCTGATCTATTCTCATCCCGAGCTGATGCTGCCGTGGTATCCTGTGTGTGGCAACCATGAGTATCGTGGCAACACCCAGGCTTGCCTTGACTATTCCAAGGTGTCGGCCCGCTGGGAGATGCCAGGCAGATACTATACGAAGGTGATCGAAGACAATGGCACTACCGTACGTCTGGTGCTTATTGATACGACTCCTCTGATCGACAAATACCGTAACGACTCTATCCAGTATCCCGATGCCTGCAAGCAGGACATCGACCGTCAGCTCGCCTGGATCGACAGCACGCTGACGCAGGCAAAGGAGGACTGGGTGATCGTGGTCGGCCATCATCCGATCTATGCCGATACGGGAAAGAGCGATGCAGAGCGGGCCGACATGCAGAAACGGCTCAATCCCATCTTACAGAAGCATAAGAACGTGGCGATGTATGTATGCGGACATATCCACAACTTCCAGCATATCCGGAAGCCGGGATGTGACATAGACTATGTTGTCAACACCAGCGGATCGCTGAGTCGTCCGAAGGTGAAGGCTGTCGACGGTACGGTGTTCTGCTCCGGTGAGTCGGGCTTCTCGCTCGTCAGCGCTGACAAGCACACGCTTGACCTCTATTTCATCAATAAGAGCGGTAAGGTGGTTTACACGGTAGAGAAAAAGAAATGATAGTTATATGGGTTCCTGTCACAGGTCGGCAGGAACAGACGGATGTGGGAGACTGGGTCATTACGGCCCAGTCTTTTTGTATTGTCAAAATCAGAAAAACATCCTGATGAGGTTGTGTAGGATGTAGTGACACACGTTGGTGGGGCTGGATACATGGGCGTGTCGCATATATAATAAGGTAGGGCGGACGTCGTAGGATACGACACTCAAATGCACTTTGGCATGTTGTTGTATCACGTTCCGCAACAAGTTTCCCGAGAGAAACTTGCCTTTATCGATCAACATCCTTTTTCCCCATTTTCTTTCTGACGACCTTATACCAATAGACAAATGTGAGGAATGCTAGCACGGCTCCCGCATAGCCTATGGTCGAAATGGAAGCGTATGTACACACCTGACCACCAATGTAAGTGCCGCATGCTATTCCCAGATTGAAGATGCCGGAAAAGATGGACATCGATACCGATGTGGCTTCTACGGGTGAGTTGTTTATGGTCTCGGCCTGCAATACCACGTTGGAGGCTGTAAAGGCCATTCCCCACAAGGCACACAATAGGATGATGGTCACGCTGCAGCAGGCTGCGGCTTGAAGGAGTACAAGGCAACCGAAAATACCCCCAAGTACGACGCCCGTGAACTTATAAGGATTCTTATTGTAGAATTTGGAAAAGGCAAGGCTGCCTAATATGCCCATGGCTCCAAATATTACCAATGTAGCTGTAATCCAGTTGTCTCGTAGTCCTGCAACTTGTTGTAAGAATGGCTCTATGTAGCTATATCCGGTATAATAGGAGGTCGCGATGGCAAATGAAAGAATGAAAATGCTCAAGACGGCCGGCATTTTGAAAAGGACCGGCAGCTTTTGTAATGAGAACGTTCCCCGGCTCGGAACCTTCGGAAGTGTCAGCAAGAGATAGATCATGAGGACAAAAGCGAATATTCCGATACAAAGAAAAGTCATGCGCCATCCGATATGCAGACCGATGATTCTGCCGATAGGCAATCCGAAAATCATGGCAACGGACGTGCCGGTTACGATCATGCTCAGTGCAGTCGACTTGTATTTTTCCGGTACGGTTCTTACGGCCAGTGGCGAAACGATGGACCAGAATATAGAGTGAGTACACGCAACGCCAATTCTTGATAGCATCAGCATGTGATAGCTGGTGGATACCGCCGACAGCAGCTGAAATCCTACAAAGACAAAAATGACACTGGAGAGGAGTTTTTTCATCTCGAATCTGGATACTACAATCATAAGAGGTAATGAGAGTAGCATGACTATCAGGGCATAAATTGATATGATCCATCCGGCCTGGGCTTCGGTTATGGAAAAATCATTCGCAATGTCTGTTAAGAGGCCTATGGGGATGAACTCAGAGGTGTTGAAGATGAATGCGGCACAAGTTAATCCTATCAGTACCATCCAATTCTTTGTTGACATCATATTGCTTGTTATTTCTGAATGCAAGATTATATATTAACAGATATAAGAGTAGTATTTTATAATGTGTGTCGGGGACAAGCCTACCAGGCCCTTAATGTTCAAATGGCATTGCAAATATACTGTTTTATTTTTTTTAGGTTTCACGGAAGACGGATTTTTTTTGTAATTTTTAAGACTTGGACAGTCGTTGCCCCTAATCATAGAAGTTAGTAGGTACTGCAAGATGTCTTTAAATCCTTGACTCAATGATGCTAATTGATGTTGTCGTATATTAACGATGACCGTTCAAAGAAGCCTAACGAGAGCACGCATTGCTTACGAATCAGGAATATGTATGATAGGGCTTCTTTGACGGTCAATCTTACTTAATGGGATGTCTGTTAAAATCGAGATTACGTCCCGTGTTTGATGAGGTAGAAGGAGCTTGAATCTCGAATTCCGTGTTATTAGGCAATAACTTTAAATTTTCCTGCCATTATAGTATGTGTTGAAAGCATCCTTGGCATAGCCGTTGTCAAGAATGACAAAGTTTGAAGATGTTGCCCCTTCCATCTTTTGTCCTCTGTAGAACACATTGAAGGTGTCCTTGGCATATCCTTCACCGAGCAGAGTGAAACTGGACGCGGTGGCGCCTTCAATCTTTTGTCCTTTATAGAATACTCTGAAAGTATCTTTCGAGTATCTTTCACCGAGCAGGGTGAAGCTGGACGCAGTGGCTCCTTCCATCTTTTGTCCTTTGTAGAACACCCTGAAGGCATCCTTGGCGTATCCTTCACCGAGCAGGGTGAAACTGGACGCAGTGGCTTCTTCCATCTTTTGTCCTTTGTAGAACACCCTGAAGGCATCCTTGGCATATCCTTCACCGAGCAGGGTAAAGCTGGATGCGGTGGCTCCTTCAACGGTCTTACCGCGGTAATACACCTTGAAGTTGCTTACCATATAGTCGTTGTTGTGATGGTGATGTCTTTTATTTGCGTGCGAGCAATTGTTGTGACTTTGGCAGTGGTGTATGTCGCAGTCGGATTGAGGACACTGGGCACGAGATATTGCGGGCATGGACAAGGCAATAAACAATGTCAGGATAGCTGTAAGAACTTTCATAATGATGAGCTTTTAAATGATAGAATGTTTTATTTGTTTAGACGTATTTTGTAATGAAAAAGTTTATCTTGTTAATGTGTTTATTAAACTCTCACAAGTGGATAAACCTTCATCAAGAGACATCTAAATTATGTTCTTTTATGGTTTAATTGATTTTGAGTTAAAAAACTGATAATAGGAGAGAGGTGCGGTTAGTACAGATGAAGGAGAATTTAAAGAGCTTATCCTTTAAGAATGTGATAAACGGCGGCATATCTGTATAATGTCAGGTAAATGTCAGTTACAATTATCTGCTAAAAAGAATCCAATCTATACCTTTGCATTTATTTAAATGGTAAAGACATGAAAAAAAAGTTTTGGTCTGTTGTAGTAACAGCAATATTTATTCACATAAATTATGTAAGTGCACAGAATACCTATATCAATAGTGGAGATTCTGTTAAGAATATAATGTTGGAGAATATTGTCGTAGAAAGTAAAAACATTCTGTATAATACGGATGGAGAGACATATATTCCCAAAATGAGTCAACGTAAAGCGGCGGCCAATGGTTTTGATCTTATTGACAAAATGAAGATACCAGGTCTGAAAATAGATGAAGTGCAGAAAACAGTAAGCTCACTTACACCAGGAAAAGTCCAAATTCAAATCAATGGGGTTGAAGCGACAATAGACGAACTTATGGCATTATTGCCTTCGCAAATAAAGAGTATAAATTATATTACCATGCCGGGCATGAGATATGTCAAAGACGTATCCTGTGTACTGGATTTGAAAGTGGCACGAGTAGCTGCTGGATATGCCATGGGGATAAATGCAATGAATGCACTATCTACATTGTATAATGATGATAATATTTGGGGGCGTTTTAACTTTGGAAAATCAGAGCTGGGTGTACGCTATACATTCAAGTTTAATGATAACAACAAGGTCAATACAACAGAAAGACAACTTTTTCAAATGGGAACCGGATTGAAAAAAGAAATCAGTAAGGAAGGTAGGTATGAAGGAAGTAAATATAACGCACATAATCTTGCTTTGTCATATAACTATGCAGGTACAAAAAGAGTTTTTGACGTTAAACTAGAATCAGGATGGAACAGCTTTCCTGACCGTACTCTCATAGAAAATGTTCTTGATGACAACTCAAAGTATCAGTCAACAATAGACTATAAAGATAAAGGCCGTTCAGCAGCTGTCAAACTATACTATGCCGAGAAATTTAATGAACGACATGAACTCTCTGCATATTTAACCTTGAGCCAGTCTGAAAGTGATTATGAAAGAGGTTTTCAGATGCCATACGCCAAGGAGCAATACAATGTAGATGGGAGTAAATATTCGGTATACGGGGAGCTGAACTATTCCATCAGATTCAAAAAGAACTCAATTCTGGCATTCGGATATCAGCAAGGTGGAGCATATACAAGTAATGATTATATCCAACCGGATGATAACTCATTTGCAGCGAGGATACATGACGATATGCAATATCTTTTCACTGAATATTCAGGAAAGTTCAATAGCCTAAGTATGAAATTAGGTATTGGCGGGAGCCATGAACACTTCTGCAATACAACATCGTCGTATTCCTATTGGATGTTCAGACCAAATGTAAATCTGCAATATACCTTTACGGATAATTTGTCTTTATCATATCAATATCAGAATGAGTGCAATACCCCGTCACTTTCACGACTTACTCCTTTTCTTAAAAGGGATAACTATTATGAATATTCAATAGGGAATGAAAAGCTGAAGCCTTATCATTCCAATATGCACACAATAAAGTTTACATATGCGACCAAACCTTCATATATTTACTTGTCTGCAAATTATGTCATGAACAATAACAGTATCGTTGAGTGTCCCGTAAAAAGGATGGAGAGTAATAATGAAACATATTTCCTATATACGGAGGATAATGATGCCGATACTCACAGACTACAGGTCAACTTGTATGCAGATCATTACTTTTTCAATAACAAAGTGCTGATTTATGTGATGCCAGGCTTTGTCCGCGACATAGTAAATGGAAAAGAATATACACATACAAACAGTTGCTGGAATGTAAGAGCAGGGGCAAGTGCATATTTAGGGAGATTTACTATTGACTGCGACTACTCTTCGGCCGCAGAGTCTCTTTACGGAGAAACTCTTGTACGACAATATGGTTCTGCAAATCTGTCTGCTGCATACAAATGGAATGATCTATCAGTCAAATTGGGAATCAGGAATCTTTTCAATCCCAAAGGAGCAGGCTCCGAAACAGAACGTCTGTCCGAAATGGCATACAGTTATAATGAAACCAGAAATAAAGCCTTTGGTAATATGATTTACCTATCTGTTAGCTGGAACTTCTCTAACGGTAAAAAATCCAACAATACACGTGTAATAAATAAAAATGCATCAACAGATACAGGAATTATAAAATAAACGAAAAAGAACCGTTTTTGTATATCTTTTCAGGTATAATCCAATGTATATCACTACAATAACTTAAATATCATTTTGTGTATATGCGTTTTCATTTACTTAAGATACTGACTATCTTATCAATAGTAATATATCCTTGTTATGCCTATTCTCAAAATAGTGTAAAAGGAAGTATCAAGGATAACTATAATAATAGTATAACCGGTGCGGCAATAGCTATGCAATCTCTAAATGACACTCTCTTCGTCAGGGGGTGTATCTCGGATAATAATGGAAAGTTTCAGATTGATGATTTGCCATCCGGTGATTACAGACTGTCTGTTTCGTGTTTAGGTTTTACTTCTTATGTAGCAGACATTAGCTTGAAACAGACAACAACGCTTGATGATATAGTTCTTAAAGAAAAGGCAGAGAAATTGGATGAAGTGGTTGTCAAAGGCAATTCAGGGATAGAAAAAGCAGAGAAGTCCATATTGGTACCAACGGCATTGGAGAAAAAGCATAGTGTCAACGGATTCGATTTGTTGAGTGTCATGCAGATACCGGAACTTGATGTTTCTTCTGATTCCAAAAGCATATCAACTGTGACAGGAGGTGAAGTTGTCGTATGTATAGACGGGATGGAAGTCTTACAGGAGGAAATGAAAACCTTATTGTCAAAGAACATTCATAAGATAGAGTATGTACGTTCGCCAAGCGGCAAGTATGCAGGAAAAGCGGGCCTGATTAACATCATAACCAAGCCGAAGGATTTCGGAGGCAATGTATATGTATCCGCCAAGCAAGGATTTGTTTATAAAAATGGAGACTATACTGCATTTACTGATTTCACAAAAAACAAATGGAGTTTCTCTCTGACAGCTTCAGGTGACTGGTCGCGTTACTCCAGTTATACCGAGGGCAATGAACATTTCACATTTCTGGACGGTAAAGAGTTGTCACGCAACACCACCAACCAAAGTTCGTTGTATAAGGACAATAACCAGGCAATAAGACTAAAAGTGACATCTACCGGTGATAATTACAAATTCAATTCATATATCTCATTGAATAGACAGGAACAACCGGATAACGAAGTTATACAAAATACATATTATAGCGGTTTTATCGAAAGTCAGGCAGAAAAAAATAAAAATTTCTCCGGAAGAAATCTGTCTCCCTCATTTTATGCAAACTATTCTGTCGATCTTCCCCATAATCAAAGTCTGGGAATAACCGGAGCGGCTTCGTCTGGCAAGAATAAGTATTCAAGTCTGTATAATGAAAATAATCAGGTCATTTCATCCATGGTGAATGAAGATAATTATGGTATATCTGCAGACGCCATGTATGCCAAATCATTCAAGAATAATATGAGATTAGTTGCGACACTGTCTCATGACCATATGACATATAAGGATGTTTATAGTGGTTCATCCGAAGGAACACAGAGATTGTCAACCGACATAAGTCAGGGACTTTTGGAGTTCAGTCATTCCGGCACAAAATATTATTATTATATGTCTGCCGGTTTGGCAAATTCACATATTGTACTGAATGGCAAAGCCTATAATTATTCTAATCCGGTCGCTTTTTATGGAGGAAATTATGCTTTCAACAGCAATCATTCATTGAACCTGAACGGTTACTTCGTACATACATTGTTCGATCCGTCCAATAAAAACTCTATGACCGTGCCGGTATCCTTCTTTGAAAGTGTCCAAGGCAATCCTGATGCAGAGCCTTTGAAGGCATTCGGAAACATTGTATCCTACAATGGCCAATTTGGGAACTTTACATTCAATGCCTCTTTCAACGGTTATATGTATTTTGATAACATGGTTCACAAATATTATGCTGACAATGACATCATTTATAATACCACAGTCAATGACGGTACTTTCTATGGCAATATGTTGACAGCGACACTGACTTATGGCGCATTCAACAACACATTGCGGTTTAGTGCTACAGCTATTGAAGAATACAATATGGTGCGTGGGGATATTTATGACTTCTCAAAAAATATTCTTAGAGCGAGACTCTCTGTGACTTATCTTCTGAAAAGTTGGAGATTCAAATTCAATTATCGCACCCCATACAAGGCAATCAATATCCGGGGACCTTATTTTGTAACAAACAAGCCGGTGTATGAATTGCAGGTAGGCTGGACCCATAAATCATGGGATATTGAAGCTTTGGTAAGAAATCCTTTCAGCAAATATTACAAAAAACATATAACTATGGATTACGGATGCTACAATCAGGATACCTGGACATTCAGTGAGCCAAATGGGTGCAATGTTGTATTAAAACTAACCTATAGTTTTAGTTATGGCAAAAAGACAAAACGGGGTGATATTATTGTTGATAAATCCACTAAGGATGCTATCTTGAAGGAGGATAGAGAATGATTTTTTTTTGCATTTGAAGTATTTTCACTCAAAACTGAAATTCAATCTTATGAATTCCTGGAACATTGGAATTCATAACTAAGGCAAATAAGTCTGATGACTTATACTGGTATAGGTGGACAGAATATTAACACATAATATCTATACTTATCAAGAGTCATAATCCCAAATCGGTCATTAGAGATTTTTACTAACAAATTGTAAGTAAATGTTTG
>ENA-OPEG01000041-OPEG01000041.1-human-gut-metagenome-genome-assembly--contig:-NODE-41-length-31522-cov-3.366288_pt1 | contig 31522 bp, 18 predicted proteins | sample MGYA00241632_ERZ501527 | MGnify/ENA primary metagenome ERZ501527 (study PRJEB25962, sample SAMEA2042301) | human gut metagenome | biome: human gut; feature: human-associated habitat; material: faeces... | reverse complement strand
TTCATTTGAGCAGCATATCTCCCCTATATTTATCGGGGTGAGCCCCTTAACGGTCTGGTCATTATTTATTAGAATCATATCTAACGTAAGTCCACCCATCCATAAATACTTGCAGATAGAACGTTAACGATATGATTCTGCAACTGCCATATTTCATCCCATACCAACAGCAAATAGTATCCAGCTCCTTTCCTGGAATCCTTCAAACCTCTGAGTAAGTCCGGACCGATAGTACAATCGGGCCATAAGGGTGTGGCAATATCAATAATAAGTTTTCCCCTCTACATTACAATGCTCTTTGATATCTGCTGCATGGCATTCATCTCACTTTTTCAACGAGAGAACCAAATCCGCCAACAATACAGCAATTTCGGGTTCTTCCTTTGGAGCATCTTTTGGCTTCCAGGCGACAATAAACCTTACTGAAGCAGATCTGACACCATACCCTCTGCTCTCCCACTCTGCCAACGTTTTCTGCATGTTAACAGATAGTTTAGCCACAGAGTTACCAACCATATCATATAAGATGTAGTTATCATAAGTAAGAGAATCGCCACTGCGCAGCGCAAGTACATAGCTCTTACGGTTTCTGAAAAACTCCAAGTACACATCCCTATGCGAAAGTTGCAGCACTATTTCCTCAGGTATGGCATACGACTCATTATCTATCAGATGTCTGTCAGCGCACAAATTATTAAAATAGTCACCATTAGTATAGATGAAAAGCCTGTGCTTCGCTCTGGTCATACCCACATAATAACGACGCATCAGGCAGTCATCTCTCATATAATTGCCAGAAATGAGCATATAGACATCATCAAACTCACAGCCTTTAGCCTTATGGATCGTAGAAACAACAACATCAGCACCTGACACATCACAAAAATCTTCAACTGAGGACTCAAACACGAACTCCTTGAAATCGCTAAAATATTTTACCTTGTTAGTCTGCTCAAAAAGCTCTATACACCGCTTCACATACTCCAGACAGTTGCTTCGTTCATAAACAGAAAATGTGGCCAACTTGGCTTTCTCCCATAATTCATCCTGAATCAGTGGAGAGGAGATGTGCCTGCTGATATATCTCATAAAGTATCTTATCTCCATCATATTCCAGAACATAAGACCTTTCATCGACTGTATTAACTTGCATCTTACGCCATTCCTGCGCAGAATTGCGACAAGCATGACGGTCTCCTCGTTCGTCTGGGTGAGTATGCACGACAAGCCTTTGCCCTTATGCGACAGCAGACCATCTACAAGCGGCTTGTACAGATATAAAGAACTGCAATGGACGACCTCGACCAGACCGTTCTCTTCTTTCATCGATTTTATCGGCGTCGTCTTCATCCTTCTACCTATCTTCAACAAAAAGTCATTCGTAAAATCCACCAGATGACGCTCACTACGATAATTCTCAGTCATCTCTATAAACCGGTTCCCCGATTCTTTCGTCAACAGATACATATATTTAGAGTCTGATCCCCGAAACTCATAGATGTTCTGATCGTCATCTCCAACGGCTATTACACGCATGTCGTCATTGGCATCCATCAGCGCATTTATAAGCTGATATTCATCGGCACTCATATCCTGAGCCTCATCTATCACCAGCACTGTCTTACCGATCTTTGCAGGCTCAACCTCACCATTAATAATCATCTGAGCCGCACGCCCAACGACATTATCCGCATCATCGAGATTTCCAATACGCCCCAGCAAATCAAAGCAATAAGAATGGAAAGTCTTTATCTCTACGAAGTGAGCCGCATTGCCGATCAACTCCATCAGCCGCTGCTTAAATTCTGTGGCAGCTGCTCGTGAAAATGTAAGCATAAGCAGCTGTTCGTGCTTTACGTCTTCAAGTAATAGTAGCGAAGCCAATTTGTGAACCAACACACGCGTCTTTCCACTGCCAGGACCGGCAGCTACCACAATACAACGCGATTCCTTATCGGAGATGATTTCCATCTGCCGTTCAGACAGCTGCCCGAACAGCTGCTGGTATTTCATGGGAGTAAGGTTACGCTGCATGTCATTGATCCTCTCCCCTTTGAAATATTTTAATATAAACTTCTTATAGTCCATTTGGAAATAGTCCCTGACATACTGAAGGGCCGCATCGTAGTCCCTTACCATCAGATTGGCGTATTCGCCCACGATATGCACTTGCTGGATCTTCTGTTTGTAAAACTCATTGAGCATTCGATAATCCTCCTGCTTAAACCTCGACTTATTGTCCTTTATCCTGTGTATATTCATCGCATTGTAAAGGACAAGAAATCCTCCTTCAAGTTTAAGCGCACCAATCCCCGACAGATACAGTAAAGCCTCTTCCACATCATCGAGCTGTACATTGTCCAACTCACTGAAAAGCGCATTCTGCTTCTGTCTGATATAATTAAGGAGCGCTACTACTGAGAACATCACGGGCTTGTTCTCCATCCTGTCATTGCCTTTATCGGCGACTTGTCCGTACAGCCATTCTATCGCAACCTGACAGATCTCCAGGCGCTTCTCCAGACGCCTCATGGTCGCCTCCTTGTCGGCCACTCGTCTTAATTCCATATTGTGCAGGGCATCCTCCTTTTTATGCACATATTCTTTCACCGTCAGAAAATACAATAAGGTACGTATATCCTTCTCCCTTGATGTACTTATCCCCGCGCTCAAGGCACTATCGTTTAACTGCTTGCATGAGATGTACAGCCGCTCGTCAGACAAGCAGTTTAACAAGTGTCTCTCCAGTCTTCCAAATCTCTGCAGCAACGACATTGCCCTATGCTCCGAGTCGCCGGCATCAAGCAGATATGCCGATATGTCCCTACTGTCAGCCAATATGCCGGCCTCGCGCATACGTTCGACAACAGACACCACTTCGTTCTTACTCAGTCCTAATATGTCTGCCAGATAATCAACACGCGACTCTGCCTCTGCATCTCTTGACTTAGCGATGTTTTTCTGCGATATCAGCGACTTTATAATTCTCACGGCTTTCTCTACCTCGTCACGGCCGAACAAAACCGATGAAGAAATACGCATTCTAGCCTCATCCATATTTTTCACGGTGATGCCTGTTGCATACACATGGGGCACATTGCTGCCCCTGACCAGATAACCACCCTGTTCCAACGTAGCCAAAGCTGTCCGCACACGTGTCTCTATGTCGGACACAGAATCATCCCATCCTGCACAGCGCGCTATCTCCAGTGCCGAGCAGCTCACCGTCATGCGTTGCTTGGTGAGATTCTTCACAGCTCTCCATATCTGTTGGATTTCACTAATGCTCAATTTCGTCTGATTCAACAATATGAAATGCTTGTCCAGATCATTATCATTATAAAGCACATAACAGCGCGCTGTCAGTTCGGGATCACGCCCTGCCCTGCCGGCCTCCTGGACATAATTTTCCAACGAGTCAGAAATGTCGTAATGCACAACAAGCCCCACATCCTTCTTGTCGACACCCATTCCAAATGCAGACGTTGCTACGATAATGCGTACGCTGCCGTTCATAAAGGCATCCTGATTAGAAATCTTCTCATCACGATCCATCTTACCGTAGAATGGTAAAGCCCTCATGCCGTCAGCTGTCAGTTTGCGCGCAAGGTCGATGGTACGCTTTGTGCGCGATACATAGACGATCGTGGGACAGCTGAATTCAGACACCAACGATCTGAGCTTAAGATACTTGTCACTGGCTGTCTCAGTGTATATCACCGAATAGCGGAGGTTGGTCCTTGAAGCTGTCGAGGCAAATAACTCCAGATGGATATCCAACGTTTTGTAAAAGTAGTCACAGATATCCTGTATCACTTTCTGCTTGGCCGTAGCCGTAAAACACGACACAGGTATCGGGCTCTTGCATTTCTTCCTTTTTTGGTAGTCTCTAATAAACTTTCCTATATAAAGATAGTCAACTCTGAAATCCTGCCCCCATGAAGAAAAACAATGCGCCTCGTCTATCACAAACCTCACGACATTGCGAGCCGTTAATATTTTCTCGATGGTCTTCGACCGTAGTGTCTCTGGAGAAATATACAGAAGTGACGCATCACCGTCTTGCACTCTTTTTATTGCCAACGCACGCGATATAGGATCAAGCAGGCCGTTAATAGTCACAGCATCCGTTATGCCTCTATCAGAAAGATTGTCGACCTGATCCTTCATCAGCGACTGCAAAGGCGAGATAACGACTGTGAGGCCGTGGACAGCCCGTCCCTGCATCAGAGCTGGCAACTGAAAGGTGAGCGACTTACCTCCACCCGTTGGGAATATGGCAAGCAGTGACTTGCCGTCTACCGCAGCTTTTGCCGCCTGCTCCTGAAGAGGGATACCATCGTAAGTACGAAACGCGTCATACCCAAAGAAAGCCTTCAGGTTGTATTTCACATTAAGTATTTGATTACAGTAATCACATCCCTCGCTACAACGCGTCTGACGCAATATCTTCATGACGAACTCTACTCCCGGATAATTTTTCAACACCCATCCAGGCGTAACCGAACGATAATCTGTCGTATCAATAAGCGCCAGAGCATACGCCAGCTCACAAGGATATTGTCTGATCAGCATATCCACGTCCGCATGTCCGCAAATCTTACCCTGATAAGTACCGCGCACCAACGCCAGCAGTCCGCCGTCAACTGTCGTTGCTTCGACCATTTGAAAGAATCCGGTAAACTCTCGCTTACCCTTCAACAATGACGCGAACAACACACGCTTCTGATAAGGCAAAGTATTCCACTGTGCCACTTCATCCATCAGCAGATCCCTTGCCTTCTCGCAATCGTTTACGGGGTTGTTCATCTGTTCGCTTACCAACTTGTCGTCTTTCACAAGTCTGTGATACGGCCGTTCGGGAAACAGCAACGGTGAGACATAAAGCGTGTCTACCAAGATCCAGGGACATGGCTCACTTCCAAACAAATATTTTATATCATGATGTATGATGTTGTGGCCACACAAATAACGGATATCTTTTAAGAAGTCGATCAACTCGCTCTTGGATACCTTATGAAATACCGCACCGTCGTGACGCAACGCACCAATGTCATGCACACGGTGATCATCCAAACCTATCTCTGTATCTATCACGGCATAACTGTAAGTAGGATTATAAGGACCAGACGCAACAGACCGGCTGGAGATCCGAATCTCACCTTCAGCACCCATCTTCTCCGTAGATCCGTTCCACATTATCATTGTCCTTAATTACGAAATAACGAGTTAACCATACAGCCTGTCAGCCTCAACAATATACCTCACCTTGAATATCTTATCGTCAAGAAAAGGTCTTCCATGTAAGATAACACGACTTACAAGAAATATCTACAAAAGTACAAAAAACAATTTGATTAACATTAATACCAAATGAATTCCGTACGAGGCAATACCAAAAATTGCAGAAAGTAGACTTAATTCAGACACACTCAGTGAAACAATACCCACCACAATGAGTACACAGCCATCGGACACGCAATAAGCGGCTCTCTTCCCTTCGGACTATATTAAAGTCCGGGAACAGAAAGCCGCTCAAACAAGATTGTAGATTAAGGCTGAAGTTTTATTTCTTGATCGTGAACACGAACTGCAGGCCACCCTCTGGTGGACAAGTAGCCCGAATGACACCGTCATGCACAAGCACAGCATTTTTCACAATGGCCAATCCGAGGCCCGTACCTCCCATCTTACGCGAACGCCCTTTGTCGACCCGATAGAACCGTTCGAACAGGCGGGGCAGATGCTCAGGTGGTACTCCTACTCCATTGTCAGCAAACGAGAAGCGCCACTTGGTCTGCTCCTCCTTCGCGGAGAGCGTGATGGTCGTTCCTTCACCGGCATAGGCTATACTATTGTCCGTAAGATTGCGGAAAATACTGTAAAGCAGAGAGCGGTTGCCTCGTACAGTCAGTGAAGAAGGCAAGGAAACATCGAATGTCATCTGACGGTTGGCAAGCTGTAGAGCCGTGTCTTTCTTCACTTCCTCAATTAACGATACAATATCCACAGTATCAAAATCGATCATTCTAGCACCATCATCAAGACGATTAAGCGTAGAGATATCGTGAAGCAAGGCCGTAAGACGCTCACTCTGAGCATGGCAGCGACGTAAGAACATCTCCTTAGTCGCCTCGTTGATGGAGGGATTGGACAGGATCGTCTCCAGATAACCCTGAATGGAGGCTACCGGCGTTTTCAGTTCATGAGCCACATTCTGCGTCAACTCCCTTTTGAGCTCATCCTGCTCCTTTCTAGTCGACTGCAGTCGCTTATAGAGCTTTATAATCCGTTCGGCAATCTCTCCCAGTTCATCGTTTGGAAAGGCAGCCAATTCCTCTGTCTCGAGACTCTCGCCATGATCGGCACGAGAAGCGAACACTTTCAATTTCGTGATGTTGATGCCTAGCCGATGGACAAAACGATACAATCCTATCGAGAGGAGGATGATGGCAATGATGGCAAACCACACAAAATGCTGGTCGGCCCTCAGTGTTTCCGACAAATCCTCATCGTAAGGTAGTGCAGTACGGATAATGATATGATGGCGGGGGAAGTACGACGCCGTATAAAAATAGTCGCTGTGAAGTGTCTGACTCTTCCGTTCGACAGTAGAACCCCGTCCTTTTGCCAGCGCATCCACCACTTCCTGACGGTTGCTGTGGTTAGCGATGTGTGCGTAGTCCTTATTGACATTATCGTAGAACACCTGTCCGTCCGGTTTGATAAGCGTCACCCTCAGGTCTTTCATGCTATGTTGTCGGACATATTGGTCGATCCTCTTGTCTGACAGCGGTTCCTTAATCCCCGGCAGATAAAGAAACTCATTCATGCGGTCGTTATAATCCATGAGACGCTGTTCCAACATGCTCACCTTATAGAGTCTCTCGCGGTACTGCTGAAAGACGATAAAGCAAACAGAGAAAATCAGAAAGACCGACAACACACTCAGGAAGAGGCGCTGTCCGATAGAGAGACACTTCATAGGCTATGCATCAAAATAATAACCAAAACCAAGACGCGTGACAATATGCTTGGCATACGGGCCCACCTTCTTGCGCAGACGCGTGATGTTCACATCAACAGTACGGTCGAGCACCAGAACATCCTTCGGCCATACCCGCTCAATGAGTTCCTGACGGGAAAAGACGCGACCCGGCTCCTCGAGAAAGAGCTGCAGGAGTTCGTATTCCGTCTTTGTGAAGGCTACTTCCTTGCCGTCAATCTCCACCGTCTTGCGGTCCTGATCAATAACCAGCCCTTCATATTTCACCTGATGCACCTTGCCAGCAACGGCATGGCCGGACCGGCGCAATACGGCACGGACACGGACAAGCACCTCACGGATAGAAAACGGTTTGGAGATATAATCATCTGCTCCAAGATTGAAACCTGTCACGGTGTCGTTCTCAGTATCACGGGCAGTAAGGAAAATAATGGATATGGAGGCCGTCGAAGGATCAGCCTTAAGCTTCTTGGCCATAGCGAATCCCGACATTCCGCCCATCATCACATCAAGCAGCAACAACTGATACTGAGTAAGATCGAGTTCAAGGGCTTCCTCGGCAGAATAAGCTGTATCCACAATATATCCCTCTGTCTCGAGATTGAATTTCAGGATCTCACAAAGATCCTCTTCGTCATCGACAACAAGTATGCGCTTCGCGTCTGTGTCCATAAATATTTCTTCTTTTAAATTGTTGCAGCAAAGTTAATACAGAAAAATTGTGAGAGTATTACAACAATGTTACAATCATATTACCGGCATTATCGTACTTTCCCACATCTGCTGTTCCCTATTCTATCACACCAAAATGGCGCAGGCCATTCATCACGCCGTCATCATCCACACTGGTGGTGATATAATCAGCAGCATCGAGAAGCACCTGATTGGCATTGCCCATGGCTATGCCGATGCCAGCCTTACGGATAAGGGCAAGATCATTGCCACCGTCGCCAAAGGCGATCGTATCTGCCAAAGAGATGCCGAGGGCCTTCGCCATAGCTTCCAGCCCCGTTCCCTTGTCGGCACCGCCAGGCGTCAGATCGGCAAACGAAGGTGTCCAACGGCCACTATTGGCTGACTCGAGAAGGGGCATCAGCTCTGCCTCCTGCTCCGGTGAGACGAATGGTGAAATCTGCAGCACTGACTCCTCCAGCACCTGTTCAATGGGACTCAGCAGATCGGGACCGACACCAAGGCCCTTGCCGAACACCTCTACGATCTCCGGCTTCATATTGAATGCGCCAATATGATGCTCACCCACTACAATGGCGGGCACATCATGTGTCATACAATAATCGAGGATCGTGTCAACATCGTGCTTCTGAAACACATGTTTACACACCACCTTATCACCAATAAAGCAATAGGCACCATTGGTGGTAAGCCATCCGTCGATAAGATGCTTGATCTGTCCCAGATTATTGATAAAGCCAACCGGACGTCCTGTGGCTATATACACTCCGGTACCATGATCGTGCGCCTCCTGCAAGGCTGCAACTGTCGAGGAAGGAATAACATGTGTTTTGAAACTGACAAGCGTACCATCGATGTCAAAAAATAATGCTTTGCGATTCATTGAACTAGTCTTTTATTTCCCTACAAAGATAGGGAATAAATATGAGACTATCAGCTTTTGATGGTTAAGAATGGTTGAGATGAGGCCACCCGCTCTCTACAACGAATATTTTCAAAGAGTTTAACGAAGGAGAAGGCACATCTGAAACAAATAAGGCCGTCCTCAACCTGTCCAACGTACGACGAACCAATACCTTATATAAAGGTTATTCGATACTATCAAAGGGACAGCCTGAAGACGGCCTTATATAGATTTAAATTGCCAATGCCCTACATCAATATCCGTGTGCAGTGGTTTCTTAGTTCTTCTACATTTAATAAAGCAGCACCAAACCGGCAAAAGCGGCATAACAGATCATACGGATAGGATTGATCTTGAGCCAGTACGTACCTACGAATGTGGCAATGAACAGAGCCAGAGAGATCCAGAACGTCCACGGATCAGTAGCAGGCGTACTGAAGTTCTCGGCATTGCAAAGCAACAATGTAGCAGCCGCGAGCAGGCCGACAACGGCCGGACGTAATCCCATGAAGATGCTCTGTACTGTCGGGGTATTCATATACTTCATGAACATACGACTGATCAGAATCATCAGAATGAACGATGGTAAGACAAGCGACAATGTGGCGACGGCCGAACCGAGAATCGACACTCCATAACCATAGCCGGCATTATGAACGGCCGTAAAACCGCAATAGGTGGCAGAATTGATGCCGATAGGACCGGGGGTCATCTGAGAGATAGCCACGATATTAGTGAATTCCGCAGATGAGAGCCAATGATGGCGTATCACCGTCTCCGTCTGAATCAGCGACAACATCCCATAGCCACCGCCAAATCCGAAGAGACCGATCTGAAAGAATGTGATAAACAGATACAAGAAGATCATGACTGCCCCTCCTTAAAGATCCGACCATAGACAAATCCGCCTACTCCCGCTGCCACGATGATCCAGATTGGATTGACATGCAGCGCCCAAATGAGCAACGCCGATACCACCGGAATCCATGCGTTGCCCCATCCGATCCGTGCCGACTTAGCCATTCGGAACGTCGGAGCGGCTATCAACGCTACCACGGCTGGACGGATGCCATTGAACATTGCGGCTACAGGGTGCCACTGCATGAAATGATGGAAGAACATTGCGATGAGCAGGATTATCAGAAACGAAGGGAGGGCCGAGCCCAACGAAGTGCACACGGCTCCCTTCGTACGTCTGAGCTTATAGCCCACGAACGTACTGAGATTGATGGCGAACACACCCGGGCAAGTCTGCGCTACGGCGACGAGATCGAGGAAGTCCTCTTCCTTCACCCATTGGCGTTTCTTCACTACTTCCTCCTCAATAATGGGAATCATGGCATAGCCACCACCTAAGGTAAATGCTCCCACCTTTAGAAAGGTGGTGAACATTTGCCAATAGATACTTGTTGTCCTCATGCCTTATGCTGTTCTATCCAGCGGCGGGCATTGACAAAGGCCTCGATCCAAGGTGTCACATCGTCCTCGCGACGGTTGGCGGGATACCAAGCGTTCTGCCAAGGGAAGATGGCACGCTCGGGGTGAGGCATCATTGCGAGATGACGACCATCGGCCGAGCAGATACCAGCCACGTTATAGTCGCTGCCGTTGGGATTGGCGGGATATTCAGCATAATTATACTTAGCCACGATATTGTAATGGTCCTCCGGCTCAGGCAGATAGAATCGGCCCTCTCCGTGAGCCACCCAGATACCCAGCTTATTACCGCTCAGCGAGCCAAGCATCACAGAGTTGTTCTGTGGGATAGAGAGTCCAAGGAAGGCACTCTCAAACTTCTGGCTGACATTGTGTGTCAGATGAGCGCGGTGCTTGTGCTCCGGATTGATCAGATTCAATTCCACCATGAGCTGGCAACCGTTGCAGATACCCAGACTCAGCGTGTCCTTACGGGCGTAGAAGCGGTCGAGCGCCTCCTTAGCCTTCGGGTTGTAAAGGAAGGCACCTGCCCAGCCCTTAGCTGAACCCAGTACGTCGCTGTTGGAGAAGCCACCACAGAAGACGATCATATTCACCTCGTCGAGCGTCTCACGGCCGGAGATCAGGTCGGTCATCATCACATCCTTCACATCGAAGCCGGCAAGCCAGAGCGTGTAAGCCATCTCACGGTCGCCGTTGGTACCCTTCTCACGGATGATGGCTGCCTTCGGACGGCCATTGGCCATCACATCATCGGCACCCCCCACTGTAGGACGGGCCTCTTCCTTCCAACGGTCGGGATTGAGTCCATACTGCGAGAACTTACCCGTGAAGTTATAAGAGAAGTGCATCTCCAATGGCTGTTTCTTATAATTGAGCATACGCTTACGGGCCATGCCGTTCATACTCTGATCACGGTCGAGCAGGTAGGACGAGCGGAACCATGTGTCGCGCAGCTTATTGATGTCGAAGGTATGCTCTGCGTCGCCATGCTTCACGACGATGGTACGTGTCTCAGGTGTGGGATAAGCGATCTTCGCATAGCCGATGCCATTCTCCTCGAAGAACTGACGCAACTCTTTCTTGTGCTGATCGCTCACCTGAATTACGACGCCGGGGTTCTCTGCAAAGAGGAGCTTCACGAGATCATCGCTGTCGCTCTTCAGATCGTGCAGGTTGACATGCATACCGCCTTCTACATTGGCGAATGTCATCTCCAGCAGCGTTGTGATCAGACCACCGGCAGAGATATCATGTCCGGCCATCACCCATCCCTTACGGATGAGCTCCTGAATGCCATTGAAGCAATCGGAGAAATATTCAGGATCGGTCACTGTAGGCACATCCGATCCGATCTTACCTTGCGTCTGAGCAAAGGCGCTACCACCGAGACGCTGCTCACAGAGGCTGAAATCAATATAATAGAGTGAAGAGTTCTTGTCATTGACCATCACAGGGCTCACCACCTTGCGCACGTCGCTCACCTCAGCACCGCTGGTCACGATCACTGTTCCGGGAGCGATGATCTTATCACCATTGGGATACTGCTGACTCAGAGAGAGCGAGTCCTTACCCGTCGGTACATTCAGACCCAGAGCGCAGCAGAAATCGCTCAATGCCTGCACACCCGCATAGAGACGTGCATCCTCGCCCTTCTGTGAGCGGCACGGCCACATCCAGTTGGCACTGAGATTGATATTGCGTACGGGGAAAGGATGATCCTTATCGACAGCGATCGGTGCCCATACGATATTGGTCAAGCTCTCTGCCACTGACAGGACACTGCCGGCAGCCGCATCGGCCATACCGGCCTGGGGCGCATGACCGAGGGCAGTAGCGATGCCCTGCTTGCCACGATAGTCGAGTGCCACCACACCACAATCGGAGAGAGGCAGCTGTATCTGTCCCTGTGTCTGCTGACGTGCGATCTTACCCGTCACGGAACGGTCCACCTTATTGGTCAACCAGTCCTTGCAGGCTACGGCCTCAAGCTGCAGCACGGCATCGAGATACTCATCGAGCTTATCCTGTGTATAAGTGACATCATCATAATGATGCTGCACAGTCTCGTCCTTCATGATCGTCTTAGGCGAGTGTCCGAACATCTGAGCCACGTCAAGGTCGAAAGGCTTCACGCCGTCGGCCTGTACAAAGCTGAAGTGGGCATCGCCTGTCGTGTGGCCGACAACATACATCGGCGCACGCTCACGATCGGCGATAGCCTGCACATGAGCCAGATACTTCTCATCGATGAGCAAGCCCATGCGCTCCTGACTCTCATTGGCAATGATCTCCTTGGCTGAGAGGGTAGCGTCGCCGATAGGCAGCTTGGTCATGTCAATCTCGCCACCACAGTCCTCTACCAACTCAGAAAGACAGTTGAGGTGGCCGGCAGAGCCATGATCATGGATAGAGACCACAGGATTGGTGTCTTCCTCCACAAGGGCACGCACGAGGTTATAGGCACGCTTCTGCATCTCAGGATTGGCGCGCTGCACTGCGTTCAACTCAATGCCGTTGCTGTAACGGCCCGTATCCACTGACGACACAGAACCGCCACCGAGACCGATACGATAGTTGTCACCACCGACCACCACGATCTCATTGCCCTTCTGGGGCTCCTTCTTCAAGCAGTCACGCTTCTTGCCATAACCGACGCCACCAGCCAGCATGATCACCTTGTCATAGCCATATACCTGTGAGGTGGACGAAGCCTGACCGTCTGTTGTATCCTTGTCCGAAGTAGCGTATTCAAAGGTCAGCAATGAGCCGACAATCAGCGGCTGCCCGAACTTGTTTCCGAAGTCGGAAGCACCGTTGGAAGCCTTTACAAGGATCTGTTCAGGCGACTGATAAAGCCACTTGCGCGGCTCGATCTTCTTCTCCCAGTCGCGTGTGTCGCTCTCTCCCTCGTTGGCATGCAGGCGGGGATAAGATGTCATGTACACTGCCGTACCGGCGATAGGCCATGAACCGACGCCTCCACCCATACGGTCGCGGATCTCACCGCCCGTACCCGTAGCGGCACCATTGAACGGCTCTACCGTCGTGGGGAAATTGTGCGTCTCGGCCTTCAGAGAGATCACGCTCTCGATAGGCTTCACACGGAACCAATCGCTTGTCGACTGATCCTCTGGTGCAAACTGTTCAACCATCGGGCCCTGGGCAAATGCCACATTGTCTTTATAGGCAGACAGAATCTTTCCGGGATTCTCCTTCGTCGTCTTCTTGATCAGAGCAAACAACGATGAGGGACGCTCCTCACCGTCGATGATGAACGTACCGCCAAAGATCTTATGACGACAATGCTCGGAGTTGATCTGCGCAAAGCCGAATATCTCGGAATCGGTCAGCGGACGGCCGTTCTGCTTCTCTATCTTGTGCAGGTATTCTATTTCCTCAGGACTGAGTGCAAGTCCTTCCTGCTCGTTATACTCCTCGAGATTCTCCACATATTTGATGGGCTCGGGCTCATGATTGACGGTGAAGATCGTCTGGTCGAGACCAGTATACATACGCTGGAGCATTGGGTCGTGGTCAGCGTCCGCACTCTTCACGGGGAAGTACTCCTCGATACGCTGAATGCCGCTGAGGCTCATGTTCTGTGTGATCTCAACGGCATTCGTACTCCAGGGCGTGATCATCTCCCGACGCGGTCCTACAAAATAGCCGTCGAGATGGTCGGCGTCCACAAGTGTGGCGTCGCCAAAGAGCCAGCAAAGTTCCTGCTTCTCCTGCTCACTGGGCTGATGATCCATCTCAGTGGCAATGATGTTCTCTTTCGAAGTCTTGAAGAAAAGAATCATAGCAAAATATTAAAAGTGTGATAAAATAATATGATGCAAAGATACTGCAAAAGGAAGAAAAAAACGAAAAACGCCGCAAGATTTTGCGGCGTTTTCACATATTACAAATAAAGATTATTTCTTCAAACGCAGTCCACACTGCATACCGTCCATATTACCGAGTAAAGACGATGCAGCCTGAAGCGTGGAGTTGTTCGTAAGCGAGCCTAATGTCTTGGCATATTCCAACAACTTGGAAGCGTCCATCACTATCAGCAGATCACCGTCGACGATCTGCGTTGTACCAACGATCTGCGATACTGTTCCGCCGTATTTCAGCTTTACGTTCGTGTCTTCAACGGTATAGGTGCCTTTCACCGTCTTGCCGCCAAAGGTCTGTGTGAAATTGCCGTCTTTGTCGAACGTCATCTTCATCTTACCCTTCGTAACGCCAAACTTGGTAAGTTGCTCCTGGAGCTTGTTCTCGATAGCTGATGATGCCATCTTTCCGCCCAGGCTGGCAAGGACATTATCAGAAGAGAACACCACTGCAGGCTCCTCATAAGTCCATGTTCCGACGATCTGATCCTTCGTGGCAACAGCTGAGGAGGAGAAGATCGAGGAAAGTCCCGAAAGAAGACTGCCAGAAGAACTTCCACCCGTCACAGCACCAAGGATACTGCCCAGTGCTCCCGATTGGGTAGTGCTTTTATTTGTTGTATCCGTCTTTGTGGTCGTAGTCGACGACTTGCCGGTAACAGATTTGAGAATATTGCCCAGACTAATCTGAGCGTTTACGGATGAGCTTGCCATCAACATGACAACGAGGGCAAAGCCTTTAAGAATGGTCTTTTTCATTACTGAATACTTTTTATAATCGCCGCAAAAATACGCATTCTTCAGCAAACAGACAAAGAAAATTCAACGAAAGTCGCCATTCAGAATATATATTTGACTTAAGATAACATGTGCCAGATCTGTTCTGCGGGTAATCTGCAAACATACGACCGACAGCCTTCAAATATCGCATCTCTCAACTACACCATTTCTCCTGCACGACCTTCAACACAGAGTGAAAACAGCAGAATACCGTATCCGTATTAATCAAAGACACAAAGAAACAATCCACTATGAACTACTCCATGCCACAACCGGCATTCACGTCCTGCTATGCAAAATGCGGACGGAAAACACAGCAACGCTTTGTCTTCCGTCCGCGATATGGATCAATCCGGCCTGTTCTGCAACCGGATATTGTCTCTTACAGAATATTGATGATGATGATCTGGCCGGCTCTTACCCGCTGATTTTTCGAGCGGAAGCCATTCAGACGTGCAATCTTTCCCGCATCGATGTTCTTCTTCTCTGCAATGGAAGCGATCGTCTCGCCTTTTTGTACCTTGTAGTACACCTTCTCACCACCGCCATAGGCGATGTTTCCACCTCTGTCCTCGCTGTGACCGGGAGTGCCTACGATCAGGTCACGGGTGTATCCTCCGTTGCCGATCTTTCCGCGCTCACGTGTAGCCACCTCTGAGTCCTGTTCATAAGTGCGTCGGTTAAACACATAATAATCGCCCGTCACATCCTGATTGCGAAAATCGAAGAAGATACCGGGATTGAGCGCCACACCGCACAAACGGGTCTCAAAATGGAGATGCGAGCCCGTTGACCGTCCGGTGTTGCCTCCCAAAGCGATGGGCTCACCCACACGAACCTCCTGGTTCTCATGCACCAACTGCTTGGAGAGGTGTCCGTAGATGGTCTCCAGACCATTGTTGTGACGGATTACGACATACAGTCCATAACCTCTCGGCTCATTGCCTACCACACGCACCTTGCCGGTGAAGGCTGCACGGATCGTATCGCCAATATAAACCTTGATATCCAATCCTTTATGCATGCGACCCCAGCGCGAGCCAAAATTGCTCGTCACCACACGAGAAGGAGTGGGCATGCAGAAATGACGGAGGTTGATGACAAACGAATCGGGCAGAGCCGTCTCACGGTGAGCATACGTGTTATTCCATTCATCGCCGTAGAGCTTGGCAGCCGGTGTCTCAAAATTCTCTTTTGCCTCAAAAGCTTTCACCTCTATGGAGTCAAGCTTTTTCGCCCGTCGGTCGACGGGAGCTTGTCGGGCCAACAGATCTTGAGCAAAGACCGGCTCGGCAGCTATAGCCAATACAAATGTAATAGCAAATGTTCTAATTGTCTTCTTAAAATTCATTACTACTTATGGTTTCTTGCGAACGGCACCATCTCAGCCGTGTCGTAACAGGTTTAAGTCTCCGAACAGGCGAACAAAAATATTTTGTTATTTCAGGAGCGGAAAGACCGATCCTCGCCTACATGAGTACCCTACAAAGGTCCTCAAAAAATCAAAAGACACCGCAAATATAACAAAAATGTGTCAAACCCACACTTGTTTTTACAGTTTTTATTCAGTATTTAACAGAATGTAGGTTTTTTAGATCAATGTCATAAACGTTTGCAAATCAAGAAAATGACCTTTTCCGCCGTTGCCTTTCCTTTGGGTACTCTAGTATATAAACGGGTTTTCGTCATCTGACAGCTTCCCATCATCCCCGATGTCACGAGATGGCCCACCAGTTGACATGTGTTTTCCGAAGCTCCTTCAGCCGGTTCCACAGTAACGCATTTTCTGGGCGATCGCATTCGGGATCACCATCGATAATGCGTTGTGCCTCCTCACGGGCCATCTGCACGATCTGCCCATCGCGTGCGATGTTGGCAATTTTCAGATCAAACGCCATGCCACTCTGTTGTGTTCCTTCCAGATCACCGGGACCACGAAGTTTCAAATCAGCCTCGGCGATACGGAAGCCGTCATTGGTAGCACACATAATATCGATACGCTTACGCGTATCAGCCGTCAACTTATAGGGCGTGACCAGCACACAATAGCTCTGATCGGCTCCGCGGCCCACCCTGCCACGAAGCTGATGAAGCTGGGACAGACCGAATCGCTGAGCCTCCATAATGACCATCACGGAAGCGTTGGGAACATTCACGCCCACCTCTATCACCGTCGTCGCCACAAGGATCTGTGTCTCACCACTGACGAAACGGCGCATCTCCTCCTCCTTGTCCTTGGCTTTCATCTTGCCATGCACCTTGCTCAGTTTCAAGTCGGGGAACACTTCGCAGAGATGCAGATATCCGTCCTCCAGATTCTTCAGATCGATCTTCTCATTCTCCTCGATCAGAGGATAGACAATATACACCTGCCGGCCTTCCTGTATCTGCCGGCGTATGCCCTGATAGAGCGACGCCAGCTGCACATCGTAACGGTGTGTCGTGACGACAGGCTTACGGCCGGGCGGCAGCTCATCGATCACGCTCACATCCAGATCGCCATAGATGGTCATGGCCAGCGTGCGCGGTATCGGCGTAGCCGTCATCACGAGGATATGGGGTGGACGCTCCGACTTCTTCCACAGCTTGGCACGCTGAGCCACGCCAAACCTATGCTGCTCGTCGATAACGGCCAGGCCGAGCCGGTGGAAATGCACCCAGTCTTCTATCACGGCATGGGTTCCGACAAGAATATCTGTCTCGCCTTTGGCCAGACGAGCGAGCACCTCCTGCCGCCGCTTGCCCTTCACCAATCCGGTGAGCAGCTCCACACGCACGGGCATGTCGCCGAGAAAGGCGCGCAATGTCTCCACATGCTGCTCGGCAAGAATCTCCGTAGGTGCCATCAGACAAGCCTGGAAGCCGTTGCCGATGGCCAGGAGCATGGCCATAAGGGCGACGAGCGTCTTACCTGAACCGACATCGCCCTGAAGCAGACGGTTCATCTGGCGTCCTGTCAGCAGATCGGCGCGGATCTCGTGCATCACCCGCTTCTGCGCTCCCGTAAGGTCAAAAGGCAGATGATCGCGATAGAAAGTGTTGAACACCGCTCCTACATGCGGAAACACATAACCCTGAAACTTGCGGCGGGTCTCCCGGGCATAGCGCAGGATATTGAGCTGTACGTAGAACAGCTCCTCGAACTTCAGTCTTACCTGTGCATGCTGCACCTCCCCTATCGTCTTAGGATAGTGGATGAGCCGGAGGGCTTCCTCGCGGGAGATGAGATGACGACGGGTCTTGATCTCCTCAGGCAAGGTCTCAACAATGCCTCCCTGCGGAATCTTCTGCAACAAGGTGTGAATGAGCCGCGAGAGCTGCTGCGAGGCAAGTCCCCGGAGCTTCATCTTCTCCGTGGTGTTATAGAATGGCTGCAACCCCATCTCACCGGTCTTCACGTCCTCCGCCTTGTCCATCTCGGGATGGGCAAACTGATAACGCCCCTGGAAAACCGTCGGTTTGCCGAAAATGACATACTCGCCTCCCACCTGATAGTTCTTGTACACCCATTGCGTACCCTGAAACCATACAATATCGGCCACGCCATGCCCATCAGTCACATGGGCAATGATACGTTTACGTCGCCCCATCGCAAACTCCTCAAAGCTGAGGATACGGGCCTTGATCTGCACAAACGGCAGATCGCCGCTCAACTCATCGATATGATAGATGCGCGAGCGGTCGACATATTTATAAGGATAGTATTCGATCAGGTCGTTCCAGGTATGGACATTGATCTGCGAAGAAAGGATCTCTTTCTTTGCAGGCCCTACACCGGCCAAATACATAATGTCCTGATCTAATACTGATGTCATTGATCTTTAAAATTACAGAATGATAAAGTCGCAACGGTATTTTTTTATGCCCCCTGCTTTTTCTGACGTTCCGCTTCGTACGACACTGATTCCTCTCCGGGCATCTGCCACTTCGCTTAGCCTAATAGTGCCTCGGCAATCTTGAGATCGAAGGGCGTTGTGAGCTTGATGTTCTCACGGTTGCCTTCCACCATTGCCACCTGACATCCCAATGCCTCCACGACGGAGGCATCGTCGGTGAACGCTTCCTGATAGGGCTGTCGAAAAGCCTGCTTGGCCAGCTGGATATCGAAGACCTGCGGTGTCTGCACCTCACGGTAGTCGGACCGCTGCACATTCTTACCCCCGCCGTGACCGTCGACATAGCGCAGCGTACTCGTCACCGGCACAACCGGGATGGCTGCATATTCCTCGTCGGCTGCCTTGAAACAGCGGCCTATCGTTTCCAAGGAGACGAAAGGACGCACGCCGTCATGGAAAGCCACAAGACCTTCCTCATCATCGGCGATGGCCTTCAGGCCGTTGCGTGAAGATTCAAAACGGGTAGCGCCACCCTCCACAAGCCGGTGACCCACCGCAAACTGATATTGCGCACAGAGCTGCTTCCATGTTTCAAACTGATCACCGGGGAGCACCACGATGATCTGAAGACTCGCATCATATTCGTGAAAACGGCGGATAGTGTGCATCAGCACGGGTTCACCACCTACACGAAGAAATTGCTTGGGCACATCACTGCCCATGCGCTGGCCGTGTCCTCCGGCCACAATGATGACATAATCCATAATCGATATTGGTGTTTTTATAAATGCAAATATAATCAGAAATAATGAAAACGAAGCACAATGCACAAAGAAAACGTCATCATCCCGAACCTGACAAGCAACCGGCGGACAGCCTGCTCACGCACGCTACCCGCCGGATTTCAACATCTGCAAACAGTATCCGTACTGCGATGGATAACCGGTTTGCACATCAACAATAAAAGTGATTCATACATTTGATCGGTAATCCGCTCTCGCGGATCCGACACCCAATCGACGCCTTACAGCGTCACACTAATCTTTTTACCTTTGTATTCCACACTACGGGCACCCTGCATTGGCAGGTCACCACGTCCGCTTTGGCCGTTCACCAATACGACACGGAAACGACGCGACGCAAGCATGCCCTTATATTTTCCTTCCCGCGGCTGAATAGTCAGTGTACGGGTAGCGTCATCATAATCAAAACGAATCAGCGAATAGGCGCCCTTCTCATAGTTGTAGCCATCGCCCTCATCCTCATACAGAGTGAAGGTGCCGTTAGCTCCGGGATAGACGCGGATTTCCAGATCGTCCCAAGGCTTCTCCGAGGAATACTGCACATCCGGGCCGAAAGGCATCACAGTGCCCGCCTTCACATACACCGGAAGAATGTCGATCGGACAAGGACGCATCACGGTCTGTCCGCCGTCAAGCACCTCATTGGTCCAGAAGTCATACCACTTAGTTCCCTTGGGCAGATAAACGCTCACGGGAGCTGCTGCCTGCCGGACATCGGGATAGATGGCATGACCGTTGTTCCTGCTGTCCTTCCAGGTGTAGAGCGGGTCCGTCACCGGATGCACAAGCAGCGAACGGCCATACATATACTCGTCATTAAGACGGGAGGCCAGGCTGTCTGCCGCAAAGTCCATCACCAGCGGGCGCATCACCGTACCGCTATTGAGCATCACATCGCCCATTGCCGAATAGCTGTAAGGCAGCAGACGATAGCGCAGCTTCACCGCTGCGAGCATTGCATCGTAGGCCCAGTCGCCCTCCTGACCGAACTGATACAGCTCCGGAAGCATCGGACTCGACGAGTGACTACGCATCACGGGCAGGAAGCAGCCCCACTCTATCCAACGCGTCTGCAACTCCTGTTGGGCCACATTCTTCGGATCGTTGTTGTAGTCCCAGTGGAAGAAGCCGCCCAGGTCGGTGTTCCAGTAGGGAATACCGCAGAGCGAGAAGTTCAGACCCGACGGGATCTGCTTCTTCATCTCGTCCCACGATGCCTGAATGTCACCACTCCATGAGAACGTACCATAATGCTGTAGGCCGAACGAACCACTGCGCGTCATCTGGATTGAGCGTTTCCAGTTGCCCTTCATGGCACGCTGGTGCTCATAGATGCCCCGGTTGTGCTCCAAGGGAAAGGCGTTCTTCACCGAGCGCCACGAGCCGGCATAGGTCAGATAGTCGTCGTCACCAGGCTTCTCAAAGTGATCGGGCTCCGAGGAGTCGGTCCACCATGCATCCATTCCCATACGGTAGAGCGGCGTGAGATAGCGCCAATAAAGATCACGCGCCTTAGGATTGAAGGCGTCATAAGGCTGCGTGCCCGAATTAAGGGGCCATGTGACGAAAGGCAGCAGGGCTCCCATTTCCTTCAGCTCCTTATACTGTGCTGTCCAGGGACCGAAGCTCGCCCAGATGGAGATCATCAGATGGGCATTATTGTCGTGTACGAATTTCACCATCTCCTCCGGACTCTTCAAGCGCGGTTCCTGCTGCTTCGGCAGATTGGCCAGATCCTGTGGCAGATATTTTGCCCATGCCGGATCGCCTACCTTATTAATATAGTAAGGATTCTGAAAACGCATGGCGTTCCAGTTGGAGTCGCAGCCCCAGTACTGCCAGTCCTGCACGATGCCGTCAAGCGGAATGTGAAGCTGGCGGTAGCGGTCGAGCACCTCGGCCAGCTGGTCACTCGTCTTGTAGCGCTCACGGCACTGCCAGAAGCCGAGAGTCCACTTCGGGAACATCGTGGCCTGGCCTGTGAGCTGACGGATGCCGGCGATTACCCCGTCCTGGGTTCCGTCACGATAAATAAAATAATAGTCGATCATCGGTGCCACCTCACTGCGGAAGCTGGTACCCTTCTCGCTGTCATCATCAAAGAAGGAACGTCCGGCATTGTCCCAGTAAAGACCCCATCCTCTGTTGCTCGTGATATAGGGGATGGATATATAAGTGTTGTTATTCCATAGCCTTATGTGGCGTCCGCGCCAGTTCATCGCCGTGTCGCGAAGTTGACCAAGACCATAGACCACCTCATCGTCCTTCAGACGGAATGTCTGCGTCACCTCATACTTACCCTTGTCTACAGCATGGGTGCAAGGAGTAAAAGCCGACGTACCGGCAAGAAGCAATGTGTCGCCCTCGGCGGAAAGAAAACAGAGCGCACCGGTCTGCTCGTTCAGATCGATACTGACCTGATGCCGGGCAGACTTTTCCGGCTTCATGATCACCGAGAAGCTCTTCTTCTCCGGCATCTTACCACTGCCCGGCCATACCGTCACACGCACAACAGACGGTGAATAATACCTGATCGCTACGGTACGGTCGCCGACCTGCTGCTGTATGTCTGTCTTGACCACTACTGCCCCGGCCTGCATCGCCACAGGAACAAGTACTGCCGTCAGACAACAAGTCCGTACGCCCCTCTTCATCTTTGAAGGCCATGAAATAAATTGTTTCATTTTGATAATGATATCATAGATTTGTTTTCTCATAGGCATTTTTCATTTCATTAGCGGTTAAACATTATATGATTATTATCAAATTTTAATTAGGCTTGACAAAAGTAGACTTTTAGCAGCAAACCTTATAATACTATTTTATCAAATAACGACACTCATTTAACATCCATTACTATTTTTCCTAAAAAGTATAAAGCATGAATTCTATAACCAACAACTAAAAGCTATAAAAGACAGAAAGGGTTGCCCCGATACTAACCAGAGACAACCCTTCCCATTTTATTATTAAAAATGCTATTCCATAGAAGGAAGATCTTCACGGGAAACAACAAATTCCTGGCTCATAGCATCCTTCCACCATGCTTCATCAGCATGGACTACCGGGCTACCATCCTCATTTGTCCCGTCATACCACGGCATGAACCAACTCCAACGTGCACCAGATGCCCATTGTTCGGAAATAAGTCCGACCGTACCACATTCACTCAGCGAAACAATCTTGTTTCCATAATTTTCGGCAATGGAAGTATATTCTGAAACACAATCTGCAGTTTCCTTATTATAAACATCACGTCCCACGATGTCTACATATTGATCTCCCGGATACCAATCGGCATCATTGCCCTCGGTAGTCCAAACCCAGATAAGATTATCCAATCCTTCAGTCTTGAAGTAATTGAACATAGCAATCCACAGAGATTTAAAACTGGCAGCATCCTTACCCCACCAGAACCAGCCACCGGCTGCCTCGTGGAATGGACGCCACAATACCGGAATATCCGCATCTCTCAATAGCTTCAAGTAAGCGGCAGCATTTTTCAAATCTTCGGTAAACACCTTGTTTTCCCAAGTGCCTTCCACTGTGGCATTGGTAGCATCAAACTCCGTATCTGCCTTATAAAAGGCATAATCCTTATTCGGGTCGAGAGCTGTACCGTTATTTTCAAGATAAACAGCAACTGCTGTATAATCATGTCCACCAATGATGAGACCACCTTCTTGCAGGGATTTCAAAACATCTTCGGTAATCACCAATGTATAGTCCCCGGATATGTCAAAATAATCAGTTCCTGAAGCAATCTCGCTCCAACCACTGTTTTTGAACGAACCTTGTGCACCCGCTGCCACATCCTTCACAGCCACGCGTATCACCTGACCCACTTGTGCATCAGCAAAGACAGCTTTTGCAGCATCATCCGTCATCTGTACATTTCCACTCCAATCACCCGGCATTACTATCTCTCCTTCCCATATTTGGGTAGAAGAAGCCTCGCCTACAGCTTTCTTGGGTACATTCCAATGCCACATGGCAGCTACGATGCCACCTTTGTCAGACCAATCCTTAACAGGAGTAATGTCACCGTAATTAATCCAGTCTGCTCCAGCTACAGATGCCGGCAGATGAACATAGTCGAAACAGTTGATAGCCGGATATTTTCCAGTCCATCCATACACCTTTTCGGACATTTCCGTATTCCAGGCAACATTGGCCATCATAGCTGAAAGTGTCTTCGTCTCAAAATTATCCAGTAGATAATTGTACAGTTTCACAGCTTTGGCCGAAGTGGCAGCAACCAGCGTCTTGTCCAAAGCAACAGTAGAGAACTGAACCGATACAGCCGGAGCAGGCATCTGGTTCGGTCCGGTTACTATTCCCTCGGGGATAGAGAGAGAACAAGCCGTCTCTCTCCCGGGAACATTCACTTTTACAGTCAGTATATTGCTTGCGCCAAGTACATCGGCACTTATCAGTTCACCACCGGTAAACTTGATTTCGCTCAGATTGTCTGTTGCAAAGAATATATTCTTGTCATATTTCACCTCAATAGTGATTTCTCCCGTTTTCACTTTGGCTGCTCCACTTTCAGGAGTAGTAGACACCAATACCGGTGCATCCACTGCTGGGATATCATGATCGACATCAGTATCGCAGGAGGCAAAAGTAAAAGCTGCTATCAACGAAAGCATCCATTTTATATTCAGTTTCTTCATCTTAATTATGATTTTATTTCATTCTTAATCAGGGCATCCATAGTCACATTCTTCAAGCCACAATTCATCAATTTACAATCGTTATTTTTGTAAACGTCAAATCACTGCCCTGAATAATGATACCTACATTTGTCTGGTCTTCACAATCTCCTTGTTTAGCTTGAATATTATCAAGTATCTCCTGAGTCAACGTCAACTCCATCACACGGCTCTCGAAACTCCAGCCGTAAATGTCTGTCGGTACCATAGTCGTATCAAACAAAGAGAAAGCTATGCCACTCCAATCGCCATAGTTAAACTGAGCCTGTGCCCAAGTCTGGTCTTTCTGATCAAAATAGACTTTCATGACAGTGCCTGCCGTTACCTTGGAAAGATACAGCCGGTACCAACACACGTCCTCCATCACCCCAACTAATATCGAGCGGACCAGCCCAAACTGTTTCTTCATTGGCAACTACAAGAACATCATAAGCAATTTCACCATTTGAAGAAATCAGTTTTAGGCTATAAGTTCCATCCAGCTCAGCCGGTACATTCAACATCAATACCCCTTTAGCTGCATCATTGATATACTGAACAGCAGCCTCATTCAGCAATACATTTGTCAGCTTATCAGCATTAACAATCTCAAGTTCCACAATTCGTCCCCGAACCAATTTGTCAGGCAATGCCGGCAAATAGGCACATACCGGTTTCTCTATTGTCAAAGACGGTGCTTCCACAGATTCACCATTGGCCATCTTCAAGAGTAAGGCCCCGGTTTCAGCAGTTGTGGGTACAGTCAAGGAAATGGCAGTAGCGGTGGCATCGGATACGGTAACCTCCACATTACCACTGAATACAACAGCCGAAACTACATCCATATTTACTCCTTTGACAGTCAAAGCCTCTCCTGCCGGGACCGTCGCCGCACTATAAGAAATGTTTTCCGGCTTTGCCGTTGCAATAGATACGGCAGTTGCTTTTCCACTATTTGTATTCAATTGCAAATCACCACTAATAGCCGCAGCCGGCATCAAGACCTTTATTTCAGTCGAGTTTTGTGATTCCAATCTTACTGCTTCTTCTACACCAGGGAACGTTACATCAGTCACCAAATCCATATTGGTACCTTTCAAGGTAATCATATCTCCACCACGCAAGTTTACAGCAGGAACAGCCACTACGTTCGAAGGCGTAGCTACTACAACAGTAGCAACCACAACTTTTACATCCGAAGCAGGAAGTACCGTAACTTCTCCGTCCGAGACATTATCCGGCAATGTAAAAGTAAGTTCATCTCCTTCGGAAGAGGCAGTCATCGTAAATTCAACTTCATCCCCATTCGGCATCTGCACTTTCTTCACCAAATCAAAGTTTTCACCAGAAACTCGAATGACATCCCCCGGCTTCTTATCTACCAGGTCGAGTGGAGCCTCTACCGATGGCAAAGTAACCTCCAGTTCCCCTTCAGAATAAATCCAATTGGGGATTTCAGCTCCATCAGACAAGATGAACTTACCGGTCTGAGCAGAATCAGGAACAATAACTTTAATCTCCTGACGGCTTTGACTGACAAACTCATCAGCAGGCACTGTTACCTCGTCAGCAAATATCACTTCTTTAATCAAATTCAAATATTCACCAGTAATGGTCAATTCACTACCAGGCTTTACTTCTGCCGGTGCAAAAGCCTCCAAAGCAATCGGCTCCGTAAATGTCAACTCGGTTTTTGTTGTAATATCCCCTTTCGGAGTCTTCAAGACAACCAACCCCGGCTGGGCTGTCTGAGGTACAGTGACACGGATTTCCGTATCACTGACTACTTCGATGTCTGTTATATCGTCGCAACCGGGAATAGCGACCGCAGTCACTTTATCCATGCCACTGCCTAGGAAACGGAGTACACCGCCGCGGGATACGGGACTCGGTCCGAATACATTCAGACTGATTCCCCCTTTATATTGGTTGGTATCTTCATCATCCCCATTGTCGCAGGCCGTAAACGTCAAGCAACTGAAGAGCATCAGGCACATCATCCACAGTGCCGGAAATTTATATGTTTTATTCATATCAGTATTCTATTTAAAAGGTTATTCAATAGGTACCACACGGATGTTGTCAATCATAATCACCGGATTGCAATCCTTACCTTCCACACCACCTGCCCAGACAAAGAATGTCAATCCGGTCAGCATAGTCTTGTCAAAAGTTCTATCACACTTATTACCTTCATGCGTCTTGTTGAACTCGGACAGATTCATGGAAACGGTTGTCCATTTACCACCCGTATCATACGAACCCGTATTCTTCCAAGGCAACCACAAACCGCGCGGCACATTCGTATCACTAAAATAAGCATTAGTTCCCGTCGCATAAGTCACCACATCATTACCCGTAAACATCACTTGTAGAGCGCAAGACTGCCACGGATTGGAAGAAGGAATATTCACCTCGAATTTCAGTTGCAAGCCATTGACGCCATACTCCTCGAGCAGTTCTGCAAACTCAGGACGTGCAGAAAGTTCGGGATAACCGGCAGACGGTTCCGGCCAATAGTTGAACGAGAACTCATCTTCTGCCCAAGTAGCTCCGATAGCACCGTCAAGTGCTCCGGTGAGACAGATATAAGCACCGTCAATACTGTTTTCATCGGCTTCTCTCAACACCTTGCTACCATCACGCCAACCGTGGGCAATAGCCATACCGCCATGAGAACCGTCCCAGTCAAAGAGAATGTTACGTGTATCATAATAGCGGAACTTGGAACGTCCGGTACCATAAATGGACTTCACGTTGATATAGCCTGCAGGAGCATTGTCCGGAAGAATAAAGCTGACCGCAGTCTTGGTTATGTTCGTAATATTAGTCACTTCCACATTACCGGCCATCGTAATGGTCAGCGGCACATTCGGGTCATCAATGAAATAGTCACCAATCAGTGTCACCTCACTACCCGGCTTTGCAAACTCACAAGAAATGGAGTTCACGGTAGGAGCCGGAACCAACACCTTGAAATCATAATCTATGGTATCCTTTGCTTTGGTCACCATATAAATCTTATCAGTCACTACCGAAGGAATCTCTTTCGGAACATCTACCATAAGTGTATGGTCAGTGATGTAACTGGTATTAAGTATCGCCTTCTGGTCATTGAAATAGAGCTCGTAAACACTCCGCAGATTCTCACCGACCAGACAAATCGTATTCGCCATATAAGCCCCCGTCAGCAAAGAGTCTGCCGCTGCCGGATCAGGGACACGAACATATTTCAAGGTAGGCTTTCCCCCTGCCACTTCATATTTATCCGGTTCATCCTCACAAGCCGCCATGGAAAAGCCTGCTACAACAACAGCTGCCGCGAAGAACCAATTCGTATATCTATTATTTTTCATCTTTTCAAGCATTAAATTAATAACTGAATTCAGAACGTACATCTACGTGTACCGGGTCTTTCATCAAATTAGGATTGAACACCACGTCTTCTGTCGGGAACGGCAATGTAAAGCTGGAGACTGTCACATTCGGCGCCTTTGCATCCGGATTGTAACGGGTCTCGTCCGGATTCACCGTCCAACTGCCGTTTTCATAATAAGCCTTATAAGTAGTACCCAGACTATAATAAACATCACGGCGCTGTGCCTTCAGCTCATTGATAGCACGCTGGGAATCATAATATGCCAAACGTACATAATCATACCAACGGTCGCCTTCGCAAGCCAGTTCCAGCCGGCGTTCCTTCCAGACGTCCTCCCAAGTAATGGAGGTTTTCGGAGTAACTCCCGGAATGGCACGGCCACGTACTGCATTGAAAGCATCCAGTGCACTCTGGTCTGTAGTAGAGGTAGCCAGTCCCATTTTCGCCTCGGCATATACCAGATAGATATCGGACAGGCGCAGGATATGGGTTGCCAGGCCGCTGTACATATTACCAGCCGATACGCCCAAGCCCAATACATGGTCATTATTGTTACCATAGAGATGCTTCACGTGATTGGCACCGGTAGGAGACTGGTAATCGCCATTAGGTCCTCCCTTACCATATTCGGCATCATAAATAAACCGCAGATAATCAAATCCGCCCTTGTCCTGCCAGAAATAATCGTATACATCACCTGCCATCATCATAGTAGCCTTACGACGGGTATCCGTATCCGAACGCGTCTCAGGACTTTCCAAAGCGGAAATTCCAAATGCATCCTGCAAATCAACCGACGGACCTGCATAGCCGCCCCAGCAATCACCAAATTCATCGAATCCCACCATTGCCAAGTCCGACTGCAACGTATTCTGCTGTGTCCAGGGGTCACGTCCTGCCGACCAGTGCCAGGAGAAGAGACACTCTTCATTCTTGTTGTTTGCCAAACGGAAAACATCGGAATAGTTAGCCAGCAAGTTACGGCCGGAATTATTAATTACATCCTTGGAATATTCTGCCGCTTTCGCCAAATCATCCGCATTGCGGGTACCGGAAAGGCCACTCTTAGTTAGATACACCTTAGCCAAAAGACCTTCGGCACAATAGCGGTCAATACGTCCCGTTTCACCTCTGGCCGGAAGCAACTCCATAGCTTTCTCCAGAGTCATAATGATATATTCGTACACATCTGCTGCCTCCACTTTGAATTTGGAGTTATAATTACCGGAATTCAATTCGTCCGTATTATCATGGATAATGGGTACTGCGCCAAAACTACGTACCAAATAGAAGTAAGCCATGGCTTTCCATGCCAGACACTCGCCCATACACTGATTTTTCACTGCTTCTGACGCATTTGCCGTCTTCAAACGAGTATATACAGTATTGGCATGGCCAATCACTGCCCATAGAGAATAGGACATGTTCACAAGGTTTTCATCCGTACCATTCACCGTAAAATTCAAGTAAGGGCTGTTTCCCTCGTATACGTTTCCGGACAAGATTTCACCGACTTTAATAAAACCGCGCTGAAAGTCATACCAAGGTGAGTTATAAAGATAATTAACCCCCTGCACACATTGTTCGTCATTCTGATAGAAGTTCGATTCGTTATAATTGTCTTCGGTAGGACGGTTCAGGAAATCCTCGCATGAAACTGTTCCCATACCGAGTACAGCTGCAAACGCCCAATATTTAATATATCTGATTTTCATGTTTTCTTCAATTTAAAGTGTTAGAATGAAACATTCAAGCCGAATGAATAAACTGTAGGAGACGGATAACGTCCGTTGTCCAAACCATAGACATTGACGCTTGAAGTGCTGGCACCAATTTCAGGGTCATAGCCGTCATAACCGGTAATGGTCAGCAGGTTCTGGATATTGGCATAGATACGCAAGTTGCTCAGTCCCAGTTTATCAATCGTCTTTTTCGGGAAAGTATATCCCAAAGAGATGTTCTTCAGACGGATATAAGAACCATCTTCAATATAACGGTCACTGATACGGTCGTTGTCATTCGGGTCATTGATAGTGGCGCGTGGAATGGAAGCTCCCGGGTTTGCCACCATGACGTTAGACACATCATTATACCACATCGTTCCATCTTCGTAGACCTTGTTCGGATTGATAGGAACAAGCTGTGCACGTCCGTTTACAGCATTCAGCTGGTTAGTCCAGGGAGAGTTCATATGTGTCAGCTTCATGGAAAGGTAGTTGTACACCTTGTTGCCATAGGAACCGTTGATGAAAACAGACAAGTCGAAGTTCTTGTAACGGAAAGTATTAGTCCAGCCAAAAGTAAACTTAGGCATCGGAGAACCGATATTGGTCTTGTCATAGTCGTCGATAACGCCATCGGGCACACCGTCAGGACCACTGATATCCTTATATTTCACATCACCCACCCATACGGTATTGGTACGGTCGAATACACCGTTTGCCGGATACTTGGCAGGTTTCGGAGAAGTCTGAAGATCCTCCAGGTCCTTGTAAACACCATCACAAACAAATCCATAGAAGTTATAAAGTGATTCGCCTACACTGGATACACTGACTACATCGGTCCACTGTCCGTAACCCACAATCTGCGCATTGGCTGTACCAGCCAATCCTTTCAGTTTGTTCTTGTTGAAAGAAATCTGGAAGTCAGAATCCCATTCAAACTTACCCGTAATAGGATGTGTGTTCAGAGAGATTTCAAAACCGGTATTCTCTATGTCACCATAGTTACCTTTCGGAGCAGCCAATGCAGAAGAGGCATTACCGGAAGTACCCATATAAGAAGGCAACTGCAACGGCATCAACATATCACTGGAAGTTTTCTTGTACCACTCTACCGTCAGGTTGATACGGTCGTGCAGGAATCCCAAATCCACACCGACGTTCCATTGCTCCTGGGACTCCCATTTGATGGAAGTATTCGGTATATTGGAGGGGCGATACCCCATACCCAGACCGGAAGGCATACGACTCATGGATGTACCCCAAGCATAACCACCGATGTTGGCATTACCAGTTTGTCCCCATCCCAGACGCAACTTACCGTTACTGATGACCTTCTTCAACGGTTCAAAGAACGTTTCGTTGGAAAAGCGCCAGGAAGTAGCCAATGAATGGAAGCCTGCCCAACGGTTCTCGGGACCGAAGTTTGAAGAGCCGTCATAACGATAGGTATAAGTACCCAGATAACGGTCGGCATAGTTATAAGTCAGACGTGTAAAGAAAGATGCCATAGACGAGCTTCCAAAACCTGCATTGATAGTCGGGGTTCCCGTACCCAAGGCAGGATTGTGCACTTCATCCGAAGGCAGACCGCTATTGAACACACTCGTGAAGTCATAGCTGGACTCCCAGCACTCCTGACCCACCATGGCTGTATAATGATGCTTGTCGCCTATGTTTCCGGAATAGGTCACATAGTTCTTCAATTGCCAGAATGTACTGCTGTTTTTCTGGATATTGCTTTCATTACTGGAACGTACCCATCCACCCAAATCAACCATCGGCTTGTAGCGCTCACCTTTGCTGGAACTGATGTCATAACCCAATTCGGCATGCCATACCAGATTTTTAATCGGAGTAACCTCAAAGAAAATATTACCCGTCAGTTTCTGACGGTCCAGCAGAATGTCATCCATCATGGCAAGGGCAATCGGGTTAGGATTCGTGTAGCCTTCGCGAACAACGGTGGCATAGCTGCCATCCAGATTATAGATAGGTATATCAGGAAGAGTGGTCAACGAGTAGTTAATCAAACCTTCATCACTGTCTGCCAGTTTCAGGTCATCACCCGTTGCTGTATAGGTGGCGGTCAAACCGAGTTTCAACCACTTCTTCAGTTGGGCATCCAAGTTGGCACGGAAGCTGTAACGGTTAAAGTTTGAACCGATGATGGTACCGTCCTGATCCATATAGGAAGCTGATACGTAGTATTGTATCTTCTCTGTACCACCTTGTGCCGAAATCTGGTGCTGATGCTGCAAAGCAGTCTGGAAGATGGCGTCCTGCCAGTTTGTACCTACTCCCAGCAGAGAAGGATCGGCATAATAACTAAAGTTTCCCACCCCTTAAAACACTAACTTTTCTCATTTTCCTTTGTCTGTC
>ENA-OPEG01000015-OPEG01000015.1-human-gut-metagenome-genome-assembly--contig:-NODE-15-length-45120-cov-3.699323_pt1 | contig 45120 bp, 38 predicted proteins | sample MGYA00241632_ERZ501527 | MGnify/ENA primary metagenome ERZ501527 (study PRJEB25962, sample SAMEA2042301) | human gut metagenome | biome: human gut; feature: human-associated habitat; material: faeces... | reverse complement strand
ATCTGTCAGACGAGTCTTTGGTGGAACAATGGAGCGAGAACGCTTATTATCAGTATTTCTGTGGCATGCAGGAGTTCACTCCGTCTGTCCCGTGTGCCTCTTCAGAACTTGTCCATTTCCGCAAGCGTATCGGTGAGGAGGGAATTGAGCTTATCTTTCAGGAGAGCATCCGTGTGAATAACGGGGATGATGAGGACCGTCATCATGATGCGGCCTTCATTGATTCTACGGTTCAGGAAAAGAACATCACTTACCCCACGGATGCAAAGTTGCATAAAAAGATCGTGAAAAAGGTTCTTGGCATCGTGAAAAAGCTTGGTCTTCCCCTGCGTCAAAGCTACACCTTTGTGCTGAAGGAAATCTATCGTGACCAACGTTTCCGGAACCATCCCAGGAACAGGAAGAAAGCCCTTAGGGCAGACAGGCGTTTACGCACCATAGCCGGAAGACTTGTCAGGGAGCTGAGGCGTAATCTTAAAGAGAATCACGACTATGACAAGTTGCCCGGAATCTTTGAGACCATTCTTTCCCAAAGGCGTAGCAGCCGGAAAAAGGTCTATTCCGTTCATGAGCCTGAGGTACAATGTATCAGCAAGGGCAAGGAGCATAAGAAATACGAATTCGGCAACAAGGTATCCATCATACGTTCTGTCACAGGCATTATTCTTGGCGCCATGTCCTTCCGCAATGAATATGACGGTCATACCGTGGAGTCTTCCCTGAAACAGGTGGAACGGCTAACCGGGCGAAAAATCAAGCTGCTGGCAGGTGACAGGGGATACAGGGGCAGGAAGGAAATCAACGGGACGAAGATTATGATTCCCGGTGTACCCGGGAAATCAGACAGCCGTTATCAGAAGCTGAGAAAACATAAGCTCTTCTGCAAGCGTGCAGGCATAGAACCGACAATAGGTCACTTGAAGTCAGATTACCGGTTGGGCCGCAACTTTTATAAGGGTGTGGCGGGAGATGCTGTGAATGTGCTTCTGGCGGCAGCGGCCTATAACTTCAAAAGAGCCATGAAAGCTCTTTGGTGCATGCTTCAAAAAATACGCGAGATACTGTGTCTGAACAATATCTCGCAAAAGTGGGCTTTTTAAGGGACGACTATATAGTGCTTTTTCAGACCATTATTGATCAGCAACTTTCTGAACTCGCGGTAGATCTCTACCGGATGCGACACCTTCGATGTGTCCGACGCACATCCTATCCTAAGTATCTCCGCCAAGCGCAACAGCAACAGATTAGACAGGTGCAGCAATGAGCCATTATAATGCAACTGTCTCATATTAATGGAGGAATACAGTTCCAACATCATCTCCATCCATCTCAGTTCCGTCTCCTCCACCTTTCGGACCGGCAGGGCATGATCGTTCAGATACGCTACCATCTGGTTATACACCGGGGCATACGACGACAGATCATCAAAATAGGCAGGTGAAAAGCACACGCCCTCCAGGAAGAAGTCCGCATCGGCATCATCCAATGACAGCACCATGTTCGGAGTAAAAAATGCTATTGAATTCTTTTCCAACGCCTCCGCACTATAGTTCACCGAAAGCGTTGCAGTCCCTCTCTTCACCAGCAATATGCCAAAGGCGTCACATAGCATTGGAAATACTTTGCAAACTGCCTCTGTATCCGCCGTCATCTTGAATACAACGACCTCATCGCACGGCAGCACAATATCGCATCCCTTGCGCTTCACCTCTTCGAAAAACGTATCGTGAGCCTTGTACATCCTTGTATCATCTTATCCTTCTGCCTACAAAGATAACAAACTTTTCTTATATCCCGCACATTTCTCTTCCGAAAACGAATGCCCCGGAGCTCCCGGTCGGTCCATCCGAATCCGTTCTGTGTCAATAAAAATACAGTCAATTTACTTTCTCTTCCACCCTCTCCGACGCTCTCGCGCCCCAGTTTCCACCCTTCGTTCCACTTCGCAACAGGCTGACCTCGAAAAGGAATATATAAGAAAAGCCCAAGGAGCATAATACTCAACGGCCAAGGAGCATAATGCTCAATGGCCAAGGAGCATAATACTCAATGGCAAAGTAGCATAATACTCAATGACAAAGTAGTATATGGCTACTTGGCCAAATATCGCACATTTATCAAAACACATTGATTATCAGAATATTACAACACACATCCGGCAAAGCAAAAAAAATCAGAGCCATCTCTTCTGCAAAAGTCGGGTATCTCCATCAGGCATTCCCGATCCCATCGTAACGACGCATGCGATCCTCTGCTCATCAGCCATCATTGTATGTAAATAAAAATATGATAGATTTTCATTTATCATCTTCCTTTCCTGATACTATCATCCCAATATTCCACCCTATGTCCCCATGCGGACGGACGTCTTGCCATATAGGATACGTCAAACTTGGAACCGATACAGGAAAACAGTATGACTATTGCTTCATCGTCTACCTTTTTATTTTTATAACGACATTCCGCAAGATGTCTACTGTTTCTATTCATAAAGAAAAAACTGTCTACCTAAATCAAGAAAAAACAAAATATCCAATATGTCCATTCACCGACTAGTATTCATTGTCAGTCCTCTCCATCTGGACTTCATCCGACAAGTCTGATTGTTTGTGCGTCAGCGTATTCTTTTCTTGCCCGTTCGACTATATCTCCACCGTCTCGCCACAGCTCAGATAGCCGATCGCCCCACCCATCTCCTCTCTCAATGCCTCATACTGGGCCATGCCCGTACAATGCATCGTGAGGTAGCGACAGCCGTCCTCTTCCTTCAGCCTGGCGGCCAGCCTGCCGATCCATCTCCTTTCCGCCTCCTCCGTCAAACCGCTCTCCATCAGGTGCATCCCCGCCACGACGTGTGTGAACCGTGGTCCCGCCACGCGGTGTCCCCTCTCCATGATGTTTACGATACCACCATGGGCGCATCCCGCAAAGAGCACCGTCTTCTCGCCTTCCTTGACAACAAGACTCTGCTCGTGACAGAAGTCGTCGTTCGTGTCCCTCGCCGGTCCGTACAATCGCCTATTGCCTACCGGTTTCAGACAACAGCCGTCAGCCCCGGCAAACAGGATCAGGTCGCTGCTGATCCATGTTTTTTCTCCACAGAGCACCAAACGGTCCTCACCTTTCAGATCCGCATCGAGACCGATATAGCGCAACCGGCCGTCCCGAAACGAGTAATGGGGCTCGAAAGCATGACTGTTGACATACACCCGGGCCTTGGCGTTCAATCGCAAGAAGGTGTGCAGACCACCGCCATGATCATAGTGTCCGTGTGACACCACCGCGATGTCCACCTGTGCGAGATCAAGACCCAGCCGCTCCGCATTCTCGGCGAACAGCCTGCGCTGCCCCATGTCGAACAAGATCTGCCGTCCGTCGTCCATACGGATCAGCAGACTGAGCCCATGCTCCACAGGTAATCCCATACGACTTGTGTTCTCAACCAATACCGTTATCTTCATCTTCGTTCACCTTTTTATATTTCTTCTGTCCGATGCCTTATTCAAGCGAAATGAAGCATTCCTCCGCCTCCTCATGATAGATTAAGGAGCGGCTTCAACCCTTCATGTACTTCAACATTTATTTTGAGGCTGTATATCGTATTTCTATAACAAATTGATTATCAGCATGATGATTTTCATAAATTAATGCGGATATAAAATATATTCGCAACAACCCTTCATTGGCTAGATTAAGGATTTAGAAAAATAAATCGACATGGCAAAAATTCAGAATCTTTCTAAAATCACTCCCGCTATTCCATTTACCGAATTATACAGAATGTTCTGTTTTCGAAATCCCAACACATTCTGACACGCCACGACGCACCCGAGTATCAGACGCTTTGGTATTTATGGATGGACTGAAAAAATGGGAGGATGGATATAATGTCCATATATCCAGACATACTATGGTGTATCTTCACCATCTGTTTATCCCCCTCCAGTGTTATATAATACTAGACTAATTAAGCAGACGCACCACGGATGCGAACATCCATGGTGCGCCTTTATCTCATCTAGAATCTTGATCACAAACTCTCGAGGACACGCTTGAGCACCACCGTTGCAGATATCTCACGGTTGGCCGCCTCGGGTATGACGAGACTGCGGGGACCCTCGATGACATCGTCGGTGACGATGAGACCACGACGGACAGGCAGACAGTGCATGAAATAGGCGTTGTTGGTCCACGACATATGCTCGGCATTGATCGTCCAACTCATATCCTTGGAGAGGATCTTGCCATAGTCGTCCTTACAGGTGACGCCGGGACAGCTCCAATTCTTCGCATAGACGAAGTCGGCCCCCTCAAGTGCCTTCTTCTGGTCGTACTCCACGCGTGCGTTGCCCACGAACTTAGGATCGAGCTCGTAGCCTTCAGGATGGGTGACCACGAAGTCGACATCGGCCGCGTTCATCCACTGGGCGAACGAGTTGGGCACGGCCTGTGGCAATGCCCGACAATGGGGTGCCCAGGACAAGACCACCTTAGGACGGGCCGTGGCCTTGTGCTCCTCGATGGTGATCAGATCGGCGAACGCCTGCAGCGGGTGCACCGTCGCCGTCTCCATGGCCACCACCGGACGACCCGAATACTTGACAAACTGATTGACGATCGTTTCGGCGTAGTCGTAGTCGCGGTCGTTCAGGCCGGCAAAGGAACGCACGGCGATGATATCACAATAGCAGCCCATCACGGGGATGGCCTCGAGGAGATGCTCGCTCTTGTCACCATCCATGATCACGCCACGCTCGGTCTCCAGCTTCCACGCTCCCGCATTGACATCGAGCACGATGACGTTCATTCCCAGATTCATGGCTGCCTTCTGCGTGCTCAGACGGGTGCGCAGGCTGTTGTTGAAGAAGATCATCAGCAACGTCTTGTTCTTGCCCAGCTGCTGATAGCCGAAACGGTTGTCCTTCACTTCACGGGCTTCGGCCAGTGCCTGGTCGAGCGGTCCGATATCCTCTACATTGAAAAATGTCTTCATATTATGTGTTAGTTGTTAATTATGATCTTATCTGTCCGTCACCATCGATGACCCACTTGTAGGTGGTCATCTCCTCGAGTCCCATAGGACCGCGCGGTCCGAGCTTCTGGGTGCTGATGCCTATCTCAGCTCCCAGTCCGAACTGTGCGCCGTCGGTGAAGGAGGTCGGTGCGTTCCAATAGACACAAGCCGCATCGACGGCAGCCTGGAACCTACGTGCCACCGTCTCGGAGGCGGTGACGATGGCCTCGGAGTGCCCGCTGCCATAGCGGGCGATATGCTCGAGCGCCTCATCGAGATCGTCGACTGTGCGTACGGCCATCTTATAGTCCATATATTCCGTGCCCCAGCTGTCGGGTCCTGCAGGATAGAGCAGCGTGCTGCTGCCATCGGCCGGCTGATAGCGGCCATCAAGAGCCCTATAGGCCTGCTCGTCGGCATAGAGGATGACCTGTCTCGTCGCCAGCGGAGCAAGGATGGCAGGAAGCCTATCGAGCAGGGAGGCATGAACGAGGAGGCAGTCGAGCGCGTTGCACACCGACACACGGCGCGTCTTAGCATTCATCACGATCCGTGAGGCCATCGCCGGGTCGGCATCGGCATGCAGATAGGTGTCGACCACACCTGCTCCCGTCTCGATCACCGGCACCTTCGCCGTGTCGCGCACGAAGTCAATCAGACGACGACCACCACGGGGGATGCACACATCGATCAGCCCGACGGCCCCCAGCATCTCACCCGTCGCTTCGTGCGTGGCGGGCAGCAGGGCGACGACATCGGGATCGAAATCCTGCTGTGCCAGCACCTCATGGATGAGGGCCACGGCAGCCCGGTTGCTCTCGTCGGCATCGTGACCGCCCTTGAGGACACAAGCATTGCCGCTCTTCATACAGAGGGCAAACACATCGTAGGTGACATTCGGACGGGCCTCGTAGATGACGCCGATAACCCCGAAGGGCACCGAGAGTCGACGCAGCCGCAAACCATTGTCGAGCGTCCTGTCGCACAGCGTGCGTCCCAGAGGTGACGGAAGCGCCGCCACATGGCGCATGTCGCCGGCAATCCCCCTCAGCCGTTCCGGCGTCAGGAGCAGTCGGTCGTAGAGCGGGCTCGCCGGATCCATCCGGCTCAGGTCCCGAGCGTTGGCACGAAGGAGACTGTCCTGCCGTGCCTCGATGGCATCGGCCACCGCCAGGAGCACCTTGCTGCGCCGTGTATCGTCGATCTGTGACAGCCGGCGCGAAGCCAGCTTCACACGTTGTAGCGTATCTGTTACTGCTGTCATAATCAATAGCGTTGAAAAGAAGACAGGTGGAGAGACACCGCGGAGGACATCCCAAGCAGTCCCTGCCGACACCTTAATTATATATGCTGTCTATTCCAAATAGAGATAGTCGTAATGAACGAGAGGCTTTTGGTCGTGCATGCCCATCCTTACCCTCGCCTCGCACGCAGTATAGGCCGATCGTCCGACAGCTATCGTCCTGCCATCGGGCGACTGGATATTGATGATGTCGCCCTCGTCGAAGTCGCCCTCGACCGCCGTGACACCGACAAGCAGAAGGCTCACCGCCTTGTCGCCCGTCAGAGCCTTGACCGCCTCGGTATTGATGCGTACGACACCCTTAGCAAAACTCTCGCTGTGGGCGATCCATTTTTTCATCGTAGAGGCGGGGTTGGGATTGGGCCTGAACTCGGTGTGGACCGTGTCCTGCGGATGCTCGAACAGGCGGATAAGGATGTCGTCGGTACGCCCGTTGGCAATGACCACCCGTATGCCCTCCTCAGCCACCTTCGACGCGATGTGCGTCTTGGTCAGCATGCCTCCACGTCCGAAATCGCTCCTTGTGTTGAGGATATACTCACTCAGATCGCGATCGTAGTCGACCATCGGGATGACGCGGGCATGAGGATCGGAGGGCTTGCCATCGTAGATGCCGTCCACATTGGTGAGGATAACCAACGTATCAGCACCCATCATTGAGGCTACAAGTCCGGATAGTTCGTCGTTATCGGTGAACATCAGCTCCGTGACGCTCACCGTATCGTTCTCATTGACGATGGGCAAGACACCATTGTCGAGCATCACCTCCATACACTGCCGCTGAGTGAGATACTCTACGCGCGTGGAGAAGCTCTCCTTCATCGTCAGTACCTGTCCGATAGTGACGCCATACTCGCGGAAGAGATCATAATAAAGTCCCACGAGCTTCACCTGCCCGATGGCTGAGAACAGCTGGCGCTGCCGCACGTGGTCGAGCTTCCTGTCAGCGTGATACTCGTCACGACCACAAGAAACCGCTCCTGAAGAGACCAGAATAACCTGATAACCATGACGGCGCATCCACACCACCTGATCAACTAGGGAGGAGATGCGCGTGACATCGGTCTTGCCGTCGGTCCGCGTCAATACGTTAGAACCTATCTTTACTACTACTCTCTTGCTCATGATCTTTTCGTCGATTTATCTTTCCGCGTCCTTCTGCCTGATCTCCACCCTCCTGATCTTGCCGGAGATGGTCTTAGGCAGCTCATCGACAAACTCGATGATACGCGGATACTTATAGGGGGCCGTCTCGTGCTTCACGTGATCCTGCAGCGTCCTGACGAGCTCGTCGCCCGCCTTCGCCTTCCACTCCTTCGCGAGCACTACCGTAGCCTTCACCACCATGCCACGGACGGCATCGGGCACGCCCGTGACCGCACACTCCACAACAGCAGGATGGGTCATCAGCGCACTCTCCACCTCGAACGGTCCGATGCGATAGCCCGACGACTTGATCACATCATCAGCACGACCTACGAACCAATAGTATCCGTCCTGGTCGCGCCATGCCAGATCGCCGGTGTGATACACCCCATCATGCCATGCCTGACGCGTAAGTTCCTCGTCACGATAATAGCCCTTGAACAGTCCGAGCGGCTTGTCAGTTCCCACGAAGACACACACCTCGCCACGCTCGCCGTCCTCACACTCACTACCGTCGTGACGGAGCAGCCGGATATCGTACTGAGGGTTAGGCTTACCCATCGATCCAGGACGAGGCTCCGTCCAAGGGAACGTACCCAACGTCATCGTCGTCTCTGTCTGTCCAAAGCCCTCATACATCTTCAAGCCAGTCAGTTCATAGAATCTCTTATAGACGGCAGGCTCAAGAGCCTCACCGGCCGTAGTACAATACTCCAGGGAAGAGAGATCGTACTTAGAGAAGTCCTCCTGGATCATGAACCGATAGATCGTCGGCGGCGCGCAGAACGACGTGACATGATACTTCTCCATCGCCCGCATGATCTTCTCGGCCGTGAACTTCTCATGGTCGAAGACAAAGACCGTCGCCCCGGCGAACCATTGTCCATAGAGCTTGCCCCACACAGCCTTTCCCCATCCGGTGTCGGCTACGGTGAGATGGATGCTGTGCTCATCGAGATGATGCCAATAGACTCCCGTCGTCAGATGGCCAAGGGCATAGAGGAAATCGTGAGCCACCATCTTCGGCTCACCACTCGTGCCGCTGGTGAAATACATCAGCATCGTATCATCATTGGCGTTGACTCTTTCAGGCCGTACAAACGGCGGCGCTTCCCGCCACTCCTTGTGAAAGTCGTGAAAGCCGTCGGGAACCGGCTTGTCGGACTCGCACATCGAGTTGACCGCCACAAGAACCTCCACCGTCGGACTGGCTGGCAGGGCGGCACGGATCTGATCGGTGACATACCGGTCGTTGCAGCAGATGATGGCCTTGACCGATGCCCGCTCGTTGCGATACTCGATATCCTTCGCCGTGAGCATGTGGGTGGCGGGTATGGCCACGGCCCCTATCTTGCACAGGGCGAGCATAGAGAGCCACCACTGGTAATGGCGCTTCAGGATCAGCATCACCTTATCGCCCCGGCCGATGCCGAGCTGCATGTAATAGGCCGCCACCTGATCGGTCTCCCGCTTCAGGTCACCGAAGGTGGCACGCACCTCCTCACCCCGCTCACTGGTCCACAGCAGGGCCAGCTTGTCGGGCCTCTCCTCTGCCCAGGCATCCATGACATCGTAGGCAAAATTGAAATTCTCGGGTATGATAAACTGCAGATGTTCCTTGAAATCCTCCTCAGAGGTGAAATGAGTCTGCTTCAGAAATCTTTCTATCATAGTCTCTCTCTTGACTGGTTGATCAGAATACTATTGCAAAGAAGCGAACCGGCTTGCCGTTCAGGGCACGCATGCAATGAGGCTGTGTAGAGTCGAAATAGATGCTGTCGCCCTCCTCGAGAACGATGACCTTCGTGCCCACCGTCATCTCAAGGGTACCCTCAAGCACCATGTCGAACTCCTGATTGGGATGCGAGCTGCGATTAAGCGGCGTTCCGTCGGGCTTAGGGCTGACGGTGACGATGAACGGGTCGGCAATACGTCCCCGGAATCCGCTGGCAAGGCTCTCATAATGGTAGGCCTTCACACGGTTGACGCTGGCACCCTTTCCCTTTCGGGTCACAAAATAGGTGCTCATGTGCGGCTCCTCTCCGAAGAGAAGCTCGTCGAGGCTCAGTTGATACTTCCTGGCGATCTTCTGCAGATTGCTGATATGCAACTCGCTCTCGCCACTTTCGATTTTCAAGTATTCCTCAGGCGTGCAGCCCATGGTCTCCGCCAACTCACCGACACTCAAGTCGAGGACCTCGCGTAAGCCTTTTAGACGCTCACCGATCTGATGTATAGCTGATTCTTCCATATTGATTCGTTTTTTCCGGTCTCAAAAATACAAAGAAATATCGGATTTTCAGTAGAAATGCCCGAATTATTTCATTATCTTCCGATTTACCATCCTTATCTTACACACCGTCGCTAACAATGTGCAATCAGGAACATCTGCATGCAGAAAGAAGACACACCGGACAAGGCCACCGATACATACGCGACGGGGGCGACATCCGCCGCCCCCGTCGTGACACTACAATTCCTTCATTCCTGCCTTAATGCCCTGGATGACGGCATTGGAAAAACCATACCGCTCGAGGGTGTTCAGACCCTTGATCGTCAGTCCACCGGGCGTCGTCACGGTATCGACGCCTGCCTCAGGATGCATGCCCGTCTCTCTCAACAACGACACGGCACCCTGGATGGTCTGCAACGTGATGTCGCGTGCCTGCCCAGCCTTGAAGCCCAGCTCCACACCGGCCTCGGAGGCCGCACGGACATAGCGCATCACATAAGCGATGGCACAGCCTGCCATGGCCGTCCCCGCCGGGAGCATCTGCTCCGTAGTGACGATAGTCTGTCCGAGATCGTCGAAGATCGCCCTCACCCGATCGACGGTAGCTTGGTCCGACTCATCGGGTGCGATGAACGTCATCGACTGGCGCACGGCGATGCCCACATTGGGCAACACCTGCATAACACAAGGGAAACCATCAGCGGTGGCGAGCCACGCCTTCAACTGACGGAGCGACACCGAGGCCGCCATATTGAGGACAATCTGAGAAGAGAAGTCGAGGACGTCCTTGATCTCCTCGAGCACTGCCGGCACGACATCGGGTTTCACGACAATGGCCACGAAGTCGGCACCCTGCACGGCCACACGGTTGTCGGTCGTCACACTGGCACCCTGTCGTGCGAACTTCTCCAACTTCCCCTCATGGGGATTGGCCACCGTAATATCGGCGGCATTAAAAAGCGTGCCGTTGAGCAGGCCCTGCGCAAACGCGCCACCCATCTCACCGGCACCAATGATTGCTATCTTCATAAAAAATATCTATAAACTGATTAGAGAGGCAGCCCCCATCGCCGTTGGCCTACAGACTTTGCTATTATTTAAATCCTTCAGACTTTCCAATGACCGATTAGGGTAACCCTGATCCATCACACGTCTTTACATCGTGTGCAGGACACGGAGCAGACGCTCCAGGAAGTCGTCGACATCGGCCTTCGTGATGATCAGCGGCGGCAGGATGCGGAGAATGTTTGTCGAGGCACAGCCCGTGAAGCAATGCTCCTCATGGATCAGCCGTGAGCGCACCTCCTTGTGAGGAATGTCGAGCACTACACCGATCATCAGGCCACGTCCGCGCACCTCAACGATATGCGGCTCGGTCTTCTCCAACTCGTGAAGACGACTGAGGAAATAAGTGCCCACCTCATCGACATGCTCCACGACATGCTCCTTCTCGAAGATGTCGAGGACGGCGAGCGCTGCCGTGCAGGCCAGATGATTGCCTCCGAAGGTGGTGCCGAGCTGTCCGTACACCGGCTTGAACTCGGGTGAGATCAGTACACCGCCCATGGGGAAGCCGTTGCCGATGCCCTTGGCCACGGTGATGAGGTCGGGACGTATGCCCAGCCACTGATGGGCGAAGAACTTGCCCGTACGGCCATAGCCACACTGTATCTCATCGCAGATGAGGAAGGTGCCATACTTCTTGCAGGCCTTCTGCAGTCCCTGTGCGAAGTCGGCTTCCACCATATTGCAGCCACCGACGCCCTGGATACACTCGAGGATGCAAGCGCAGACATCGCCCTTGGCCAGCTCGCGCTCCCATGCCTCGAGATCGTTGATCGGCAGATAGGTGACATGACCATTGTCGTTGATGGGTGCGATGATCTTAGGATTGTCGGTCACCTCGACAGCCAGCGACGTGCGGCCATGGAAAGCCTTCTGTACGGAGAGAACCCGCTTGCGTCCGTTGGTGAACGATGCGAGCTTCAGCGCGTTCTCGTTGGCCTCAGCACCGCTATTGATCAGGAAGAGCTGATAGTCGTCATAGCCACAGGCCACCCCCAGCCGGCCGGCCAGTTGCTGCTGCAGACGGTTGATCACAGAGTTGGAATAGAAGCTCAGCCGGTTGAGTTGGGCAGTCAGCATCTCCACATAGTGGGGATGGCAATGACCGACACTGATCACGGCATGGCCGCCATAGAAGTCGAGATACTCCTGATTGTTATCGTCCCATACGTGGCAGCCCTTGCCCCGCACGATGTTGACATCATATAATGGATATACGTCGAATAAATTCATAATTGTCTGTTTTAGAAAGCCGAAGCCTTCAGTCCGAGTCCGGCCGTCTCGTCGATGCCGAACATAATGTTCATATTCTCTACAGCCTGTCCTACTGCTCCCTTAAGCAGATTGTCAATGCAGGATGTGATCAGCAGCTTGTCGTCGATGATGTCGGCATGGACAAGCGCCTTGTTGGTATTGACTACCTGCTTCAGATCGAGTGACTTCTCCACGTAGTGCGTGAACGGCTCGCGGGCATAGAACTCCCTGAAGCCATTAATGATCCCATCGGCATCGAAACCGGGATCGAGCCTTACTACCTCCGTAGCGAAGATGCCACGTGCGAAGTCACCACGGTAAGGAATGAAGTCGATGGAGGCATCGAGGAATCCCTGTTCCTCCTTCAGGCTCTGGCGCACCTCCGTAATATGCTGATGGCGGAAAGCCTTGTAGATGCTGAGATTGTTGTTGCGCCAGGAGAAATGGGTCGTCGCTCCGGGTTTCACCCCTGCTCCCGTCGATCCCGTGATGGCGTTGACGCTCACATCATGTCTCAAGAGTCCCATCTTGGCAGCGGGCAGCAGTCCGAGCTGCAGGCACGTGGCGAAGCATCCAGGATTGGCTACATGATGGGCACGTGCGATGAGAGCACGGTGGATCTCCGGCAGACCGTAGACAAAGTCGTGACGGGCGGGCACCGGCTTCATGATGGGTGCCGCATCGAAATCGAACCCCGAATGATTGGCTGAGGGCGCGTCCGTAGGATCCCAGCGGAAGTCCTGCGCCAGATCGATGATCCGCACGCCTGCCGGCAAGTCGTGTTCTCTGAGGAAAGCCTCACTCTTGCCATGACCGAAGCAGAAGAAGAGCACATCAACATCCTCGAAGGGCATCTGGTCGGTGAATCGCATCTCCGTATCGCCATAGAGTCCCTCGTGGACATCGGTGAGGAGATTGCCGGCATTGCTCTCGCTGTTGACGAAGACGATCTGTGCCTCGGGATGATGGAGGAGCACACGGATGAGCTCACCCGCCGTATAGCCCGCTCCACCAAGTATACCTATCTTTATCATTGATTCCGTTTGTTTATCATGATTCCTGCGGCATGCAGATCCACAGGATGATGTAGATCAGCAGACCGGGGAAGGCGGCGGAACAAAGGGAAAGCAACAGATAGCCGATGCGCACCAAGGCGGGATCCCAACCAAAATAATTGGCCAGGCCACCACAAACACCAGCTATCCAACGATCGCGTGAACGAAGAAGTTTCTTATAAGTCGTCATAATATAATTCTTAATATATACTTTTAAGACGATTTCTTTCCTATAATAGTTGCAGCCGTCCCGTAAAAAAAATTATCCATGGCCCGCGCGACACTGTTACGACAGTACCGCACAAGCCCTCGTATCTTAGCGCTGCTCGTCGGGATGCATGCCGTAATAGACACGCAGCGGCGTAGAGCTGACCTTGATGAAGCCCTTGGCATCCTCAGCGGTCCAACCGTGCTGCATCTCGCCATACTCGCCCAGCTTCGATTTCGTGAGATCGTCGGGGGAGTCGACACCCACCGTCTGGAATGAATACGGACGGAGCTTCAGGATGGCCGTGCCGTTGACATGACGCTGTGAAGAGGTGAGCATTGCCTCGATATCGGGCATCACCGGCTCAAGATACTGACTCTCGTGGAGGAACATGCCATACCAGTTGGCCACCTGATCCTTCCAATACTGCTGCCACTTCGACAGCGTTGACTTCTCCAGCAGACGGTGTGCCTCAATGATCAGCTTCGGTGCGGCAGCCTCGAATCCCACACGTCCTTTAATGCCGATGATCGTGTCGCCGACATTGCAGTCGCGTCCGATGGCGTAAGAGGCACCGATCTCCTCGATCTTCTGGATAGCCTTTACCTTATCGTCAAACTTCTCGCCATTGACAGCAACAATCTCGCCCTTCTTGAACTCGATGCGCAGCTCGGCTTCCTCTTCCTTAGCCGTGACATGCTTCAGATAAGCCTCCTCGGGCAGGCCCTGGGTCGGATCGAGCAGCTCGCCGCCACAGATCGACGTACCCCAAATGCCTACATTATAAGAATATTTCAGTTTTGTGAAGTCGGCAAAGAATCCGTGGCTGTTGAGATAGTCCACCTCCTCCTTGCGTGAGAGGGCATGGTCACGCGTCAGCGTGATAATCTCCACGCCGGGTGCCATGACGAGGAAAGTCATGTCGAAACGGATCTGGTCGTTGCCGGCACCCGTCGAGCCGTGAGCAATGGCATCGGCACCGATTTCCTTAGCATAGCGTGCGATGGCGATAGCCTGGAAGATACGCTCCGACGACACGGAGATGGGGTAACAGTTGTTGCGCAACACGTTACCGAAGATCATATACTTCAGCGACTTCTCGTAGTACTCATGCGTCACATCGAGGGTGACATATTTCACGGCGCCCAGCTTATAGGCATTCTCCTCATTGGTCTTCAGCTGCTCAGGACTGAAGCCACCCGTATTGGCGCAGGCGGCATAGACATCCCAGCCGTCCTGAGTCAGTTTCATCACTGTGTAAGAGGTATCAAGTCCGCCACTGAAGGCCACTACTACTTTCTTCTTGCTCATCGTTTATTTCCTTTCTTAAATATCAGGCTCTCCTCACCATCTCAAAGCGGGACCACGCCGAATGTCTACGAGACAGACGGCCGGTGACACGGGACTCCGAGCAGTGCCAGAAAAATGATTATATATTTTTTATTCGTTATCAATAAGACGCTTGATGTCCTCATCGGTCCATCCGTCAATCTTGCGGATGCGCTGCATCACCGACATGGGGATCTTAGCCGGCAGATGTTCGTCGGGATCGAAGAGCATGGCCGTGCAGATGCAATATTTACGGTTGGTACGATGCAGCACGTCCTTGTTGATACATCCCTCACAACCCCGCCAGAAAGCCTCATCGGAGGTGAGATCGTTGAAGGTCACCGGATGATAGCCGAGCTGGGTGTTCATCTTCATCACAGCCGAACCGCTAGTGAGAGAGAAGATCTTGGCATGAGGCCAGCGCAGACGGGCGAGCGTGAACGTCATGTCCTTGATGCGCTTAGCCAGTCCGAGTCCCCGATAATTGGGGTGTACGATCAGACCAGAGGTGGTCACATAATGCTTATTGCCCCAGGTCTCAATATAACTGAATCCGGCAAACCGCTCACCGTCCAAAGCGATGACCGCCTTTGCCTCCCTCATCTTTGTAGCGACATACTCCGGAGAACGCTTGGCAATACCCGTTCCGCGAACCTTAGCCGCCTCTGCAATCGTCTGCAGGATGGTGTCGACATACTTGATATGTGACTCATCGGCAACCATCACCTTAATATTATCCATTATCTCTATTAAAATTAAATTACTACAATACTATTCAGTCCTTCTACCACGGCATTGTGGTCGGTCCCTTCCTTGATCACCACGAAAATGGTATCGTCACCGGCTATTGTTCCCAGGATCTCCGGAAGATGACTGTTGTCGATGTTATAGGCAATGCTGCTGGCATAGCCGGGCAACGTACGAATCACACCCATATTGCCGGAGAACTTGATGGACAAGAAACCGCTCACCTTGAGCATCTCTGAGGCAGGCAATGGCTTTTGTACCCGCTTATACATCGTCTCGCTGGGAAGCACATAGACGCTGCGTCCACGGATCGACGTGGCCTTTGCCACCTTCAGCTGCTTCAAATCACGGCTTAATGTGGCCTGAGTAATGGTATATCCGTCTTCCTTGATCAGGTCGAGAAGCTCCTGTTGACTGCCCACCTCCCTGCTGGAGATGATCATCCTGATGGTATCTAACCGACCGCTTTTTCCGTTCGTCATGTCTTATCTATGATTTCATACAAAATTCGCATGCAAAAGTACGTATATTCATAGAATAAACCAAGAATAACTTGCAGAATATTGCATATTTCACGATATTTATACATATAAACTGATAAAGAATGCATAAATATACTAAATATGCCAGGAATGGGAAAGTATAGGCAAGGAAATGGAGACTATACGCCATTTCGGACATTGACATACAATGACACGACATGATGCGGCCGGAGGCATAAATGAGAGGGGATGCCTTGCGGGACCACCTTACCTTAATTATATATAGGAGCATACGACATGTCATGCGTCCGCACCTTGACATATCCCATACCAGCCACCCCGAATGTCGAGGGTAGCCGAACGACTAACGCAGGCGAATGTGTCCCCATCCCACCAGCAAGTCGGTGCGTCCTCCCTGCTCCTTATAATAGACAAGAGCGTCATAACAATTCTCTGTCTCGTGAAAATTACCCTCTGAGGGCAGAGGGGCGAAAGTACCGTCGGGTTGTTCTGTAAGATACTGATAAGAATAATAGCCCTGCTTCAGCCATAGCGCTGCCTCATACTCGTTACGATCGGGATTCCACTGCATCTCATACTGCGGAAGCATACGGTCGTAGGTCCACCAACCATTGACATAGATAGGTGCTGTCTGCTGCGGAGCCTTCAGTCTCAGATGGACCAACACATAATCGGTGGTGGTCGTCACCTCCGTGTTGTCAGAGTTACGGATAAGAAAGGCACCGTTGGCATCTTCATCATAAACATAACTCGGGCGCGGCTCGTCAGCGAACTTGAAAGCGTTATAATGTTCACCATCCCATCGCAGTTCCTCAATGCCCATGGACGTGTGATCAAGGTCGAGCACCTCAAACTTACGGTACTCGTTGCCGCCATCGAAGACATAGTCGCGGCAATGATCCCACTTCAATCCGTCACCACTGACATATTGTGGCTTCGCATTGATGCGTGCGTTGTCCCACCGGAAATTCTGGAGCACGACCGTATGAATCTGCGTCGTAGGATCGTTGACTCGCAGACTATTGTAGTTGACCACCATTCCTACTTGCTGATGGCGTCCGTTCACATCCTTATCGGTGACTGTCGTCGCCGTCATTCCTACCGTCATAGCCGGATCGACGATCATAAAGCAAGCTCTTGCAACCGGCTGATGGTCGGCGTCCTCATCGTAGATAATCACCTCGTAATTGCCCGAGATCTTCATGGCACAAAGCGAATTGGGCAGGTCGAGGGTGTAATGCGTATAAAGCTGATTGGTATTGAACGACTCCTCATAGTCATCAATGGTATTGCCCTCAGCAAACCCATCACAATAGTCGGACGTCAGCAATTCCTCGCTCGGTGTCCAGTCGGCCTCACAATGACGCAGATCGTAAGTGTAACGGTGATATTCGTGTGTAAGATCATCGAACTCGATGCGCACCTTATCACCACTGCCGAGCTTAATCACCGGCGGTGCCATCCAATCATCGCCCGCCGTCAACTGCAACGTAGCAATATGATCGGAAAGAATCTCACAACGCTGTGCATGTACGCAAAGGGCACAGACAAGACAAAGGGAAAGAACTAACTGGCGCAACATAAAAAACTGGTATTAAATTCTAATCGGTCATCTTCAATAACCGGGCCACCGATCATTAGACCATCTCTATAAGGAGTTAAAAAAAGGCATCACACAATCATTGCTGATTGGGCGATGCCTCTCTTTATTTTTTAACCTATAAGGCTATTACTCACCTTTGATGGCAGCAACACCGGGGAGCACCTTACCCTCGATAGCCTCGAGCATAGCACCACCACCAGTAGAAACATAGCTTACCTTATCGGCCAGACCGAACTTGTTGACAGCAGCAACAGAGTCGCCACCACCTACGAGAGAGTAAGCACCGTTCTCCTGAGTAGCCTGAGCCACAGCCTTAGCGATCTCACCGGTACCATGTGCGAAGTTCTCGAACTCGAACACACCTACAGGGCCGTTCCACAGAATGGTCTTAGAGCTGAGGATGATCTTCTTCCAGTTCTCGATAGACTCTTCGCTGGCATCCATACCCTCCCATCCGTCGGGGATGTTGTAGATGTCTACCACCTTGCGGTTGGCGTCGTTAGAGAAGCTGTCACCTGCTACGGTAGCAACAGAGAGGCTGAGGTTTACACCCTTCTCCTTGGCAGCCTTGATTACGTTCAGAGCCTCGGGCATCAGGTCGTCCTCATGCAGAGAGTCACCGATATGGCCACCCTGAGCCTTGATGAAGGTATAACCCATACCACCACCGATGATCAGGTTGTCCACCTTGTCAAGCAGGTTCTTGATCACACCGAGCTTAGAGCTTACCTTTGAGCCACCGATGATGGCAGTGAAAGGATGCTGAGCATTCTTCAGCACATTGTCGATAGCAGTAACCTCTTTCTCCATCAGGTAACCCAGCATCTTCGAATCCTTGTCGAAGTAGTCAGCGATCACAGCGGTAGAAGCGTGCTTGCGGTGTGCGGTACCGAAAGCGTCGTTTACATATACGTCAGCGTAAGAAGCGAGCTTCTGGGCGAACTTCTTCTGGCTTTCCTTCATGGCCTTCTTTGCCTCGTCGTATTCGGGAGTACCCTTCTCAACACCAACGGGCTTGCCTTCCTCCTCAGGATAGAAGCGCAGGTTCTCCAGCAGCAGAGCCTCACCCATCTTCAGATCGGCAGCCTCTTTGTCAGCGTTAGCGCAATCGGGAGCGAACTTCACGTCTACACCCAGCTTCTCGCTTACCTTACCAACAATCTGCTTCAGTGACAGTTTAGGATTCACCTTGCCTTTGGGCTTGCCCATGTGGCTCATCATGATCACAGCACCGCCATCGGCGAGAACCTTCTTCAGAGTGGGCAGGGCACCGCGGATACGGGTGTCGTCAGTCACATTGCCATTGTCATCCAAGGGCACATTGAAATCTACACGAACGATTGCCTTCTTGCCGGCAAAGTTGAATTGATCGATTGTCATTTGTTTAGTTATTATGATTAAATTGTTGTTGAAGTCTTTCTTTACGCACGCAAATTTACTAAATATTTCTCATAATGCAAGCAAAACTCCCGACGAATTATTTATTTTTTGAATTACGAAAATATTATTTACGCACCGTCCGGACAACAGCTTCTCAGTCGTCATAGACCGTTGTGTCATCGATGCCTGCCTCCGCAAGCGCTTCACGCCGCTCACGACACGTGCCGCACTTGCCACAATGGTGCTCACCCCCCTTATAGCAGCTCCATGTCTCGCTGTAATCGATACCCAGACGCTTTCCGATGCGTGCGATATCAGCTTTTGTGATGTTGGTGTAAGGGGCGACGATATCCACTCCGTCGTAGGTACCGGCCTGCATGGCCGCCGACATCGAACTGACGAAGCCGGGACGGCAGTCGGGATAGATGGTATGGTCGCCACTATGGTTAGCCATCATGACATGCTTGAGATGATGCGTCTCCGCTAGTCCACACGCCACGCTGAGCATAATACCGTTGCGAAAGGGAACGACCGTCGACTTCATGTTCTCCTCATCATAATTACCCTCGGGGATTGCCTCTGCACCCTCCAGCAACGACGACTTGAAATAATCCTTCATGAACATCAGAGGAATGGTGATATGAGGAATGCCCAGACGCTTACAGTGCATCTCTGCCAAAGGCAGTTCCTTGGCATTGTGATTGGAACCGTAATCGAACGACACGGCCAATGCAATTCTGTCCTTGTAATCATAAAGAAGGGTGATGGAGTCCATGCCTCCGCTCACCACAATAATGGAATCCTTCATTGTATAGAATTAAAAATAACGTACTACTTATTATCCTTGGAACAGGCCGGGACCTCCGTCTCGCCCTCCTGCGTGCGGCCCGGCTATCCGAACAGACAGCGCAACGCCTCTTCCACCTTATGGACGGGATGGAGCCGTATGCTGTATGCCGCCGTGCTGATGCCCTTGAGATTCTGTGCCGGGACGATGATATCGGTAAATCCGAGTTTCTCCGCCTCCGCTATGCGCTGGGCAATGCGACTGACAGGCCGCACCTCACCACTCAGACCTACCTCGCCACATAGGCACCACCCACTCTCTATCGGCGTATCAACATTGCTGGAGAGCACAGCCGCTATGACACTCAGGTCCATAGCCATATCGGTGATGCGCAGCCCACCAGCGATATTGAGAAACACATCCTTCTGTGCCAGCTTAAAGCCGACACGCTTCTCCAGAACGGCCAGCAACATATTGAGTCTCCGCTGGTCAAAGCCCGTAGCCGAGCGCTGCGGCGTGCCGTAAGCAGCCGTGGAAACCAGTGCCTGCGTCTCAACGAGGAAAGGACGGACGCCTTCAATGGCACAACTGATGGCCACGCCGCTCAGGCCCGAATGTTCCTCGCTGAGCAACAGCTCGGAAGGGTTGGCCACCTGACGCAGTCCGTCACCGCGCATCTCGTAGATGCCCAGCTCAGAGGTGGAACCGAACCGGTTCTTGATCGAGCGCAAGATGCGGTAGAGATAATGCTGGTCGCCCTCAAACTGGATGACGGTATCGACGATATGTTCGAGGATCTTCGGACCGGCAAGCGTTCCCTCCTTATTAATATGTCCGATGAGGATCACGGGCACGCCACTCGTCTTGGCAAAGCGCAACAACATGGCCGCACACTCACGCACCTGCGACACCGAGCCGGCAGAACTCTCCACCGTCTCCGTCTGGATGGTCTGGATAGAATCGACTACTACCATATCGGGCTTCACCTCGTCTATGTGGCCGAGGATGTTCTCCAAGGATGTCTCGCACAGAAGGAAGATATTGTCGTAGTCGGATGCCAGTGGCTCATCACCTCCATCCCCGGCTGTACCGTCGGGCTCCTGTCCTACAGTTCCGATAATCCTATCGGCCCTCATCTTCAGTTGGTGAAGGCTCTCCTCTCCGCTCACATACAGCACCCGCATGTCCTTCTGCCGCAGGATGGTCTGCAGCGTGAGCGTCGACTTACCAATGCCCGGCTCGCCGCCAAGCAACGTGATCGACCCCGGCACAAGACCTCCTCCGAGCACACGGTTGAGCTCCTCATCGTGAAGATCAACACGCGGCTCCGCACCGGCCGTGATGTCGCGCAGCCGCACGGGATGATTGCCACGCCCCTCATCGGCCATCCTGCTGCGATGGGCACGCACGCTCATCGCCACACGGCCTGCCGCAGCCCCGCCATTATCGGCTGCCACACGGATCTCCTTGAAGGTGCCCCACTGTCCACAGGCCGGGCACTTGCCCAGCCATTTAGCACTCTCCTGCCCACAGTTGGAGCATACAAACATCGTCTTGTCCTTTGCCATGGATACATTTCTCTTATTACTGCAAAAGTAAGGAAAAGAAGTGAGAAAGAGAATGAATACATCCTATTTTTTCCTTATAGTAACCACACTGCCACCGGAGAAAAGACAAAAAACAACGCCTATAGATATGCCGTCTCGAAAATAATGAGTATTTTTGTAGAAAACAATAACACTATATTAAAATTCCATCACATGAAAACAGGTATCATTCAACAACACAATACTGCCAACATCGAGAGCAATATCGAGCGTCTCTGTACCAAGATCACCCACCTGGCCCATGAGGGAGCAGAACTGATCGTCCTTCAGGAACTTCACAACGGCCTCTACTTCTGTCAGACCGAGGACGTGGACCTCTTCGACCAAGCCGAGCCCATCCCCGGTCCGTCGACCGAGCGTTTTGGTGCCCTGGCCAAGGAGTTGGGCGTGGTGATCGTCACCTCTCTCTTCGAGCGCCGTGCTCCCGGCCTGTACCACAACACGGCCGTAGTGCTGGACAAGGACGGCTCCATCGCCGGCAAATACCGCAAGATGCACATCCCTGATGATCCCGCCTACTACGAGAAATTCTATTTCACGCCCGGCGACCTCGGTTTCGAGCCCATCGACACCTCCATCGGTCGCCTCGGCGTGCTCGTCTGCTGGGATCAATGGTATCCCGAGGCAGCGCGTCTGATGGCCCTCAAGGGTGCCGACCTGCTCATCTACCCCACCGCCATCGGCTATGCCCTCTCCGACACACCCGACGAGCAGGAGCGCCAGCGTGAGGCATGGACCACCGTGCAACGCGGACACGCCGTAGCCAACGGCCTTCCCGTCGTGACGGTCAACCGCGTGGGCTTCGAGCCCGATCCCAGCGGCCTCACGGGCGGCATCCCCTTCTGGGGCTCCAGCTTCGTGGCCGGTCCGCAAGGCGAACTGCTCTACCGCGCACCTAAGGACGAAGAGGTGGAGCAGATCGTAGACATCGACCTGAAACGCTCCGAGCAGGTGCGCCGCTGGTGGCCCTTCCTCCGTGACCGCCGCATCGATGAATACGGAGGCATCACAAAAAGATTCATCGACTAAAAAAGACTAGCTAAATGGCTATTACCATCATTGCACTCATCGCAGGCATCGTTATCGGCACCCTCATCGGCACCGTGCTACAACGAAACAAGATCACCCAGGCGGTGGCCGACACCGCCATGCTCAAGACACAGGCCGACAACCTGCAGACACGCCTCAACGAACTGCAGGCACAGAACAACCGACAACTGGCTGAGCAAAAAGAATATGCCGAGAAGCAGCTGGCCGATCAAAAAGCACAATACGAGGACCGCCTGGCCGAGCTGCGCGCACAGGCTGACCGACAGAAGGAAGAACTACAGACTCGCCAGGAGGCACTCCTGAAAGATCAACAGGCCCGACACGACCGTGAGAAGGCCGACCAGCAGACCCGTTACGAGAAGACGCTAAACGACCTGAAGGAACAACAGCACGAGCAACTGGAACAGCAGGCCCGCCTCATCAAGGAACAGATCACGACGACGACTGAACGCATCCTCAAGGAACGGGCCGCCGAGCTGAGCTCTACCAACAAGGAACAGCTCTCGTCCATCCTGAACCCGCTGCACGAGAACCTGCGTCAGATGAAGGAGGCGGTGGAAAAAAGCGACCGCGAACAGACGATCACCATGGAGCGTCTAGGACAGTCGATTCAAGAAAACCTAAAACAAGCCAAGGAGGTGGGCCAGCAGGCCGACCGTCTGGCCAACGCCCTGACCTCAGAGAACAAGACCCAAGGAAACTTCGGCGAGTTGCGGCTCCGCCAGATGCTTGAGGACATGGGCTTTGAGGAAGGCATCCAGTTTGAGGAACAGGTGACGCTGAAAGAGAACGGCCAACCCGTACTCAGCGAAGATGGTCACCGCATGATCCCCGACGTGATTCTCCACTTCCCCGATCAGCGCGACGTGATCATAGACTCGAAGATGTCGATCAAGGCATACGTCGACTACTGCTGCGCAGACAACGACCAGCAGCGTCACGAGGCCCTCACACGCCATATCCAGTCGGTACGCAACCATGTGAAAGAACTGGCCAACAAGAAATATTATGAGCACGCGATGGAGGGACACAAGAAACTCGACTTCGTGATGATGTACATCCCCAATGACGGAGCCCTGCAGTTGGCCCTTACCAACGATCCTGACCTATGGAAGGACGCCTACCAGCAGCATGTGATCATCTCCGACAGCCGATCGTTGTACATGATGCTCAGCATCCTAGAGATGACATGGCGGCAGAAACGACAAGCCGAGAACCAGGACCTGATCATGAAGACGGCCAACGAAATCATCGACCGCGTACAGGCCTTCTGGGAACGACTGAAAAAGGTGGAGGATCTGTTCAACAAGACACACTCCGCCTTCACCGAACTGGAAAACAGTGCCGCACCCAGCGGCAAGAGCATCACCACCTCCGCAAAGAAACTCCTCAAATATGGTGCTACGGAGAATCCAAAGCGCAAGATGCGCCTGCCCAAGTCCGCCGGAGAGATTGAAGAGGAGGAAGAATAACGACTGCCATGCCGGAACAAGAAATACGGCAACAATCCGGTTCTAACCCAAGACTCTAAACAACATCGGTTATTGGTCTCTCCATCAAGGATGAAGCATAACCCGAGTACTACGATCAGCCGTTTCGCATTATCAGTTACCTTCCGGAAACAATATCTGAAGATAGCCATGTAAAGTTCCTGACAAGCCATAAGAGGGCTTTCTTCTAAAACCTGCCTGAACGAAAGGAAACACAAGAACCATGAGAATATTCATCGCCATACGCTTCACGGAAGCCTTTAAGGCTTCGATCCTGGATGCCCAAGAGGGCCTCAAGGAACAGGGTATCAGGGGCAACTTTACCCGTCCGGAGAACCTGCACCTGACACTGGTCTTTATCGGTGAGACAGACAGGATCGATGACATCAAGACGGCAGTAGCCTCCGTAAGATTTGATCCTTTCGTCATAGCGACCGGACAACTCGGCTGTTTCAACGGCAGGAGTCGTGTGCTTTGGATGGGCATTCAGGGGAAAGAAAAGATGAAGACACTGGCACTCCGACTGCGGAAGGCCCTCGACGAACGGGGCATCAATTATAGTCACGGTCCCTTCCAGCCACATATTACCCTCGTACGCCAACCTACGGAAACACCCCTTGACATAGAAGTAGAGGATGCCTGCATGACGATCCGTGATATAGTGATTATGAAGTCGGAACGAATTAATGGGCGCCTCGTCTATACCATCATATAAGTTTCATATCAAGAAATAAACAACACATATAAAACAATAACAGGAGCCATTAGGACCTTTACGACTTATACAATTTCAATATAAAAAATACGATTTTTGCTATATTTACAATAAAGTGATAAAAATATAGCCGACCACAAGAAAGAATATATTTGTTTCAGACACAAGAACGTGAAATATCCTATAAACGAAGGCTCACACGATAAACCTAGGGGAGTTATGCATATAGTCTAGTAAGTCTGAAAAGAAAGAATTTGATATCCGTCACGCCTCTGAGAGAAGCCCTGATCTTAGCGTTATGACTTCAAAAGAACCCTGAAAGCTCTTGGGTGCATGCTTCAAAAATATGCGGGATACTGTGTCAGAACAGTATCCCGCAAAAGTGGTCTTTTTAAGGGGCGACTACATAAGGCGGTGATCCTGTATGGCGGGGAGGATGTCGGGCTGCCCTTCCTCTCTTCCCGGGCAGGGGAAGGGTCGTGGAAGTGCAGAGCATGACCTGTCCAAAGTGGACGGTTCTCTGAAATTTATCCTATTTTTCTTTATAGTCAAAAATCCCAAATACAGAGCTTCCCAGGTCCGCTGCAGGCCCCTTTACAGCGTCCGGCAGCCCGATTTTCAGGCAGTAGGCGGCGCCAGTCGGCCTCTTTGTTGCCCCGTTTACTTGCAGTTTTTCAAGACACTGAAAATCAATAAGTTGACAAAATGACTATATCCCAGAAAAGTTACCATTGGATATTTGGAAAAGTATCCAATGGTAACTCATCAAAATTCCAATGGTAACTTGCCCAAGTTTCCATGGATACTTTGCCCTTGCAAATATCTTCCTGACTTTTCCTGATCTCACTAGACACTTTTTCTCTTATCAACGGGAACAGCAGACACTGTGCAGAAAGACATTCTAAAAAAGTAGACAGTCAGGCAAGAGCCGTACTGTTTTTCTTTACAGACTACGGTCCCACAGACAGGCAACGCGTCGGACTCTTGGTGGTCAAGGACTATAGCTCGTCAAGAAAGATGGTACGGTGTCTGCTTCCTAATCTACTGTTTAGGATGACTTTTCGCATAGTGCCTGCTGTTTCAGTTTATAAAGAAAGAACCCGACTATCAGGAAGAGCCATAGAATAACATTCATCAGTCATCGAAGCTTTCACGAATGTGATATATATAATAAGGTAGGGTGGTGGTTATATATCGGGTTACAGGCGCGTGCTGTCCGGGCCCACCCTTGTGTGTTTCTGTAAAGTCTTGAACTCGGACATCATTCCCTGCATTGATCAGGGGGTGTTCCGTTGTCGGCTGATAGCTTTAGGATTTCAGAGGAACAAGGGGGGTATAAGCCGATAGTTGCGGAAAGCAATAGGACATTCTCTTTTGAAGTGGTGGGATCATGGCATGTTGATAATCAAGCCTCTTAAAAGGGCTTACAGCCTATTGCCACGTTCAAAAATGCCGTGCGTCAATGTTCTGAGGGAACTATTGACACACGGCTTATATGTTTTTAATTCATCGGATGATGTGGATTTAGGGAGAAGGCATCATCCATTTACGGTTTTTCTCGTCATAAATAGAATGAACTATATCTCGATGACTTCCGTTTTCCCGATTTGAATCTGCACATATCGGGTTATATAAGCTCCTCCGTTATCTGATTGGAGGCGAACCGTGTAATTCCCGGGATTTAATTCTATGTTATAGATCGAATGAGATACGACGTTATCAACCAAATAAGAGGAAACTTTAATCTGTTTTATTATTTTGTTTTCTTGATCTATGGGTGATATCGTAATATATACATGATTAGTCCATTGGGGTTCCCAATTAGTAAACTCTATGTTTAATCGGCCTGTATAGGCAGTGTCATCGTCAGAGCAGGCGGATGTTAACATTAAAGTTACGGATAATAGGAGAAAGGTCCTAAATATCGTTCTTGCATGTTTAGAAAGAAAATGTCGCATAATTTAGATTTTAAATATATATTTTTGATAAGTTCATTATTTCTTGAATAAAAACATGATTTGACGGATAGTCCCTGTCATCATCCTGTTCCAGACTGTCATTGATAGACTGAGCATGGCCTTCATCAAGTTTGGGCATAGAATTATGTTGCTTTTAAAGTTTGGTGTGAGTTATATGTATGAGGATTGGAAGCTGTCGTAAGACCTACCGATCGTCAAATGCCCGTGCGGATAAAGCAGCTGTATATGCGGACGCGCCATGGGAGGATTCATATAACCGGTCGCGTCCATCCAGTGTTGGTGGTAAGGGTTGTATGATGATTCTTTTATGTATATATATTCGGATCAGGCAGAATGGATAGAACGACAGTCCTTATATCAAGTAGGTATTTCGGTTTCATGCGATCCGGTTTTGTGTTTTTTGCATTTTGTGTCCTATATAGGAGTTCATAAGGCTTGCTTGGATCAAAAATTTAAGCATTCAGTTCATTTTTAACTTATTTGTAACACAACATTTCAATTTTTTAAGTAATTTTGCAGATGTGAGTTAGGTTTTAACAACGTTAAATCGTAAAATTGCAATTTGCCCTTATAGGTATTAGAATTTATTTTCACTTTTAATCTCAAAAAACACAGTATGCGAAAACGATTAGGTATTCTATTCGCGTTGATGTTGTTCTTTACGACCACGATGCTGGCCCAGATGACAACGTCAGGAATCAATGGTAAGGTTATGGCCGGAGGCGAAGCAGCCATCGGTGCTACCGTTACCGCAGTGCATGAGCCTTCGGGAACCACCTACAACACGGTGACGAACGAAAACGGCCGTTACACGATCAATGGTATGCGTGTCGGTGGTCCTTACACGATCACGGTGAGCTACATCGGCTTCACGACGAACGTGACCAAGGATGTACGCCTTCAGCTGGCTGAGGCTTACAACCTGAACGTTAATCTTTCCGAGGACTCCAAGGAGCTGGGAGAGGTTGTCGTTTCTGCGAAGGCTACGAAGTTCACCGCAGAAAAGACCGGCGCCTCGACCAACATCAATCTGAATCAGTTGGAGAACATGCCTACGGTGAGCCGTTCTATTACCGACTTCACCCGTCTGTCTCCTTATGGTGGCAACGGTATGAGCTTTGCCGGTACCGACGGTCGTACTGCCAACTTCACAGTTGATGGTGCCAACTTCAACAACAACTTCGGTTTGAGCGATGGCCTGCCCGGTGGTGGTAACCCTATCTCTATCGATGCCATCGAGGAAATGCAGGTGGTGATCTCACCTTATGATGTTCGTCAGACCAACTTCATCGGTGGTGGTGTGAACGCCATCACAAAGTCGGGTACCAACACCTTCAAGGGTACCGCCTATATCTATCATCAGAATGAGAACATGCGCGGTGACGCCATTGACCGTGAGCAGATCCAGGGCGCGCGTGAGAAAGACCAGAAGACGACTTATGGTTTCACACTCGGAGGCCCGATCTTGAAGAATAAGCTATTCTTCTTCGTCAGTGGAGAAATGAGCAAGATTCCTACCGTCGTGAACCGTTGGCACGGATCAGAGGATGGTGTGGCTGATGCTGATAATTATATCTCCCGTACTACCTTGGCCGACTTGGAGAAGGTATCTAATTTCGTTAAGGAGAAATATGGTTACGACACAGGCTCATGGACCAAATTCCCGGCTGATGAGAACAACTATAAGTTGCTGGCACGTTTGGACTGGAACATCACGAACATGCATCACCTGTCCTTCCGTTATAACTACACAAAGAACCGTGGCTGGAATAGTGTGAACGCTTCTTCTATGGACGGCGGTACGCGTGCTTCCTATTCACGTTTCTCTCAGATGTCGATGAGCTATGCCAATTCAATGTATGCAATGGATAATCTGGTCCATTCATTCTCTCTCGATCTGAACAGCCGCTTCTCGGATAATCTTTCCAACCAGTTCCTGGCCACTTATTCGAGCTTGGAAGATGTGCGTGCTACCAATTCTTCTGAGTTCCCCTTCATCGACATCATGGATGGTACGGATACCAATACTCCGTATATCTCTCTCGGTGAGGAGCTCTTCACACACAACAATGCCGTACGTAACAAGATCTGGAACATCAAGGATGATGTTACTTACTATGCAGGCAACCATAAGATCATGGTAGGAGCCAAGTTCGAGCATCAGATGGCTCTCAACTCTTATATGCGTAATGGTTCGGGTTACTACCGCTACTATTCTCTCGACGATTTCCTCAATGGAGCTGCTCCTGAGATCGTCAACCTGACCTACGGTTATGACGGTGAGACAGATCCTGCCGCTACCGTTCGTTTCAACACGCTGGGTATCTACGCTCAGGATGAGTGGTCGATCAATTCGCGCTTCAAGCTGACTTACGGTGTCCGCTTCGATGACATGTTCTTCAACAATGCCGACCTGATGACCAATAAGGCCATTTATGACCTTGACTACAATGGCCGTCATATCGACACCGGCAAGTGGCCCGGCTCTAATCTTACGGTTGCTCCCCGTGTAGGCTTCGTATGGGATGTGCTGGGTGACAAGACCCTTAAGCTGCGCGGTGGTTCGGGTATCTTCCAGGGCCGTCTGCCGTTGGTATTCTTCACCAACATGCCGACCAACTCAGGTATGGTACAGTATCAGGCCATCATCAACGCTGCCAATGCTAAGAACAACGGCTTCACGATGAACGAGTTCGCCGGTGGTCTGGTAACCGACGAGAACGGTCACGCTACGATCAGTGCTCTTCAGAATAAGCTCTTCGGATTGGGCTATCCCCAGACGATCAAGCCTGAGGATGGTACTGTGCCTTCACAGATCTCTGCCGTGGATCCCGACTTCAAGATGCCTGAGGTATGGAAGACTTCTTTGGCTGTAGACTATGTCGTGCCTGTAGGCTTCCCGTTGACGGTTACTGCTGAGGGTATCTTCAACAAGACTATCTATGCTGCTACGATGCAGGACTGGTCAATCCCCGATGTAGGTGGTTTCGCCCGCTTCAATGGTGTTGACAACCGTCCTATCTTCCCCACAGGATACAATAAGGGTGTGGTACCTGCCTACGTGCTGTCTAATACCAGCAAGGGTTATGGTTGGAGCGCCAGCGTTTCTGTCAACGCTTCTCCCTCTAAGTACATTGACATCATGGCTGCCTATACGCACACTTGCTCTAAGGAGCTCACAGGTATGCCGGGTTCTAACGCTTCTTCAACGATCGCCTACCTCCCCTCTGTGGAAGGTCCTAACAACATCAAGCTGCACAACTCGCAGTATGTGGAGCCCGACCGTGTGATCGCACAGATCACGGCACACGACAACAGCCACAACCACTTCAGTCTGATCTATGAGGGATGGCGTGGTACTTACAACTACACCTACATGCTTCAGAACGACATGAATGGTGACGGTCAGGCTTACGATCCTATCTATATTCCTACCGATGAGCAGGTGGCCAAGAACGAGTTCCGTTTCAAGACGACCGATGACCGCGACCGCTTCATGGACTACGTTCACAACAACGGCTATCTGAAGAATCATCAGGGCGAGTATGCTGAGGCTTACAGCGTATATTCTCCTTGGGTTCACCGCTTCGATTTCAGCTACAAGCACGACTTCACGGTGAATGCCGGTTCCACCAAGCACATGCTGACTCTCAGCTTCGATATCAAGAATGTGGGTAACCTCTTCAATTCTTCCTGGGGTGTAGCCAAGACGCTCAATCCGGCTATCGGTACGGAGGCCAAGATCCTGAAGTATGAGGGTGCTGACGCCGACGGCTATGCTGTATTCTCTACTCCTTCAGCCATCAGCGGATCAACCAAGACCTGGGAGGCCAACCACGCAATTGGTCAGTGCTGGTACATGTCTATCGGCATCAAGTACACATTCAATTAATTTTTAAATCAGAAGTATCATTATGAGACTGAAAAATATATTTTCCCTGCTTCTGCTGGGTGTCGTGGCTTTGCTGGCCAGTTGCTCGAGCGACGATGACATCACCGTGCTGAAGGATCTGCAGGTGTCGAAATCCTATGTGTCTATCCCTAAGGCCGGCGGTAGTGATACAATCACCATTAAGGCCAATAGTGATTGGAAACTGGAACATGCGCCTGAGTGGGTGACGCTGTCTGACTCTGTCGGCACTGCCGGTGTGACGGATGTGATATTCAAGGCCGATGCCTACAGCTATGGCCGTAGCTCTGATGCGATGACCATCACCTGCAACGGCCAGGTGCAGCATATCAATATCGTGCAGGGCGAGGTGACCATCACTGATGCTACCTGTGCTGAGGTGCTGGCCGGTCCGGACAACAAGACATATCAGGTGACCGGTACGGTGACCGCCATCTCCAATACCACTTACGGCAACCTCTACATCAACGACGGTACCGGTGTGGTTTATATCTATGGTACTCTCGATAAGACGGGTGCTGAGAAGAACTTCCTGAGCCTCGGCATTGAGGAAGGCGATGAGATTACCGTTCAGGGTCCGAAGCAGACCTACAATGGTACGGTAGAGCTGGTAAACGTGACGGTGGTGAAGATCAACAAGGGTATGATCAAGGTTGACTCGCTTTCTACGACGTCTATTCCCAAGGATGGCGGCAACGTGACTGTTTATGCGACGACAAAGGGATCCGGCGTGTCTTTCGACATCCCTGAGGATGCCAAGGAATGGCTCTCCCTTGTCTCTGTCAAGCAGAACGGCACTGCTGCCGAGTTGACTTTCAAGGCTGCGGCTAATGAGGGAAGTGCCCGCTCAACCACGTTGACACTGAGCACCGTTGCTGACGGTAAGACCTATTCCATGGAGACCACTATCGCACAGGCCGGCGGTATTGCCGATGTATCGGTAGCTGAGTTCAATGCAGCAGCCGACGGCGAGGCTCAGTATCGTCTTAAGGGCGTAGCGACCAATGTCCAAAGCAATGGCAGCTTCACGCTGGCTGATTGGAGCGGTTCCACTACGGTCTACAAGAGCACCAATGGCGTAGCCAAGGGTGTCAAGAACGGTGACATCGTTACTGTTGTCGGCACACACGATACCTATAATGGTACTGTAGAGCTGGTTGGTGGCGATGTTACGGAGGTAGTGCCTACGATTCCCGTTTCTATCGCTGAGTTCCTGAGCCTTCCCGACGGTGACACCTACTATATGCTTACAGGCAAGATTACGAAGATTGCGGAGGAACATTACGGCAATGTCTATATCTCGGACGGCACAGGTGAGGCTTATCTCTATGGCCTCTATCCCGGCTATGGTGCAGAGGGTGACAACCGTTATGACTTCGTCACCAATAGCGGTCTTAAGGTGGGTGATGAGATCACCGTTATCGGTACTCATACAACATACAAGGGAACCATTGAGATGAAGAATGCTATCTTCGTGAGCAAGAAATAATCTTGCCGGAAGGATGGCAGGTCCTCACGACCCGTTATCTTGAAAAAAAGAGGGTGGCAGATGTACTATCTGCCGCCCTCTTAGCGTTTATATGAAAAACATGATTAAGTTATGATTATCGATTTTGACAAGATTAAGGAAGCCCATATTGATGGCTTCAAGGGTGGTAAGGGTCCGCTGGACACCCGCAATTACGTGGATGAGAAAGTACGTATCATGTATTCAACGTTGCGTCCGGGCTCTTCGTCGGGCGAGCATTTGCATGGAGAGAACTGTGAGGTGATCTATGTCGTCTCAGGCGAGCTCACCTTCCATTACGACGGACAGGAGGAAGTGTGTCGTGTCGGACAGGTGCATTATTGCCCCAAGGGTCATAAGCACTGGTTTGAGAATAAGACCGATCATGACTGTGTCTATTTTGCGGTCGTTGCAGAGCATCATTAATCTTTTTGGATTTTTTTTGCTATTTTCCTTAAAATGATATATCTTTGTCACTAAAATTATTGTCATAAAGGAAAATACAGACATGGCGCAATCACATAATCATCTTGTCATCATGGCCGGAGGCGTGGGATCACGCTTTTGGCCGATGAGCACCAGCGACAAGCCCAAGCAGTTCATCGATGTGTTGGGTGTTGGCCGGACGCTCCTTCAGATGACCTACGACCGTTTCAAAACGATTTGCCCGCCTGAGAATGTGTGGGTAGTGACCAATGCGAAGTACACAGACTTGGTGAAGGAACAGTTGCCCGAGCTCCCCGAGACGAATATTCTCAAGGAGCCGTGCCGGCGCAACACTTGCCCGTGTATTGCTTACGTCAGCTGGAGAATTAAGATGACAGATGCCAAGGCAAATGTTGTGGTATCGCCGTCTGATCATCTTGTCACCGATACGGAGGAGTTTCGCCGGATCATTCAGTTGTCTCTGAAGTTCACAAGTGAGACCGATGCCATCGTCACGATAGGTATCAAGCCGTCGCGCCCCGAGACAGGATACGGCTATATCCAGGCCGATCTCTCTGCACGCTCTCCGCGCAACAAAGAAGTTTTTCGTGTGGATGAGTTCTATGAGAAGCCGCGGCTGGAGGTAGCCATGCGCTATATCCGGGAGAGCAATTATTTCTGGAATGCCGGTATCTTTGTCTGGAGTGTGGAGACTATTGTCAATGCCCTCCGTGTCTATGTGCCTGCTATCAATAAGATCTTTGAGAGCATGAAGGATAAGATGGGAACACCGGAGGAGCAGGCGCTCATCGACGAACGCTATCCCGACTGTGAGAATATCTCCATCGACTATGCCGTGTTAGAGAAGGCCGTGGAGATCTTCACCGTACCGGCCGATTTCGGATGGAGCGACCTTGGCACATGGGGAAGTCTTCTTATGCAGACAGACCGTGATATGTATGGTAACAGTCAGATCGGACCCAACGTGAAGCTCTACGACTGTCATAACACCATCGTTCATGCCACCCAGGAGAAGAAGGTCGTCGTGCAGGGACTCGACGATTATATCGTGGCCGAGCATGACGGCAAGCTTCTTGTCTGCTCCTTGTCGGAGGAACAGAGAATCAAACAGTTCAGTGCAGACGAATAAGTCTCGACCGGTCATTAGAGTCTTGACGGATATCCTATTATTGCCGGGAGAGTCAACGATCTTGAGATAGTAGCTAATGACTGGCTAGAGGTAATTATAATATCAGATATACAATGACTAACAAAGTAGCTCTTATTACTGGAATAACAGGCCAGGACGGATCGTATCTGGCTGAGTTCTTAATCGGAAAAGGATATGAGGTGCATGGATTGCTCCGTCGCAGTTCTTCATTCAACACGGGAAGGATCGAGCACCTCTATCTTGATGAGTGGGTGCGCGATATGCACCATAAGCGGCTCGTCAATCTGCATTGGGCGGATATGACCGACAGCTCCTCGCTGATAAGGATCATCAATGAGGTACAGCCCGATGAGATCTACAACCTCGCGGCTCAGAGCCATGTGAAGGTCAGTTTCGATGTGCCTGAGTATACTGCGGATGTCGTGGCCGTGGGCGTGCTTCGTCTGCTTGAGGCCGTGCGCATCTGTCATCTTGAGCATAAGTGCCGCATCTATCAGGCCTCCACGTCTGAGCTCTTCGGCAAGGTGGAGGAGGTGCCACAGAAGGAGACGACCCCGTTCCATCCCCGCTCACCTTATTCCGTGGCCAAGCTTTATGGTTTCTGGATCATGAAGAACTATAAGGAGGCTTACGGTATGTATTGCTGCAATGGAATCCTTTTCAATCATGAGAGTGAACGTCGCGGCGAGAACTTCGTGACACGTAAGATCACGCTTGCCGCCAGCCGTATCGTTCAGGGCTATCAGGACAAGCTCTATCTCGGCAACCTTGACTCCCTGCGCGACTGGGGATATGCCAAGGACTATGTGGAGTGTATGTGGATGATCCTGCAGCAGCCTGAGCCGGATGATTATGTCATCGCTACGGGCGAATATCACACGGTGCGTGAGTTCTGTACCCTTGCTTTCCATCATGCCGGCATCGACCTGGAGTGGCAGGGCAAGGGACTGGATGAGAAGGGCATCGACAAGAAAACGGGCAAGGTGCTCGTGGAGGTCGATCCTAAGTATTTCCGTCCAGCCGAAGTGGAGCAGCTCCTCGGTGACCCGACGAAGGCGAAGACGGTGTTGGGATGGAATCCCCGCAAGACGTCTTTTGAGGACCTGGTGAAGATCATGGTCGATCATGACATGAAGTTTGTAAAGAAACTGTATCTGAAGGCACAGTTGCCGGAGTAAGCAGACTCGGAGCCTGACAGCCCACTTAACTGTATATTCACCGGATGTTGCCGTGAGGGTATCAATAAAATAAATAGCCCCGGGCAGTGTGGAAGACTCTTCTGCACTGGCTCGGGGTATATGCAAAACATAGGAACTTAACCGGACACATGGAATAGCGTGTCGATTAAGCACCGCTTAAGATAAAACGAAAGAGGAAACAACAATGTCATTATCAAAAGACGCAAAGATATATGTTGCCGGCCATCATGGTCTGGTGGGATCGGCTATTTGGAACAATCTGAAGAGCAGAGGCTATTGCAACCTGGTGGGACGCACCCATGCGGAGTTGGATCTTACCGATCAACAGGCTGTAAAGGATTTCTTTGACAAGGAGCAACCTGATGCTGTCGTGCTGGCTGCCGCCTTTGTAGGCGGTATCATGGCCAACTCCCTTTATAGGGCCGACTTCATCATGCAGAATATGAAGATGCAGTGCAATGTCATCGAGCAGAGCTATAAGCACCATGTCAAGAAGCTCCTCTTCTTGGGAAGCACTTGCATCTATCCGAAGAATGCGCCCCAGCCAATGAAGGAGGACGCATTGCTGACCTCCCCGCTGGAATACACCAATGAGGAATATGCCATTGCGAAGATAGCCGGACTGAAGATGTGTGAGAGCTATAACCTGCAGTATGGAACCAACTATATCGCCGTGATGCCCACCAATCTATATGGCCCCAATGACAACTTCCATCTGGAGAACTCGCATGTGCTCCCTGCCATGATGCGCAAGATCTATCTCGCACGCCTCATACATGAGAACAACTGGCAGGCCATACGTAATGACATGGACAAACGCCCGGTCAATCCTACAGATAGGCTCCGTGCCGTCATCGGTGAGGGAAATGTCGATGGGAACAATGATCAGGATCGCATCCTGAAGGCTCTCGCTTTTTATGGCATCGAGGATAATAAGGTGACACTGTGGGGTGATGGAAGTCCATTGCGCGAGTTCCTTTGGAGTGAGGACATGGCGGACGCTTCCGTTCACGTGTTGCTTCATGTGGACTTCAAGGATATCATCGGCATCGAGAAATATTCGAGTGTATTCTATGGCGCACGGACTGACGGCCCTGTCAATCGTAACAATTCCGAAGGCCGTGGAGGTGCTATCCCCTCCCTGGGTGAGATCCGCAACTGTCATATCAATGTCGGTACAGGCAAGGAACTTACTATTAAGGCTCTTTCTGAGCTGGTGGTGAAGACCGTCGGCTTCACGGGAGAGGTCGTTTGGGATAAGACGAAGCCCAATGGGACACCGCGTAAGCTGATTGATGTGACGAAACTCCATGATCTCGGCTGGCGTCATAAGGTGGAGATTGAGGATGGCGTGGAGAAGCTCTACCGGTGGTATCAGGACAGCCTTAGATAATAGTGGAAAATGGAGAGGGATTATCTGATCGCTCAATACATGAATGATTAACGAATAAAGACAATATGAAGAATATAAAAACCTTACTTGCGGTGGCGTTACTGGGAATGTCTTCATTGACGGTTGCTGCCCAAGCGCCCCAGGATGCCGACAGTAAGTATGCTGCCGATCTGGTAAAGGCGGAAACATCAGCCCCCGCCTTGAAGTTAAAGACCATTGATGGTAAGAAGTTTGATCTTAGCGACTTGAAAGGCCATTATGTGGTGCTCGATTTCTGGGCATCGTGGTGTCCTGATTGCCGTCGTGAGATACCTGATGTAAAGCGTATGGTGTCGGCTTTTGAACCCCGTGGCGTGAAGTTCGTAGGTGTTAGTTTCGATACCGATGCACAGGCATGGAAGAGGACCGTGCAGAAGTATGGACTTACCTACACCCAAGTGTCAGAGTTGAAGAAGATGCGCGAGAGCGTGACGGCTAAGACCTGGGGTGTGAACTGGATTCCTTCGATGGTGCTTGTCGATCCGCAGGGTAAAGTAGTGTTGAGTACGGTGCTGTCGTACAAGATGGAGAAGAAACTTACCGAGCTGTTCCCCGCTCCCAAGGCACAATGCGTGAGTGAGGATTTTACCGTTCAGGGTGCTGTGGGTAAGCTGGCAGCGACGTTGCAGCGTCCCCAGCTGGCAGAAGGTGCTAAATGTCCGTTGGTGGTGATCTGCCACGGATTTACCGACAGTAAGGAAGCGTATCATTTGAGACTGATTGCTGATAGCCTTGCCAACCGTGGCATAGCTTCTATCCGCTTCGACTTTAATGCTCATGGAAAGAGCGAGGGCAAATTTGAGAACATGACTGTTCCCAATGAAATCGAAGATGCCGAGCATGTCGTCCGTTATGCCCTTCAGTTGCCATGGGTGAGCGAGGTGGCTCTTGCCGGTCATTCCCAGGGTGGCGTGGTGGCTGCCATGGCTGCCGGTGAGATGGGTAGTGACACGATCAAGGCGGTAGCATTGATGGCACCTGCGGCTGTGCTGCGTGAGGATGTCATCCGCGGCAATACTCAGGGAGCGATGTATGATCCGCTCGATCCTCCCGCAACGGTTGCCCTTCCCGGCCGGCCTAATTTGAAGTTGGGTGCCGACTTTATCCGTACAGCCTTCAAGTTGCCGATTTACGAGACTGCGGCAAAGTATCAGGGTCCTGCTCTCATCGTGCATGGTAATGCCGACCGTATAGTGCCTTATACTTATGGAGAGCGTTTCCACAATATCTGGAAAGGTAGCGAGTATGATTATCTCGATGGCTTTGATCATATGTTCTCACAGAACCAGTATCGTTTGGCCGAATTGGTGGCACGGTTTATGGCTAAGGCTCTTTAGCCCTAATCGGTCTGGAGGAATGGCCTGTGCTGACAGGTGTACCGGTCTGTCTGAGAGGATGACGTGTAAATAAAGATAGGAGAAGTCCATCTGTCATTCTTATTTCGTGAGAATACTTTCAGTCAGGTGTCTGCCCCCTCTGTCCTGTGATGGAAACACTACAGGAGCACAAGGTCGGTTCCCCGGCTTATGTACCCGAAAGAATGAAGTTGGCTGCAAAGGCACATGCAGTTGGCTGCTAGAGCCAGGTCAGCCGACATTATTCAACATAAATATGAACGGGTTTAAATACAGTAAGTACCGTTTGGGATAGGGGCGGGCCGCGGCGCCAATGAGCCGACCATAGTCTCGGTATTGGCCGGCTCTAGTTTGCTTGCGATGGAGGCATGGGAAGTCAGAGGTTTCCCGCAGATGTCCTTTATTTCTTCATTTGTATTAGGGATAAGGGACGTCGGATAAGCCGATAAAAGTATCTGAACAAGCATTATGAGGGTATTAATGGCCTGGTGATTTTATACTAGGGTGGTAAAATAGAAAATATTAAGGATGTTTTGTTGCAGATTAAAAGAAATTCCTGTAACTTTGTGCCCAAATTAATATAGCATGGCAAACAACCGATTAGACGCATTAGACAAAAAGATTCTGCAGCTCATCGCCAATGATGCGCGTATCCCCTTTTTGGAGGTTGCGCGCGCCTGCAATGTGAGTGGAGCTGCCATCCATCAGCGCATTCAGAAGCTGACTGCTCAGGGTGTGCTCAAAGGTTCACAGTTTATTATCGATCCGGAGAAGATTGGATACGAGACTTGTGCTTATGTAGGTCTTTATCTGAAAGATCCGGGAGATTTTGATGAGGTGGTGGAAAAGCTGCGCCGTATTCCTGAGGTGACAGAATGTCACTATACGACAGGCGGCTATGATATGTTCATCAAGATCTATGCCCGTAACAACCATCATCTGCTTAATGTTATCCATGACAAATTGCAGCCGTTGGGACTTTCGCGCAGTGAGACGATCGTCAGCTTCAATGCGGTCATTGACCGTCAGTTGCCTGTCGCAGAATTGACAGCAGAAGACAATGATCTTCCGGAGGAGCCTGAAACACCGGCATCCGTAGAAGAGTAATTGCTTCTGATACAGGAAACATTTCTGTGATCAGGAAGAGAAATTACGATAAAGTACTTTAAAGAAAAAGTATTCCGTAGGGTAATACGGAGGCACATTTAGCCTACTTTGTACTAAAGATATAAACTTAAGGTATTAAGTATGTTTTTTGTGATATTCCATGAAGGAGAAGCCGATATGCTTCTCCTTTTTTGTTTCCTCCCATTCATTCCAATTGATTTGAGGAAAGAAAGCGTCAGCTTTTTCGGCAGCCTTGTCTACCAGAGTGAGATAGAGATGTGCTGCCAGAGGAAGAGCCTCCCGGTAGACACTCTCTCCACCGATGATGAAGGCCTCTTTTTTATGTTTCTCTTGCAGATAATGCAATGCCTCTGTAAAGGTCGGGAAAACGTGACAACCTTCTATGGTCGTTCGGGTATGGCTTAGTACGATATTCTCCCGTCCGGGTAAGGCACCGTGTGGAAGTGAGTCATAGGTCTTGCGCCCCATGATGATGGGATGGCCGAATGTAATTTCCCGGAAATGGTGGAGATCTTCGGGCAGATGCCAGAGCAGACGGTTCTGATAGCCTATGGCACTGTTGCGGTCGAGGCAGGCAATGAGTGAGAGTTTCATTCTTTAATAATTTCTATAGGATGTTCGGGCAGGTGGGTACTTTTGATGCGCCATTCCATCGGATAGATGTTGTTGGCACGGTTGCCCATGTTCTTTTCCAGTCCGAGCGGATGGCCATGGTAGCAGACTACGACATATCCTTTTGGAGTAGTGTCCGGCAGTCTGACAGCCTCCCGGCGCAGATAGGACAGCGCGTCCTGATAGTCAAGCTCCACACGGGGAAAGGCTTCGGGCAGGAGGGCTGTGCTGAGTGCAAGGGCCGGAGAAGGCAGAATGTCACGTCCTTTAACCATACCCAATGGTACTCCGGCATGCAGGATATGCAACCGATTGGCGGCAATGTCGTATAGGGGCAGCCATGAGGATGGTATGGCACGGTAGACATCCGCATCGGTGCGGACAGCATAAGTACCGCAATTGTATAATTTTGTTAACAGTGTGTCTGGACTTTTCTTAATGGCTTTATTATCAGGTACTTTGCAATGCTTTTGAGACCTTCCTTTTTTGTCTCCCTTTTGCAGCCCGGCAGTTATCTGTCGGAGTACGTTCGATTGCTCTCCGGGTTTGCGAAGTATGGCCATGAAAAGTCCTTCACCCCGTGTCTCTCCGGGGATGAAGCGGAAGATATATCGTCCATCCGGCACGACGGGATATAGGGGACAGTCCTCGTCCGATGTCTCTGTTGTTGCCAGAGTATCGGCGGGTATGTCTGCCGTTGTAGAAAGCTGACGGGTCAGTCCTTCGGCGATGCCCCATTCTTCAGGGATCTTGATGGGTTGTGGCTCTGCTCCAAGGTGTTTACAGATCCATCCGGCATTTTCCTCGTCTTCATGAAGGTTGATCGTACAGGTGGAGTAGATCAGCAGTCCTCCCGGACGGAGACATTTCCAGGCCTGTTCCACGATTTCGCGTTGGAGGGCCGTACATTCCTTGACATGCTGTGCGCTCCATTCCTTGACAGCATTGGGATCTTTGCGGAACATTCCTTCTCCGGAACAAGGCACGTCGGTCAGGATTACGTCAAAGAGCAGTCCGCTCTTGGCATAGTCCTGTGGATAGTTGCGTGTCACCATTGTATTGGGAGATCCCCATTTCTGGATGTTCTCCGTGAGAATACTGGCACGTGTGGCGATAGGTTCGTTGCTTACCACGAGGCTTCCTTCCGGCAAGACGCTCATGGCAGCTGTTGATTTCCCGCCAGGTGCGGAGCAGAGGTCGAGCATCGCCACAGGCTCGTGTACGAGCTGGCGGAGTACCTCGCAGACAAACATGGATGAGGCCTCCTGTACATAGTACACACCTGCATGAAGCAGAGGATCGAACGTGAAGGCCGGCCGGGAGGCTAGATAGAAGCCGGTAGCACACCAGGGTACACGGTCGTTCAGACCTGTGATGTCTTTCTGTTTGGTTGTATTGAGACGGAGAGAAACGGGTGGGTCCGTTGTGAGGGCAGCCACAAGATGATCGTATCGGGAAGGTCCCAGAATGCTACGGGTGTATTCTTCGAAATCTTTGGGGAGTGTCATTCTATTCTGTGAAGTTAAAGGATACGCAGTAAGACAGCCCGCCCTATGGCTGAGGCTGTGATGTAGGAGAAAAGCCAATATTTGAGAGTAAACCGGCGGTGCGGAAGAGGAAATAGGCTTTCGTCTCTCAGGAAGTCTGCAGCCTTTTGGAGTCGCTGCGGAGAATGGGTGTGTCGCATGATATTATAGAGATGATCCATGGACAACTGGCAGAGACGTCGGTATAGTGCTTCGCGCCGTTTCCCTTTTTCTAAAGCTCTGCGATAGTTAAGGTGATGTATGACATGCTCAATGTCTTGGAAAGCCTTCTCTTTCTTTTCTTTACCTTTCTGGTGCATGACCGATCCGTCATGTTGCCGGTAAATGTAAGCGACAGCTGTTGTTTCGACGAGCCGCTGTGCGTTGAGCATGAGTAGGGGGGTAAACTCTTCATCTTCCCGGATGAGTTGGGGATTGAACCGTAAGTCTCCAAGCAGTTCACGTCGGAAGAGGTAACTGCATACGGAAGCCCGCATGTTATGGTGGCAGAGCCAGTCCGGACCACTGACAATAGTGGTGTCTTGATAGGCGACGGTAGTCATTTCGGACGGTTGATCGTCAGGATTGTGGCTGGTTTCTCGCTTGTCGGCATGGTGACGGTTGCTATGAGAACAATAGGGACAAGTAGGGTGATAGGAAGAAGGATCTTGGCTTTCCCGAAAATGGAAAAGTATCAGATCGCCCTTGTCGCGTCGGGCCAGATCTATGATGTGGTTATAGGTGGAGGGCTCTAGCCAGTCATCTGCGTCTACAAATTGGATGAAGCGTCCTCGTGCCTTCTCAATACCGGTATTGCGGGCGACTGATTGTCCCTTGTGAGATTGATGTAGATAGACTATATGGCTGTGATAGCGCGATTCTATTTCTTTCCATGAGCAGAGGGCCGCATCTTCGGAAGGAAAGGATGTCGTGCCAGCCGTTTTCTTGTGTCTCGATATTTCTTGAAGAGTTTCGGAAGTTGTATTTATTTCGTCTGATGGATGACATGTACAGATTCCGGAAGGAAATGTCTGTATTGTGGATGGTTGGTGTCCGGCAGTTTGCTGCTCCCTGTCTGTAGAATGATGGAATGTTGCTGTCAGGGCATCTTCGTTGCCGTCATCTACGACGATGATCTCGCGTTCTGCATCCGACAGATGCAATTGTAGGATGCTGTCAATGCAATGTTGGAACATTTCTGCAGAAACGTTCCAGACAGGAATGATGAATGAGATTAGCGGCCGGTCTTGCGATAGAACCGATGTGCGAGTTTGTTGACTTGGCATAAGCCTTTCAGTCCGATTAAGTGTTTGAGTCTCAGCTTGGTTGTGTTGTTGTAGGGTTTGTCGGGCAGACGCGGTACAATCCCAGTGTTTTCATATACATCAAGTGCGATATTAAGCACATGGGCATAGTATTCTGCGTTGCATATCTTCGGGATGATACGTAAGTGGTTGTCCAGTAGCTGATGGAGGGCCTTGCCGTCCGCTTTGGCGGTGATGCCTGTAGGATTGTCATAGTAGAGATAGAGCCCGACGCTTATCGTTGCCCACAGGTGGCAGCGGCTGAGCAGCAGGGGCAGCATGGCGACATCTTCAAACTTTTCGTCTTTAGGGAAGGCAAGTCCCTTGAAAATTTCCGTCCTGTAGATTTTATTGCAGGCATAGGAATGTTGGTAAGCATGCCCTTCCAACCAATAATCCTCTATGCTTTTGTATTCACGGCGGGGAAATTGCAGGAGATGTTGTCTTCGGATGTTTCCGTAGTGCTCGTAGATAGGGTATTCTACGAAGTCGTAGTCAGGATGTACGTTGATGATCTCCATGACAGCTTGAAGCGTGTCCTTGCCCAGGGCATCATCGCTGTCGATAAAGGTGACATACTCGCCATGCGCTTTATGCAGTCCGTGATTACGTGCCTGACTGAGTCCTTCATTTTTTTGCAGGGTGAGCATCTGCACACGGTGATCGCGTTGGCAATATTCTTCCATGAGAGCATGTGTTCCGTCGGTCGATGCGTCATCAACAAGGATGACCTGCACGTCGCGGAACGACTGGCTCAGCACAGAGTCGAGACAACGCCTGAGCGTCGTCTCGGCCTGATAGGCGGGTATGATGATGGAGAGTCTCATCCCGGCAATTAGCAATGTTTGCGCGAGAAGATACTCATATTATCAGAAGGCTTGAATACGATCTTGTCGTGCTCTTCGATGGTGATCTTTTCCTTCGTTTGTGGATTGATACCCTGACGGGCGGGGACCGTCTTACGTTGGAAACGTCCGAAATCGGGCAGGGCGATCTCGCCGTCGCCTTCAGTCAGATTGTCAGCAATAGCTCCGAGAACAGCATTTACAAATTTCGAAGCGTCATTTCTTGAAATCTCAGTGTTGGCAGCTACTGCTGCAATGAGTTGTGTTTTGTTCATAATTAAATTTTATACTCGTATTTATTATTTTTATGTATGAAGAGTAATGCAAAAATCCCTTTTGGAGTGTCTGGGACCGGTGGACTCTTAAAAGAAGACAGATGAACTTTGTAGCCCCTGGTTATTGGTACATGGCAATCTGATCCGTTGTCTTCAGATCACTGCTCTTATTGACGAATGGCAGGAAGCGTTGCGCCCACAGCAAATGATCGCGGTAGTACTTATCATAGTTCTTTCCGGTGGGCAACAGACTGTTAGTCTTTACCCATCCGTAGCAGTGGATGAATTGTCCATTACCGATGTAGAGCCCTACATGTTTGATGACGACATCATCTTCTTTGTTCTCATTCTTGTTACCGAAGACGAGCAGGTCCCCCGGATTGAGGTTGTCCAAAGAGGCGGCGGTGAAGATACGTACACCCATATTGGCCTGTCGTATCATGTCGTGTGGCACTAGGATATCGTGTTGGATAAGGACGGTGCGGATCAGACCGTCAGCGTCAACTCCTTTTGTGCTTGTACCACCGGCCATGTCGGGTATGCCCATGAGCTTTTGTGCGGTATTAATGATACTCGCTGGTGTGTGTGTTATACGCTCACGCCAGCTGGACAGTTCTTCACTGTCTGCGCGACGGATAAATCCTTGCCGGCCATCGGGATATTCCACATAGAAATAACGATCCCGGCAGCTTACCAGCTTGAGACGGTCGCCTGCGACAACATCGCTGACAGTTTGTGCCTTGGCAGATGGCAACTGATAGACGAAGGCGTATGTCGCCGTGACCACCACCTGGCGTTGGCGATTCCACGTACTGAGCTCGTCGCGTGTGACCTCCTTCAAGGCTGAGGGACGTACCCATGCCGTGAGGTGGTCGGGGGCTTCCACCTCCCACCACGTCGTTGATTTCTGCAGTATGCGCAAGGGTGTCCCAAGCAATGCCTGGGAGCGTCCTATGGCTGTATAGCTGCCACTTTGTCGAAGGTTGCAAACGGAAACGTTTACAACACACCAGTCTGTGGTCAAAACATTAGTGCTGTCTGTGTGGGGACACTCTTCGACGATCGCTTGCAATCCTCTAGTGGTAATGGCGTCGTCTTTCAGTACATCTCTACGTGTTTCCATCTCTCACGTCTTTAAATCATTGTTCTCACTGCAAATATAATCATATTTTCGGTGGTGCGTATGTCATGGTTTCTGTTTTATATTTTTTTAAATAGTATTGTTTATTAAACATTTTTGCTACCTGTGTTCATGTTAATAACAATTAATATGTTGCTCGTTTTTTGAATCGGGAACGTCACTCGGTAACCTGTTGGAGGGTAGAATAGGTACTCTTGTCGCCTACTTGTCGGAATATGGGCAGATAATGCGGGTATGCTATAAAATAACATGAGTCCAATAATATTTAAAAATGTAATATGAATTTGATGGTTTGGCTTTCTTGTAACTTATGGGACTTCATGGAATAGGAGTGATTTTCGGTGAGGTCATATCTAGTCTTTTGTGTCCTTTTTTGAATGCTGTGATGGATGTCTCCTCATTGCTGGTGCAAGCCTATTCTTAGCCTCGCTCAAGGTATGAATTGCATTAGAATTGACATGTGCTCATGATGTCAGGTTGTCAGAGATGATAACCTGTAAATAAAAATAAAGTTAGATTACGGCCTCTGTTTTGAGAAATACTTTTTTCTGGATGTCTTGTATCTATCATAGGATGATAGAGGCTCACCCGATAAATATAGGGGAGATATGCTGCTCAGATGAAGTACGGGGATAAAAAAGCAGAGGAATGGCTCAAGGGGCGCGTATGGAATGAATGCGGGGAATGAAACCTGGATCATGGCGGCATAAATCCTACCGGCTGCCTGTGACAGTTCTTGTCGGACTTCCTGTAACGGTCATCTTGCTCTCCGTCCCTCAGAACAGATAGGATGACAGGGGCGGAGACGCTCACGGTCACCG